>Ga0105045_10004364_pt1 | contig 12284 bp, 9 predicted proteins | sample MAT02_FD_78089 | JGI IMG/M metagenome (GOLD analysis project Ga0105045, IMG submission 78089) | Freshwater microbial communities from Lake Fryxell liftoff mats and glacier meltwater in Antarctica - MAT-02 (megahit assembly) | ecosystem: Environmental > Aquatic > Freshwater > Ice > Liftoff... | reverse complement strand
TTTAACCTAAGCACGCCTCTCCATTTAATTTTATATAGCCTAATGGCGCTGGCTGCTACAACTGTTACGATATTCACAGCCTATATTGGTTTGCTATTTTGGGAAATAACCATATTGTGCTCCCATCCTGTTATTTATGGGGTATTCGTTTTGGGCTATTTATTATTGCCATTTTTGCTTTAGAAGGATTTGTAATGGGATAAAAACTAACTCATATCATAGGTGGATCTGATGGTGGCGGTGGAGATCCAATATTATATTGGAGCACAAAATTTGGGGATCCAAGAGTATCACATTTTATTGGCAGGCACGCCCTTCAGGTAATATCATTATTAGCTTATTATGTGGTAAAAGACAGTAAATTGGTAATTGGACTCTTTAACCTTATATTTTTATGCTAACACTCTTTACAATGGTGCAAACTTTTCAAGGAAAGCCATTTCTTAAACTTTAATTTTATTAATTACCACTTGCCTTTTTAAGTGTAAAACCAAAAGTAGTGCCTTGACCCAATTGGCTTCGTACATTAATTGATTGGCTATGTGCTTCGATAATATGCTTTACAATAGCTAATCCGAGACCAGTTCCCCCTGGCCCACTTTCGCGGGCACGACTTTTATCTACTCTATAAAACCGTTCAAAAATGCGTGGTAAGTGTTCTTGATCTATACCATCGCCATTGTCGCCTATTTCGATTAAAATATTTTCATCCATATCATAATAACCAGCAGTTGTTGTTCCAAACTCTTTACCGTATTTGATTGAATTTAAAACCAAGTTAACTAGCACTTGCCGTATGCGATACCTATCGGCCATTACATAAAATGGCTTATTGCAACCTTCTTTAATAATCAATGAAATTCCACGTTCCTTTGCCCTCACCTCTAATTGTTCGTAAATATCTTTTGCCAAAGCATTTACATCAAATCGCTCTGGTTCCATATTCAACTCTCCTGATTCTAGTTGTGAAATTGCTAATAAATCAGCCACTAAATCGGATAAACGATCGGCACTTTTAGCGGCCTTTTGTAAAAAGCGAATGTTGACCTCGGTGTCATTAATAGCCCCATCTATCAATGTATGGATATATCCTTGAATATTGAAAATGGGTGTTTTTAACTCATGCGAAACATTTCCTAAAAACTCCTTACGAAACTCTGCAAGCTTTTTAAGCTCATCCATCTGTTCTTTTTGATCGCGAGCCCAGCTAATTACTTCCTTATTCATATTCATGATAGGATCTGTTTTCCAATCAAAATTGCTTAGTCTGGCATCATACTTTTGTGTTTTTAAACTATGAATGGTTTTATAAATCAGTTTAATTTTTTTGTAGATAAAAAACTCTAACGAGTAAAAAAACAACACAAAAGAGAATAGCAATGTAGTAACACTTGCAACAAGTGCTAACATAATATCATAGCCATCTAATATCCAAGTCGTGATTCCAACAAAAATGGATAAAACAACGGCAATTATAAATGCAATAGTAACCGGCTTGGGGTTTCTAATCATACTTCAAACTTATATCCGACACCTTTAACTGTACCTATATAGTCATCACCAAGTTTTTCACGTAATTTACGGATGTGTACATCAATTGTTCTATCTACAACAAGTACTTCATCCCCCCACACTTTTTCTAAAATAAATTCCCGCGTAAACACTTTTCCGGGTTTGCCTGCCAATAAAAACAATAACTCAAATTCCTTACGAGCTAACTGAATCTTTTGCTCACCACGGTAAACTAAAAAAGTCTCTCTATCAACAATTATATCACCTACAGTAAGCTTAGCCTCTACAATTTCTTTATTTTTTCTTCGAAGTATAGCACTAATGCGGCTTAATAAAACTCTAGGCTTGATGGGTTTGGCGATATAATCATCAGCTCCAGCATTAAAGCCTGCAATTTCAGAATATTCTTCGGCACGAGCTGTTAAAAAAACTATGAATGTTTTAGCAAAAGCACTATCCGACTTCATTATTTTACAAGCTTCAATCCCATCCATTACTGGCATCATCACATCGAGTAAAATCAAATCAGGTTTAATTTTTTTTGCTACATCAATGGCCTCTTGACCATTGTGAGCAAGGTGAACTTCATAACCTTCTTTTTTTAAGTTGTATTGAATGAACTCTAAAATGTCGTTTTCATCATCAACTACTAAGATTTTGAATGGATTCTCCATATTTTGTTTTTTTTGTAACATTCGCTAAACGCTTTAAGTTCAATATTAACGAATGTTTAATAAATTGTTAAGCAGCAAGGCAGGAAATTCAAATTTACTGGTAGTTTTACTTTACTATTTACAAGAAATTTAAAAAGGGCTATGAAAAATCGAATAGCCAAACTATGGCATTAGTTCCTCAAGTTTCTTTTCTAAATCAGCCCCACGCAAATTTTTGGCTACAATTTTGCCCTCTTTATCAAGCAAAATCGTATAAGGAATGGATTCAATATTGTAAGTAGGTACAACAGATGCATTCCATTTTTTCAAGTCGCTTACATGTGTCCACAATAATTTATCATCATTAATTGCTTTTATCCAAGCATCTTTATTGTCGTCAAGGGAAACACTAAACACTTCAAATCCTTTACTTTTAAATTTATTATACATTTTCACCAAATTAGGATTTTCCATCCTACATGGCTTGCACCAGCTTGCCCAAAAATCAACCAATACGTATTTTCCTCTTAAAGAAGATAGCGCAACAGATTTATTGAAAGGATCTGCCAAAACAATATCAGGGGCTGTTTCGCCAGTAGCAGTTCTGCGTAGCACTTCCACCCTTTGGTGATGCTCGCGGGCGTATTTAGAATTGTTAAATAATGGATAAAATTGTTTGTCAACTTTATCAAAAAATGGGAAATCAGCCTCGGCAGTTAAAAAATTAGTTGCAAAATAAGCAGTAATATTTGGCTTTCCAGAAAATACGAAGGTTTGAATATCATTGGCACGGGCAATCATAATACTATCATATTCGGCACGTATTTGTGCTTGCATAGCTGCAGATGGAACGGAAGTATTGTATTGGGCATAATTAGCTTCTAAAGCTCTTAATGATTTCATGTATTTTGCATTCACCTCCAATAGCTTCCTCAATTGTTCTGTTTCATCTGACCCTTTAACCCCAAACTGATCCGGTGTGTTGGCATCTATACTTAGAGCCATATCCGACAATGAGTCGAGTACCAACAACACTGCACCTTTGGGAAAGTTAATAATGGCAAACGTCTTTTCGGATACTTTACCTTTAAGTGCAAAAGAGCCATCTTTTTCAATAGTTGCTGTGTCTAATAAAACCAAGCCTTTGGGGGTAAGTTCGTTTATAGTTATGGTTTTTTCGGTGCTGTTTGTAATTTTACCACGAATGGTAAAACCTCCCTTAGTTGCAGCATCGCTGCCACACGAAATTAAAATTAAGGTAGCAAGGGTTGCCATTAATGCTGAATGTATTTGAGTTCTTTTTTTCATATATTATTTTTTGTTACTTTACTTTTATAATTATTAAACTATTTATTATCTAGGGTTCGTTGTACCATTTTGTTGGCAATTTTAGGATCGGCTTTTCCTTTACTTAATTTCATCACCTCACCCATAAAGAGACCAATGAGTGAAGTTTTACCAGCCTTGTATTCGGTAACTTTTTCAGGAAATTTAGCTAAAGCAGCGTCTACCCAAATTTGAAGTTCACCACTATCGCTTTGTTGAATCAAATTGAGCGCCTCGGCAATTTCCAGTGGTGTTTTGGTTGGATTTTTTATCAACTCAGGAAAAACCTTTTGCGAGGCAGCTGAGTTTGAAATTTTTCCTTCATCTACAAGTCTAATTAACGCAGCAATTGTAGAGGGATCCAGCTCAAATTGGGTAATGTCAATCGCATTTTCGTTAAGAAATCCTTTTATTTGAACCATGACCCAATTTACGGCCGCTTTATAATTTTGAGTAAAGGACAATATTGATTCGAAGTAAGCCGCTGTATCTTTATTATCGGTTATCACATTTGCATCATATTCATTTAAGCCATATTGATTGGTAAACTTAGCGTGCAGCTCTTTTGGCAACGCTGGCATTTGTTGTTTTACTCCCTCAATAAATTCGCTTGTAATATACAATGGCGGTAAATCAGGCTCTGGAAAATACCGGTAGTCGCTTGCCCCTTCTTTGCTGCGCATTACTTTAGTATCTCCTTTTAAGGCGTTAAAGGTGCGCGTTTCTTGAAATATCATTTCACCATTTTCAATGGCTTCAATTTGTCTTTTAATTTCGAAGTCAATTGCGCGTTGTACGTTGCTGATTGAGTTCATGTTTTTCACTTCTACCTTCACTCCAAATTCCTTGGCGCCTTTTAATCGAACAGAAACATTGGCATCGCACCGCATTGACCCTTCTTCCATATTTCCGTCACAAATGCCTAGGTAACGCACCAGCTTTCTAATTTCAGTAAGGTATTGATAAGCCTCTTCGCCATTTCTGATATCAGGCTCCGACACCATTTCTACCAAAGGCACACCAGCTCGGTTATAATCCAATAAGGTATCGTATAAATCCTGATCATGCATACTTTTCCCAGTGTCTTCTTCCATGTGTATGCGGGTAAGACCAATGCGTTTTTCGGTACCATCTTTTAGTTTAATATCGATATGACCTCCTATACAAATAGGCGTGGTATCTTGTGAAATTTGATATCCTTTAGGCAAATCGGCATAAAAATAATTTTTGCGGGCGTAATGATTAAACTCGGCTATTTGGCAGCTACAGGCAATGCCCAGCTTAACCGCAAATTTCACAGCTTCCTTATTGTGCACTGGCAAAGTTCCAGGATGACCCAAACTAATTGCGCTAACTAGCGTATTCGGTAATGCTCCATATTCATTACCATCACCGCAGTATGCTTTACTTTTTGTAAGCATTTGGGCATGAACCTCCAACCCGATTACAGGTTCATATTTCGAATAATCAACAATCATTGTGCTATAAATAACAATTTGCGAAAATAATTATATTTATGAGCTATTGGTTGTTCTTTTTTTTATGGTAAAAACAAATTAGCTATTATCAAGAATAAACATGCGGTTTTATTAGTTAGAATTTTATAAAAAAAATTTATTTAAGTCGAGGCAAAACATCAAAAACTCATTACATACTTTATTGTTTATAAAATTGGCTTATATTTGCAGCCAGAAATGAAGCTAAAAATTTTAATTTTATTTGGATTTCTTTTACATTGTGCTGTAAACGAAGATTGTTGTGCGTTAAAAACATTGAAATATTTCGAACAAAACCATGAAAGTTCTAGTTTAAAAACGACTGATGATAAAACCAATCAAGAAACCACATCAATCCAATCTGAATTAACCGAAGAAGAAGATGCCAAGCAATGTTGCATACCTATTGCGCCACTAAGCTTCACTCACTGTTTTACAATTATATATTTTGATGGGAAATTTATTTCCAACTATTTCCAAAATATCTTGCAACCTCCGTGCATTAAAATCGTTTAATACCAAATTAAATCCCTTTTTTATTTTAAATTTTGTTAACCAATGATAATGCTCATTGTTTCTATGTTATGACTACGGATTGTAATGGCTAACCTTACGTCAATACGTCAAGATATTCGCAACTACATAATATCATTGCTTGATGTTAACCCTTTTATCACTCAAACTAAAAAATAAATAATGTTGAAATTTTTTATTGTTTCAAGCGTAGCAATATGCTGCATTGCTTGTTCTACAGCACCAAATAATGATGTTGTAAAAGAAACATTTATAACCACTAGTCCAATTGTAATTGATACCAATTTCACAATCGAATATGTTGCAGATATTCATTCGTTGCAAAATGTAGAAATACGAACTAAAGTTAAGGGTCATCTCGAAAATATTTATGTAGATGAAGGAGCTTCTGTAAAAGCGGGTCAGCTACTTTTTAGCATTAATAAAGAATCGTTTCAACTTGAGCTTTTAAAGGCACAAGCAAAACTAAAATCTGCTGTTGCCGAATTAAAAATAGATAAGCTAGAATTAGAAAATGTTACAAAACTCTATGATAAAAATATTGTTTCAAAAACAGAACTTGATAAAGTAAACGCTTTATTAGATGCTGGAAATGCAAAAATTGAAGAAGCAAAGTCAGAAGAACAGGTTGCTAAACTACAATTATCCTATGCCGAAATAAAAGCTCCATTTGATGGTATAATTGACCGTATTCCATTTAAAAAGGGAAGTATGATTGATGAAGGTTCTTTATTAACTACCATATCTAATAACAAACAAGTTTTTGCATATTTTAATGTTTCAGAAAAAGAATATTTAAATATAAGATCACAAAAAGAATCCTTAGAAAAAAACAAAATCACCCTCTTATTGGCAAATAATCAACCTCATCAGTACAAAGGAAATATTGAAACTATTGATGGCGAATTTGATAAAAACACGGGAAACATAGCCTTTAGAGCCAAGTTTGAAAATCCTGATATTTTATTGAGACACGGTTCGAGTGGTAAAGTTCAACTCGTAAATGAATTGAATAATGCTTTAGTGATTCCTCAAAAATCGACTTTTGAAATACAAGATAAATATTACGTGTTTGTAGTGGATGCAAACAATACAGTTAGTGCAAAAAACATTATTGTGAAGCAAAGTTTACCACATTTATATGTAATAGAAAAAACCCTTACAGTTAAAGATAAAATTATTTTTGAGGGCATTCAAAATGTGAAAGATGGCGATAAAATAACATGCGAGTTTATTTCAATGAGACAAATAATTTCAACATTTAATTCGCAATAACCATGTTTAATCAATTTATACAAAGACCAGTATTATCGATTGTAATTTCATTGCTAATAACCATACTAGGTGGATTGTCCATTACACAACTACCGATGACCCAATTTCCTGACATTGCCCCACCAGAAGTAACAGTAACAACTAAATATACGGGAGCTAATGCAGAATCTTGTATTAAGGCCGTAGTAACACCTTTAGAAAGAGCAATTAATGGTGTGCCTGGCATGGCATATATGTCTTCCGTTTCTGGAAATGACGGAACAAGTGTAATTAACATTGTATTTAAGGCAGGAACCGACCCTGAGATAGCTGCCGTTAATGTGCAAAACAGGGCTGCTTCTGTGTTGGACGAAATGCCCGAAGAAGTTATTAAATCAGGCGTAATTGTTGAGAAAGTACAAAACAGTATGCTCCTTTATTTAAATTTATTGAGTACTGACAAAAATTTAGATGAAAAATTTTTATACAACTTTACAGATATCAATATATTACCCGAATTAAAGCGAATAGAAGGTGTTGGATTTGTTGATATTATGGGACAACGAGAGTATGCCATGCGGATTTGGTTAAACCCGATAAAAATGAATGCGTTTGAAATTTCAACCGAGGATGTGGTGCAAAGCTTAAAAGAGCAAAATGTGGAAGCCGCGCCAGGCAAAGTGGGCGAAAGTTCGGGCAAAAAAGAACAGTCGTTGCAGTATGTTATTAAATATTCAGGAAAGTACAATACGAAAGAACAATATGAGAATGTCGTTTTAAAAAGAAATTCTGATGGGCAAATTTTGCATTTAAAAGACATCGCAGAAATAGAATTTGGATCATTGGATTATGATGTACTTTCAAAAGAAAATGGAAATCCATCAGCAGCAATTGTGTTGAAACAAAGGCCAGGTAGTAATGCAAGTGATGTTATAAAAAACATTAAAGTAAAAATGGAGGAATTACAAAAAAGCTTTCCGGCAGGTGTAACTTATACAACTAGTTACGATGTTTCAAGCTTTTTAGATGCTTCCGTTAATGAAGTATTAATGACATTATTGGAGGCATTTCTATTGGTTGCTTTAATCGTTTTTATTTTCTTAGGCGATTTTCGTTCTACATTAATTCCTGCTATTGCAGTGCCAGTTTCGTTAATCGGAACCTTCTTTTTTATGCAATTATTTGGTTTTTCAATCAATTTAATCACACTTTTTGCCTTGGTATTGGCAATAGGTATAGTTGTAGATAATGCTATTGTAGTGGTGGAAGCCGTGCATGCCAAAATGGAGGAGCATCATTTAGAAGCGAAAGAGGCAACTGAACTTGCTATGAAAGAAATTAGCGGAGCCATCATTGCCATAACACTGGTAATGTCTGCAGTATTTATTCCTGTAGCATTTATGAGCGGGCCAACAGGAATTTTTTATAGACAATTCTCCGTAACAATGGCCATCTCAATCATTTTATCAGGAGTAAGTGCATTAACCTTAACACCTGCATTATGTGCCATAATGTTAAAAAATACGCATGGGAAACCCAAAAAGAAAAATGTATTAAATACATTTTTAAATGCCTTCAATAGGAATTACAATAGACTAGCTGAAAAGTATAAAACCTTATTAAAAATAATTGTAAATAGACGAATTATAACAGCAACTGTATTAATTATTTTTTGCATAGGCACCTGGGGATTGGCTATCATTTTGCCAACAGGATTTATCCCTAATGAAGATCAAGGCACAATTTATACAAGTATTACCACGCCTTCGGGAGCTACCTTAGAACGATCAGAAGAAGTGTTGAACGAAATACAAGCGGTAGCTGCTCAAATAAATGAAATTGCTTCTGTGTCAAGTTTAGTAGGTTATAATTTTGTTACTGATGGAACGGGAGCGTCTTATGGAATGAAGTTAATGAGTTTAAAAAATTGGAATGATCGAAATAAAACAGACCAAGAAATTATTGCTATTTTAAAAGAAAAAACAAACTATATAAAAGATGCAAAGATAGAATTTTTTACTCCGCCACCAGTTCCAGGGTATGGAAATTCAAGTGGATTTGAACTAAGAATCTTAGATAAAACTGGAAAAGGGGATTTGAAAAAAATGGAAGAAATAGCAAATAACTTTTCTGATGAATTAAATAAAAGAGCCGAAATAAAAAACACTTTTTCGTCATTTGATGCAAGTTTTCCGCAATACTTAATCAATATAGACAACACGAAGGCAGCACAAAAGGGGGTAATCATTAGGGATGTTTTAAATACATTACAAACATTTTTAGGGAGCGATTATGCAACCAATTTTATTCGCTTTGGCCAAATGTACAAAGTGATGGTGCAAGCGGCTCCTGAGTATAGAGCTAAACCTGAAGATTTATTAAAACTAACCGTAAAAAATCGAGATGGAAATATGGTAGCTATATCTTCTATTTTAACCATTCATAAAGTATATGGACCAGAGCAAGTAACACGCTATAATATGTATCCTTCGGCAATGGTAAATGGTGAGCCACAAACTGGCTATAGTAGCGGGCAAGCAATAGATGCCATTAAAGAGGTAGCAAAAGAAAAACTACCCAAAGGTTACGGTTTTGACTGGGCTGGATCCTCTAAAGACCAAGCCAATGCTGGTAACGAGGCTATTTATATTTTCTTGATTTGCCTCATATTTGTTTACCTTATTTTAGCTGCACAATACGAAAGTTTTATTTTGCCATTGCCAATTATTCTTTCATTACCGCCAGGTGTTTTTGGAGCATTTTTTTTATTATTTATTTTAGGATTAGAGAACAATATTTATGCGCAAGTATCTATGGTAATGTTGATTGGTTTGTTGGGCAAAAATGCGGTTTTAATTGTTGAGTTTGCAGTACAAAAAAACCGTGAAGGATTGTCCCCTTTTCAAGCAGCGGTTGAAGGAGCTACAATTAGATTGAGGCCAATTTTGATGACTTCGTTTGCATTTATTGCTGGTTTGCTTCCTTTAATTTTTGCAAGCGGAGCAGGAGCTATAGGTAACAAAACAATTGGTGCAGCCTCAGCCGGTGGAATGCTTTTTGGTACCCTATTTGGTGTACTTATTATTCCTGGTCTTTATTTCATTTTCGAGACTATTTCAACAAAAAAATTTGGCGCAAAAAAGTTAGAAAAAAATCCTTTAACGGAAGAAATTAATTAAAATGAAAGATTGTAAAAAGTGTTTATATATTATTATTTTATTGACGAGTTGCACATACACGAGTTGTAGGTTACCTAAAAGTGTAGCACCTAGCATCAAAAAAAATCTGCCAACCTCCTACACAGAAAAAACCGACAGCACCAATTCTGCAGATATAAAATGGAGGATTTTATTTACAGATAAAACTTTGGTAGCGCTAATTGACACATCTTTAGAAAATAATCTAGACATATTAATAACCTTACAAAAAATTGAAATAGCACGCAATGATTTGAGATTAAGCAAAGGAGCCATGCTGCCAATGGTGAGTTCAAATTTAGCCTATTTGCAGCGCAAGTTTGGATTCTACACAATGGATGACGCTGGAAATCGTGTTACAGAAATTGCGCCAGGACAATTAATTCCTACCAATCTACCTGACTATTTTGTAGGCTTACAAGCAAATTGGGAAATTGATATTTGGGGTAAACTCCGCAGCAAAAAGAAGGCAGCTTTTCTTAAGTATTTAAGTTCTGTAGAAGGAAGCCACTTGGTATTTACAAATTTAATAGCTGAAGTTGCAACAACCTACTATGAATTGCTTGCTTTAGATATTGAATTGGACATAATTGAAGAAACCATTGATTTACAAAATGCTGCTTTAACTATTATTAGGATTCAAAAACAAGCAGCCATGGCAAATGAACTTGCTATTAAACAATTTGAAGCACAAGTTTTAAACTCCAAAAGTTTAGAGTTTGAATTGGTACAAAAAATAAAAGAGAATGAAAATAAATTAAACTTTTTATTGGGTCGTTTTCCGCAACAAATTGTGCGAGAAAAATTAAATTTCTCTGCTCAGTTGCCATTGCAAATTAAAGAAGGTATTCCATCACAATTATTACAAAATCGTCCAGACATTAAACGAGCAGAGTTTGAATTGATGGCAACAAACTGGAATGTAAAAGCGGCCAAAGCTGCCTTCTACCCTGCATTTAACATCACAGGCTCTGCTGGTTTTCAATCATTTAATTCTGAATTTTTATTTACCACACCTCAATCCTTGGCTTATACTATATTGGGAGGTTTAACCACACCACTCATCAATAGGAGTGCTATTAGGGCTCAATACAAAAATGCAAAAGCGAATCAAATGGATGCAATGTATCAGTACCAAAAATCAATTTTAAATGGATACGTGGAGGTATCAAATGAACTATCAATAATTAAAAATTTAGAAATAATATACAAACTGAAGACCGAGGAAGTTGAAGCTTTGGCAGCATCCATTAACATTTCTACTGATTTGTTTAAATCTGGACGAGCCACATACTTTGAAGTGTTGATGACACAAAAAACCGCCTTCCAATCGCGCTTAGAATTGGTAACTACTAAAAAACGACAATACAACGCAACAGTAAATATTTACAAAGCGCTGGGGGGCGGTTGGAAATAATTAAATCAATCAAATAAAATAACCAATTAAATAAACTAAAATCACAATTTATGAAAAAGAAAATTATTTATTTATTACTTACTGCAACTATGGCTTCATGTGGTAATATTACTTCTAAGTTGGAAGAAAAACAACGATTGCTGGACAGCAAACTCAATCAACTTGATTCAGCAATAAATGCTGAAGTGAATAGGGTGATGCAATTGGATACATTAATATCCAAAGAAAAGGCAACACTTGACACACTTCTCAATATCGAAAATAGGCTATTGGGTAAATAAATCGATTGCAACGGGGGGATATTTCCTTGAATTAGCAAAAAGTGCAGATTGGATTCTTTGTGATATAAATATAAATCATAAGTAGCATAATTACTTTCAAACTTTATATTGGAATAAAACACCTGGCTTGTATTTGTATGGAGTAAAATAATACAAGGAGAAAATTTTTTAATTACCTAAAATCACTTTTGCTTTTTCCATTGCAGCTTTTAAGCCACTTAAATTATTCCCTCCTGCTGTCGCATAAAAAGGCTGTCCACCACCACCACCTTGGATTTCTTTAGCCAAATCCTTCACAATATTTCCTGCATGTAATTTTTTTGCAGCAACCAAATTATCTGAAATGATGACGCTTAACATCGGTTTTCCATTTAGTTCACAACCCAGTACGCAGAATAAATTTTCAATTTCATTTTTAAGTTGAAAGGAAAGATTTTTCAATTGTTCGGCATTGGAAATGGTAACTAGTTGAATGAGTTGATTGGATGATTGCGTTGAAACGATTTTTGTTTTCAATTCGTTTTTTACCTGAATCGTTTTTTCGTTTTCAAACACTTCCAGTTTTTTCAATAATTCACTTTTGTCTTCAATCAATTGCTCAACTGCTTTTACCA
>Ga0105045_10004362_pt1 | contig 12288 bp, 13 predicted proteins | sample MAT02_FD_78089 | JGI IMG/M metagenome (GOLD analysis project Ga0105045, IMG submission 78089) | Freshwater microbial communities from Lake Fryxell liftoff mats and glacier meltwater in Antarctica - MAT-02 (megahit assembly) | ecosystem: Environmental > Aquatic > Freshwater > Ice > Liftoff... | reverse complement strand
GGTCACATTGGTGGTGTTATCGAAGAGGCTGTAGGTAGCCGATGCGCCCGAGGCATTGTCATTAACAAACGTATTGTTGCCGCCATTGCCAAACAGCACGCAGTTGGTCAGGCTGGGGCTGCTGGTGCCACCTTCAAGCCCAAAGTTGACCATCGCCCCGCCGGAGGTAGCTGTATTTCCCTGAAAGGAGCAGTTTGTCAGGCTGGGGCTGCTGGTGCCACCGAAACTCCCAAGGTTGTACATCGCCCCGCCGAAGCCAGCGGTATTTCTCTGAAAGGAGCAGTTTGTCAGGCTGGGGCTGCAGACATTGCCACTGCCCGATCCGTTGTTGTACATCCCGCCCCCGGCGTTATCGGGAAAGGAGGACCCATCGGCATTGCCGCCAGTGATGACAAAGCCATCCAAAACAGCGGTGGTGGTCAGGCCCGCCGGGTTAGAGATGACGTGGTAGCTGTTACCCGATAGCGCGTTATTGTTGTCAATGTCGCCACTGAGGGTACTGCTCGATGGGCTACCGCTCACCGGGTTGATGGCAGGTCGGTCGGTCAGGGCCGTTTCGGTGCCGACAAAACCGCCATAAATAGCCACCCCGTTCTTCATGGCGAAACTCGCCCCCCGGTTGGTACTTACGGTGGTGGGTCTGTAGATGCCGGTGGCCACCCACACCTGCGTCACACCGCTGGCATCAATGGCTCCCTGCAAATTGGTGGTGCTGGTGGCCCAACTGGTGGCACTGGCCGGGTTGGTGTTGGTGCCCGTGGAAGACACGTAGCGGGTGGTCTGGGCCTGGGTGGTCAGCCCGGTCAGTAGCAGGGCGAAAATCAGGAGTGCGCTACGGCATTGGGTAGCAAGCGAGAGGGGAGTACAGGAATGATTCACAGCAGATTGGGATTTGTTAAAAACAAGGGGGTAAACTCAATCAAAATCAGGGCATTGGCCTGCACTCCAAAATAACAGTATTGGTAGATGGAATCCAACGATTCAGTGACAAAAATGGGTAACTACTCCCCCTTCACCGAATTCCCCCCTGCACGGTACGGCTACAGCCGTTGGCATCGGTCACGGTGAGGCTGAATGGCCCCGGCCTGTTCACGGTGAACACCCCCGTACTCAATCTTACAGAAGTTGTAGGACAAGTGGCCGCTAAAACGCCCTTACAGGCGGTTGATGTCGTGGTCGGATAATCCGGTCAGGAGACTGATTTTCGCTATTGGCTCACCCATGCTTTTGAGCAAACGGGCTATTTCGTAGTTGCGCGCGGCTTTGCCCTCTTCTCGTCCTTCTTCTCGTGCTTTTTCTTCGTACTTCACCCGCGTTACCCGTGCCGACTCCCTATTCTTGGCCTCTGCCCGTTCCTCTGGGGTCAGGTTGTCAAAATCGATCAGGGAAACCGCCCGCTGAATGCCCTCATTGGCTTCATTGACAACTGGGTGTTGGGGGTTATGAATGGATTCATGAATCAGCGTCAGCCAATCCCGGATGCCCGGTGGGGTGTCGTCGGCGGGGTGGTTGGGGTTCAAAAAGACCAACTGATGGCCGTAGAGATCGCGTACCTGCCCGCTCAGGGTGCGGGGGTTGAGCGTCAGCAGTAGCACTTCGTCCAGGACGGCCTTGCCAGTTTTTTCTTCGATGGTGTAAGGAGCCGTCAGCACCACAATCACATAGACGGTCTGTTCAGTACCGTACAATTTTGCTGACTTTTGCCGAACGTCGGCCCGGTGTTCGGCGATGACTATCAAAAAGTAATGCAGGAAACGGTCGAAGTTATGCCGGGCAGTCGCACTGTCGTATTCGACGCGCTGGATTTCGATAACGATCCGTCGGTCGGTGGTTTCGGCGAAAATATCTAACCGGAAATCGACATAACCGACGGAAGGCTCGAACCGTTTTTCGGTTTGCCCAATTGTTGCGTGGCACCGGAACACCGCCGGGCGAATCAGCAGCGGGCGAATCTGTCGGCCCGGCTGATCGCGAGGGCCGTTTTCTGGATCGGCTCCGGCAAGCCGTGCTGACTCACATCAACCAGAAGACTTTAGATGTGGATTGGCTGGCCGATAAGGCCCGCATGAGCCGCGCCCAACTCCACCGCAAGCTGACAGCGCTGACGGGCCTTTCGCCCAACCGCTTCATGCAGCGAATCCGGCTCGAACGGGCTACTGAACTACTCAACCAAGGCGATTGGAACGTGACTCAGGCCGCCAACCGGGTCGGCTACAGTTCGCCCTCCTACTTTGCCCACTTGTTTCAGGAGCAGTTTGGATATGCGCCGACCAGGTTCAAATCCCTCGGCTGATGAGGGCTGACCATGCCCCTTGGGCCTACCAGCCATAGCTGATGCCAAACCGCACCGACCCGTAGCGATGAGAGGGGTCCAGTTCGACGGGCCGAAACGATTCGTTGCCTTCCGCGACGACTTCAATCCCCCACCGCCGGGCCGGGCCAATCCAATGCACTACGCCCAGACAGCCTTTAAGAGGTTGTTTAAAGTTTCACGTTAAAAGGGAGCCAGTCCGTAGTTTTGGGGTGCAAACTCACAAACTACTGACGTATGTACATCACAGACCTGACTGACTCCCAATGGCAAGCTATTCAACAGACGCTTCCCCTCCAAATTCGGCTACGTAAACGTAAGCACACGCTCAGGGCTATTATCAATGCCATCCTCTATGTCACAAAGGGAGGTATCCAATGGCGGTTAATACCCAATGACTTGCCAGCCTGGCCCTTGGTTTATTACTATTTCAAAAAGTGGTCTGCCGATGGAACAGTCGAAACCATTCATGATAAATTGCGGGTAACCGTTCGTCTACAAGCTGGTCGGGAAGAATCGCCCAGTCTGGGACTAATTGATTCTCAATCGGTTAAGACAATGTCTATGACGGCTGTCAAAGGGTTCGATGGCAATAAAAAGATAGCCGGACGCAAACGATTTATCATCACCGATGTGATGGGCTTGTTGATGGGTTTACATGTTACTACTGCTAATATCGGTGAGCGAGCTGGGGCTTTGTTAGTTTTGGCCAAGTTGACGAATCGTTTTGAGCGGTTAACTACTACTTTAGCTGACCAGGGATTCGATGGTATTGAGTTCATCGGTAAGGTGAAAACCCAATTCTGTTTAACGCTGGAAGTTGTTTGTCAAGTGCTGGGTCTAAAAGGATTCACGGTTCTACCTAAGCGGTGGATCGTTGAGAGGACGTTTGGCTGATTTTCGTTTCATCGTCGACTTTCAAAGGATTATGAAGTGAAAGAGTCTCATTCAGAAGCATTTATCTACTGGTCGATGATAAGAATCGTGTCCCGAAAAGTCCGTGAAACAAATCCTTAACAACCTCTTATCGAGGATGAAGGTGTCAGAAGAGATCATTCGGCAAAACCGTTGATAAACCTGTCAAATATAGAGTAGGCATCCGCCTGGGCGTACTACCGTTTAAGAGATTTTACTATGAAACTTCATCGGTGCATGCTGACCCGCTCCTCAGCTCCGGCGTTGTTTCCGGCGCTCGTCGCGCCGGGCTTTTTTCTGCTCATCCAGCATCTTGCGGGCTTCCTTGTGCTGACTCGACTTGCGGTCGGCTTTGTCCAGCACCTCATCGAGATAGGTCTTTGCCTGTTCGTAATTTTTCTCCTCGATGGCCATTTTCCCCATTGCCACCACCGACGACAGGTAATAGCCCGAATTCTGCGCGTTGGTTTGTTTAGCGAAGTCGATGGCCTGCTGGTAATATTTCTTTGCTTCGGCGGCATCCTTGTAAAACAACTGGTTGGTATAGCCCAGAATATAAGCCGCCGTACGCCCGCTCACGCCCTCGTAGCCCGACTGCGACCGGCTGATTTTCTCCAGAATGCTCTTCGCTGATTTTTCGGCCTCGGCCAGTCGTCCCTGCGCAAACGCCGAACGGGCGTAGTATCGCTCAAAAAACGGATTGTCGGGATACTGCTGCCACATGTATTTGGCCATCTCGTAAGCCTTGTCGTACTGGTTTTCCATGCTGTAAATCTGGAGCAGGAAATACCGGGCCTCCACGCGGGTGTAAAACGCCGAATTCGCCGTTTTTTCCAGCTGCTTCATCCCCATCTGCTTATTACCCTTCGGGAAAAACATCAGGATGGGCTTCAACAGCGGGTAATTTTCGGGAATCCACTGGGCGTAGTAATTGTACATGCCGTCGCCGAAGAGCAGTTCGGGACTAAAATCAGCATTGCCTTTGCACTTGTCGAAGTATTTCAACGACCGTTTACCCGCAATGGTGGCTTTGGCCCACTGCTTACGCTCGGAGTACAGCCGCCCTTTAAACGCATAGGCAGCGGCCAGAAAAAACGCCGGTTCAAGTTTGTTGTCGTTATTGTCATACATCGTCTCGGCCAGTTCGATGGCCTTATCCATATAGGCGTGGCACTGGTCATCGTAGCCGGTAATGTCGGTGTTGGGTACAATTTTCCACCACTCGGCCAGGCCCAGCATAAAATAGGGCATCGGGTGCTTCGGATAGCGTAATTGCAGCCACCGAAACTCCTTATCGGCTTCGTAAAACTTGTAATTATACATCTGGTTGATAGCCTCCGCCGACTCGATCTGAACGCCCGGGTGCTTCAGCAACCCATCATATTTATCGTCAAACGCCGACGGGTCGTACAGCTGCGCCTGTGCCAGCATTACCAGCGTAGTCAGCCACATCGTCAACAGGATTTTCTTCATAGTCTATTAACGTAAACCGCTTCGGGTCCGTTTGCGTGGGCTTATTTTTCGGTTGCATTGGCCCCTTCCCTACCCCAGCCGTATCTTTGACCTTCCCCGATGCCGATATGCTGACCATAAAAGACAAAACGTTCGTTCCGTTCATCACCGCCGAAACTATCCAGAGCCGCATTCTGGAACTGGCCGATCAGATCAGCCGCGATTATGCCGGTAAGCAGCCACTCATTTTGGACGTACTGAACGGGGCCGTTCTGTTTGCCGCCGATCTGTTGCGCAACGTCACCATCCCCTGCGAAATCACGTTCATCCGCGTAGCATCATACCACGCCACCGAATCGACCGGAGAGGTGAAGCAGATTCTGGGCCTGAGCGAATCCGTAACCGACCGCCACCTGATTGTTGTGGAAGACATTGTGGATACCGGCCTGACCATCTGCGAAGTCTGCGACCAGCTACAGGCGGGTAACCCGGCGTCCATTGCCATCGCTACGCTGCTCTTCAAACCAACCGCCCTCAAAAAAGAAGTGGCATTAGATTACATCGGCTTCGAAATAGAAAACCGCTTCGTCCTCGGCTACGGCCTGGATTACGACGGACTGGGAAGAAACACGAAAGACATTCTGGTACTGGAGTAGCCCGGACCTCCCGGTCCGGTAGCCCCAAGGCTAAGAAAACGCGCTACCGTGTAAGCCTTATGGCTACCGGACCGGGAGGTCCGGGCTACATTACCTGTCCACCTCCCCCATCACCACGTCAATTGACCCGATAATGGCGACCAGGTCAGCAAGCATGGCCCCGCGCGAGATTTCGTGAATGACCGACAGGTTGTGGAAACTGCACGAGCGGACTTTGCAGCGCACCGGTACGTCGGCACGGCCATCGGTACGGAAGAAAAAACCGAGTTCGCCCTTCGCGCTTTCGGCGCGGGCGTAAAAATCACCCGCTTTGGGGCGTATTTTCTTTGGGACGATGGCCTGCGGGTCGTAGTCGCGGGTGCGTTTGTGGTTACCGGTAAGCTGGTCGAGACACTGGGTAATGATGTGCAGCGATTCGTAGCACTCCAGCACCCGCACGTTGGTTCGGTCCCAGCAGTCGCCCACGGTACCCATCTGCCCCTCGCCAATGGGAATGGAGAACTCCAGTTCAGGATAGACCGAATACCCATCCACCCGGCGCAGGTCGTAGCGCAGTCCTGACCCGCGCAACATGGGTCCCGTGCAGCCGTAGTTGATGGCTACCGGCAGCGGCAGTACTCCCACGTTGGCCGTGCGTTTAATAAAAATCTCGTTCTCGATAACCAGTTGCTGCAACTCCACCAGTTTCGGTTTCAGGTACGCTACAAACTCGCGGCACCGCTCCTCAAACCCCACCGGCAAATCGTAGAACAGCCCACCAATCCAGATGTAATTATACAGCATCCTGGCTCCGCTGACCCACTCAAGCAGCCGCTGAATGTGTTCACGGTCGCGCATGAGCCACAAGAACGGCGTGTACGCGCCAACGTCGAGCGCGTAAGTGCCTATACCGACAAAGTGCGCAGCAATGCGGTTGAGTTCGGCCACCAGCACCCGGATGTATTCGGTTCGTTTGGGAATATCGTTCTGAATACCCAGCATCCGCTCCACGCCCATGACATAGGCGTGTTCGGCGTTCATGGCGGCCAGATAATCGAGCCGGTCCACAAACGGAATCGTCTGGTTGAACGGCAGGGCCTGCGCGTGTTTTTCGAAACAGCGGTGCAGGTACCCCACGTGCGGCACCACATCGACGACAATCTCGCCGTCGGTCACGACTTCGAGCCGCAGTACACCGTGCGTGGAGGGGTGCTGCGGGCCCATGTTCAGGACCATCTCGCCCTCGGTTAGCATCTCCGGCTGGTAAACGCTGGGATCCGACGCCCGGAAATGTCCCGGCGCGTACTCGTACTGAATAGTTTGTGTTGTCATTGGAACGATAAAGGTGAGCAGCTTCGGCTAAAAAGGCAACGATATCCGGTTCAGTTTGCGTTAACCGCTTATAAATCACCCGATATTTTTCAGAATCGACTGTTGGCTGTGTGCCACTCATTGCGTACCTTTGCGCTCCTTATCGAGAAAACGAACTAAACAATGGCAAAGAAAGGCGCCAATAGAATCCAGGTTATTCTGGAATGCACCGAGCAGAAAAACAGCGGTGTACCCGGCATGTCCCGGTACATAACTACCAAGAACCGGAAAAATACGCCCGCCCGTATCGAGCGTAAGAAGTATAATCCGTTCATGAGAAAAGTAACGCTGCACAAAGAAATCAAATAGGTTTTCGGTTCCCGGCTCTCAGCTTATTAGTAGCTGCTGTATCTAAGTACCGACTGCCGTAAACAAACACAGTCATGGCAAAAAAGGTAGTTGCAACCCTGAAAACGAAGGACAACGGTAAGTCTTTCGCCAAAATCATCAAAGCCGTTAGGTCTCCCAAAACCGGCGCTTACACGTTCAAGGAAGAGATGGTTCCCGTTGATGAAGTGCAGAATGCACTGAAAAGCTAAGTCAGCCCACATCAAACGCATCAGAGTCCCCCAGCCCAGCGGCCCGGTGGGACTTTTTTCGTTGCAATACAGTTTCCTGTCCAACGCATCCCCCTCCCCGAAGTATGGCTTTATTCGGTTTGTTCTCGAAAGAAAAAAAAGAAACGCTCGACAAAGGGCTGGAGAAAACGAAGGATAGTTTCTTCTCCAAACTCAGCCGGGCCGTTGTTGGTAAAGACACCATTGATGAAGACGTATTGGACGAACTCGAAAACGTACTCGTCTCCTCCGACGTGGGCGTGGAGACAACGGTCAAAATTATCCGGCAGATCGAAGCCCGCGTGGCCCGCGATAAGTACGTGGGTACCGATGAACTCGACCGCATCCTGCGCGAAGAGATTGCGGCCCTGATGACTAATAACAATACAGTTGACGCATCGGCGGATGATTTCGCGCTGCCACTCGACAAAAAACCCTACGTCATTATGGTGGTGGGCGTCAACGGCGTGGGTAAAACAACGACTATTGGCAAACTGGCCGCGCAATTTCACAAGCGGGGCAAAAAAGTAGTTCTCGGCGCGGGCGATACGTTCCGGGCTGCCGCCGTTGACCAGCTCAAGCTCTGGGGTGATCGCGTAGGCGTACCCGTCATTTCACACGGCATGAACACCGACCCCTCGGCAGTAGCCTATGACGCCGTGAAAAAAGCTACCGAAATCGGAGCTGATGTTGTCATCATCGACACCGCCGGGCGGCTGCACACGAAGGTGAATCTGATGAACGAGCTGACCAAGATCAAGCGCGTTATGCAGAAGGTAACTCCCGACGCTCCTCACGAAGTACTGCTGGTGCTTGACGGCTCAACTGGCCAAAACGCCTTTATTCAGGCTACGGAGTTCACCAAAGCCACTGAAGTAACGGCCCTGGCGATTACAAAATTAGACGGAACGGCCAAAGGTGGCGTAGTGAGCGGCATTTCGGATCAGTTCAAAATTCCGGTCAAATACATCGGCGTGGGCGAGAAAATCGACGATTTGCAGACGTTCAACAAGATGGAATTTGTCGATTCGTTTTTCAAGAAGTAAACCGTCTGGCTACGCGTTTACCGTTGATTTTTGGTATTTTTGGTAAAACTCATTAGCTATGGAAACGAATCAGGTCGAGTTTTTCGAGGAGTACCAATCAGAGGATATTATGTCACTGAATCATTCGCGAATCATTAACCGGGTTGGTGTTGCCATCAGCCGTTATGACGACCAGTATGACGTATTTCCTGAATTAGAACTTGAGTTGACAACGGGCAAGTGCAAGCCGGACGTTTCTATCTACGAAAACCTACCTACCGACTGGTTCAATGACGTAATGTACTTTAACCAGGCTCCGATTATAGCTGTAGAAGTACTCTCACCCAAACAGGCTGTCACTGACCTGACCGACAAAGCGTTTAAAATCTATTTCCCGGCAGGCGTTCAGGTTGTCTGGCTGATCATACCTACTACACGTATTGTACAAGCCCTACTGCCCGATGGCTCTATCCAAACATGGTCAACCGGCATCATGCAGGATCCGGTGACGGGTATGGAACTTGATTTGGGATATCTCTTCAAATAAAAAAACGCGGGCTGCTCGGCCCGCGTTTTTTATTTGAACGTTATGCTTCAATTCCAACCTACACCAAATCCCGCTCGATGATTTTGCCGCTCGCTTTCTCTTTCAGGATTACTTTGTTGCGGCCATCGTGGGTCATTTCCTGTTTGATGAGGTAATGATCGGCGTCGTACTCGACCAGATCGGGGCTATTGCTGACGCCTTCTTTGCCGCGCCAGACGGGTAGCTGAACGGGTTCCCACTGCTTGGTTTCTGCCGATTTGTAAGCTGCATCCAGTACGGCGTTCACTACGTAGCCATCATAAAACGTTTCGGCGGGGTCGCGGCCTTCCTCAACCGCCCGGAACATGTCGGTGAACATGTGGTTGTAGCCGAGGTCATTGACTTCGTCGCCGACGGGGAAGAGCCAGCCGGCGTTGCTTTCGGCTTTTTCGGCTACGTAGTCAGCCGCTTTGCCAGTAGTGAACATCTCGAAGCCGGTACGCAGGAAATTGTTGATCCAGATTGTGCCTTCGGTACCCATCACCTCATCGCGTAGATCCATACCGCCCCGGAACGTCCAGCTCACTTCAAACTGCCCGATAGCCCCATTCTCGTACTTGACCAGCGCAATGGCGTGGTCTTCGGCGTCGATGGGTTTGACCTGCGTGGCGGCCCAGCACATCACCTCGACGGGCCGGATGTCTTTCCCGATAAAATTCCGCGAGATTTCTACGCAGTGGCAACCGAGGTCGAGCATACAGCCGCCCCCCGCCTGTTCTTTGTCCCAGAACCAGTTGGAGTGCGGTCCGGGGTGCGTCTCCCGCGATTTGGCCCAGAGAATACGGCCCAACGCGCCATTTTTTACGGTTTCGAGGGCTTTCAGAAACTTGGGCGCGTAACAGAGGTCTTCGAGATAACCGCCGAAAATGCCCGCTTCTTCAACCATCTGCATCATCCGCAGGGCTTCGTCGGCGGTGCGGCCCAGGGGTTTGGTGCAGATGACGTTTTTCTTATGTTTGGCGCAGAGTTCAACGGCGGGCGCGTGGAGGTTGTTGGGTAAGGCAATGCACACCATTGTTACGTCGGGGTGGGCAATGACTTCTTCCATGTTCGTTGAAAGGAACGAACAGCCGTAATCATCGGCAAATTTTTGGGCGGTTTCTTCGCGCCGGGCATAAATGGCAACAACTTTGTCGCGGCTGCGCTGCCCGTGCAGCGATTCGGCGTAGAAGCGGCCAATGAAGCCGCCACCAAGCATGGCAATTTTTTGCATGTTTGTGGTTGGTTTAACACAGAGTTCAGGAGGTTTCACAGAGTACATAGAGAAAAACTCTGTTTGCTCCCTGCAAAACTCTATTATCTCGGTGTTAAAAGAAACACTTTACCGGAATCTCATGGCTGACTTTTTCGATATCAATACGCTTTTCTTCACGGTTTGGGGCTACGGCATGAGTTATCTGGAGTTTTTTGGCGTCGTGAGTGGTGGGGTAGCAGTGTGGCTGTCGGCGCGGGGTAATGTCTGGAGCTGGATTATCGGGGCCATGAGCGTGGTGCTGTTTTTCTTCCTGTTTTTCCAGATTCAGCTTTACCCCGACATGTTTTTGCAGGTGTTTTTCCTCATTACGAATATTCAGGGATGGTACCGATGGACGCATCCCAAACCGGGCGAAGAAGATAATCAGTCGGAATTACGCATTAGTCGAATACCGACGAGGCAACTTGTGCTTTGGTCGGGTATTTGTTTAGCGGCAACGGCTGTACTGGGTACGTTTTCGGTCAATCTGCACACGTTATTTCCGGTCTTATTCAGCCAGCCAAGTGCGTTTCCGTATGCCGACTCGTTTACGACCGTGATGAGCATTGCCGCTACGTTCCTGATGATCGAGAAGCGCGTAGAGTGCTGGTACGTCTGGCTGCTGGTCGATTTGATTTTAACATACATCTATTTTATCAAGGGCGTTAAACTTGTATCGGCAGAATATTTCGTGTTTTGTTTTGTAGCACTCTACGGAGCCTGGAACTGGACGCGGGAGTATCAGCGCCAAAGCGTTCATTATCAGAATGGTTAGCTCAGGTTCAGCCGTCCTTACCTGAAAAGTCTGTAAAATAGGTAGGTAAATAGAAGACTATAAACGATAATTTGTACTATAAGAAGAATATCACATTATAATCTATTGATAACTATGACTTTACTCATTATTCGGTATAATTTTGTGCTAAACCAAACAAAGGACTACCATGGCACTTGACAAACAATTTCTCAAAAGTAAGCCTCTCGCGAAAGTAACGTTTGAGTTGCCCGCCGATGCTGTTAACGGAGCAAAGCAGGTGGCTTTGGCCGGCGAGTTTAACAATTGGGATGCTGCGTCTCACCTGCTCAAGAAGCAGAAAGATGGTTCGTACAAAGCAACGGTAGAACTGCCCATTGGTGTTGAATACCAATACCGGTACGTACTGGATGGCGCAAAATGGGAAAACGATTGGGCTGCCGACAAATACGTAGCCAGCGGTATATCGGGCGAAGAAAACTCGGTCGTTGTGCTGTAATTGTCGGATACGAAATGAAAAAAGTGGTAGGAAGAGAGTTTAGACTCTCCTTCTACCACTTTTTTGCGTCACCAACTCTCTACTACACACATTGGCAACGTTCCGTCGCTGATGGGTTAAATCGGTATGCCGAATCGACCCGTGTGTACATTACATCGCAAAATCATCAGAGTCCACGTAGGCTTTGATAACGGCCAGTTCGCCGTCTTTGCCTTTTACCGAGTTACCGTGTTCCATACCGAAAACAAACTCACGCTTGTCGGCTTTGGCTTTCTGGTAGATATGCTTAAAGATGTTTTTATAGTTGATCTCGCCCGTTGTGGGCTCGTTCCTGCCGGGGTTGTCGCCAATCTGGAAATAGGCAATCTCGTTCCATGCCCAGTTAATGTGCGGAATAATGTGACCTTCATTTTTCTGCATGTGGTAGATGTCATACAGAATCTTGCACGACGGGCTGTTAACCCCCCGGCAAATCTCATAGGTCTGGTCGGAAGTACGCAGAAACAGGTCAGGCGTATCGCTCAGCGGCTCCAGCACCATGACCAGGCCGGACGGCTCCAGAATTTCGGCACCCCGGCGCAGGACGTCTATGACGTGGCCGGTCTGAATGCCGATAGGCAGATTACGGGCAAAGTCGCCGGGTACTACGGTGGCCCATTTCGCATTGACTCGTTTGGCCGTTTCTACCGCCCCCCGGCACCCTTTCAGGAAAATATCGATAAATTCGGTTTTGCCAGCTGCCAGTGTGTTTTGGCCGTTGCCCCCTTTATCAATCACGAATACACCCATTGTCATACCGAGACGGGCCATCTCTTTGCCTATCTTTTCCTGTAATTCAGAGGTTCGGCCCATCATGCCGTTGTCTTCCATGGCCGTAAAACCCATGTCGGCCATGAATTTGATCTGGTCGATGGGGTCCTCGCCCGCACTGTTTTTAAACATGCCGATG
>Ga0105045_10004361_pt1 | contig 12288 bp, 9 predicted proteins | sample MAT02_FD_78089 | JGI IMG/M metagenome (GOLD analysis project Ga0105045, IMG submission 78089) | Freshwater microbial communities from Lake Fryxell liftoff mats and glacier meltwater in Antarctica - MAT-02 (megahit assembly) | ecosystem: Environmental > Aquatic > Freshwater > Ice > Liftoff... | reverse complement strand
CAGCAGAAGAAGCCGATACCGATTTCGCCTTCGCGGAACTGTCAGCAGACGATGATGCACTTGCCGATGATGACGATACACCCGATTGGCTCACCAGCATGGGCGATGTCGAGGAATCTGCAGAAGAAGAAGCCGATACCGATTTCGCCTTCGCGGAACTGTCAGCAGACGATGATGCACTTGCCGATGATGACGATACACCCGATTGGCTCACCAACATGAAACCCGCAGAAGCCGTCACCGAAGAATCTGAGGAAGAATTCGACTTTTTGGCGGACGATTTGGGTGATGATGACAGTCTGGTCACAGAAGATGCACCAGAATGGCTGATGGATGCCCGCCCAGAAGCCGAAACAGACCGCGCACTCGACTGGTTGGCAGAGGATGAATCGGAAGAAGCCGTTGCCGAAGATACCCCCTCGTGGTTATCGGCATTGGACGATGATGCTCAAGAAGAACTCACAGTAGAAGAAGAAGCTACATGGTTATCTGATGAATCGGCTGTAGGTGAATTTGACGAAACCGTGCCTGTATTGGCAGAAATCGGCGCACTAACCCTTAGTGGCGAGGTGGCAGAATTACACACACCCGCAGAAAACGCCCCAGATTGGCTCAATGCCCTTGTCCCCGGTTTGGATATTGACTATGATGCCGATGAAGATGCCCAAGTGGAGCAACATTTCCTCAGCGATGAGGCAGTAGTCGCCTCCAGCGCCAAATTTGCATGGCTCAACACCATTGTCGAGGCAGAAGTTAATCAACCACCCATGACCATGCCCTCTGCCAAAACCATCGTCACTGCGCCCATCCCCACCCCACGTCGCAATTGGTCGTTCTCGCGTCCACCCGCATGGCTCACACCATCACAACCAACGGGCATTAAACCAATTAATCGTGTGCAAAACCCATTGCCCACATCTGACTCTGATTTCGATGAATTTGATGCTGATGACGATGATGTGCCAGATTGGTTACTTGATGATAACGATGATGAACCCGATTTTTTGAGAGATAATTTTTAATGCACACCTTATTAAGAGGATTAGGTTTCATGTGCTGGAAAGGTAGCTCACATGCCCCCAGAGGATAATACCCCAGATTTCGATTCCATGACCCCAGAGCAAATTATGGCATGGATGGAGACGCTTGCTGTGCGTCAGGGCGCGACAGAAGGCATCATTAGTGATGAGGCTTCGCGTCCACAGGTACAAGAGATAGACCCCAATACCGTAGATGTCAGCACCATGGGCAATTACATTCCCTATGGCATGACAGCCGACCAATGGGAAAAGAAACAAGCAGAAGAAAATGCCAAAAAAGAGGCAAAACGGGCATCTTCACCACAACATGTCTCAACGCCACCGCCACCACCGCCCCCCCCTGTGGCGACCCAACCCGCTGCCGATGCGACCCCAGATTTCGATTCCATGACCCCAGAGCAAATTATGGCATGGATGGAAACGCTCGCCGTCCGTCAGGGCGCGACAGAAGGTATCATCAGCGAAGAATCATCACGTCCACAGGTACAAGAAATAGACCCCAATAGCGTAGATACCAGCACCATGGGCAATTATATTCCCTATGGCATGTCTGCCGAACAGTGGGAAAAGAAACAAGCAGAAGAAAATGCCAAAAAAGAGGCACACAAGGCAACCAAGCCACAAGCAAAAACACCTTTTACACCACCATCGCAGACCGATTTGCCGGTGCTAGAAGATTCGCCCACCCAACCCGCCCGCGCCTTTGATATGCCCGTTGCCAATGATGACGCCGATTGGCTGGTAGATTTGTCGTCTGGGGCAACATCAGAAATGCCCAATGAATTTCCAGACCTCGATTTTTCTGGCTTAGGCGATAGCCTACAAGACCTCGATTTGCCCAATTTTGAGCTAGAAGGTTTGGGTGATTTGGCAGGCTTGGCAGATGGCAACACCGACCCCGTGAATTGGCTCGATAATTTGGTCAACGACAGCAACATCAATACGACCCCTGTGCCAAATAATCCATTCGATTCGATATTCGATGAAAAACCCGCTACACCGCCACCATCCACCGAAAACAGCATTGAATGGCTCGAAAGCCTCGCCAAACGGCAAGGCGTGAGTGATGATGAACTCATTACCCGCCCAGAATTTAATTTGCCAGAATTGGCATTAGACCCCAATTTTGTCTCACCAGAAAATGACCTATTCAATTTTGATAGTATAGATAACCTCGACCAAGCCGCTATGGATGCCACCGACCCTGTAGCATGGCTGGACAGCCTCGCATCGGCACAAAACACCAAAACGCCCACTGCCCCATCTGAGCCGACTGAGATCAACACAGCCGACATGCTCCAAAAATTGAATAAGGGCATCAGCGACCCCGATGATATGAAGGGGTGGATGGATAAATTGCTGGAAGAAGGCTCAAAACGCCAAGTACCAGATTATATCAGTGAGGACGATGAACCCATCCAAGCCAACATTCCAGATTGGCTTGTGGAACAAGTCGGATTGCCCCCAGAGATGGGCGGCACAGGTAGCGGCGCACCCATCGAAATGGATTTTGATGCGTTGGTCGCCCCAGATACTATGCCCACAGGCGATATGCCCGATTGGTTGCTGGAATCGAGTCCGCTTCAAGCACAAACCGAGTCAGAGCTAGAAGCCATTAGCGGTGATATGCCCGATTGGTTGCTGGAATCCAGTCCATTCCAAGCAGAAACACAGCCAAAAGCCGTTGGTGGTGATATGCCAGACTGGTTAGAAGACACCCTATCAGAAGAATCCGATTCGGTAAAATCGTTCTTCCAAAGCCCACAAACCTCACCACTCAGCACCGAAGAAATTGAAGTGGATATGAGCGACCCATGGGTCGAGGCATTTGAATTAGAACGCCGTGTGGCAATGGGTCTGATGAGCAACGAAGAAGTCATTTTCTCAGATGAACCTATGGCGATGGATGCCGTAATAGACGACATGCTCGAAGATGAACCCCTCCCCATGGGCGACCTCGAAAATGTCCCTGCATGGATGGATGTCGCAGTCAGTGTTACACCAGCAGAATCTGTTCAGGTGCAAGCGGTGAGGGATTTGCCAGATTGGTTGCGCGAGACAGAAGACGAAGCACCTATCGTCATGGGCGATGAGCCACTCCCCGATTGGCTCAATGAAGCGGGTATCGAAAACACCCAAGATGTGCCAGATTGGTTGCTCGAAACCGTCGCAGACGAACAACCAGAACCCGTCTTTACCCCACCACCTCCTGCGCCAACACCTGCCCCTATGGTGGTGAAGGCACAATCTCCCGCGCCAACACCCGTGGGCAATATCAACCCTGGTCAGGTATTGCAACAAGCCCGCGCCAAAGTGCAAGAAGGCGATATGGAAGCAGGCTTGGGCGCATACGAAGCCGTCATCCGCGCCAATATCGCGTTGGACACAGTGGTCAGTGACCTATCCGAATTGGTCAAACAAGAGGGTAATAAAACCAATGCCAGTATTTACCGTGTTTTGGGCGATGGTCTGATGCGACAAGGTCGTCTGCAACAAGCACTCGATATCTATCGCAAGGCATTGAACCTACTCTGATTTTTAATCATTTTGGGCATGGTCATTCATGCCTACATCACCCATAATTAACCAAACGGGCGCAAGTGTTTGCGCCCTTATCATGTCTATTCAGAAAGGGTTTTTCACTTGGAACGTACATTCATCATTATCAAACCAGATGCCGTACAACGAGGACTCACAGGCGAAATTTTGCGCCGTTTCGAGGCGCGTGGTCTGCGGATTATCGGCATGAAATTTATGCAAGTCTCGCGTGAACTGGCAGAAAAGCATTATGAGATTCATAAGGGAAAAGGCTTCTATGAAGGTTTGGTGAATTATATCACCTCATCGCCAGTGGTCGCCATCGCCCTTGAAGGCACAAATGCGGTATTATCTGCCCGCAATACCATCGGCGCAACCCGCCCCCACGAAGCCGCCGCAGGAACAATTCGTGGCGATTTTGCCCTCGAAGTGGGTTATAACCTCGTGCATGGCTCTGATAGTGTCGAGAATGGTCAAATTGAAGTGGCAAATTTCTTCACCGATGCCGAATTGGTCTCTTGGTCGCGTGTGACCGATGCGTGGATTTTTGAAAATCGCTAATTGCAGGTAATTTTTGGTTTTTGTGGCTGTGGACGGCAAAAATGCCGTCCGTACACCGCCATAAAAATAGGCAGGCATCATGGCGGAATATATCCGCCACCCTCAAACTACATCAAACTCAACAACACCTGTGCTTCATTTTGCCATAGACCCTCTAGGTCATAATATTGGCGCTTCTCCTCCAAAAAGAGATGCACAATCACATAACTATAATCCACCAATATCCAACCACTTTCGCCTGTGCCTTGTACCGACAAGGGCAACAAACCATATTTTTCTTTGAGTTCCACCCGCAGATGGTCTACTAGCGCCTTGAGTTGGCGGTCGCTTGTACCCGTACAAATCACAAAATAGTCGGCTAAATTTGCCGCTATCTCGGGTATGAGATTGAGTAACACAATATTGGCGGCTTTTTTATCTTCCACCAAATCCACAATGGTTCTTGCTATTTCTTGCGCGTCCAGAAAACACTCCTTTAACTTATTTTTAAGCGCGTGTATTTTTTATGATAACACACATTGCCCGTTTTCTGTCTGTACAATTTTAGCCGTTCCCAATCTTGTCAAAATCAAACAGATGTGCTATCCTATAGGATATTCGATTATAATCATAAGACAAATCAATGACCCAAGACCCCCAAACACTGATAGCAGAAACAGGCGGTGAACGCCTCGACAAATGGCTTGTTGCTCAATTTACAGACTATTCCCGCGCTCAAATCCAAGATTGGATTAAAGATGGGTTGGTGATGGTCAATGACGAAGTTGCCAGAGCCAGTCTAAAATTACGGGGCGGCGAAAAAATCGTTGTCACCCTCCCCATTGCCCCAGAACCACCACCTATCGCGGTGAATATCCCGCTCACAGTGGTGCATGATGACCCCAATTTTGCCGTGATAGACAAAGTGGCGGGCATGGTCACACATCCGGGCGCGGGCAACCCCACCAACACTCTCATGAACGCCATTTGTGGCAAATGGGGCGAAATTTTGCATATGCAAAATGAACGCAAGGGCATTGTGCATCGGCTAGATAAAGAGACCAGTGGGTTGATTGTCATCGCCAAAGATGATGTCACCCAACGCCAACTCATGCGCCAATTTCAAGCCCGCACGGTTGAAAAAATGTATCTGGCATTATTGGAGCGTCCACCAAAGACCAATATTGGGCGTATCGAGGTCCCTATTGGGCGCGATAACCGTGACCGTCGCAAAATGGTACCCCTCCGCGCTGGCAGACCTGCTATTAGCGAATTTGAAGTGAAAGAAACCTATGCCAATGGCATGTGTTTGGTGCAATTTAATTTACTCACAGGGCGCACGCATCAAATCCGTGTCCATGCGGCATTCATTGGATGCCCATTGGTCGGCGATAAAACCTACGGATTTCGCAAACAGACGATGAAAACGGAGCGCATGTTTTTGCACGCCCAACGGCTTTCGTTTGACCATCCAAAAACCCGTGAGCGCCTTATTTTTGAATCACCATTGCCACCAGAACTCGAAAAAATCTTGAGACGCTTAAATCAACAAAAGTAAGCTATTTTTGCCTTTATATCACCGCAAAAAATTGTGCCATTATCTTTGTTTCATTTGTTTCAATAGAAGGATAAAACCCAATGCGTGAAATTTCGATTGCAATTGTGCAGATGAAACCCAAACTCAACGAAGCCTCTGAAAATCTTATCAAGATGTCAGAAATGATAGGCAAAATTGCCGCAGAGCAAAAAGTAGACCTCATCGTCTTTCCAGAACTGATCACCAGTGGCAATGAACTCGGTTTGCGCTTCACAGAACTTGCACAGCGTGTCCCTGGTCCAACCGTGAACCTCATCGCCCAACGCGCCAATGATTATGGGGTGTATGTGGCGTTTGGCATGGTGACGAAGGAAAAAGTGGAGAGTGTGCTATATAATTCTGCCATTCTCATCGGACCCGATGGCGAATTGTTGGATGTGTATAACAAAATTCACCTGCGCGGTGAAGAACGCATGGCATTCCGTGAGGGGATTCGTCTTTCGGTCAATGATACCGAAGTCGGGGCGATTGGCATGATGCTCGGATACGACCTCGCTTTTCCAGAAATTGCCCGTAGCCTCACACTCGATGGCGCAGAAATTATCCTTGTGATGGCAAATTGGGAAGCCAATTATATGGATGAATGGAAAACTTATATCCGTTCCCGCGCATACGAAAATTCGGTGTATGTGGTCGGTGTAAACCGTGTTGGCGAGGATATTACTCTCAATTTTGGCGGTGAAAGCATGGTTGTTGGACCCAGAGGGCAGGTTTTTGGGTCTATGGCAGATGAAACCGACCCCGAAACAGGCGCACCCAAAGAGGGTTATGTGATTGCCAAGATAGACCTCGACCAAGTGCGGAAAAATCGGGAAGAATTTCAGTTCATCCAAAATCGGCAACCGGCTATTTATCGCCCATTGGTACGGAAATATTAGAAAAAGTGCTACGGCAGGCGATGAGCCATCCCAACCCCATAAATGGGATTGGGATGCCAATTTTCATCACAAAAATCGGTGTGGACTGGGGCTTGCCATGGCAAGCCCCTACCTTATGCCCATCTGACCCACAAAATATCAGTCACTATTAAAACATTGAACTGGTCTGTCTTATCCGTAATTCACGATATTTAATTGGCGCAATACATCCCCATAACACCCCAAAAACCCTATCCCCATAGCCTTCCCCCAATTTATAGGGGATAATATGCCCATAAATGCTCTATACTAAATTATAGAATGGAAGGTGTTTTGCGGATGAAACAAATTGGAACAGGCATCGTCATATTATTCGTCCTACTATCGTTGGGCGTTGTGGGATTAGGTTATCTTCAGCGCAATCAGCCAGAATCCCAAAAAACCCCTTTGGAACTCAAATTGACCGTCAACGCTATGGCACAGACATGGATGAGGCAAGTGGTTAGGTCATTCAACGACAGTGATAACCGTCTCATTGGAGATTATATTGTGACTATCACCCTCAACAATGCCACCATAGATGATATGACCGTGTGGTTAAATGACACATGGACAGACCAAAATCATCCCGATTTATGGCTACCAAGCACATCGCTTGCCGTGAATTATGCGGGCTACCCCATCCGTAGTGTTGTCCCTAGTGTGGCACAAAGCCCGTTGGTCTGGGTGGCGACCGCCGATGTCGCACAAGCCATCACACAAGATGGCAATCAGCCCTTTGATTGGGATACCGTGCAAGCCGCCGCACAAGCAGAAACATGGGCAAATTTTGGGGCATCGGCTATCAATGGCAATGTGAATATCGCGTTTTCTTTGCCCAATGGCACGATGAATGGATTGATGGTGTTATATAGCTCTCTCAGCTATTTTAATGATGAGACGACCATCGCTAATAACAGCATGACCCCCGCCTATCAGTCGTGGTTTTTGCCTATCAGACAAAGTGTTCCCAACTTCACCAGCATTGGCGATAATGTCGCCACATTTATGGTGACACAACAGGGTACATCGGTCAATATTGGCATGTTACCAGAGGCACAACTGCTTAATCAGTTAGAGGCACTTATCAATCGGCGCGATATACAGGTGGCATATCCACAATACCCTGTAGTATTCGATTTTCCGTTGGCAGAGTGGCAAGTGACCAATGTATCGGCAGAAAACGCCACCATCCGCCAACAAGCCATACAAGCCTTTGGTGAATGGTTACTCGCCCCCGACCAACAAGCTCAATTAGCACAAAATGGATTGCGCCCCATAGCCGAAAATCCCACCGAAGCCGATAGGCTGTTTCGTTTGGGTACAGAGGTCGGCATTGAATATGCCCCGTCATTAGACGGACGACTCACAGAAGCACCATTCGCCTTTGCGGGTATTTTATTGTCGTGGTTTTCACGTTAATCAGGAGAAAATTGATGCACCAAACATCCATCATCCGATTTATTATGTTCGTTATGTTGTTATTGGGGTTGGTCGCGTGTGATGACCAGCCATCGAGCCAATCCGCCGTATTTGAGCAATCTCCAGCAACGCAGGCGGTGGCACGTCCTAGCAACGCCATCGAAATTAGCATTATCTATGCGCCAGAATCCGATTTATACATGCCACAGACCATCACAGAATTTAATAGCGCCTATGCACGGGGGGTTAATCCGCTCACCAATCAACCACTAGGAAGCGGGGAACTTCCCATTTATGTGGTCGGTGTCGCAGGGTCATCTGGGACGGTGATGGAAGGCATTGTGAACGCGATTCTGTCTCCCAATAACCAAAATGTGGCGCGTCCTACTATCTTTGCGCCGTCTGTGAGCCATTGGTTGGCACTCGCCAATTACTTTGCGGGACGCGACCTGTTTAACCTCGCAGAAGCCCGCCCCACCGCCCTTGCACCGGTGGTCATGGCAATTTGGAAAAGCCGTTTGGATGCCATCCGCAACACGGTAGCATCGCGTACAGGGCAAAATCCAGAGGATGTACAAATTGGTTGGGAAGAATTATTAGATGTGTTGGCTAGCCCCAATGGGTGGCAAGATTATGGCATTCCCAATGGACGGCGTACCGTATATTATGGGCATACCGACCCGTATATTAGCTCCACCGCCCTGTCTACACTCATCGCAGAATTTTATGCCGCCGCCCGTGATAATGGCTTCACAGGGCGACGCTTAACCCTATCAGAAGTGAACGATGCCGATATACAACAAGGTGTGCGAAATATTGAGCAACTCATCCGCCACTATTCACGCCGTACCACCGAATTTAAGGAATATATCGCGCAAGGTCCAGAGTACCTCGATTTTGTCGCGCTAGAAGAAAACGACCTGCTATTTATTAATATGGGACTCACCGAAACCAGCCCACCAGAACAATTGGTGGCGCTCTATCCCAAAGAAGGCACATTTTGGCATGAACACCCCTTTGGTATCGTCAACGCCTCATGGGTATCGCCAGAACAAACCGAAGCCGCACAGATTTTTACCGAGTTTGTCCTCACACCCGCCATCCAAGAACGCATCATGTCACAAGGATTCCGCCCCGCCAACCCCGATGTGCCATTGGCATATCCGTTTGTGGCAGAAAACGGCATAGACATTAATCAACCATCCACAGTATTAGATGTCCCCGCACCCGAAGTAGTCGCCGCCATTCAACAAAGCTGGGCTTTTGTCAAGAAACAAGCCGATATTTGGTTGGTCATTGATGTGTCTGGGTCAATGGCAAATGAGCGCAAATTGGAACAAGCCAAAACAGCGGCGCTCGCCTTTATCGAAGGATTAGAGATCAATAGTCGTGTCGGGTTGGCAGTATTCTCTGAGAGTGTCGAAATTTTGGTCGAGATGGGTGATTTGGAGCGCAATGCCAATGCCTTGCGTGAAGAAATTGCGGCATTACAACCTTTGGCAGGGACAGAATTATTCAAAGCCACGCAGGCGATTGTGTCGCTGATGAATACATCCGATGACACCGATAGAATCCGCGCAGTGATTTTATTGAGCGATGGCGAGGACACAGGCGATAGAACAGTGACTCTAAACGATGTGGTCAATACCATCACCGCTAGTCGGGGGGCGCTCAACCCGATTATCCTCATCCCTGTGGCGTATGGAGAATCGGCAGATGTGACCACCCTCAGCCGAATGGCACGCGCCAGCAATACCCGTGTGCAATCGGGCGACCCCAACGATATTCAGGCATTGCTCGAACTGATTAGTAGCTACTTCTAAAATCGGTGGTGGACACAAAGGCGTGTTTATAGTTAATTTCGATACAGCGAGTAGCCACAGCCATTGGTTAAAACCGAATACCTTTAAGTTAGCACCTTAAAAACATCCCCTATCCCCCGCCCCTTATCCCCACCGAGTGGGGAAAGGGGAGAAAACCACTTTTAGGCAAAGTTTTATCCCCTCCCCAAGCGTTTGGGGTGGGGCTAAAAAAGCCTTAACTTGGTGCATATAGGACGATAAGGAGGTTGTCCCTAATCCCGCCATTACACATCTGCTTGTTTAGGTGGTGTAATGGCTGTACTAGAGCCTTTAGGCTTGTAGGTCAGCCACAAAATAATGCCCCAATACGACGAAAAAAACGGGCAAAAATCTTATAATGTCACTGGGAAAGGTGCTGGATTGGATAGTAGCCCTGTGAGCAAATCCACGCAGGCTTGCACATCACGCACATCTACCGTTTCGCTCACACTATGGACATATCGGCATGGAATCGAGATACACCCACTCGGCACACCCCACCCCGCGACCTGAATCGCGGACGCATCGGTTGTCCCACCACTCAGTAATTCGCGTTGATAGGGAATATTATCGGCTTCGGCACGGCTCACCATCCAATTGATAATACTGGGTGGCACGACCAATCCGGGGTCATGGACTTTAATCGCCACCCCTTTGCCAAGCGACACTGCCATTTTTCTGCCATGCGCTTCATCGCCTGTGGCGGTCACATCCAACGCGATACCTACATCGGGGTTAATACGGTTGGCGGCGGTTTTTGCCCCGCGCAACCCCACTTCTTCCTGCACACTAAACACAAAATACACCTCATTGGGGGACTTTTTTGCTAGACGGCGCATGGCTTCTATGGCAACCACACAGCCGATACGGTCATCCATTGCCTTATTGATGAGGCGATTGCCCCGCACCTCTAATTCGCGCCAAAAACCGGCTGGTGAGCCTTGTGGGACGCGAGAAACATCATCACCGCCATCCACATCCACATAAAAATCGGTGAGTGCCTCGCCCCCGTTGGGATGCACACCAATCACTCCGATTGTGCCATCTTCAAACTTAACCCGATTCCCACGCAGGGCGGGTTTTATCAACCCGCCGAGTTGGTCAAAGCGCAAAAATCCACTATGTGGTTCAATAAAAGTCGCCATGATGCCAATTTCATCCATGTGGGCAGAGACCATCACTTTCGCACCACCTGTCCCCACCCGACAGATGAGATTGCCGAGTGGGTCAGTGAAAATTTCATCGGCTAAATCGGCAATTTCGGCTTGTATCAATGCCCGAACATGATGCTCATAACCAGAGGGTCCCCACGCTTCAGTTAATTTTTTGATGAGTTCAATCACTGTTTTTTCACCTTTTCAAATGGTGCTTCATAAAATAAATCGAGTTGTTGTGGATTGTTCACTATCTTTTCGATATGGTGATAATCATTGAGTCGTTGTTGTCCAATTTCAACATAGTGCGGATTTAATTCAAACCCAATAAATTGGCGATTCGTCCGCATACATGCCAATGCAGTTGTACCACTCCCCACAAAGGGGTCTAAAATTACTTGTCCCTCGCGGGTTGTTAGATGAATGAGAAATTCAATTAGCTCTAATGGTTTTTGTGCTTCATGGAGGCGTAATTCATCATCAGAAAACCAAAATTTGAGCAAATTAGTGGGACTTTTGCCATCAATTAAACAGGCTTCTATATTGATTGCTCCTGTCTGATTTTTGAGGACATTATCGGTAATTGTGAGGCGATAGGGCTTAAATAACCACGCAATTGCCTCCCATTTAGGGGCAAGGTTGCCAAGTCGCCAACCATCCCATTGGCGGGCTTCGTCAGATAATCCGCGTTTTTCCAAAATACCACTCAACCGTTGTGCGCGATGATGAGCATTAGGTTTTTCCCATGCGAGTAAATCCTTAAGCAAAAATCCGCTATCTTCTAGGGCAATAATCGCACGATGTAATAGTCGCCTTGCCCCAAACACAAAAACACTACTCCCTGCCTTCATCTTGGGATAGACGGATTCTGCCCATTGCGAACACCATATTTGATAATCCTTAGAAATGTGCTTATCGGCTTCATTCCATCCTTGAATTGGCTTGCCCCGACGCTTAAAACCACTTTTACCCACCTGTGCAGGTGACTGTCCCAATAGAGCGGAATTGGTGTTATCATGCAATACATCCCACTCATCTAAGTTGATACCATAGGGAATATCGGAGAGAAAACAGTCTATGCTGTCATTTTCGAGTTGTGGAATCAGGTTTAAGCAATCCCCTTGTGTGATGGTATTCAAAAATTGGCTCATGGCAATGTTAGCCTTTCAATCGTTTGACGAATGGTGCCTATTTTCTGTTCAATTTTCTCAGATTTTATCAACCGTTGCACAGCCTCTTGTTGAGATAATTGATGATATT
>Ga0105045_10004359_pt1 | contig 12291 bp, 10 predicted proteins | sample MAT02_FD_78089 | JGI IMG/M metagenome (GOLD analysis project Ga0105045, IMG submission 78089) | Freshwater microbial communities from Lake Fryxell liftoff mats and glacier meltwater in Antarctica - MAT-02 (megahit assembly) | ecosystem: Environmental > Aquatic > Freshwater > Ice > Liftoff... | reverse complement strand
CCACCCTTGGCCAGGCAATTCGGTTCGCCAGGCGATGTTGGTTTGGCGGTCCCAGGTGGTTGGCGCGACGGTCGATTGCGCGATGCCGTCATCCGTGGGCCCGCGAAAGCTGGGCCACGGGTCAGCCGCGGCAGCGATATTTATGAGCGTAACAAAGCACGAAAACGTAAGCACCGACAGGCGAGCAAAGGCGGCGGGATTCATCGGCAGGATCGTTCTTGGCGGTGGAGAAATGGAACGCAAGCCAAATAATCATACACGCTAGCGGGCCGTTAACGAATCGACGCAGATTTTGCGAGGCTACTGTGCCCTTGAATCAGGCAAGGCCCTTTCTGAATAAAGTCGCCGAGTCTCTCAAGGCAGCTTGTGATCAACATACAGACCTTTGTCTTAATCAGGGAGATAGACATTTTTTCGCGAGGCACGGTGGCAAAAAAAAATGTTTTTCGAATTTTTTTCTTGCGTTTTGGATTCAATCTGTTCTATTGCCAAAGGAGGCGAGAAGACCCTTTGGGCCAACCAGTCGGGTTTGATCGTTCCGTAAGAATACGGCGATCCGCTCAACAAGCAACGTTTGCATTTCGTGTAGCTATTCAGCTTTTTTCGAACTAGGAATTGACGATGAAACCTCTTCTCTCTTCTCTCTTCTCTCTTGATCGTTCCGCTTGGCTTTAGCATTTCGCCAAACATTGCGACCGCACAGTATCCTTATGGCCAAATAGGCAGCAATCCGGCCCCCAGTATCGTGTGTGACCTGAACAATACGTCACCAGATGCCGACAAAATACTTTCGTGGTCTGGCACCTGGGAGTGGTCAGCCCGGTACGACGTCGTGGGATGCTACGCGCCCGTCTATGGCAGTTACAGTCCACCAACTTTTTATTCCCCAGGTGCTCCAATAAATGCTCCGGCACCCGATAGAGAGCCCGGTTCAAGCACCGGCAATGAATCTGTAAGTTTGCCCCAGACTGATCCTTGGGAACCGGGCGATGGACAGTTATTAGGTGCGTTCGTTTGGTTTAAATATGGAAACTGGCTCCCGTTCAACGGGAAGTATTATTGGTTTTGTGTATATCCGGTCTGCGATTGGTATTGGGTGGCTAACCCGGGTGGAGGTTGTTTTTCCACAGGTACCCATTTGCTGACGCCCGAAGGGTCCAAGTCAATTGAGCAATTTGTAGTCGGTGACGAAATCCTCTCATCTCCACGAGAGAATCGTGCAGCAACCCCTACTCCTAGACGTATCGAACGAATAATGGAACGGCGCGCGAAATTGCTTGAAATCGTAGTTGGTGGGCAAGTGATAAATACCACAGCGGGACATCCATTCTTCACGAAAGACCGGGGCTGGATTCCGGCAATTTCACTAACGGTCGGAGACTCACTGCGAACCCACAATAACAGTTGGGTACAAGTAGAAGCGATGAAGAACGGAGTTGAGTCAACCGTCTATAACGTCGTCGTTGATGGCGACAGCGCTTATTTTGTAGGGCAAAAGGATTGGCAGTTCTCGATTTTGGCATCCGATGCTTGTAACAATCTTTCGCCGCCGCCCCAGTTGGTTGCAACGATCGGGCGGGCTGATTAGTTGATTAGTCTTGTGCGCGAATAGCGGCTTGGCGTCGTGCCTTAATCATATCCGAAAGCTTTGGCGACGGACACGCCGCTGAAGCATTTCCCTTTCATTCGCTAAGGAAATACTTTCAATGATGCGCAATGTTTGCCTATTTTTCCTCTTAACGCTTATCGCTGCGACCACTGGATGCCATCGGGAAATTGAGGCTGGTGCAACTCCCGAAACTGCACCAATCGTGACATTTGATCAGTTCCGGGATGCAGCGAAAGACCACGTCTCCTTCTGGACGGCTGGAAGCAAGGATGGCTTTCATTACTTTTTGTTACGGCAAGGGTATTACCGCGTGGCGGCATCTGAGGTCGAGCACCATTTACTTCAATTATTTGTTGATAGAGGAGGGCAGGCAGAGCCAGGGAAGATATTCTTTAACTCACGCCTCCACTCAGAAATGAACATGATCATCAAAAGCGATGTCGAACCTGACTTTATGCCGCCTAAGCGCTAGGTCGATCGTTGAGTGCATATGTGGCTCGTCGGCACTTTTTTACACCCGCAGGCTAGAGCAGCATCGCTGGCAACGACCATGCACTTTTCACTTTTGTTAACTTAGGACACACGTTCAATGATTCGCAATTTTTATGTTGTTTCCGTATTTATGGTCAGTGTTGCGACCTCTGGATGCCAGCGGGAAATTGAGGTTAGTACGAGCCCGGAAACTGCACCAATCGTGACAATTGATCAGTTCCGAGATGCAGCGAAAGACCACGCCTACTTCTGGACGATTGGAAGCAAAGATGGCTTTCATTACTTTCGGTTAAGGCAAGGGTATTGCCGCGTGGCGGTATCGGAGGTCGAGGCGCCTGCACTTCAAAGAAGGATTGATAGGGGGCAGGCAGAGCCACGGATAGGACCAGGGTTCAAATTCGTTAGATCTCGCCTTCACCCAGAAATGAACTTAATCATCGACGGCGAGATCGAACCTGACGTTAAGCCTAATCGACGCGTCGATCGTTGAGTGAACACAGCACCCTTCGACGCTTCCGGCCACCGTGGCCGATCGACCACCGCAGTTTATCTGTCGGCCTTCGGCCTGGCCGAAGAGTTGCCCAGGCTGGAAGCCTAGGCTGCATTCACCGCCTGCTCGGCAAGCTACTGTGTTTCCCAGCGGATGGCGAACAGCCTTGCCGCGACCAAGAATACTGCTCCACAAACCATCAATACGCTCATCTGCGGCCACAGATCGCCGACCGGCATGTCACGCCAAAACACTTTGTCGTATCCGTCCAAAGCCCAAGCGTTGAATGTCCACAATCCCGCATCGCGCAGCGACTGGCTCATCACGTACCTGGGCACCATCGAACCACCTAGCGCGCTCATTGTCAGCACGACGACGACCGACAATCCGTTCAATTGCCCACGTGTCTTGCAGAGTGTTGCTAGCAACAGCCCGAATGCCGCTGCGGCACCCGCGGTGACGAACGTCATGATCAGGAAGCCATCGAGGTGGCCGAGCAGATCGATGCCGAAAATCGCTTGGCCCCAAGCGAACATCAGCGTGGTTTGGACCAGCCCCAACAGCGTGAGATAGAGCCATTTGCCGAGCAAAAGTTGGTCCATCGACAGGCCGGTGGTCAGCAAACGGTCGAGCGTTTGGTTCTCGCGTTCTTCCAAAAGTGCCCCGCCACCACCGGTCGCGCCGAACAGCAGGAACATCACCGCGATTCCAGCGGCGTACATCGTCACGACAGGATTACTTTTGTTTTCGCCCAGCACATCGATGATCTCGACGGTCGCCGGGACAATGCTAGCAATCGGTGCCGCGTCAATCGGCTGATTCGAGTCGGCTTGCACAACGGCTGATGCCTGCGCGACAGCGGAAACCGGGGGTGGCTGGGGCATTGAAACGCTCAAAAGTGCCCGCTGAACCAGCGCCGCGACAACTTGTGGGGCGACTTGGTCGGACGAATCGCTGAGCAATTCCGCGCGGATTCCGCCGTTTTTTGCGGCTAGGATTACGATCGCCATCGCCGCATTGCCGCGCCGAACCATGGCGGTCGCTTGCCGCTGGGTCAGCTCTTCCTGGTCTCGCCCGGCGTCCTGGTCGGTTTCGCCTGAATGCTCACCGCGGACAAAGTGCAGCCCGGCGGTATCGTGCAGCATTTCGATCGCTCGCCTCGATTGATCGTTGCGAACCGTGTCGACGGCGACGACTTTGATGTTCGGAGTCGACCCGGCACCGACGCCGCCGCCAAATATCAGCGCGAAAATGCTGAAAAAAGCGATCGGAACGACGAACGCCAACAGCAATTCGATGCGGTTATGTACCAATCGGCGAACGCAAACCATCAAGACGGTCCAAATCATTTTGCCGCCACTTTTTCGAAGTGCAACATCTCAGTCTCGCAGCTCCTGGCCGGTCAAATGCAAGAAAACGTCATGCAGCGACGGGCTGTGGACTTCGACATTCAGGATCGAGTAACCCGCGCGATTGACCCCTTGTAGCAACCCTGGCAATTGGCCCGCCACATCGCTAACCCGAGTTTGCAAACAACATTCATTGACCCGAGTGTTTTCGCCCAGCGATGCGTGAATCGGGCCGACATACCACGGCATGATTGGTTGTTCCAATGGACGATCGATTCGCAATCGGACGTGACGTAACGCACCGATCGTCGAATGGATCAATTCGTCCAGCGTTCCATCGGCGATGACGCGACCATGGTCGATGATCACGATCCGGTCGCACCGCTGTTCGGCTTCGTCCAAATGATGCGTCGTCAACAGAATCGAAGTCCCGGAATCGCGAAGTTGGTCCAACATTTCGAAAATCCGCTGGCGACTTTGCGGATCGACACCCACCGTCGGCTCGTCCAGCAGCAGGACGCTGGGCGAGTGCATTACGCCACACGCCAAGTTTACTCGGCGCTTCATACCGCCGGAAAAACTGCCCACTAATTCGCGTTGACGATCGGCCAATCCGGTCCACTCCAGCGCCCAATCGACTCGGCGACGCAGATCAGCACCGCGTAGGCCGTGGAAACGGGCGAAGGCGACTAAGTTTTCTCGCGTCGTCAAATCGGCGTAAATTGCGATGTCCTGGGGGACTAGGCCGAGTTGGTCGCGGCCACCGGTTGGCGGCAGCGGTTTGCCCAGCAGCTCGATCGTGCCAGAATCTGGCTTCGTTCGCCCGGCTAGACATCGAATCAGGGTCGTTTTGCCCGCACCATTGGGGCCCAGCAGCGCCAATCGCTCGCCGATGTTCAAGCGAAACGAGACGTCACGTATCGCTTCGACTTTTCGAAACCGCTTTTTGACTGACTGGACGCGCAAAGCCGCTGGAGGCGACTCGATAGCGATTTTTGACGAACCAGTCACCCGATCTTGCGCCGCTTCACCATTTTGCGGAACCAATGATTCCGTCGAGCGACGGCGCATCAAAGTTGTCTCACCACGAGCCCTGTTCGCGCGGGCGTCGACAGGTGAATTCGCCGCGTTTTCGACGTCCATCGACGCCGAATTGGGTTCAGCCGTCGTGTCGGAATTGATGATTGTGTGGAATGCGGCCTTGTCCATGCCCATAATCTTAGAATACTGACAACCAGGTGGGCAAAGCGAAGGAGCTTGCGGCCCCCTGCTCATCAACTTTCGCCGGGCGAAAACCGGCACGACACGTCTGACGCAACTTGCGGGAAGGGACCAAAGGTAGCAACCCATTGGGGTACATCCCCTCGGGCATGTTAGTCGTTAAAATGGTTACTTATCTACTATTCGGTTTGATCGCGTCATGGGAAACACGGAATTGTCAAATTCGAACGACGATGGTTCAGCTTCGGTGCAACCGACTCTCTGGCAAGAGAATCACGGCAACCTGTTGCTGGGGATCGTCGGCATTATCGTTGCGTTTGGAGCTTCGATCATAGCCTGCCGCCAAACAAAGTTCTTGCCGCCCAGCTTTCCACGCAACCTGGTCACGCAAGACGAGGAATCGGTTGAGGCAGAGTTTCTCGCTCAAGCAAGCGATGAAAACCGTCAAGTGATTTCCGTTCAAGTCAGCGGAGCGATCTCTGACGACGGGATGATGCGATTGGCGGTTTATTCCGAAAAGGAGGGTTTTAACGATCCGATGCAGGCACTTGGCACCGATCGCTGGAAAATCCGTGACGGCGTGTGCGAAGGGCGATTTGGGTTGCCTGCGGAAATTACCGAAGTGGCGATCGCGGCGTATCATGATGTCAATGATAATGGTCAACTCGATCGCAATTCATTTGGGATTCCGTCAGAGCGTTACGGTTTTACACGCGATGCGCGCGGGATAACTGGCCCGCCAACTTTCGAAGACGCCGTTATTACGATTGCCGACGAGCCGATCAAAATTTCTATCCGATGAACGACGCGTAAGCCGTGTTCACGTTTTCACTTTAGGAGAGTACTTCATGCCACTTTATGAGTTCGCTTGCGATGCCTGCGACCAAACCGTGGAACTGCTGGTTCGCAACCCAGCGGATCGGCCAACCTGCCCTGCCTGTGGCGATGATAAATTGACGAAACTGTTGAGCGTTCCGGCGACACCTGCGGTGCGTTCTGGCGGCGGACTGCCTGTGTCGCGTTCCGAACCGATGGGACAAGCATGCGGTGCCCCACGATGTTGTGGCGGCGGTTGCCCGATGTAAGCGGCTTAAGAGTGCTTCACTGAAATTTTTCGCGGAGCGGTCTGCGACACTCGATCTTTGACCCGGAAATCGGACTTCCACCTATGGCCCGTAACGAGCAGTTGATTCGTCAACACAAGATCATGCAACTGCTCGAAGCGTCTCGCTACGGTCGGACGCTGGAAGAATTGCGGGACGAATTAGTCCGCGACCTTGGATTGACCAATCTGCACGGCCGAACGGTGCGTCGCGATATCGAAGCGCTGACTGCTGCGGGTCTTGATATCCGATCCGACACACTGGAACGCGGCAAAGTTTATATGCTCGGTCGCGTTGAGCGTGGTATCCACAAGATCAGTGTTTCATCGACCGAATTGATCGCTTTATCGATCGGCCGCGAACTGCTGTTTCCGCTTTTGGGAACCCAGTATTGGCAGGGGATTGAATCTTTTTGGAGCAAATTGAACGATTCGGTCCCTGAAGGCGTTTGGGAGCTTTTTCAAAAGTATCGCAAGTCGATTCACGTGTTCGGCACGCTCGGCAAAACTTATGAGAAACATGAGGGAATGTTGCGGACAATCAATCGCGCGATTGCCGAGCATCGTGTGTTGGAGGTCCAGTACAAGCCGACCGGAAAGTCCGCATCGATCCGCGAAATCGAACCTTATGGTTTAGCGGTTTATCAAAGCAGCATTTATGTCGTTGCCGCTGCGTCCGAAGTCACCGATCCTGCTGAACGCTTGCGTCACTGGAAACTTGACCGATTCACCCGCGCCACCGCGCTGGACAAATGGTTTAAACCTGATCCGAGTGTCGACCTGACGGAACACCTCAGCCGTTCGATCGGGATCTTTTCGGGTGATTCGCCCGTCCTAGTTCGCATCCGTTTGGGTGAATCGGCTGCCGCTTGGGTTCGCGAAGATCCCTGGCATCCGGATCAATTGTTAGAACCGATACAAGACGAAGAGTCGGCAGCAGGCGATTGTGGCGTCATTTTGACTGTCCCGGCGTCGCATCCGCGTGAACTGTTGCCAAAGGTCCTGTCGCTTGGCGCGGACGCGGAAGTCATATCACCTGAATCGTTCCGATCTGCGGTCGCGGATGCCGTCAAAAAATTAGCCGCTCGGTATTAGCAATTTTTTTTCGATCTCATTGAATGCAAGCAAGTTTGCGTACCTCTGCTTGCATCGATTCGGGTTTCTGCATGTTTTGTAAGTTCAAACGTCGACGCCTTTTTTCGGAGCGAACAGAACTCCCCCATGCTTTGTGCCGATTTTTCCGGCTGGAGCGATTCTTGCACTGGGGGGGCCACATAGGTAACGATACCTAGGTGTTCCCCGCGAAGGACTTGAAATACCTCCTTCGGCGATACGATGAATAGAATCGGTCGCCGCCTCTGTGCAACGAAAACTTGACGAATCCCGCTGCAAAACTTCTCTCCACGGTTTTCACGTAGTTCGATCGGAGTCCCCACAAACTTATGAGCCGATTGATCATGCTAACGATGACAACGCTGTTGGCGTTGGGGATAAATCCCCTCCGCTGGCAGCTTTCGTCGTGTCATGCTCAAGAATTCCAGTTCGCCGCTGGAGCAGATCAAGCATCCGCCTATCGCCAGATGCTGGCTCAAAGCCCACCGATCCCAAATACATGGTGGAACGAATACGCACACAATACCTTGTTAACGGAACCCGATTGGCTTTTGTTTGACATTTCCACAGTGATGGTCGACGCTTTGACTCACAACCCGCGAATCAATGCGGTGAAGCATCGCACGGCAGTCGCGATGGAACAGGTGATTCAAGAAGACGCGGCGTTTGATGCGAACGTCTTGTTGGAAAGCCGATTTGGTCGTACAGGTGATCCGGTTGGAAATACACTTGTAACCGGTGGCCCCGATCGTTTGATCGAAGAATCTTGGAACAATCGCGCCGGAATTGTAAAGACAACCCGCCAAGGTACCGCCGTCGATCTTTCACAACAGACTGGATTATTGGACAGCAATAGTCAATTCTTTGCTCCTCCAAACCAAGGCAATGCGAGATTAAGTTTAAGTCTCACCAAACCGCTGCTTTCCGGTTCGGGTACACTTTATAACGAACGCCTCGTCCTGCAAGCACGCATCAATTCGCGATTGACTTGGCAAGAATTATTGCGAGAAGTGCAAACGCAGGTCGGTGGCGTGATGTCAGCATTTTGGCAGTTGTATGAAGCCCGATGTCACCTTCTGCAAAATCTCGACGCGCTTCATCGTGCAAACGAGATTGCCGCGATCATCGAAGGACGACAAGACTTTGACTCCGGTCCGTTGGAATTGGCAAAAATCCGGACAAGAATTGCAAGATTGAATGATCGGGTCATTGACGCCCAGCGAACGGTCCAAAATCGACAGGTTTTGTTGATGCAGTTGGTCAATTCTCCCACGTTGATGCCGGGGGCAAAATTAGAATTGATTCCTAACGGAATGCCGTTCTGTTCACCGCTGGCGATCGACCCTCGCGACGCCATTCTGACTGGCGTCAATCACCGCGTCGACGTTCGCGCCGCAGCTTTGGAATTGGAATCGGCAGCGCTGGCGATTAAAGTTTCGCGAAATGAACTGTTGCCGCAATTGGACGCGGTCGTTTCGGGTTACTTATCGGCACTTAACGGGCAAAACAACATCGGCCAATCGTATGTCGACCAGTTCACCGAAGTTCCCGGTTTCGCGGGCGGATTGGTTTACGAGCGACCCTATGGAAATCGCGCTGCGAAGTCAAAACTACGTGCGTCGCATCAACGGTATCTGGAAATGGGACAACGGTACCGAGAAGCCGTTGCGATAACATCGTCCGAAGTCGCAATGGCGGCCCAAAATCTCAATGCGACATCCAGTCAATCTGCCATCAAGGCTCGCGTTTTGATCGAAGCCGTTCAACAAGAAAAACTGATTCGCCAACGGTGGGAGGTGATGGGAACCGACGGTCGATACGCGGCACTCGTGTTAGAAGATTTGTTACAGCAATTAGAATTGCGCACTTCCGCCGAAAACGATTATGTATCCAACCATGTCAATTATTTGTTGGGTCTGATCGAATTGCAAAAAGCGATGGGGACATTATTATTGGCTGAAGGGATCGAGCCACTGCCGACAAATTGTGTCAGTGATCCGGTGGCAATTCCGCTTCCAGTTGCGTTTCCTCCCATGATGGCGTCAGGTGAGCCCACGCCAGAGCAGTCGACGCCTGCGGCGCCTGCAACCGCACAATTTGGATTGCTCGATGGGGGAGTGCGGCGATGAAGCCCAAAGAGAGCGCGCCGATGGTGCCACGCCATGTTTCGGGCGGCAAAGATGCGGTTTATCTGCATGAATCGATGAGTCGAGCTGCAATCGGATCGCGTAGTTTTTTGCCGGCGGATGCGTCGTTCGAATCATTGCAAACGCTGCAAGATCTGGTCAGTGAATTGGGTTTTCAGTCGTCTGTTTCTGAGTCGACGTCCAAGCCGCGGCAATCTGCAACCTCCGGCACGATGGATGACGTCTTTATAAGATTATTGGCAATATCGAATTGCGATACACGTGCAGAAGCGGTCAAGTCGTTGGTCCAGCGGCTGGCGCGTGAGTTTCCCAAAGCTTCGGTTCACGCTGGTATCGGTGGAAAAAATTTAAGAAAGTTTCACGATCCTGCATTTGGGTGGCTGGGCGCGGAAAGTGAACTGTTTCGCAATTTTGCACAGACTTGGCAGTCGCATCATACGATCGACGCTGCGGCGGATCAGAATACTCCAGCGGAAGAATCTGTAATCGATGCGTCCGGTTCCGATGCGGGATTCAATTCATCCGTATCTCCTATTATCGAAGCTCCGCGATCGTCCTTCGAAATCGTATCACCAAGCGAGATTCTTATTCCGTTGAGACGCCCCGGTGAGGTGAGTCATCGCGGCGACGACTGCATTCTATTGCGGCTTTCGGGCGAAGCGTTGGACGCCAATCTTGCATCGGCCTTTGATCGTTGGTCTGAACCGCTGGCTGCAATTATCTGGGGTCGACCGTCGTGGGTTGTTCCCAAATGGGTATATTTGCACGGTAATCGCCGCAAGATCGCGCTGGCCGCCGTCGCCGTTTTGATGTCGGTGTTGTTGTTTCCTACCCCTTACCGCGTTAAAGCAAAGGTTCGCATCGAACCTCAGTCGCCCCGAATCGTGTCCGCTCCGTTTGAAGCGATCATTGAGGACGTTTCGGTACAACCGGGCGATGAAGTCAAAGCAGGGCAAACATTGATTACGCTCGACGGTCGGCCACTGCGTTTAGAACGCCAATCATTGGACGCTGAAATCTATCAATCGGCCAAGCAAAAAGATATCTCGCTGGCCGCTGGACGCATTGCCGAAGCACAACAAGCACAACTGAAATACCAACAACTGCTGCGCCGCCGCGACTTGATCGATCGTCGGCTAGAACAATTGTTGATATCCAGTCCGATTGATGGGGTTGTGGTCAGCGGCGATTTACGACGCTCGGTCGGCGCTTCGTTAGAGCTCGGACGCGTGTTGATGGAGATCGCGCCGCTTGATCGCGTGTTAGTGGAAATTGCGATCCCAGAGTATGAGATTTCGATGGTGAAAGAAAACGCGAGCTCGCGGATTCGTGTCGACGCGTCGGGATCGCCGACGATCCATCAACCGATCACTGAAATCTATCCCGCTGGTGAACTGCGTGAAGACGAAGTGGTGTTCATTTCTCTGATCGAACTGGATAACCATGACGGCGAGTTTCGTCCCGGGATGACAGGCAAAGCGACAGTGTATGGCGATCATCGACCGTTCATTTGGCCATACATCCGACGCGCGATCGATCAAGTCACTTGGATGATTGGTCTATAAGTTTCACTTGCCGATGGTCTGTTCCCAATGGTTGGCGAAGAAATGTTTAAGATTGCGACTTCGGATCTGCTTTAGATCCTTTAGGTGAAGCGTGGTCCGAGTGTTTTTGTATTGGTCGATGACTTCCACCGTCCCTTCAACTCCGACCTTTGCTAGTAATTCCAAATCGATCGCGATGGGTGGGCCGACCAGCATCAGTATCAAGCTTTCGGGCGATTTGGTATTCAAAGTTCCCCAAGGCAAATCGATGGGCAATTGACCAAAGAAAACTGTCTCGGGCGATTGCAACCGAACTTGATCGACGCCGACGATCGACTGCAGCGCATCAATCGTTTTTTCTGCTAACTCCAGCGGCCACTTGGATTGCGTGTTATTGGGAAATCCTTTGGCGGTCCAGTGCCATCGCAGCCCCAGGATTTTCCAAGGCTGGTTCAATTCGCGAGGATCGACAGCCAGTGACGCGCCGGTATCAAACGATTCACGATGCTCCGCTGCGTGGGTCGCAGTGATTCTTTCGCGCACCGTTTCGGCGGGGTTCGCACGTGCGGTTTGCACGGCAACGCTTTCACGCGAATGCGAATGCAGGGCTCGCATCGACGGACGTGTCGGCGGCGTTTCGCGTGCATCGGTACGGATCAGCTCACGTTTTGGTGGCAAGACCAACTTGGGCGTTTCGATTGACGCGGCGGCCCGACCTTGCAAGTGAGCTTCGATCAAGCCGGGTTCGAGTAGCGGCGCGAGAAACTCGCCGGTGTACGATCGGGACGGCAGATCATCAGGGCGCGCGTTTTTGCCCGCTTTATCCCACGCCGATTTGGCGACCAAGGCGTGCGCCGCGATCGCTTCGGGCGGCCCTTGCGCGACGATCGTGCCGCCCCGCGCGCCCGCTTCGGGACCGATGTCGATCACCCAGTCGGCGATCTTGATTACGTCCAAATTATGCTCGATCACCACGACGCTGTTGCCCAGATCGACCAACCGCTGCAGGACATTCAGTAGTTTGATGATGTCGTTAAAATGCAATCCGGTGGTCGGTTCGTCCAACAAGTAAAGCGTGCGACCGGTGTCGGGGCGAGCGAGTTCGGCGGCCAGCTTGATCCGCTGGGCTTCGCCACCGGATAGCGTCGGCGCACTTTGCCCCAGCGTGATGTAGTCCAGCCCGACGTCGCAGATCGTTTGCAGTATGTGGGCCAGTCGCGGTTG
>Ga0105045_10004358_pt1 | contig 12292 bp, 11 predicted proteins | sample MAT02_FD_78089 | JGI IMG/M metagenome (GOLD analysis project Ga0105045, IMG submission 78089) | Freshwater microbial communities from Lake Fryxell liftoff mats and glacier meltwater in Antarctica - MAT-02 (megahit assembly) | ecosystem: Environmental > Aquatic > Freshwater > Ice > Liftoff... | reverse complement strand
CTCGTCCCGTAATTAACGAATCTTTCGCTCCCCTTTGGAAATGACGAACGCATGTTTGGGTACGACGCGCCGAATGCCGGAGACAACTCGCCCTCCTACCGTTACCTGGAGAATCTGGTTCGGAGCGCCCCACCGGCGAAACTGCGGTTGTTGCTGATCGAGCGGGGCGTGGGGTTGTGCGAATCGATCGGGGCGAGATGGCGTGCGCAGAAACCGGAAATCGGTGGCGACGAACAAACGCTTCATTTACGCGACATCATGACAGAGCTTTTGTCAGGCATTGGAAAAAGCGATATCCCCGTCGCGATTGCGGTCTCGGACCTCTACGTCTTTCTTAGCAAACACTTGACCGATGCCGAGTTAATGGGTGACGTCACGATGATCGACGAGATCGGTGTCGTCCTGCAAACCGAAGCGGAGACGTGGCGAATCGTTTGCGAAACGATGGCCGCAGCAAAAAACGCCAGCATTCCGAAACCGCACGTCCACAGCGGAGAAATTGATCGAACGGCGAGCTTTAATTTCCAAGGGTAGAAACAGCAGCGTGGGCCTGCGCTGAGCTTGTCACCACCCTACGGGGACCACACAGACGCGTTCCCCCGTAGCGTGGTGACCAGGAGCATCAGCGACGCAGGCCCACGGGGTGTTTGGTTACGCGACCGGTTCGTAGCCGGTGGTCAGCGCAGCAACACCCTACGTGCACTTCGATATGATGATGCGAAGCACGTGTTCATCCAGGCAACTCGCGGTGATCGTTCGCAGGTTCGGGTCACTCTGAATCTCTAAATCGAGATATAACGTTTCTTTGGGCATGCAGCCCGCGATTCGCTCCGGCCATTCGACCAAGATCATTGCATCGTCATCCAATATCTCTTCGCCACCCAGTTCGATGAATTCGTCTTCGTCGGCTAACCGATAAGCGTCGATGTGATGGATGCGCCGTGTTCCCTCGTAATGCTGGACAATTGTAAACGTGGGGCTGGTCACGTCGCGGCGATCGATGCCGGCGGCCTGGGCGATTGCTTGGCTCAGCCGTGTCTTGCCCGCACCCAATGTGCCCCGCAGTCCGATCACGATTCGCGTCGGCAGATTGGCCACCATCGCAGCGGCCAGCGTTTCAAGTCGAGCGATATCGACATCGACGAAGACAAGCGGTTTCGTTTCACTCATCGCGATCGCTCGCCGTTTTTTTCATCCGTGATTGTCCGTGAACAAACCCGCTGGGCGATAACCGCTTCACGTCTTTGGCCGTCTTGCTCCACAACCCCGTTCGTCCGATGAATGTTCCGATCCGAATCAGATCCAGTTGCGGGTGTCGCATTTTTAGCCGCTGGAAATCCTCGGGTTCGATCGCGAGGATCAATTCAAAATCCTCACCGTCGCCGAGCGCATGGGCGAGTGGCGTTTGGCCGCCTGCGGATTGCGAACGCGTTACGGCATCCGCGTGAATCGGGATGCAGTTCAAATCCAACTCCGCGCCAACGCCGCTGGCCGCGCACAAGCGATCAAGGTCAAGCGACAACCCATCGCTGATGTCCATCGCGGCGTGGATGCTTGCGAGCTCGCGCAACCTTAAGGCTAATTCGATTCGCGGTTCGGGTCGTAAGTGTCGTCCCAGTAAGCTGCCGCCGACCGGGCCGGTCAACACGATCACGTCGCCTTCCTGCGCTCCGCTGCGCAGCCATGCTTGACCGCGATCGACGGTGCCGAGCATCGTGATCGAAATCGACAGCGGCCCGTCGTACACAGAAATGTCACCACCGGCGATCGCGATCCCGAACTTGACGGCACACTGGAGGATGCCTTCGTAAACGCCCGCCGCGGTTTGCGTCGCGTTGTCCGACGGCAGGGAAAGCGTCACCAGTGCCGAGGACGGCGTCGCGCCCATCGCTGCGATGTCGCTGAGGTTGACCGCCATCGCCTTGTACCCGATGTCGGCGAGCGAGTGTTTGGAAATCAAAAAATCAACGCCGTCGATGATCGTGTCGGTCGTCGCGACCAATTGTTTCCCCACGGGCACATCGATCACCGCCGCATCATCGCCAATTCCGATGGCGACGGTGGGCAGCGAACGCACGCGGCCTCGAAGCCACGCCAAAAAACTTTGTTCCATCGTCTACTCCAGCGGTGGGATGAATAATCCCGGGGACTGTCTTACAATGGGCGAGCTTATCCAACCTCCCACCCCGTTCCAGGATTGTTGTTATGTCCACGACGCTCGCTAGCCCCCAAGCCTCTTCGGTCAAAGTCCAGTACACCGATTGTTTCATCAACAACGAGTTTGTTCCCGCCGTCAGCGGCAAAACATTCGCGACGATCAACCCGGCCACCGAGGAAGAAATCGCCCAGGTTGCCGAAGGTGACGCCGCCGACATCGACCTGGCGGCCAAGGCGGCCCGCGCCGCGTTCGACAAGGGTCCCTGGGCCAAAATGGATGCGCGCGATCGGGGACGATTGATGTACCAATTGGCCGATGCGATCGAAAACGAAATCGATGAATTGGCAGCGCTGGAAACGCTCGACAATGGCAAACCGCTGAAAGAAGCTCGCAACGGCGACCTGCCACTGGTGGTCGATGTGCTGCGCTACTACGCCGGGTTCGCGGACAAGATACAGGGCGCCACGATTCCGATTCGGGGCAATTATCTTTGCTACACCCGCCGCGAGCCGATCGGCGTCGCGGGACAAATCATCCCCTGGAATTTTCCGATGCTGATGACGGCGTGGAAGTGGGGACCGGCCCTCGCCGCGGGTTGCACGGTCGTGATGAAGCCCGCCGAACAAACGCCGCTGACGTGCCTGAAGATGGCGGCGCTGGCCGCCGAAGTCGGGTTTCCCAAAGGCGTCATCAACGTCGTCCCAGGATTTGGACCAACCGCCGGTGCCGCGACGGTGCGACATCCAATGATCGACAAGATCGCCTTCACCGGCGAACACATCACCGCGCAAACCATCACGCGTGACTCGGCCGCGACACTGAAACGATTGACGTTCGAACTGGGCGGCAAATCTCCCAACGTCGTCATGGCCGATGCCGACCTCGATGCGGCCGCCCAGGGTGCCTACATCGGGTTGTATCTCAACCAGGGACAATGCTGCTGTGCGGGCAGCCGGTTGTTTGTGCATTCGAGCGTTGAAGAAGAGTTTTTGGCCAAGCTGCATAAGCTGGCCAAGAATCGGAAAGTCGGCGATCCGTTTGCGAGCGACACCGACCAGGGTCCGCAGATCGACGAAAAGCAATACAACAAGATCATGAGCTACATCGACAAGGGCCAAGCCGAACGAGCAAACCTGCTGACCGGTGGCAAACGCGTTGGCGAGAAAGGTTTCTTCATCGAACCAACAATCTTCAACGGTGTCGAAGATGACATGAGCATCGCCACGGACGAAATCTTTGGGCCCGTGCTGAGTGTGCTGACGTTCGATGACACCGAGGACATGCTACGTCGCGCCAATGAAACGTTTTACGGGCTCGCCGCCGCAGTGTGGACTCGCGACATCAGCAAGGCACACGACTTCGCCGCCCGCGTTCGTGCGGGCACCGTGTGGATCAATTGCTACGACGTCTTTGATGCCGCCGCACCATTCGGCGGTTTCAAGATGAGCGGATACGGTCGCGAACTCGGTGAAGAAGGCCTCAAGGCATACACCGAAAGCAAGACCGTCACCGTCGCGCTCTAAGGCGGCTTAGGCCAGCGAAGAATTTCGTCCGCGATCGTCAACGATGCGGACAGTGGTCGTAAAGCAAACGCGTCAAGAATGGCGTTGCTCATCGTTCCGGCGTTCGCTGTCGGCGATACTCCTGAATCGTCAGCGTCCCGCCGATCGTTGCCACCGTTTTTGCATGTTCATAGAAATTTCTTGGCAGGAATGTCTGGTGCCATGTGCCCCGATCATCAATGATCGTGATCATGCGTCCCTGGGATGCGCACGTGCTGACTGCATAGAATCCGTCAGGGAAATGATCGACGTCGATTTTGTTTCGCAACCATGGATCTCGCCCGTCCGCCGCGACAAATACCTTTGGAGGTAAAGCGGTGTGACTGATTTCAATCGACTCTGGGTGAATGAAGGTGAATACCATTAAGTACAGCGGCAGATCACTTGGATGATTGAGTTGCCACTGGCGAAGACGCATTAAGTCTTGTCCCCAATCAACGTTGCTATCGCTTAAATAAAAATCCGCTGATCGTGCGGTACGCGCAGCAAAGTTGGTGAAACTTAACCAGGCGGGACATGCACAAATCACCTCAGTAATCAACAACAAAACGAGGGCTGCGATAAGGCTACGGCACCGGTATCCACTGCCCAACCATTCGCCGTGAACCGACGCGCCACAAACGATCGCTAATCCAGGCAATGCGACGATGAGGTATCGATAGTGATGATTAAAACCCGTGTTTGAGCTGACGAGCAGCCAAGCCGCGAGTGCCGGCACGAGCAGCAAACCAATTTCCAAGCGTGCGGAAAGATTTGTGGGGCTTAAAATGGAAGCCCCACCTCGGGTAAGCGTCAGTAGCGAAATCGCTAATATCATCAAAAAACCAACGGGTTCTTTGACCAAGGCCGCCACGAGGTAGTAGTACCACCAACCATGATCCCGCCACTCGCCCAATAAATAGGATTGCCATTTGCGTGCCGGCTCCAGGTCTCGTTTCTGAACGTCGATTCCTTGCAGATAGAGCGCTGGCACAGGAACGGGAATGTTGCCGAGCATGGTTCCCGACCAACGGTTTACTGCCGGCGGTCGGCGGTCACTTGGATATTGACGAGGAGGGACCCGACCGGCAGTCAGACTCTCGTTGGCCTTCCAAGCGTCGCTGACCATGGGAATACTACCCAGTGCGGTACCGGTTTTATCGAATCCATACGCCACGTTGACGACCAGCAACGCGACGCTTGCGGCGAGCGTGATCTTGCCGCCAATCGCGAGCAACGAATCGCGGCGTTCGCGATCCAAGAGAAAATGAACCGCCGCAAAAGCGAGGAAACAAGGAGGAAGGATCGCGATCCACGTGAATTTGGCGATCAGGGCCACGCCAAGAAATAACCCAAGCCAATAGCTGCGGTGCCACGTCGGCGCAATCAACCATTGCCGAAGTTGAAAAATTGCCCACCAGCCGGCCACGGCGGGAACCACATCGGGCGTGATCAACGCCCCATGCCCCAGAATCATCGGATTGGCTGCCCAGATCGTGGCGGCGACGATTCCACCCCATTCGCCCCAGAGCGATTTCGCCCAGAAAAATATCAAACTGGTGCCCATGAGGATGAAGGGGATGAGGCTCCAGCGACTCCACCTTAAACCATTCATCGCCTGATCGCTCTTGCTTTCGAATAGCTCGTAACCGGCGGCGAATTCCCACCGCGATGCGGGGTCCAGGTCTTCAAAAGTGACCGCCGGCGTGAGGCCAAGCAGGGACATCGGTAACCCAGTGATCAGCCGAACGAGTGGCGGGTTGACCGCATAAACTTCATAACGTCCCCAATGATAGATACAAAGACTCGCTTGCAAGTGCCCGGGCTCGTCGATCGTGGGGCTGTTCCAATAGCCGTTCCAAGCGAGTGCGACGAATTGCAAAACGAGCAGCGCGCCCAACGCAAACGTAGTTGTTTTCCGACGCAGCGTCATGCCAATTTCGCCGCACGATGAGTCTGCGGAATCGCTAGGCATTGTTGAACCGTCGGCGATGGTGAGTGAGCAAAGTGGCGATCAGTAAGACGCCAAACAAGCCGGTCGTTCGAAGCAGGGTTAGTCCGCTTATTTTTTCGGCGTGTAAAATGCCGAAGCATCCACAGTCAATGTCGAGACCCTGCGACCATGCCCAAGCTTGTGCCAAAGAATATGAAAACAGGAGTGTGCACCCAATCCACTCGGCAACGGGGCTCAGTCGTCGTATCAGCAATGCGGCTCCGACCACAATGTGCAGGCAAGGAAGAAAGTAGGCCAAGGCCGTCGCAAACCCTGATGAGCTGAGTTGGTAGCTGCGGATGTCGGCATAAAAAGCATAAGGATTTTGTTGATGTCCCCATCCGCTTACGACGAAGGCGAGACCGCAAAAGAAGTACGTCAGAACGGCAAACGATCGTTTAAACAGCGATTCACTCGGATAAAACCGACCGTTGTTGCCATTCCTGATAACCGCCGGGCATGACAGAGACATGGTGAAAGCCTTGGGAGATAAGAAACGCTGCGATGTATTTTGAAAAACCACATCGAGACGATTGGCAGAAAACAATCACTTGTTTCCGCTTTTCAATATTTGAAAGCAATGAATTTGCCATTCCGAGTCCAGCATCGACAGGAAGACTGATGGCATTTGGGATCGATCCCAATCCAAAATCGGAAGTGAATCGGCAATCCATCAGTGTCGCAACGCCGGATTCCTCAAGTGCGACGGCTTCTAAAGCGGTTACCTGATCGAAGGACAGACGACCTGCTGCCGCATCGATCCCCCGGCGGGCATGATAGGCCGAATCCGAAGAGCCGCCGGTCGCAAAATTGAACGTTGAAGCGACAAGCGAAATGGCAACAATGCAAAACAACGATAACGCGTTTCTTGGCAGAAGGCGATTGGCAAAAAAACGATTGACCAGGCCATCACAAATAAATGCAAATAGCACACTGTAAAGCAACAGCAAAGAGAACCTGGATATCTCATGGGAATACAATGCAGTCGGTATATTGGGGTGCGAAACGGCTAATGCGATACCGTCCCAGCGGGCCATGATCGAATCGAGTTCGCAGTGAAGCAAACCCCCGGGGCCGTCATGGATGACTGCTTTTCCGTCCTCGATTCCTAGAAAAAGCATCCAGTGGGTATAGCTGCCCTCGACACCGGTTGGACTGACGTGCAGTATCAACGGCGTCTCGGCGCGGGTCAATGACGAAAGCCCAAGCCCAAACAGTGACGAGATCGATAAATTGAGGGATTTTCCCGCCAATTTCAAATCATCGATCGAACTTCCCGCTTGCGAGCTAATGAAATCTGGCTGAATGAGTTGAGAAAGGTCAGCGTCCACCCCCAAAGCCCTGGCGGCACCATGGAGGCAATAGACACCGCAATACACATCGGATGCCGCTTGAAGAGGATCATCTCGGAGCGAGAGCGTCAAGAAAAAAAACGCAAAGACGACTGTTTTTACGAAAGGCATGAAGTCGCGTTGAAAGCTTAAGACTACAAGCGACGAACTGGAAAATCGAGGCGTAAAACGCAGTGCAAGCGATCTTAATGCCTCGGTTATCATTTTTGCTTTGCACCCTGTTTCGTGCATCGCCATAAGATCAAGGGCGCAGCCAGCAAAGCCAGGCATGAGATCCAAAGCCACCACTGATTGGACGAGCGTCGAAACTTGACCGTTGCCAATTCTTCCGCGATTCCGCCATCGTACGCTCGGGCAATGCCGTCGTCATGCCAGATCGCGTCAATTTGCTGACTGTCCATCAACACGATCTTGTCGCCTTCGCTGGGCGGGTACTTGAGGATTGGTGGCCAGGCGACATCGTTAGAAAGATCGGTAATCAAATTTTCATAACTGAGAATGTGTTTTCCAATATCGCTGAACGTCGACTCAGAATGAGATTTCCAACGCCAGCCACCCGATGAATCCGAAATGAATGTCGCGAGGCTTATTCCACCCAAATTTCGCGACTTCGCTTCTGACAGCTCGACCAACTGTTCAAACGACAATGTCGCCGAGGGATCATGCCGGGGAATTGGCTTTTGGGGCTCGGCCGCGTGTTTGGCACGCAGCTCGACAATAAAATTTGTCTCCAGATCGACTTGAAAGCGATACGTCGAACGATCGTGTTCCACCTCGCCACTCAAGGACTCTCCGGCAATCGCTTTCATCAACGAGACGTCTCGCAACTGACCCAGAAATCGAAACGAGCCCATTGGCTTCAGAAACGCAGGGTTATTCGTCGGCTTGAGTTTTTGAAAGGAATGGGTAACGGTGGCCGAAAAATTAAGAGTCGCAACCGAGTCTAGAAGTAAATTAGGTGTTTCCAACTCGAAATTTTCTAAAAACGTGGATCCTCGCGCTTCCAAAACCCCATCATTCATTGAGACGGATTCGATCATGGACAATTCCATCGGTGACAATTTATCTGCCGCAGAACTAACCAAATAGTCGAGTTGATAGAATTCAGACCCTGACAGCATCACTTTGCCAAAATGATACTCGGTGTTGTCCCTATTGTTTTTGGGAATCTTCTCATTATTAGAACCCGCATAGGAGAATGAGATACTCGGCAAATTCTTCGCGACGGGTGATTCCGCGTGGATCCACTCGCCGAAACAGCCGATTGCTAATGCAATGATCGCCGCAAATTTGAATTGGCTCCAAAAATCAAAAGTTCGAATCATAATAGAGCGCTTCATTACTGTTTTTTCGTATTCGGATGATTTGGCTTTGAATCAAGGAGATCCTTGTTCCACACAACTGCCGGCGCCTGAAACATATTGCTTGTAACCCTCATTTCTACAATTGTTGCGAGTGCAGATATTCGCGGGAACACTTAGCTCGTCCAATACTCCTTGCGTGACTTGCGTAGGAATTTGTTCTTTCTGTGTACAAGCAGGTTCATTTGCCGGAATGAACGTTTTACAGTTGTAAAGATAGTGATCCGATTCATTGCAGGGGGTGCCACCCACCGCGTCTAACGCTGACGCTAATGGTGCGTCAGGCAACACTCCCATTTCACAGGTTACGAAAGCCAGGACACAGCATCCAACTAGAAATCTCATGATACTTCTCCAACAAAGGTAGAAACGGGACACGAATTGACTAAGGAATCTCTTTGGGGTTGCCGTCGCGGCGGTTTCCCAAGCTGCGATGAATTTCGGGATGGATTGAATATGCAATTTTGCGAATCGAGCCGTCGGCCATCGCCATGACACAGCCGGTCGGATGGGCGGAGCCGAAGCGACGTTCCAGCAATTCCATTGTCAAGCTGTCCGCGGCGGGCGCTTCAACCACCCAGCGAGCGATGTCGATATCCACCCCGGTAAATGGTGACTGGTCGTAGCCGAGATCCGTGGCGTTGTCGTACCCCGATTGGCAAACGCGTTTTTCGCCGCAGAGATAAACATTGGACGTGCCGTCCTTGATCGTCGCGAGCGATGCACTGCCCCGTTCCCAGGAGACGCCAGTGACAAGTGACGTTTTGACCCAAGGATACTGCGCTAACGTTTCGGACTTCGTATCCAAAGGCCCGGCGCCGCTGTCGCTGAGGTAGTCGCCCTCGTTGATGGCATAGTCAGTGCGTCCACAATCTTGCGGCGTTTCGGCATTCAGCAAACTAAACACCGTCGTGTGTGGTTGCAGGGTCTGCCCGGGCCGGGAAGGACAGCGAAATTCGCCAACCGGTGTCATCGCCAATTGCTTGATCCGTTCGCGGCGGGTAACGGCGTCTGTCGCCAGGGTCACGTCATAGAGCTGCTTGAGTTCAAGGAACGGGAGAATCTGGAACAACCATCCTCCAGGCTGGTCGGCAAGCGATCCTTGGGAGGCATCGCCGAGCCAGCGAAAGCCCCAGCCATTCGTTGGCAGTTGTTGAAATGTGTTTTCAAATTGGTGTGTCGCCAATGCAAGCTGTCGAACCTGGTTGCTGCACTGCGTCAGCCGAGCGGATTCGCGAGCCGCTTGCACCGCAGGCAGAAGAACGGCGGCAATAATGCCAACCACTGCCATCGACACGGCGACTTCGATCAGCGTGACGCCGGATCGGTTAAGCACCGCGATCCCCTGGCCGTTGAGGGTTGAGGGTTGAGGGTTGAGGGTTGAGGCAGAACATAAGGTTGCCTGGTGTTAGAAGCTCCTCGGTAAGAAGAGTGAAAGCTAACAGTTAAATGATCGTCGTCAAGGAAATTCTGGGAATTAATTTAACCACACTCGCTAATAATGACGGGAATTACCTCGGTAGCTGCGCCAGTTCCATGATTTCCTTTCCGATCGCCAGCGATGCGGTTGCCGCGGGTGAGGGGGCGTTGAGTACATGAATCGCCCGCGCGGTGCGTTCGATTAAGAAATCATCGACCAGGTTGCCTGACGCGTCGACCGCCTGGGCGCGAACGCCCGCGCGACCGGTAACCAAGTCAGCGGCTTGAATCGACGGAATCAATTTCTGCAGCGCCGCGACGAACGCTCGCTTGTTGACCGATCGCCAAATCTCGCCCATCCCCATTCGCCAATGCTTCCTCGCGATCGTGCGAAAACCTCCGAAAGCGATCGTCTCCACCAGATCGCGCGGGTTCACGTCGCGCCAGCGGTAACCGTGTCGCGATAAGGCGAGCACCGCGTTGGGACCGCACTCCACCCCGCCGCCGATCATTCGCGTAAAGTGGACGCCCAAAAAAGGGAACGACGGATCGGGCACCGGGTAGATCAGGTTGCGACACAACGAATGGCGTGACGGAATTAGCTCGTAGTACTCGCCACGAAACGGGATGATGCGAGACGTCGTGGTCCCTCCGGCCAAGCGAAAAATGCGGTCGGCTTGTAATCCGGCACACGAGATCAATTGCGATACGTCAACCGTTTGATCGCCCGCCGTGATCCGCAACGCGACCGACGACGTTTCGATCCGTGTGACGCGGGCAGCGGTCCGCACCGTCACGCCGATCGATTCGATTCGCTGGCGCAAGCGATCGCACACGGCGTGATAGTCAACGATCCCTGTCTCGGGAACATGAATCGCAGCGATCCCCGCCGCCGCGGGCTCCAAGCGGTGCAATTGATCCGCGGTGATGCGGCTGAGTTGGACACCGTTGGCGATGCCGCGTTGTTCAATCCGGTCGAGCGATTCGACTTCGGCCGCGTTGGTCGCGACGATGACCTTGCCACAGCGATCAAAGGGAACGTCGTGGTCGCGACAGAACGATTCCATCATCGATTTACCATCGCGGCACAGCGTCGCCTTGAGTGATCCGGGTTTGTAGTAGATGCCCGAATGCAGCACGCCGGAGTTGTGTCCGCTCTGGTGTTTCCCAACGCTCGACTCGGCTTCCAACAACACGATGCGTCGGTCGGGTTGTGCAAGAATCGCTTGGTAGGCGGTTGCCAAGCCGACGATACCGCCGCCGACGATCCCCAGATCAAAATTGCCGAGGTGCGTCATGCGGCATCACGCCAGACGCTGCAACCGGCGCAGCACCCATTCAAAGGTCAGCGCCGTCGCGATCAACCACAGCAACGAGGCGTTGCGTCGCATCGAGAAATCGGGCTCCGGCGTGCCCGGCAGGATCGTGGTTTGGGGTTGGGGCGAGATCGATTTTGCGAGCGTCAGCAATGTTGATTTATCTTCGCCCACGTCGTCGCCCAGAGGCACGTACGTTCCGCCGGTCGTCGTCGCGAGCGAACGCAGGTCATCGTCGTTTCGCTTGGGCCGTTCCAATTCGATCGTTGGTATTCGAACCTGGATACTCTGCCGCAGAACTTGCTCGCCGAGCGCATCGCCGAGTGTCAAACGCAGGTCATAGCTGCCCGCGGACCGGACGACAAAACGGCCTCCGTACGTGCCGCCCCTCGCCTCTTCGGGAACCGGACTTAACTTGACGACTTCGATCGTTCCATCAGGCTTGATCACGTTGACGTCCACGCTCGGCACCTGAAGCGGTTCGAATTGTTCGTCTGTCAAAACCGCACGCATCGTGATCGTATCGCCCACGCCGGCACGTGCGTTGTCGACCAGCAAGACACCGCGGTTGGAATCTCGCAGCAGTCGCCCTTCGCTGGCCCAGCGAATCAGTTTTGTGTAGTAGGTATCGAAGTACGTATCGCTCTCGCTGCGGAGTCGCCACATCTCGCCGCTGCCTTGAAAATACGTTCGTCCCGCACCGTAGAACTGGCTGGCAAGATAGACCGGCAACGATTCGGCGATCTTCGTGCTCGGGTCGGAGAAGTACGCGTAAACTTTGCTGCCCGCTTTCTGATCTTTGACGCCCACAAAATCGTAGACGCCAGGAAAATTATCCCAGACTTCGAAGCTTTCTTTCGGCGTATCGGCGATGAACAGGAAATCGGCACGTCGCGATTCGGGCGTGAACTCCAACGGGAACGGCGTGTCCCCGCCCTCGCGGCCACCGGACAGCAGCGGACTTCGCGTCGCCAATTCGACCGGGAACATGCCCGCCAAAATCGAGACCCTCGGATCGGTGCGCAACCGCGTCCACTGGGGCATGTAAATGGGTCCGCCGATGAGGATCAGACCGCCCGCTTGCTCGGCCAGCCAACGTTCCATCAATTGCAATCGTTCGGTCGGGATCGCCAACCAATCGGGGTCAAACGT
>Ga0105045_10004357_pt1 | contig 12293 bp, 8 predicted proteins | sample MAT02_FD_78089 | JGI IMG/M metagenome (GOLD analysis project Ga0105045, IMG submission 78089) | Freshwater microbial communities from Lake Fryxell liftoff mats and glacier meltwater in Antarctica - MAT-02 (megahit assembly) | ecosystem: Environmental > Aquatic > Freshwater > Ice > Liftoff... | reverse complement strand
TCCATGCACCGTGAGGGTGATACGCCGGACACGCTGCTAGATCGCGCCGATGCCGCGCTCTATGCTGCCAAGCGGGCCGGGCGCGATCGGGTGCTGCCGGAGCTGCCGGACCGGCGCTAGCGTGTGTCCGACAGTCTCGGCTCTCAAGCTGCGATTTCCAACGGCTGCCCGCCATTCTGATAAGTCGACAAGTGCGTCCTTGGTCGCTTTGATGCGCGCCGGGAGACAGGACAATGACCAGCACAGAACAGATTTCGCGCGAAGCCTTCGAGGCAGCGCTGGTCACCACCCATCTGCCGACGCTCGCCGTCGTCGTGGCGCAGGCATCGGGCGACGACCGGCTGCTGCAGGGCGAAAAGCCTGCCTATGATTTCTTCGGAGACGGCATGGGCGGCTTCAGCGAAGCCTTCGTCGCCGAAATCCGCGCCCAGGCCGACCGCGTGCTGTGGCCGATCCTGTCTGGCGCCGCGGTGCCGGCGCCTGTTCCTGCGCCAGACCGCGCGCAGGCGATGATGACGTGGATCGCCGGCGGCGAAATCCCGCCGCACTATCTGCCCTTCCTGGCCGAAGAGCTGCAGCTGGACGGCACGGATGGCCGCGCCCCCGAGCCGCTGCCCGGCGGCCGACAGATTTCCGCCATCGTCATCGGTGCCGGCATGTCGGGCCTGCTCGCCGCCTACCGCCTCATGCAGGCGGGGGTGATGGTCACCGTGCTGGAAGCCAACGAGGATGTCGGCGGCACCTGGCTCCTCAATCGCTACCCCGGCGTCCGCGTGGACACGCCGAACCACCTCTACAGCTACTCCTTCGAGCCGAACCACGACTGGCCGGAATTTTTTTCGCAGGGTGATGTCCTGCTCGCCTATTTCCAGCGCTTTGCAGACCATCACGACCTGCGCCGCCGCATCCGGTTTCAGACCCGGGTGGAATCGGCGCAGTGGGACGCAAACTCCAGCACCTGGCAGGTGCGCGCCAACCACGGTGCAGTCGCCTTGTCTGCCGACATGCTGGTGGCGGCCGTTGGCCAGCTGAACGAACCGCGCTATCCCGACATTGCCGGCCGGGAGGATTTTGCCGGCCCGGCCTTTCATTCCGCCCGCTGGGATGCCAGCGTCGATCTGCAGGGCAAGCGTGTGGCGGTCATCGGCACGGGCGCATCCGCCTTTCAGTTCGTGCCGGAAATCGTCGGACAGGTGGCGCATCTCGATGTCTATCAGCGCTCTCCTCCCTGGCTCGGCCCGGCCGACAATTATCACGATCCTGTGCCGGATGCCTTCAAATGGGCGATCGAGCACATTCCGAACTACGACAAATGGTATCGTTTCTGGCTGTTCTGGATGCTGACCGACGGTGTCCTGCCCCATGCCCGCGCCGACGAAGGCTGGAACGGGCCGGCCGGCACTATCGGCGCCGCCAACGCCGAACTTCGCGCTGCCCTCGTCGAAAAGATTTCCGCCCAGGTGGAAGGCCATCCGGAGCTGCTGCGCCATGTCATCCCGGCCTACCCGATCGGCGGCAAACGCGCGCTGCGCGACAATGGCGTGTGGCTGAAAGCGCTGCAGCGGGACAACACGACGCTGGTCACCGACGCCATCAGCCGCATCGAGGCAGATGCTGTGGTTACCGCCGATGGCTGCCGGCGCGCGGCTGACGTGCTTATCTACGGCACCGGCTTTCACGCGTCGGATTTTCTGGCCAGCTTTGCAGTGAAAGGCCTGGACGGCGCCGATCTGCACGCCCGCTGGTCAGGCGACGCGCGCGCCTATCTTGGCCTGACAGTGCCGGATTTCCCCAATTTCTTCATGATTTACGGGCCGAACACCAACATCGTGGTGAATGGCTCCATCATCTTCCTGTCGGAATGCGGCGTGCGATATGTGGTTGAAAGCGCGCGCCTGCTTGCAGCAAGCGGCGCCCGGGCGATGCTCGTGAAGCGCGATGTGCACGATCGCTTCAACGCCCGGGTGGATGCGGAAAACAGCCGCATGGCCTGGGGCCAGCCCGACGTGTCCAGCTGGTACAAGAATTCCCATGGCAGGGTAAGCCAGAACTGGCCGTTTGCGCTCGTGGACTATTGGCAGGCAACCCGGGCGCCCGATCCGCAGGATTACGATCTGATAGAATGAAAACATGAAAAGGGCGGCCACCTTCGGGTGACCGCCCCTTCAACGTCCGCCGTTTGGCAGACGCTCAGTTGGAAACGCTATCCAGCGCGGTGCGCCGGCGGCGCATCGAGAAGCCGACCATGCCGAAACCAGCGATCAGCATCGCCCAGGTGGCGGGTTCCGGCACCAGCGCCAGATTGACCGCGTCGATGACTACGCCGAATTGGCCTGCATTGCCGCTGTTGAACGAAACGCGGTTTGCGGCGTTGGTCGCCGTGAAGACGATTTCGAAGGTATTGTACAGCATGTTCGTGGCCGAATGGCCAACCGGGCGCACGTAAGAGATGCCGTTGGAAAACGAGCGCACGCTCGCCGTGAACGGATTGTTCAGCCGGCTGCCGCTCGGATCAACCGAGTAGTCAAAGCTGAACTTGTACTGCTTGCCGACTTGCAGGATCACATCCTGGTAGATGCCGCCCTGCATGGCGCCGTTCAGCTCTACCGAGCGTTGGCCGTCGGAGGCGTCCCAGCTGGCGGTCGAAGCATAATAAGCGCCGGTGCTGGGCAGGCCGAGGCGGGTGTAGGTTGTCCAGCCAGTGATGCTGGTGTCCAGGTTGCCCTTGGCGGTATCGACGCCGGAGCCCATTTCGAAGCTGGGATTGACCACTATGTTGACCGCAGCGCTCGCCGAGGTGGCAAAGCCTATGGCGGCAAAGCCTATGGTGGCAACGGCGAGGGTGAACTTGTTGAACATGCTAATCTCCTGAAACAAAGCGACACTTTTCTGTTGCACTGCGGCACAAGCAAAAACCGTGCCAAGTAACTAACGTGTTGTTTTCTCACAGCCTCCGAAATGGCGACCTGGCGGCGTTGTAAAGCATGGTTTACAAGTGTCAACAGCTTCACATTGTTGTCATTTGCCGCTCCGCGCAGATTTCAGCCGAAAACCCGCTCGAAAATGGTGTCGATACGGGCAAAATGATGCTCCAGTGTGAAGAGTTCATCGAGCGTGCCCGGCGGCAGAAGCGCTGAAACAATCGGATCTCCGGCAAGCAGATCTCGCAGTTGCAGCACGCCGTCCGATTCCCATACGCGCATGGCGTGCTTCTGTACGGCACTGTAACTGTCTTCCCGGCTCATCCCGGCCTGCGTCAGCGCCAGCAGCACGCGCTGCGAATGGATGAGGCCGCCCATCCGGTTCATGTTCCTGGCCATGCGATCGGGATAAATCAGCAACTTGTCGATGACGCTGGTCAATCTGACCAACGCAAAATCCAGCGTGATTGTGGCATCCGGCCCGATTCCGCGCTCCACCGATGAATGGCTGATGTCGCGCTCATGCCACAATGCCACATTCTCCAGTGCCGGAATCACCGCCGCCCGCACCAGGCGCGCAAGCCCAGTCAGGTTCTCCGTCAACACCGGATTTCGCTTGTGCGGCATGGCCGACGAACCCTTCTGCCCGGGCGAGAAATATTCCTCCGCCTCCAGCACCTCGGTGCGCTGCAGGTGGCGGATTTCCGTTGCCAGCCGCTCGACCGAAGATGATATGACACCCAGGATGGCAAAATACATGGCATGGCGATCGCGCGGGATCACCTGCGTCGAAATCGGCTCGATCTCCAGCCCCATTTTCGCCGCAACGTGCGCCTCGACCGCCGGATCGATGTTGGCAAATGTGCCCACCGCACCCGAAATCGCGCAGGTGGCAATTTCCTTGCGCGCCGCCACCAGCCGCTCCCGGCAGCGGGCAAACTCCGCATGGGCCTGCGCCAGCTTGAAGCCGAAGGTCACCGGCTCGGCGTGAATGCCGTGGCTGCGGCCGATCGTCGGCGTGTATTTGTGCTCCAGCGCCCGCCGCTTCAGCGCCGCCAGCAGCGCATCGATGTCGGCCAGCAAAATGTCGCTCGCCCGCGCCAGTTGCACCGAAAGGCAGGTGTCCAGCACATCGGACGAAGTCATGCCCTGGTGCACGAAGCGCGCTTCGTCGCCCACATGCTCGGCCAGATTGGTCAGAAAGGCGATCACATCATGCTTCACCTCGGCCTCGATGGCGTCGATGCGATCGACTTCGAATGCGCCGCGCTGCCAGACTGCCGCCGCCGCCTCGCTGGGAATAACGCCGAGCGCGGCTTGCGCATCGCAAGCGTGCGCCTCGATTTCGAACCAGATGCGGAACTTTGTTTCTGGCGACCAGATGGCAACCATTTCGGGGCGGGAATAGCGCTGGATCATGGCGAGGCCGGTTAGCCGCCCTTCATCCCATCCGCAACCTCCGCTGCCCGGCTGTCGCGCGGCCGCGGACCATCGATGCAAGCTTCGGCACCCGCGCCGAAACCGGCGCCGTGAAACGCCATTCGCAAACCGCCTCCACCGGCGTCAGCGTGACCTGCATATACCCGCGCCCGGCCGTATCGGTCCACCGCAGCGTCGGGTTCGCACTGGTCAGCGCCTGGGCAACCTCTGTCGCCGGCGCGCGCAGATAGGTTTCGAAGCCCGGCGATGTCACCGAGTGGACGGCAAATTCGACGCCAGCCGGACGACCATCGTTCACCAGATCATTGGCCCACGCATTGTGGCTGTCCCCGGCCAGCACCACCAGATCCACGCCGTTGCGCTGCGCCGTCGCCAGCAACCGCGCGCGCGCTGCGGGATAGCCGTCCCAGGCGTCGAAGTTCATCGGCAGGCCGGCCTTTGCCGCCAAGGTGCCCGCGCCGATGGCGGCAGCGACCTGCGCGCTGGGGTTCGGCCCGGCCAGCGCCGCGGCATTCTGCGGCATCAGCAGCTTGCCCATCACCACCTGCTGCGCGAGGACCTGCCAGCGCACGCCACGGCGGCCGGCAGCGGCCATTTCGTCGAACAGCCATTTCTCCTGCGCAAGCCCCAGCATCTGGCGGTTGCCGGCCGGCCATTGCTCGTCACGCAACCGGGCGATCGCTGCCATCGTGCTCGGCCCCGCCTTGATCGCCTTTTCCAGATCGAGCGGCTCGTCGCGCCCCGAAACGCGCGTTTCCAGCCGGAACAAGGTCGCCAGCCGCCCGAGATCGTAGCGCGCCCACGGCGCATCGGACATCGGCATCCAGTCGAAATACGCCGCCTTGGCCGCCAGAAACCGGTCGCTCCAGAGGCCTTCGGTGGCGGCCTGGTGATTTTCTGCTCCGCCCCGCCACGCATCATTGGCCAGTTCATGATCGTCCCAGATGGTGATCGCCGGGAAGCGCGCATGCATCGCCTGCAGATCGGGATCGGCGCGGTAGCTCTGGTAGCGCTGCCAATAGTCCGCACGGAGGATGGTCTCGCCCGCTGGCTCGATGGTGCGGCCGGGCACCGTTTCGCTGGCCGAGGGATAGGTTCCGCGCGGATACTCATAGATATAGTCGCCAAGGTGCACGAACAGGTCGATGTCGTCGGCTGCAACCGCGTGTCCATAGCCGTTGAACCAGCCGAACGGCAGGTTGGAGCAGGAAAATACGCCCAGCCGGAAGGCCGACACGGCGCCGTCGGGCAATGTGCGGGTGCGGCCGACAGGCGAGCGCGATTTCTGCGGCCCGAGAAAGCGGTAATAATATGTCGTGCCGGGCTGCAAACCGGTCACCGTCGTGCGCGCGGTGTGATCCCGCGCCGCCTCCGCCACCAGATCGGCGCGTCTGGCGATCCGCGCCATGCGCGGATCGGTGGAAATCTCCAGCTTCAGTGGCACCGATTGCCCGGCCGCACCCACGAACCGGGTCCAGAACAGCATCGATGTGGCGCCCGGTTCGCCCGATGCCACGCTGTGCGTGAAGCCGGCAAACGGCGCCGGCTTTGCCGCCCGCAATGCGCCGGGCAGCAGCAATCCGGCGGCGGCGCCTGCCAGCAGGGTGCGCCGCTCCAATGTGGCCGATGTTGCCGTGAAATTCATGCCCGTTGCTCCCCTGCCTCTGGCCCTGTTAGCCCACCTTCATGGCAAGCCTGTTGCACCGTCGCGAACCATTTGCCATCTGCGGTCAATGGCGAAAATGCGCAAGAAATCCGATCTGCCGGAAAAAATCTGCGCGCATTGCGCGCGGCCTTTCGCCTGGCGCAAAAAATGGGCGCGCGATTGGGACAATGTGCGCTATTGTTCCGACGCTTGCCGGGCCGGGAAAGGCCCGACGCTTGCGGGGAGAGAATGATGGCAACCCAGCTGCAGCAGTCCGCCGACATCCGCTCGCAGGTGTCGGACGCCGAATGGGCGCTGCGCGTCGATCTCGCCTGCGCCTATCGGCTGGTTGCGCACTATGGCTGGGATGATCTCATCTTCACCCACCTCTCCGTCCGCATCCCTGGCCCGGAGCATCATTTCCTCATCAATCCCTACAATCTGATGTTCGATGAAATCACCGCATCCTCGCTGGTGAAAATCGATGTGCATGGCAATGCGGTGATGCAAACCCCCTATCTCACCAACCCGGCCGGCTTTACCATTCATTCGGCCATCCACATGGCGCGAGACGATGCGCACGCCGTCATTCACCTGCACACGCCGCACGGCCAGGCCGTCGCCGCCATGGCCGACGGCCTCATGCCGATCACCCAGACGGCGATGCTGATCCGCGATGATATCGCCTATCACCATTATGAGGGCGTCGCGACCGACCTCGAGGAGCGCGAACGGCTGGTCGAAGATCTCGGTGAGAAGAGCGCGATGATCCTCAGGAACCATGGCACGCTGACGCTCGGCGAAACGATCGGCGAGGCGTTTCTGAAGATGTATTTCCTCGAGCGCGCCTGCGAAGCGCAAGTGCTTGCACTGTCGGGTGGCACGGCGTTGCTCAATCATCCGCCGCAGGGCACGCCGGAAAAGGCCGCCAATCAGGGCCGGGCCGGGCTGAAGCTGGTCGGCAACCTGCTCGCCTGGCCGGCCCTGCTGCGCAAGATGGACAGGGAAAGCCCCGGCTTCCGGCATTGAGTTTAGCGAAATTGTGACGATGCCGGTTGCCATGCGTCTCGACACGCTCGGTTCGGCGTCCGTCTGCGCTTCCACACTCCACCCGCATCGCACCCAAGGTATGACCGGAGCGCAGCCCAAGTCCGATGAAGCGCGCCAATGCCTTAGCCATTGATTCGATCAATGGCTCGCTGGCTGTCCTTGTGACGGAAGCTGCGGCACCCACATGACTTGCAGAACTCCGGAACCCTCTGGTCGCGCGGCGGCGCGATGATGTCGGATTCTGCTGCCAATAATCGGCGCGGATCGCGGCGCCTGTCGACTGCAAGAGGGGCCTCATGGAATTCCTGTACATCGAATGGCTCACCAAGCCATTGTGGCTCTGGTTTGCCTTCTTCGGCATAGTCATCACGCTGCTCGCACTCGATCTCGGTGTTCTGCACAAGGAAAACCGCGAAATTGGCGTCAAGGAAAGCCTGCTCCTGACGGCGGGCTACATCACCGTTGGCATGATATTCGGCGGCTGGGTCTGGTGGTATCTGGGCGATCAGGCCGGCAAGGAATTCGTCACCGGCTTCGTCATCGAAAAATCGCTGGCGATGGACAATGTCTTCGTTATCGCCATGATCTTCAGCTATTTCGCCATACCGCGCCTCTATCAGCACCGCGTGCTGTTCTGGGGCATCCTCGGCGTCATCGTTTTGCGCGGCATCATGATCGGCCTCGGCGCCACGCTGGTGGCCTCCTTCTCCTGGGTGCTCTACATCTTTGCCGCCTTCCTGATCTTCACCGGCATCAAGATGTGGATGATGGCGGACCAGGAGTTTGATGTCGGCAGTTCGCCTTTGCTGCTCTGGGTAAAGAAGCGCTTCAAGGTGACAGAGACATTGCACGGCGACCGCTTCTTCGTGCAGCAGCTCGACCCGAAATCCGGCAAACTGGTGAACGTCATGACGCCGTTGTTCCTCGCCCTTATAATGGTGGAATTCGTCGACGTGATTTTTGCGGTCGATTCGGTTCCCGCCATCTTTGCCATCACCAACGATCCGTTCATCGTGTACACGTCGAACATATTCGCCATCCTTGGCCTGCGGGCGCTCTATTTCGCCCTTGCTGCCATGGTACACCGCTTCCACTACCTGAAGTATGCGCTCTCGGTGCTGCTGGTGTTCATCGGCGCAAAGATTTTCCTTGCCGATCTGCTTGGATTTCCTGGCGGCAAGGTCCCGGCGGCGTGGAGCTTGGGCATCACGTTCGCGATCCTGGCGTTCGGGGTTGCGATATCGATGTGGAAGACGCGGGACGAAAAGCCTGCCTGAGCCAGCGAATGGAGCCCCTCCCCCGCCGGGGAGGGGTTGGGGTGGGGGGCGACGCTTCGGGCAACCGTCGCGGTGAGGAAGAATTGCACCGAGTCTGCCCACAGTGCCTCGCACTGTCTGCAGCCGGCTTCAGCTTACCTGATTGAGCTTTGGCATCGTGATCAGCTTCTGCCGTTTCGCAATCGTCAGCCGCGCCAGCCAGGGGGAATCCTTGGCGACGAAGCTGGATGGCGTCATCCCCACGAACGTCTTGAATTCGCGAATGAAATGCGATTGATCATAGAAAGCGCCGGCCGCCGCCACCTCCCAGCCGGCATCGGGATCCAGCCCCAGTCGCACCGCTGCCTGCAACGCACGATATTTGCGCGCGAGCACCTTTGGCGACGCGCCATAAACCCGCTGTGTCAGCCGCTCGATCTGCCGCGCCGACATGCCGGAGACGGCAATCAACCGATTGACATCAGGATTGATCGATCCGGCAAGCCATTCGTCGGCCGTACGGGTGAACCACAGCGGCGGCGGCCTGGCCTGCATGGAAAGCAGCAGAAAAAAGCCATCTGCGGCCGCCACCAGCTCGCGGTGGTTGCGCGCCTCGCCCAGCTGGTTGAGCGCCGTGCGCGCCACCGGGCCGGCCACCGATTCCAGATCGGCCAGCTGATCGGCCAGCTCATCGGCCCCGGCCCCCACCAGCGCCGCCCAACCCGCCGGCAGCAGTCCGGCTCCGAAAATGCGGATCGGCCCAACAGCGTCGAAACGCACCGCCACATCGGTTGGCCCACACAGCGCCGCAGACGGCAGCGGCACCGATGGCCCGCCGCCGAAGGAAAATTGCCCGCTGCCTTGAAACACGAACCGCACCTGCGGCAGCTCGGCGCGCAACGTATCAGTGAGAAACGGCACGTCGGCCTCGAACAGATAATAGGACGACACCCAGGAGCGCAGCGGCGCCGCCGGCGAAAAATAACGCAGCGAAAATGCCGACGCCATCATTTCTTTGCAATCACCATGATGCGCCCACCTTTTTCGCCTCTTCGAGTGGCCCACCAAAGCCGCCTGCGAACCGGCGTCTGGCGTGCCCATCCCTCGGGGATATTGTGGATAATGTCTGCGCCCTGCCCGCAAAGGTCAAGCGCAACGCCGACAGGAAAGCGCTTGTGGCAGCGAGTGTGCGAAAAAACACCCCGGCGCCTCGCAGCACCGGGGTGTATGAGTAGAGGCATCCGTGGTTCTGTCAGCGCAATCAGACCCCCTGTCGGGTTGCCTCCCTGTACCAACGAACCGAACCGGACACCCCTTGGGTCGCAGTCTTTGAAATAGCGAAAAACAGGCCAACGGTATTGGACAAATCCGACACCAATTCTCAGCTGCTGGCCTGGCTCCAGGCGCGCACATGCTCTCCCGGCACATCAAGTGGCACCGCGAGCCTCAATTCGTGCTTTCAGGGTTTCGATGTAGCGCCCGGCTTGCGAAAGTGGAGACCCCTCACTTCGCTGGCGCACACCGGCTTGCGAACACCGTCCGCTTTCGCGCAAAGGTCGGCCGATGTTTCGCTTGCTTCGCCCTGCGCTGTTTCAGCTTTCGCCCGAAACGGCGCATGGTCTTACGCTGCATTTGCTGGCGCGCGTGCCGCTGCCAGCTGCCCCGCCGCCCCATGCCGCGCTTGCCACCACCATCGCCGGCCTGCACTTTCCCTCGCCGATCGGGCTCGCGGCCGGCTTCGACAAGGATGCCCGCGCATGGGCCGCCATGCTCAGGCTCGGCTTCGGTCATGTCGAAATCGGCACGCTCACTCCGTTGCCGCAGGCGGGCAATCCACGGCCCCGCATCTTCCGCCTGTCCGAAGACGGCGCCGTCATCAACCGGCTGGGCTTCAACAACGGCGGCCTCGAAGCCGCGCTGCCGCGGTTGCAGAATCATCCTGGCCTCGGCGTCAATGTGGGCGCCAACAAGGATTCGACCGACCGCATCGCAGATTATGCACAAGGTGTCCGCGCCGTGCGCGAGGTTGCCGCGTGGATCACCCTCAACATCTCGTCGCCCAACACGCCCGGCCTGCGCGGCCTGCAAGACGATGGCCTCGCCGATCTGCTCGCAGCCGCCGTGCAGGCACGCGGCGAAGGCGGCCCGCCGCTGTTCCTGAAGGTCGCCCCTGATCTTGATGCCGCGCAGATTGAGGCGATATCTGCCACCGTGCTGGAAAGCGGCATCGCCGCGCTGATTGTCGGCAACACCACGCTGGCACGGCCAACGACGCTGCGATCGGTGCACCGTGGCGAAAGCGGAGGCCTCTCCGGTGTGCCGCTGATGGCGCCCTCCACCGCGATCCTTGCGGCCTTTGCGCGCCAGCTGCGCGGCCGGCTGCCGCTCGTCGGCGTCGGCGGCGTCCGCACGGCAGACGATGTGTATGCCAAGTTGCGCGCCGGCGCGACGCTGGTGCAGCTTTACACCGCCCTGGTCTATGAAGGGCCCGGCCTGCCGGCACGGTTGAATTCCGGGCTGGCGGCGCTTCTGAAGCGCGACGGGCTGAGCTCGGCGGCAGCGGCAGTGGGCCTCGATCTTGCGTGAGGGTTGAGCCGCCGGTCGCCCTGACCTATCGGTGCGGCATGAAATCATTCCTCCCGCTGGCGCTGCTCGCCTCGCTCGCCACCCCGTTGTTCGCGCAGATCGCTCCGCCGGCAGACACGCAACCCGCCCCGCGCTTTTACACTTCGGGCGCGGAAGACACGGCACCGGTGCGGCCGCTGGCCGAGGTAACTGCTGCCGGCTCCGGCGTCGCCACCGCGGCCGATCCACGCGCCACCGCCGCCGGGCATGCCATGCTGCAGGCCGGCGGAAGCGCCGCAGACGCGGCGATTGCGATGATGATCGCGCTCACCGTATCCGAGCCGCAGTCCAGCGGCATCGGGGGCGGTGCCTTCCTCGTCTGGTATGATGCGAAAACAGCCAGAACGATCACGCTGGATGGCCGCGAGAAAGCCCCGGCCGCCGCCACGCCGGAGCGATTCACCGGCGCCGACGGCAAGCCCGTCGGCATCGCCGCTGCAGTTCCGGGTGGCAAATCGGTCGGCGTTCCCGGCGCTGTTGCGCTCGCTGCCGAAGCGCACCGGCGCTGGGGCAGGCTGCCCTGGGCAAAGCTGTTCGAGCCATCGATTGCACTGGCGCGCGACGGCATTGTCGTCACCGAACGGCTGCACCGCTTCACCGGCGGCCGCAAGGCACTGCTCGCGCCCAGCCCGGCCGCCGGAGTGTTCCTCGATGCGAAAGGCGATCCCTGGCCGGTTGGCCATTTGCTGCGGCAGCCGGAGCTTGCAGCAACGCTGCAAATGCTGGCGAAAGACGGGCCGGATGCCTTTTACCATGGCCCCATCGGCGCACAGATCAGCGCAGCGGTGGGCACTGCGTGGAACAATCCGGCGCCGCTGACTGCAGCAGACCTCGCCGCCTACCAGGTCACCGAGCGCCAGCCCCTGTGCGTACCATACCGCAAGCTGAAGATCTGCACGATGGCGCCGCCATCTGCGGGCGGCATTGCCGTTCTGCAGACGCTGAAACAGCTGGAGCGCTTCGACATGGCAAAGCTCGGGCCGGACAATCTGCTGTCGTGGCACCTGTTCGCCGAATCGCTGCGCCTCGCATTTGCCGACCGTGAAGCCTTCGGCGCCGATGCGGATTTCGTCTCCGTCCCGGTCGTCGGCCTGCTCGATCCGGCCTATCTGGCGGCCCGTAGCGCCCTCATCCGCATCGACCGCGCCATGCCCGAGGTCGCCCCCGGCGTGCCGCCCGGCAGCGCGCCGCGCGCCGCACAGCTGCTGGCGGACATCCCTGCCACCTCGCACATGGCTGCTGCCGACGCGGACGGCAATCTCGCCAACCTCACTGCCACCATCGAAGGCCCGTTCGGCAGCGGTCTGATCGCCGGCGGCTTCATGCTGAACAACGAGCTGACCGATTTCGACATGG
>Ga0105045_10004354_pt1 | contig 12298 bp, 12 predicted proteins | sample MAT02_FD_78089 | JGI IMG/M metagenome (GOLD analysis project Ga0105045, IMG submission 78089) | Freshwater microbial communities from Lake Fryxell liftoff mats and glacier meltwater in Antarctica - MAT-02 (megahit assembly) | ecosystem: Environmental > Aquatic > Freshwater > Ice > Liftoff... | reverse complement strand
GGCGTGCGGGGCCCCGGCCAGACGGGCCCGGAGCCCAGGGAAGCGGGCCAGCTGCCGGTCGAAGCCCCCCGTGGTGGCCGTGAGGACCGCCACCCCGACCACGTCGGGGGCGACGGGGGTCACGTAGGCCTCCGCGTCGCGCCCCCAGAGCACGTCGACGTGCTCGCTCCAGGGAGCCGTCCGGTAGTGCCGGCGCAGCCCGAACCGGGCGTGCTCGCCCGGTACCCGCGTCGGCGCGTCCAGGCCGAGCGCCCGACGGGTGGGGGAGTGCAGCCCGTCGGCCGCGACGCACCACCGGGCCCGCAGGCCGGCGACGGTGACGCCGCCGGCGTCCTGCTCCGGCGTGCCGGCCTTCGCCCGGACCCGCCGGACCCCCACCTGCTCGGCGCGTCGCGACAGCGCGGCCGACAGGACGGTGCGCCGGACGCCCAGACCCGGCCCGTGACGGAAGTCCGCGGTCGCGACGTGCCCCGGCGACAGGTAGCGGATGCCGCGGAAGGGCATGCCGTCGGCCCCCGGGCGCAGCCGGACGCCGAGGCGCTGCAGCGCGGCGACGGCACCGGGCATGAGGCCCTCTCCGCAGGCCTTGTCCGTCGGGTCGTCGCGCGGGTCGACCACGACCACCGACAGCCCCTCGACGGCAGCCTGCACGGCCACGGCCAGACCGACCGGCCCGGCGCCGAGCACGACCAGGTCGACGTCGGCGCGGGCGGTCAGGCCCGGGCGCGGCGTCACGACCGGGCCTGCGGGGTGGGGGCGGCGAGCTCGGCCAGCGCCTGCTCCTCCACCCGTACCCTCCAGCTGAGCAGCGCCAGGTTCGTCACCGTGAACAGTGCCGCGGTGACCCAGGCGCCGTGGACCAGCGGCAGGGCGAGGCCCTCCAGCACGACGGCGACGTAGTTGGGGTGGCGCAGGACCCGGTACGGCCCCCGCTGCACCAGCGTCAGACCCGGGACGACCACGACCCGGGTGTTCCACTGCGGACCGAGGGAGGTGATGCACCACCAGCGCAGGGCGTGGGCCAGGACGAGCAGCAGCAGCATCGAGACCGCGAGCGCGGGCACGAGGGGTCGGTCGGCGAGCCAGACCTCCAGGGGGGCGCCGACGAGGAGCGCGAGGTGCAGGGCGACCATCACCGGGTAGTGGCCCGCGCCGCGCTCGACCCCACCGCGCTCGCGGGCCCACCGCAGGTTGCGGGCCGCCACCCGCAGCTCGACCAGGCGGGCGAGCGCCACGACGACGACCAGGCCGAGGAAGGCCCACTGCGAGGCGGTCACCGCGTGCTCACCGGAGCGTTCACCAGCGCAGCAGCACGAGCTCGGCGCAGAAACCGGGTCCCATGGCCAGCAGCAGGCCGGGGCTGCCCGGCTCGGGGTCGCGCTGCCGGGTCGTGGCGCGCAGCACCTGCAGCACCGACGCGCTGGACAGGTTGCCCACCTCGGCCAGGGAGTCCCAGGTCAGCTGGAGCGCACCGGTCGGCAGCTCCAGGCAGCGCTGCATCGCCTCCAGCACCTTGGGCCCGCCCGGGTGCGCGACCCAGGTGCCGATGTCGGCGACCGTCAGGCCGTGGTCGGCGAGGAACTTCTCGACGTCGTCACGCAGGTACTTCTCGATGACGTCGGGGACCGTGGCGTCCAGCACGATCCGGAACCCGGTGCTGCCGATGTCCCAGCCCATCACGCGTTCGGTGTCGGGGTACATCCGGCTGCGGGAGGCCACGACGGTCGGGGTCCGGTGGCTGGTGCCTGCGCCCGGCGCGACGGCCCGGTCGGCACCGGTCATCACCACGGCCGCGGCCCCGTCGCCGAACAGCCCGCTGGCGACCAGGTTGGCCGTCGACGTGTCGTCGCGCTGCACCGTCAGCGAGCACAGCTCCACCGCGACCAGGACGGCGACGTCCTCGGGGTGACCGAGCAGGTAGTCGTGGACCCGGGCGATCCCGGCCGCACCGGCCACGCAGCCCAGACCGAACATCGGCACGCGCTTGACGTCAGGGCGCAGCCCGAGCCGGCCGACCAGCCGGGCGTCCAGGCTGGGGGCGGCGACCCCGGTCACGGTCGTGCTGACCACGAGGTCGACGTCGGCCGGGGTGAGGCCGGCGTCGTCGAGGCCCTGGCGGAAGGCGCGCTCGGCCAGCATCAGCCCGACCTCGACGAACGCGTCGTTGGCCGCCGTGAACCCCGGCAGGGTCCAGTAGTCCTCCAGCGGCAGGGCCAGGTGCCGCGTGCGCACCTGGGCCGAGGCGTGCAGGCGGCGCAGCAACGGCAGCCGGTTCTGCTCCTCGCCCAGCACCACCGCGGCGAACGCCTCGGTGATCTGCTCCTGCGGGTAGACGTGGTCGGGGACGGCGCCACCGACGGCGGCGATGACCGACATGCCCTGACGGTACGGCAGCGGGGGTCCATGCGCGCCACCAGCCGCGGGCATACGGTGCCCCGGTGAGTGCGACCGGCCCCCGGGGCCTTCCCGTGGTGGCGCTTCTGAGGGCGGCGCACGCCGGCCCGACGCTGGCCGTGACCACGTTCGCCGTGGCGTGGGGGGTGCTGGGCGTGGGTCTCGGCACCGGGACCCTGGCCCTGCTCGGCGCGGCCGTGCTGAGCGGGCAGCTGACGATCGGCTGGGCCAACGACTGGGCCGACGCGGGCCGGGACACCGCCGCCGGGCGCACGGACAAGCCCGTGGCCGTCGGGCAGGTCGGGCGGGGTCAGGTCGGGGTCGCGGCCGGGGTCGCGGCCGTGGCGTGCGTGCTGCTGTCGCTCTGGCTCGGGCCCGCGGCGGGCCTGGTGCACCTGCTGGCCGTCGCCTCCGGGTTGGCCTACGACCTGGGGCTCAAGGCGACCGTGGTGAGCCCGCTGCCGTACGCGGTGTCGTTCGGGCTGCTGCCCGCGGTGGCGACCCTGGCCACCGCGGCGCCGGAGGGGCCGGCCTGGCCACCGGCTCCGGTGGTGGTCGCGGCCGCCCTGCTGGGGGTGGCGGCGCACCTGGCGAACACGATCCCCGACGCCGACGACGACGCCCGCACCGGCGTGCGGGGGCTGCCGCAACGGCTCGGCCCCCGCACGTCGGCCCTGGGCGCGGGCCTGGTGGTCGCGCTGGCGGCCCTGGTGCTCCTGCCCGGGGCGCTGGGTGCCGACGGCGCCCGGGCCCCGGTGGCGGCCGCGCTGCTGGGGGCGGGTGCGCTGCTCGGTGGTCTCGCCGCCTGGCGGGTGCTCGGCGGCCCGAGTCCCGACCCCGCCGGCGACGAGGGCCGTGGTGCCGGTCGGGGCGTGTTCTGGCTGGTGGTGGCCGCGGCGGCCGTCGTGGTGCTCGGCTTCCTCGTCGGGTGAGCCGACGGGACCTCGTCGGTCGGTCGACGTCAAGGCCGGGCCCGCAGGTGCCGATGCCTGTCGCGTGGGCGCCCGGCAGATGACCGACGGACGCCGACGGCTGCCGTGGACGATCGCGGGCCTGCTCGCGCTCGTCGCGGGCGTCGCCTTCGGCGTGCTGGTGCACCTGCTGCCCCCGGGCTCGCTCGTCACGACGGCCGTGGACGACCTGACGCAGCTGGCCGCCCCGCTGCTGGCGGCCGCACTCTCGGTGGCCGCCGCTCGCCGGGCGAACGGCCTGGACCGCAGGCTGTGGTGGTCGTTGGCCGCCGCCTGCGCGTCGTGGGCGGCGGGGCAGGCGGTCTGGAGCTGGTACGAGCTGGTCCTGGGCGTCGAACCGCCGTTCCCGAGCCTCGCCGACGCCGGGTTCCTGGGGTTCCCGGTGCTGGCCGTCGTCGGTCTGACGCTGTGGCACGGCGGGCCGTACCTGTCCGCCGGGGCCCGGGACCTGATCGACGGCGGGCTGCTGGCGGGCGCGCTGCTGATGCTGTCCTGGAAGACGGCCCTGGGGGCGGTGCTCGCCGACGGCGGCACGGTGTCGCTGGGCTTCGCGCTCGCTCTGGCGTACCCCGTGGGGGACCTGGTCTCGGCGACCGTGGTGCTGCTGCTGATCGCGCGGACAGGGCTGGCGGGTCGGCCGTTCGTGCTGCTGATCGCCGCGGGCATGCTGAGCCTGGCCGTGGCCGACTCCGCCTTCGTGTACCTGCAGTCCACCGGGTCCTACGCCACCGGGAACGTGATCAGCACCGGTTGGGTGACCGGCTTCCTGCTCATCGGGGCCGCGGCGACGGTGGCCCGCCGCCAGCAGGGCGAGATGGGCGACCGCCGTCTGCCCGCCCACGGCCTGTTCGCGCTGCCCTACGTCGCGGTCGCCGTCGCGCTCGCCGCGGTGGTCGGGACCGGACTGTCGAGCGTCCTGCCGCCGGAGGAGATCCTGCTCGCCGGTGCGCTCGTCGGGCTGCTGCTGGCCCGGCAGTACCTGGTGGTGCGCGACAACGACCGGTTGCTGGTGCAGCTGCAGGCGCGCGAGGCGGCACTGGCCCACGAGGTGATGCACGACGGCCTGACCGGGCTGTCCAACCGGGCGATGCTGCTGCAGCGGTTGGAGCAGGCGCTCGCGCTGCACGCCCGTGACGGTCGGGGGCTGGTGGTCCTGTATTGCGACCTGGACGGCTTCAAGAGCGTCAACGACACCCTGGGCCACCTGGCCGGCGACGCCGTGCTGCGAGAGGTCGCCGACCGGCTCCGCGCCTGCCTGCGGGTCTCCGACACCGTCGCCCGGCTCAGCGGTGACGAGTTCGCGGTGCTGCTGGAGCCGCCGCACGAGGAGCCCCTGCAGGTGGCCGGACGGGTGATCACGGCCCTGGCGCGGCCCTTCGCGCTGCCCGAGGGAGTGGTCGAGGTCGGGGTGAGCGTGGGCGCCGCGGTGCTCCGGCCCGGCCCGGTCGGGAGAACCGTGGCCACCAGAGCCCTCATGGGGGCGGCGGACCGGGCGATGTACAGCGCCAAGTCCGGCGGCAAGAACCGCGCCGTCCTCGTCGACGTGGACGACGTGGACGACGTGGACGAGGTGGACGACGTGAACGGCGTGGACGACGTCGAGGGCCACGACCACGGCCGCTGGACCAGCACCCGCTGAGCCGGTCCGCTCCTCGGTCTCGAGACGGGACGCCGTCGTGCTCGTGCGGACCTCGTCGGGGCAGGGCACCCTGTGCCGGGTGGCGAGCGAACGGTCGGTCGTCGGGGTGCCGTTGCCCCACCCCGAGCCGCTCGCCGTGGACCCGCTGCTGCGGTTCCTGGCCGCCCACGCCGTGCCCGGGGTCGAGCACCACGACCCGGTGCTCCGCGAGCACACCCGCCTCGTCCCCGCCCCGCACGGCTCGGCGCTGGTCCGGGTGAGGTTCCCCGGGCAGCCCGGCACGGCGCCGCTGCTGTCCTGCGAGCTCGCCGACGAGTCCGACCTGCCGGCCGTGCTCGCCCGGGTCCGGCGCTGGCTGGACCTGGACACCGACCCCGCCGAGGCCGAGCGGCTGCTGGCGGGCGACCCGCTGCTCGCCCCGCTGGTGGCGGCCCGGCCGGGGCTGCGCGTCCCCGGATCGGTGGACGGCGCGGAGACGGCCCTGCTCGCGGTCCTGGGCCAGCAGGTCTCCCTCGCTGCGGCGAGGACCTTCGCCGCCCGGCTGCTGGGCGCCTTCGGCACCGTCGGACCCGGGGGGCTGCGCTCGCTTCCGGACCTGGGCGTGCTGGCCGCGGCGGGACCCGAGCAGCTCCAGGGCGCCACCGGGGTGACGCACGCCCGCGCGCGCACCCTGCACGTCGTGGCGTCGGCCGTGGCCGACGGCCTGGACCTGGACGGCGTCGCGAACGGCTCTCTCGTCGACGACCCGGACGCGCGCGCAAGCACCCGGCGGGCGCTGCTCGACCTGCCCGGGATCGGCCCGTGGACCGCGGACTACGTGGCCCTGCGCTGCCTTCGCGACCCGGACGCCTACCTGGCGGGGGACCTGGTGCTGCGACGGGCGCTGGGCGTGCGCACCGCCGGGGAGGCCGAGCGGCGGGCGGAGGGGTGGCGGCCGTACCGCGGCTACGCGCTGCTGCACCTGTGGACGGCGGCGGTCTTCGCCCGGTAGCGGCCTCAGGCACGCCGGACGCACGACGACCCGCCGCCGACCGGGAGGTCGGGGCGGGTCGTCGGGGACCGGCGGGCGGGGCCGGGCCAGTGGGTCTCAGGCGGCGACCAGCACCGGGCCTGTGGACCGGCGGGAGGCGAGCTCGCCGCGGACGTCGCGGTTGGCGACGGCGCCGCCCATCAGGATGAAGGCCCGGACCCGGGCCACGTAGGGCTCGTCCAGCGACAGCATGACCTGCTGCAGGACCGGGCTGACCCCGAGCTCAGCGGCGCGCTCCGCCAGGGCGAACAGGGACGAGGTGTGGGTGTCGAGACCGTCGTGGTCGACGGCCTCCGCGAGGTCGATGACTGCCTGGGTGTCGAAGCGGTTCATGAGCTGGGCTCCTCTCGGGGTTTTGGGTCCGACGTCGTCGGCGGACGGTCGTGCATGACTGGGTGAGCCCTAGGTTAGAGACTTCTGCTCATAAGGTCCAATGATGCTTACTCATCAAAGCGATGCCATATACTTATGGTCATGGCCTCTGCTCCGGACATCGAGATCAGGCACCTCGTCGCCCTCTCCGCCGTCGCCGAGGAAGGTTCGTTCGGTCGTGCCGGCGACGCCCTCGGCGTGAGTCAGTCGGCCATCAGCCAGCAGGTCGCGAGTCTCGAGAAGGCCGTCGGGACGCCGGTGTTCGACCGGCCCGGTGGGCCGCGGCTGCCGTCGCTGACGCCGGCGGGTCGCCTGCTCCTGCGTCACGCGACAGCGGTGCTCGACCGGCTCGCCGTGGCGAAGGAGGAGCTCGCGGACCTGAAGGCCGGTACCAGCGGCCGGCTGGTGATCGGGACGTTCCAGTCGGTGTCGGTGCAGCTGCTGCCCACGCTGCTCGGGCGGCTGCGGGAGGAGTCGCCGCGACTGGACGTCCGGCTCTTCGAGGAGGAGGTCGGTGACCTGGTCGACCGGGTGCTGGCCGACGACTGCGACCTGGCCTTCGCGGTGGGCCCGGTGATGGACGACCGGGTCGAGTCGCTGCTCGTGCGCCAGGACCCGATGGTGGTGGTCGTCCCGCCCTCCTGGGTCGACGAGGGAGCCGACCGCTACCTGGTGAGCGAGCTGAACGAGCGCCCGATGATCGGCCAGAGCTCGCTGGACAGCTGCCAGCGGGGGATCGACGCCGGCCTGCACGCGGCCGGCGTCGACCCGACGTACGTGTTCCGGACCAACGACAACGGCGCGGTCCAGGCCATGGTGCGGGCCGGGATCGGCGCGTCGGTGATGCCGCTGCTCGCCGTGGACGTCGACGACCCCGGTGTCCGGGTGCTGACCCCGTCGCCGGAGCTGCCGATGCGGGACGTGGAGCTGGTCTGGCGGCGCGGGCGCACGCTGTCGGCCGCCGCGACCCGCTTCGTCGAGCTCGCAGCAGCAGGCTGAGTGGGTGCCCGGGGACGGGTACGACGCACCCGGGTTCGCGGTGACGGCACCTGAGCGGCCAAGGTGTACCCATGCCTGAACTGGACGACGGCCTCCTACGCGGCCTCATCGGCGACGAACCCTTCGAACGCGCCCGCAGCCACGACGCCCCCGAGGTGCTCCAGCGCAAGCGTGACGCACTGGGTGCCGAGCACGTCAAGCCCTTCGAATCGGCCCGCAACGACATGCTGGGCGCGATGTCGCGCGCCGGGGTCAAGGAGCCCGAGGCCCACCTGCCCCGGGTGGACCCCGCTTCTGGCGGAGTCCACGCGCGCCTCGTGGTCCTCACAGAGTCGCCGAGCGCGTCCGCGCTGGAGTCCGCCGGCGGCAGCGGGTTCGCCTCCACCGACAACGACGACCCCATCTCGGAGCGAATGTGGCGCCTGTGCGGCGACGCCGGCCTCGAGCGCTACGAGGTCGTGCACTGGAACTGCATCGCCTGGGACAAGACGCTCAAGCTCGAGCGCGCCCTGGTGCGGGCGTTCCTGCGTCGCTGGCTGCAGGTGATGGAGGGACCGAGCCGGGTCGTCCTGCTCAGCACCGCAGCCAAGGGCTTCCGGGCCGACGTGCGCGCCGGCCTGCCCGAGGCGGAGATCACCGACGTGCTGAGCAGCAGCAGCCGGGTGGCCCTGAGCGACCCGCGCGTCGACGCCGGCATCGTGGCGGCCCTGCGCGGCTGGTAGGCCGGACGGGGCACCCCGACCGAGCGTCCAGGTCGGTCGGGGTACCCCGGGGTCGTCCCTGCGGAGCGTCTGGGTCAGGCGGGCGGGTGGACGACCTGCCCCACCACGGCACCGCCGTCCACCGCGATCTCCGAGCCGGTGCAGTAGGTGGCCGGGCCCAGCAGCATGAGCACGACGGCGGCCACCTCGCGCGGTTCTCCCATCCGGGGGATGGGCTGAGAGGACGTGGTGGCCTCGTCGAGGCCGGCGGTCATCGGTGTCCGGATCGGCCCCGGGTGGACCGAGTTGACCCGGATGTGGTCGACGCCGAGCTCCAGCGCGGCGGCCTTGGTCAGACCACGCACCCCCCACTTGCTGGCGACGTAGGCGGGGATGGACGAGTAGCCGATCAGACCGGCGGTCGAGGAGATGTTGACGATCGACCCGCCGCCGTCGCGTCGCAGGGCGGGGATGACGGCCTGCATCCCGAGGAACACCCCGGTCAGGTTGACCTGCAGCGTCCGGTCCCAGTCCGCGAGGGACAGGCTGTCCAGCGGCCCCCAGGTGACGATGCCGGCGTTGTTGACCAGGCCGGTGACCGGGCCCAGGCCGTGCTCGGCGGTGGCGACCGCCTCGGCCCACATCGTGGGGTCCACGACGTCGAGGTGCACGTAGCGGGCGGCCTCGCCCAGCTCCGCCACCAGGGTCGCGCCCTCGGCGTCCAGGACGTCGCCGACGAGGACCTTCCCGCCGGCCGCGACCACGGCCCGGGTGATGGCCTCGCCGATCCCTCGAGCACCTCCCGTCACCAGGACGACCTGGCCGTCCATCTGCCCTGCTGCGCTGTCGGTACCGACCATGACGAGCCTCCTCCGTGACGGGCGGTCCGAGGACGCGGACCCCGTACGACGACCCTTGCAGCGGCGTCGACGGACCCCCCGGGACGTTGGTCCCGACGGGTGCTCCGCCCGAGCGCAGGCTCGGCGGCGCCGGCGAGCAGGACGCGACCCGACCACCCGCCTACGATCGCCACGTGGTGGACGAGCAGGCCGGCGCGGGCCCCGGCTGAGCGTCGTGCCCTCCCGCTGGGTCCTCCACGTCGACCTCGACCAGTTCGTCGCGGCCGTGGAGGTCCTCCGGCGGCCCGAGCTGGTCGGCAGGCCCGTCGTCGTGGGCGGCGACGGGGACCCGAGGAGGCCGCGGCAGGTGGTGGCCACGGCCTCCTACGAGGCACGGGAGCACGGCGTGCACTCCGGCGTCCCGATGGCCCGCGCGCTCACGCTGTGCCCGGATGCCGTGTTCCTGCCGCACGACGCACCCGCCTATGACGCGGCGTCGGCTCAGGTGATGGCCGTCCTGCGCGAGCTGCCCGTGCTGGTCCAGGTGCTGGGCTGGGACGAGGCGTTCCTGGGCAGCGACACCGACGACCCGCAGGCGCTGGCGCACGAGGTCCGACGGCGGGTGCTGGAGCAGACGAGGCTGTCCTGCGCGGTCGGCATCGGCGACAACACCCTGCGGGCCAAGACCGCGACGGGCTTCGCCAAGCCCGGTGGTGTCGCGACGCTGACCGAGGCGGACTGGCTGCCGGTGATGGGGGGCAGGCCGACGCGGTCGTTGTGGGGGGTCGGGCCGCGCACCTCCTCCCGGTTGGAGGCCATGGGGATCAGGACGGTCGAGCAGCTCGCGCGGGCCGACCACGTCGCCCTGGCCGACGCGCTCGGCCCCAGCACCGGTCCGTGGCTGGTGCTGCTGGGGCGGGGTCGCAGCACCAGCGAGGTCGACCCGACGCCCTGGGTGCCCCGCTCGGCGAGCCGTGAGATCACCTACACCGAGGACCTGACGGAGCCCGAGCAGCTGCAGGAGGCCGTCAGTCGGCTCGTCGCCCAGGTTGCGGCGGACGTGGCTGCCGACGGCCGAACGGTCCAGCGGGTGGTGGTCAAGGCCCGGTTCCGGCCGTTCCTCACCCGCAGTCGAGGTGTCGTGGTGCGGCCTCCCACCACGGACGGGCAGGAGCTTCAGCAGGCGGCGCTGACCGCCCTGGCCCGGTTCGAGGTGGACCGTCCGGTGCGGCTGCTGGGGGTGCGAGCGGAGTTCACGGAGGAGGGGTGAGGCTCCCGCCCGTCGCGGGGGGCGGACCGCGGCCGACCCGGCCCGTCAGCGCCGCCGGGACGCCATCGCCTGCAGCTGCGTGAGCCCCGGGTCGGTGCTCAGCCGCTGGTAGTCCGGCGGTCCCACGCCGTGCAGCGCCACCCGGCCCTCGTGGTCCAGAAGCAGGCCCCAGCCGTGCGTCTTGGGCAGCGGGGAGGCCCGCATGCACGCCTGCGGGCGCGCCAGGAACTCCTCCCGCAGCCGGGCGCGCTCCTCCTCGTCCAGGTCGTCGTGACCCCGCAGCGCGCCGGACGTGGCGACCAGGACGTCCTCCTGCGTCCACCGGTGGGGCTCGGAGGCGATCAGCTCGAACTGGGCCCGGGCGACGCTGAGCTTCGCCCCGGTCGCCGGCTCGCGCCCCGTCGGTGCCGTCGAGTCCGGGGCGACCGCGATGAACGTGTCGTAGTAGGTGAGATCGTCCGTCATGGCGGGACGCTACGGCGGGCCACCGACAACCGGTCCGGCGATGCGCCGGAGGACGTCCGCGACGTCGGCCACGCGCAGGCGGTCGTCGACCACCTGGTGCAGCAGTAGGCCGTCGAGGACGGCGACCACCAGCGTGGCCGTCGCCCGCACGTGCTGCTCCGGGACGCCCGTGTCCTGAAGCCAGGGCACGAGCCGCTCCCTGACGTCGCCGAGCGCGGCCCGCAGCTGGTCACGGATCACCGCGTCCTGCAGGGACGCTGCCACCAGGTCGGCGAGCACCCGTCGACGGTTCACCGTGGCCTGCGCGTACCCGACCAGGTCGTCGAAGTCGTCGAGCACGAGGTCGTGGGCCTCGTCGCCGTCGTGGGACGTCGGGCCATCAGGGTCGTCGTCATGACCTCGGAGCACGGCCGCCAACCCGAGCTGCCAGCTCGGGTACCGGACTACCTCGTCGAGGAACGGCGAGAAGGCCTCCTCGAGCACCACGTCGACGACCTGCGACTTCAGGCGCCACTGGCTCCCGAAGTGGTAGCCGACGAGCGACGGTGCCGTGCCGGCGCGTTCGGCCACACCGCGTGCCGTCAGGCTCGACCACCCCCGTTCCAGCAGAAGGTCCACGCCGGCCCGGAGCAGCTCGTCACGGCGACGTTCCCCTTGGTCGGGATCAGCCACCCGTCCACGCGTCCCACCCGCACGACAGTAGGCAGACCGGGCCGCCCGATCCTGTCGTCCACAGGAGATGTGTGCCGAGGGGGCGCATCCACAGGGGCCGGCGCTCCTGGATGGGCTCTCGCGACGGCCACGGAGGCTTCGATCGCCACGGGGGTTCGGCCGGCACGCGGTGCGTCAATCTAGGTCGCGCGTCGGAACTGCACAGTTGTCCTGGTTCGGCCGCCGCTGCTTTGACTGCACCGAGGCCCACGCCCTGAGTGGGCCGTCGTCGAGACTGGGTCAAGTGTCCGACTCGGACAGCTGTTCTGGTTTGACACTGGCCGCCGCCGCCGCCGCGTGGCGGTCCGGCGCACCGCCTCGTACGTCAGCCCGGCAGCAGAGCGCGGACGTCGTCGAGGGAGTCGGCCTCGGCGGCGGTCTTGTCCGGCCGGTAGCGCAGCACCCGGGCGAAGCGGAGCGCCACCCCGCCGGGGTAGCGGACGCTCCGCTGGACGCCGTCGACCGCGATCTCGACGACGAGCTCGGGCCGCAACATGACCACCGGCCCGCCGGTGGGACCGGGGTCCACGGCGTGGTCGGGGAAGGTCGCCGTCTGCCAGGCGAGGAGCTCGTCGGTCATGCCCTTGAACGTCTTTCCCACCATCACCAGGTCGCCGCCGTCGGGGTCGCGGGCGCCCAGGTGGATGTTGGACAGCGACCCCGTCCGGCGGCCGTACCCCCACTCGGCCCCCAGCACGACCAGGTCCAGGGTGTGCACGGGCTTGACCTTCTGCCACGCCTTGCCGCGGCGACCTGCCGCGTACGGCGCGGACAGGTCCTTGACCACGACGCCCTCGTGACCGGCCCGCAGCGCGTCGTCGAGCACCGCCGTGGCCTGCTCGGGCGTGGGCCGGCGGACACCCGGCATCCGGAGCGGGGCGTGCACGTCCGCCGCCAGCAGATCCGC
>Ga0105045_10004352_pt1 | contig 12300 bp, 10 predicted proteins | sample MAT02_FD_78089 | JGI IMG/M metagenome (GOLD analysis project Ga0105045, IMG submission 78089) | Freshwater microbial communities from Lake Fryxell liftoff mats and glacier meltwater in Antarctica - MAT-02 (megahit assembly) | ecosystem: Environmental > Aquatic > Freshwater > Ice > Liftoff... | reverse complement strand
CTACTAGCCACCTATTGACTTTGCAAGCGGCCTGCCCATTCAAAGCTTTTGCGGAATTGAGGTTGCGGGCTAAGCAAATGCGAGCAGAAGATGAATGGCTTGCGCCTCATCAACAAGGCACTATTTTACATCAAATATTACAGCATTTTTGGCAGCAGATGGCGACACAGCAAGCATTATTAGCAACCAGTGAGACAGCGTTAACGGTTTTGTTGGAATCACTGATTGAAAAAGCATTGAACAAGCACATTAAGGCCAATACGCCACTCCCTTATTTAAAAGTGGAGAAGAGCCGCTTGCTCATGATTGTAAATGATTACCTGAGTATCGAGAAGTCACGCAACCCTTTTTGGGTTGTGGCAACCGAGTGTACCAAAACTTACACATTACAGGATATGCAATTTCATGTACGTCTTGACAGGATCGACAGAACAATTGATGAGCATACTATCGTCATCGATTATAAATCGGGTCAATTTTCCATTAACGATATTTGGGGTGATAGGCCCAAAGCACCACAACTACCGCTGTATTATTTGGCCGCTTTTGCTGACAATCCACAAGCGCTGTTGGTAGCGAAACTCAGCAGACAGCATTTGGCTTATGAAGGGATAGCCAATCAAGCGTTAGGCATAGAGGGTATTGTTCCGCCTAAATATCTTGATTGGCAAGATTTAAAAGCTTATTGGACGGGCACCTTGGGCAACTTGGTTACTGCCTTCAAAAATGGGGATACCTCAGTCTCACCATTGGATGTGAACACGACTTGTCGTCATTGTGATTTGGGGCCTTTTTGTCGGATAAGTGAGCGAGAAGTCGATGATTATTGATCACAGCGCAAGGCAATCGGCCTTAGATCCCAGAGGATCCTTCATTGTGCAAGCGCCAGCGGGTGCGGGTAAAACCGAGTTATTAACGCAGCGATTTTTAGCGTTATTAGCCCATGTTAATGAACTACCAGAAGAAATTCTGGCTGTTACCTTTACCAAAAAAGCTGCGGGCGAAATGCGCTCTCGTATTGTTAATGCGTTGATATTTGCCAAAGCACAAGATGATCCGCCCTCTATCAAGCATGAGTTAAATACCTGGCAGCTGGCAAAAGCAGCCTTAGCTGTGAACGATACCAAAGGTTGGCTGCTAATTGAAAACCCCAATCGGTTACGCATTGTGACGATTGATGCTTTATGTGCAAAACTGGTTAGTAAAATGCCCATTCTCTCGCAAGTGGGTGGGGATTTCTCGGTGGTTGAATACGCCAGGACACTTTATGAGCAAGCTGCCACTGCATTATTATCGCAAACAACCGATGACGAACATTGGGCAAAGGCGCTGGGTGTGCTGTTGTTACATTGTGACAATCGCATCGAGAAGATTATTCATCTATTGGTTACACTCTTAAGTAAGCGCGATCAATGGTTACCCTATTTGGGCTATCTATCGAGTGGACAAGAACACTTGCAAGCCTATTTTAATCATAGTTTACAACAGCTCATTGAAAACCATTTACAACAACTGGCATCGGCGTTTCCCCTTTCTACAACGTTCACGCTGATGGTGCTGGCAAGTGATGCCGCCAAAGTATGCGAAGAACTTGGCAAGTCAGACAAGATTGTGTGCTTAAAAAACTGCACTACCTTGCCACGATCGGCAGCGTCCGATTTACCGCTATGGCAAGGGTTGCAAGAGCTTTTATTGACCAAAGATGGTGTCTTTCGTAAAAGACTCGATCAGAGCGTTGGCTTTTTAAGTCAAAGTGCCGCAAAAGACAAAACTGAAAAAGCGATCCGTAAAGAACAGCAAGAGAAAATGAAATCGATTATTGCTGAACTAGGAGAAGTGGAAGGATTAAGTGACCGCCTATTTGAAGTGGAACTATTGCCCGATCCTTTTATGTCTTCAGTGCATCTCAGTGTATTACAAGCCTTAGGTGAATTGCTTCCGGTTTTAGTCGCGCATTTACAAGTGATTTTTCAAGAAGCAGGCCAAGTTGATTTTATCGAAGTGAACTTAAGGGCTTCGAATGCGTTAGGTGATGCATTAGAGCCTTCTGAAATACTTTTAAAACTTGATTACCAGTTGCGGCATATTTTAATTGATGAATATCAAGACACCTCAGTGTCACAATTTCGCTTATTTGAAAAACTGGTGGCAGGTTGGCAGCCCAATGATGGACGAACCTTGTTTTTGGTTGGCGATCCGATGCAATCGATTTATCGATTTCGCGGCGCTGAAGTAAGCTTATTTATGCATACCCAAGAAAATGGTTTGGGGGCTATTTCGCTTACCCCTTTGACTTTGCAAGTCAATTTTCGTTCCAATGAAAAGGTGATTAACTGGATCAACCAAACATTTGTCGATATTTTTCCTCACGCGACTAATAAAACCTTTGGCGGTGTACCCTATTCGCAAGCTTTTGCTGCCAAAGCGGCGAATTCATCAAGCCTTGTTCAACTGATCCCTGTGCAAAAGGAGGTTGAAGATCTTGCCCAAATCGCTGTAGAAGTGATTATTAAAACACTCAGCGAAAACCCAACAGGATCGATTGCCGTTTTAGGCCGCACTCGCAAACATCTCTCACCAATTATTGCCGTGCTTAAAAAACTGAATATTGCATTCGTGGCTCATGAAGTCGATTATTTAGCAATGCGTATGCATGTGATCGATTGTGTTTCCTTGTTGCGAGCCACCACGGATTTAACGGATAAGATTTCCTGGTATGCCATTTTACGTGCACCCTGGCTTGGCTTGAGTTTAAGCGATATTTTTGTCTTATCACAGCATAACCCAACGGGTATTGTCTGGAACGCGCTATTGCAATTTACTGAATGCAAAGGGTTGTCCCGTGAAGCGATTGACAAACTGGCAGTTTGGGTGCCGCGCATTCAATATTGGTTGGCACATCGCAGACGAAAACCATTAAATGAATGGCTGCGAGGCTTATGGTTATTATTGGGGGGGGCTTTTTGTTACCCAGATGCCGTTCAAAAGGATCTGGATGCGGTTTTTAAATTGATCGCCGATTGTGAAACAGGCGGTCTTATCCCTGATATGGACACCTTTGAAGAACGTCTGGGACAGTTATATGCCGATGTTCAGAATATGCCAATTTCTCAAAGTGTTGCAACGAAACCGGTTGAATTGCTGACATTGCATAAGGCAAAGGGTTTAGAATTTGACACCGTTATTATGCCTTATTTACATACTCGACCGAAACGGAACGATCCTGCCTTATTGTTGTGGTTTGAGTATGCTTTAACAACTCAGGTTGATTTACTGCTTGCGCCATACCGCTTCGTGGCACAAGCGTTTGATCCGCTTTACCGCTATGTTGATCATTGTCTTTCACAAAAAGATCGTTTTGAAATTGCACGCTTACTCTATGTGGGAGCCACGCGCGCTAAAAATCATTTATTTTTATTAGGTGAATATGAATATAACGATAAAGGGAAACCCAAATTGCCACCCAAAGGCAGTTTTTGGGAAATGCTTTGGCCACACGTTGACACCACATTATTAAGCACCCACATACCGTTTGCACAAATGGCTTCGCAGCAAGTACTGACTGAAAAACAGCTGCAACGTTTAAAAGATCCTTATACATTACCCAAAGAGCTTATTGGTGAGGTAACACAAGAAAGTGATGATCTTAATCGCCCTGACGTAGGTGATTTTGTTGCAAGATGTGCAGGCACGGTATTCCATCGATTGTTGCAGCGGATCACCTCTGATACCCACATGGCGGTAAGAGGTGACGACTTCAAAGCGCCTTGCCAATTAGCTCTCAAACGCATGGGGTTGACGGCTAATGAGCACGTCGATGCTGTGGCGCTTGTGATGCAAGCGATTGAAAATCTGTTGGCTGATGAAAAGGGGAAATGGATCATCGATCCAAATCATCAGGACCGTAAAAGTGAATGGGCCTTATCTTATAAAAGTGTGCATGGCGTTGAGAACTATCTAATCGATTATAGTTTCATTGATAAGCAGGGGATCCGTTGGATCATTGATTATAAGCTCACACACCACCGGGTCTTCTCTGACGAGGCATTAACGGAAGAAGTGGCTAAATATCGCCGCCAACTGGATAAATATCGTCAACTGGTCAGTCGTTTGGAACAACGGCCGGTTCGTTGTGCGTTATACTTTCCTTTAGCAAAGGTATTCACAGAAATTGAAAATGGTGTGTTAAATGACTAAAGAGCCTTATCGAAAACTCGTGGTTGCCATCTCATCTCGCGCTTTATTCAATCTGGATGAAAGCCATCAAGTCTTCGAGAAAGAAGGGATCGATGCTTATCGTAAGCACCAGCGGTCTAAGGAACATGAAGTACTCCCAACCGGTGGGGCATTTGATTTAGTGAAGAAGTTTTTAAAACTTAATGAAGGCCGAAAACCTGATGATGCTCTGGTAGAAGTTTTATTATTGTCACGCAATACCGCAGATACCGGCTTACGTATTTTTAATTCTATTCGTCATTATAACCTAAACATTATTCGAGCTGCCTTTGCAGGTGGTAAAAGCCCTTATGTGTATGCGAATGCCTTTGGTGCGGATCTATATTTATCTTTAAACCCTGAAGATGTTAAACAAGCCTTAAATACCAGCTGCGCAGCCGCGACTATTTGGCCAGGTACCAAAAGCTGCCATGATCCTAATGCCTTAAATATCGCTTTTGATGGCGATGCGGTGATTTTTTCGGATGAAGCTGAACGTATCTATAAAACCAAGGGTTTAGAAGCATTTAATAAATCTGAAATTCTCTCAAAACATGAACCATTAGCCGATGGCCCTTTCAAGGGATTTTTGTCAGCAATGCAGCGCTTACAAAAAGAGGCCGATCTGCCCATTCCACTTCGCACCGCTTTAGTCACCGCACGCTCTGCACCTGCACATGAGCGAGTGGTTAATACACTGCGCCAATGGGATATTCGGATTGATGAGTCGTTGTTTCTAGGTGGGCTTTCTAAAGCCAAATTTCTAAAAGCCTTTAAAGCCGATATTTTCTTTGACGATCAAAAATCGCACATCGAAAAAGCCAGCTGCGAAGTCATTTCAGCTCATGTGCCTTATGGGGTGGCAAATGAACCACCCGGATCAATTTAAATCCAAGTGAAGTTGTAATGCATTGTTTACCATTGACATTGTTGAAGCATTAACAAGTCCAGCTCGCTTACCTTGAATTCTTAATTTTGAAATAGTTCGAATTTGATGACATTGAGCTTTAGATTTTTTTTGAAGACCTGAATTTTTTGTCTCAAGTAACACTTCAAATGGATAAACATTTGAAGTGTTTGAGGTGATTGGAACAATCGTTATGGTTGTTCCAACCCTATTATTGGCATTATTACTGACAATTAATACTGGACGTATTTTTTGGATTTCAGAACCGACTGTAGGGTTTAAATTCGCAAAAAAAATATCACCACGTTTCATCTTCTAGTCCATCTGCTGTTGTAGCATCAAAATCATCAGTCAGTTCTTCGTTAGCTTCAAGATATTGGGCTTCAAGCTGTTTTTGTTGTAATAATTGCAGTGCCTTGCTAATCACTTCAGAACGACTTTTAAATTTGTGTTTCATTTGGTAGGTTTCGACGAACTCATATAACGACTGTGGAATGGATATGGTGACTTTATGTACTTGCATTGCAATTCCAAAATTCGCGATATTGATATCTTTAAAGTATGACCAAAAGTATGACTGAGGTCAAGAAACAGAATGACTAATAGTATGAATGGCATATATTTGCATATACCCATTACACTTCAATATGCGAAGCATAGAAGAAGTGCTGCCTTATGCGATGGGGGTTATCAGGGGGAAAAACGCGATTTTCCCCCTGATTGCAAGCGCGAATGAATTCGCGCGCAGCATTCAATCGAGATTATACCGTTTGCACCTTCAAGTGCGGGCGGTATATACAACTAATTTCTGGCTAAATCCGATGGTAATTCACCAACGCGGCTAACAGCCGCAACAAACCGGCCGTTAGTCCCCAAATCACTTTGCCATCATATTCAAGCTGATAAAAATGATGTGGTATCGGGGCCTCTTTATGGACGAGTTCATATCGCCCAATCTCTAATATCACGTTAAGCGGCACTTCAAATATTTCGGCTACCTCACGTGAACAGGGTATGTAATTTACCGGTGGGCTAATAATGCCAATAAACGGTTTCACAACATACCCGCTATAAGATGGCCATAATCCTAAATCGCTGACCATCTCAATGTGTTTAGCCGCCACACCAATTTCTTCATGGGTTTCACGTAACACGCAGCTTTGTAAATCTACATCATTGGGATCCATTCTGCCGCCGGGAAAACTGATTTGACCGGCATGCTGGCTAAGATGGGGTGTTCTTACTGTTAACACAATAGTAGGTTCAGCATGGGCAATTAAGGGGATCAATACCGCAGCAGGGGTGGGATCGGCGGTGAAAGGATCCGCCTGAATGTTTAAGTCTTCAGCTAATGATCGTAATAACGTAAAGATATCATCAGGTGAATAGCGCTTTAAGATTTCCGTTAAGGTCATGGCGCTTTTCTCTTACAAAGTAATGCAGGTATTGAGAGTAAAATAAGCCCTACCACAAGATACCCCTCAAACAGAAAAAGGTGATGGGCATCCAGTGACGCTTTAAATTGGTCGGGCTGTAAAAAGCCTAAACAAAAGCTGAGTAAGCACATGGTGATACCAGAGCCTGCGACGACAATAATTCCGAATTTTCCACCGGGAATTTTATAAGGTCTTTCGGTATCGGGTTGTTTAAACCGTAGCCAAATCGCGGCTGCAAACACTAACACATACATCACCATCGCAAATTGCGTGGTGATTGTTGTTACCAGCCAAAAAGCGATATCAACCGATGGCATTAAGAAAAAAGCCATGGCCAGTAAGGTTCCCAAAAGCGCTTGTGTTAATAAAATGGCAATGGGCTGTTCTTGCTTATTCTTTGTAGCTAACCACTTTGGCATATACCCTGACATCAATGAATGGTGCAAACCTTTAGCCGGACCAATGATCCACGTATTGTTACCGGCAAAAGAACCAATGATAGCCATGACAGCGATAATTTTAACTGCATAGCCCATATGAAAATCATTGAAGAATACGCTAAACACTTGCATCACACCTGAGACGATGCTGATTTTAGGCACCACAACGGCCATGGAAAGTGAACCTAAAATCGAGATCCCTAAAATGAGGATGGTCGATAACAAAATCGCTTTAGGGTAAACCTTTTTAGGATTTTCAGTTTCATTAGCATAAAATGCTGACATTTCCATACCTGCCAATCCCAGAACCACCGCACTTAAAAACACAATATTGCCAAGTGACAATGAGGGGATGAAGTTATCTTTACTAAAGCTCAGCTCGACGGGTTTACCCAAAAATAGCCAGATCCCCGCTAATACAATAATCAGTAATCCGGGAATAACCGTACCCAACAATGCGCCAATGGTTGACAACCTAGCAGAGGTTTTCATTCCCATAAAATTGATCAAGGTAAGTGTCCAAAAGATCCCCACAATGGTCCAAAACATGAATATTTTACTTTGTGCCAAGGTGGGATCAATCAAATAAGCAATGATGGCAGCTAAAAAGGTGAGGACCGTGGGGAAAGAGGCAATGGAGAACATCCAATTCATCCACTGGGCAAAAAATCCAACCCGTTGGCCAAATGCCCTGGCGACCCAGCCATAGATCCCGATGGCCTCTGGCCAAGCAGTGGCAAGCTCTGCGCACACTAATGCTGAAGGAATAAAGAAGAATAATGCCGCAGCAATATAAAACAAAATTGCGCCAATGCCATATTCCACCATAAAAGAGAGATTACGTAAGCTTACAATGGCGGCGACGTTGATGAGAGCGAGTGAGAAAACGCCTAAAAATCGTTTGGAAACTTGCATGGTTAGAACCCCGGCATTTAAAACTGGCTAACATTTGAACATATTTGTTCGTAATATGCAATAAATGGAAATAAAATGGATGTGTATGCATATTTGAACATTTGTCATAATACTTACATTAGCAATTGGTGGCGTAGTTCTTGGGAGCAGGTCAGGCTACAATAACCCATTGCGCCCTGCGAAAAAGGAGGTTCTCATGTCGCCAGAGCCAGGACAATTGCTACGCACGGCTATTCAAACCCACCAACCCTTACAAATCGTAGGTGTTATTCATGCCTATGCTGCCCGTCTTGCGGAATCTGTCGGGCACCAAGCGCTCTATTTATCAGGAGCTGGCGTAGCCAACTCACGGTTAGCTTTACCCGATTTAGCGATGACCTCACTAGACGATGTGATAACCGAAGTGACTAAAATCACTCAAGTGACATCACTGCCCTTATTAGTTGATGCGGATACGGGCTGGGGCAGCCCTTTAAATGTTCGCCGCACGTTTGCCATGCTATCGGGTGCCGGTGCTGCGGGAGCCCACATTGAAGATCAAACCGAAGCCAAACGCTGCGGCCATCGCGACGGCAAAAAGCTCGTTGATATCGATACCATGGTCGGGAAAATTAAAGCAGCGCTTGATGGACGCACAAGTAATTCCTTTATGGTAATGGCCAGAACCGATGCCTTCGCTAATGACGGAATGGAAGGTGCTTTAATGCGAGCTAAGGCTTATCAAGCAGCGGGTGCCGATGCGATTTTTGTCGAAGCACTTACGACCTTAGAGCAGTATCAGCAATTCTGCCAAGCTATTCAGATCCCCGTCTTAGCCAATATCACCGAGTTTGGTAAAACACCCATCTTTAGCAAAGTGGCTCTATCCAAAGTTGGCGTGAGTATGATTTTGTACCCATTAAGTGCATTTAGGGCGATGAATCAAGCCGCACTGAAAGTGTATGAAGCCATTTTGCAACAGGGTTCGCAGCAAAGTGTTATCCCTTTAATGCAAACACGTGAAGAGCTTTATCACTACCTGCAGTATGAACATTATGAACAAGAATTAGACGAATATATTCAACTCATGGAGCGAGCAGATGGTAGCAACTAAAACCGGTGGGTTAGCAGGCGTGGTGGCAGGGCAAACTGCTGTTTGCACCGTTGGACATGTGGGTCAAAGCCTGCATTATCGTGGTTATTCTATTTTTGATCTGGCACAAAAAGCCACCTTTGAAGAAGTCGCCTATTTGTTGATTTATGGCGAATTGCCCAATAAGCAACAATTAGCACAATATGCCGATAAATTAATTGGCGTTCGAGGGTTACCCTTCGATGTCACTGAGCTATTGAAAAAAATCCCAAGCAACGCTAACCCCATGGATGTGCTACGCACGGTGTGTTCATTTATGGGCACCCTTGAGCCAGAAGGCGCTAACCGCAGTGGCCAAGTAGTCGCCGATAGGTTACTTGCCATTTTTCCTGGAGCACTGCTGTATTGGTACCACTACCATCTGAACGGTAGTGAGATTGCCTTAGATATCCAAGCAAAAAGCACCGCCGAATATTTTCTTAAATTAATGCATGGGCCTACTTGGGACCCCACGACCGAGCTTGGCAAAATGATGATAAAGACTCTCGATATCTCGTTGGTCTTATATGCTGAGCACGAATTTAACGCTTCAACCTTTGCAGCTAGAGTCTGTGCGGCGACCTTGTCTGACTTTTATTCAGCTATCACTGCAGCAATTGGCACTTTGCGTGGGCCATTGCATGGGGGCGCTAATGAGGCTGCCATGATCTTAATTCAACAATATGCTAACCCTGAAGCTGCGCAAAAGGGCATTTTACAAAAGCTCAATGATAAATCGTTAATCATGGGTTTTGGTCATCGGGTTTACACCACCTCCGATCCTCGTTCTGAAGTGATTAAAGAACGCGCACAGATGTTAAGTAAAGCCTTAGGGGACAAAACCTTGTATGCGGTTTCAGAACGCATTGAAAAAATCATGTGGGATGAAAAAAAGCTTTTCCCCAATTTAGATTTTTATAGTGCAAGTGCTTATCATTTTTGTGGCATTCCCACTTCGCTATTTACGCCCTTATTTGTGATCTCTCGTGTCACGGGATGGTCCGCACATGTGTTAGAGCAGCGCCAGAATAATAAACTCATTCGTCCATCGGCTGAATATATAGGCCCTGAACCTAGACCATATGTTGCCAGTGAGGATCGCTAAAAATGCACGAAGAAAATATGAGCGATAATACCCGACCCGCTTTTGATGAATTGCTATTAACGCTGGCTGATTATATTTGCGATCAAGAAGTTAACAGCGAAGTCGCTTTAGAAACGGCCAGGCACTGTTTGGTTGATAGTATGGGTTGTGCCATGTTAGCGCTTACGTTCCCTGCTTGTACTAAATTATTAGGGCCTTGGGTGAGTGGTTGCGAAATCACCCATGGTGCACGGGTTCCCGGCACGACGTATGAACTGGATCCCATCAAAGCGGCGTTTGATATTGGTACTATGGTGCGTTGGCTTGATTATAACGATACGTGGTTAGCCAAAGAGTGGGGGCATCCTTCTGATAATTTAGGCGGGATCTTAAGCGTGATGGATTTTGTGAGCCGTAGAGCAGAACATTTTGGCAATAGAAGCTTCACCGTGCAAGATGTACTGATTGCCATGATCAAAACTTATGAGATACAAGGTGTGTTAGCGCTTGAAAACAGTTTTAATGCGGTCGGTTTAGATCATGTGATTTTGGTGAAGGTTGCAACCTGCGGCGTCATTACACAATTACTGGGTGGCAGCAAAAACGATGTGTTGAATGCCCTTTCGCAAGCGTTTGTTGACGGACAAAGCTTACGAACGTATCGTCATGCGCCTAATACGGGCAGCCGTAAATCATGGGCAGCAGGCGATGCCACTAGCCGTGGTGTTCGTTTAGCAATGCTGACTTTACAAGGCGAAAAAGGCTATTTTAGTGCAATTTCAGCTAAGCGCTGGGGATTTAACGATGTGTTATTTGAAGGGAAGCCTGTCTCACTGGCGCAACCTTTGGGCAGCTATGTGATGGAAAATATTTTATTTAAAATTGCCTATCCTGCTGAATTTCATGCGCAAACGGCCGTTGAATGCGCTATTATTTTGCACGCACAACTTAAAGAAAAGCTCACGCAAATTCGCAGCATTCACATTACAACCCATAATGCCGCAATGCGGATTATCAATAAAACTGGCCAGCTTTATAATCCAGCTGATCGCGATCACTGTTTACAATATATGGTGGCCGTTGCGCTATTAAAAGGCGAATTAACAGCGAAACACTATGAAGACGAAACGGCAAATGATCCGTTGATCGATGCCCTTAGAGATAAAATGACAGTTGACGAAAATGCACAGTACAGCAAAGATTATCTTGATCCTAAGAAGCGTTCAATTGCCAATCAGCTTATCATTACATTAATAGATGGTAGCCAATTTACACAAGCTTGCGAATACCCCCTGGGTCACCGAGTGAGAAGAATCGAGGGGATCCCCTTAATGTGGGAAAAATTTGAAAGAAATTGCCAAGCGTTGTTTTCTAGTGCAAGAGCAGCACAAATTCGAGACATATTAGAGCAAAATGCGTGGTTAAGCTGGCCTGTGCCAAAGTTTATGGCTTTATGGCAAGCTTAATCAGCCATTTCGTGCAGCAGCTTTAGGTGCTTCAGGCGTTTTATAAGGTCCACCTTTGGGAACATCGAGATTAGGATGCACCTTTTTAAACGCTATTGCTAAGGCTGTTTCTATTTGCTCTTTTTTAGTACTATCATTTGTCGGAATAGACAGCACAGTACCCGGTTTAGCAGAGCGTACCGCCAGCTCACAGATCTGCTCAATGGTTCGCTTTTTCTGATCACCCTCTAAGCCATTTTTCATGCTGTAAGTGACACCTGTTGTACCGGGTTTGGTTTCTGCTTTTACATCGGTTATCGGCGCATTTTCACCTGTGTCTGCGGTGGTATACATCTTGATGTTAACATGCGCAGCGCCACCTGCAGGCTCCACTTTTTCAAAACTCTTAATATTACAATCGTTTAATTTGCCGTCTTTTTCTAAGCCTTCTAATTCGGTAAAGAGTTCACCTATTGTTAAATTAGCATCATTTGCCACCGGGAGTATTGGTGGCTTCATCGCATTATTCATCCCATGTATAACTGGTTGGCGTTGTGGTGGATTTAATACAGCATTTGCGACATCATTGTCATTGTGAGCATCCCTAGCTGGCAGTGGGGGAGGCAACTCTACCATTGCTTCTGGTTGTTGTGCTGCTGCTGGTTGTTGTGCTGCTGCTGGTTGTTGTGCTGCTGGCTGTTGTGCTGCTGCTGGTTGTTGTGCTGCTGCTGGTTGTTGTGCTGCTGG
>Ga0105045_10004351_pt1 | contig 12300 bp, 6 predicted proteins | sample MAT02_FD_78089 | JGI IMG/M metagenome (GOLD analysis project Ga0105045, IMG submission 78089) | Freshwater microbial communities from Lake Fryxell liftoff mats and glacier meltwater in Antarctica - MAT-02 (megahit assembly) | ecosystem: Environmental > Aquatic > Freshwater > Ice > Liftoff... | reverse complement strand
CTTTGCGCGGTCGGGCCGAAGGGACGCCGATTCCGGCCATCTCGGTATGGGTGCCGAGTTCGGCACCGACTTGGCACATCGAACCCACGGCCGCCGTCAACCGCTTTCCCGGCGATGCGGTTCTGCCGCACTTGCCATTCTTGGGCATTGGGAATCGGTGGTCGGCACTCGCCTTGGCCGGCGCGTCCGCCCCGGAGTCCGGGACACTTTGGCGGATCGCGTTCGCCAAGCCCGTCTCGGGCGACTTCGTTTGCTCGATCGATTTCCCCGTAGTTGCGACAGCACGCGACTTAGCATTACCTCATTTTCTAGGCGTGCCCATTTCGCAAGGGACCGTCAAACTCGACGGGAATTTGTCGAAGAAGTTCCGCGCGGCCGTGCCATCCGAGTTCGTCGGATCGCGGCCGCACATCATCCTCACGGCTCTTGAACCGTCGGAGCCACTCATCGAACTTCCCGATGCGAGCCTGTGGGTGTTTCGAGATGTGAAACTCCATACGCACATCGATGCGGACTACTGCCACGGGACGTTGACCGGCACCGTCGTGAGCGCGGCCGGGCCGCGCCTGCCGATCACTCTCGTGGACGTCGAATTGGAATCGATCACCATCGACGGAAAGCATTTTTCGGCGACCGTTCCCGAGTTGGCCGAGTCGGGGCTTTCGGTACCTCGGCCGCTTGTGCCGTTCGAGGTTCGCTATCGCCGGCGCCACACCCCGCGTTACGGCGGTTGGGTGCTCGCCGCCGACTCGGGCCTCGCGTCGATCGCAGGCGAACCCGATATCGCCCTCACTTGGTCCTCGGGCTCGGACATTCGCGCTTGGCCGCACCTCGATCAGCCCGGTGCAGGGTCAGCCCGGCCAACCCTGCTCTTGAAAGAATCGACCGTCCGTGCCGCCGCAATCATCGCGGCCCTGCTCGTGGCTTTGCCGCTCGCGATCGGCTTCGCACTCGCCCGGTACCGGGCGGGTTGGCTGCTCGGCACGATCATCGCGAGCCTTTTCGGGCTAACGGCGTGGAAAGCGTCGAGCGGGTGGGCGGACGCCGCACGCCCCGCGCTAACGGTCGCGCTCGGTTCCATCGCGATCGCTCTGTTCCGCATTTCCGCTCGGCCGAAGCGAATCGCGACCGCATCGGTCACCTTGGGAATGCTGATGGCGATTGGAACCGGACACGCGCAAGCGCCCGAATCCGCAAAGGTGTACGTCGTGCCCGGGCCGGCCGAGGCCCCGGCCCGATTCAATGTCCTCGTTGCCCCGGCTACACTCGATAAACTCGACGCGCTCGCGCGGTCGTCCCTGCCCGATCTCGTGGCCCTCTCCGCCGAGTACGATTGCCTCGCTTCCGGCGACACCGCGACGATCCGGGCGAAGTACGTCGTCCATTCGCGGAAGACCGAAGAGCAATCCCTCGTACTCCCGCTGGCGGGCGTCCGACTCGAGAATGCCACGCTCGATGGCAAAGAGGCTTTTCCCGAAGCCGGAACTGCGGATCGGTTCTTCATCCCGATCCGCGGCGCCGGCAACCACGAATTGCTCATGCAATTCACCGTGCCGGTCGTATCGGCGGGCATCGATCGCGGCGCTAAATTCGCGGTGCCCGATCTCCCGCTGACCCAAGTCGCCTTCGCCGCCGGCTTGCGCGCCCAGCAACTCGATATCCCGTCGCGTAACGGCGGGCAATCGCTCCGCGTGAGCGCCAATGGTTTGCGCGTGGAAGCCGGGCACGGCGGGGGCCGGATGGTCCGGTTGCACTGGCGCGAAAGCGGGACCGCCGAAGGGGCCAAGCCGACGATCGCCGTGAAGGAAGGGGCGATCTGGGACCTGACCGACGCCGATGCGGCACTGACGGCCGCGTGGCAATTCCGCGTCGAAGGGGGCACCGTCGGCTCGTTGAAATTCGAATGGCCCGAGCACGCCCTCCCCGAGCGCATGAGCCTCGAAGCCGCCGACGGCGGCGCGCTCGGCTCGGGGATCCGCGATTGGAAAATCGGCGCGCCCGCCAATGGCTACGCCGCGATCGAGGTCCGCCTCCAGACGCCGCTGGAAGGCCAATTCACCTTGGTCGCGAAAGGCTATTCCGGCAATTTGCCCACCGCCAAACCGGTGTTGTTCTTCCCGCGCAGCACCGATGCCGCGGAGGCGAATCGGGACAGTTTCCACGCGGTTCGCTTGGCGGGGGTGAAGTCCGAAGGGGTCGCCGTGAGCGGGGCCATCGATTTCCCCGCAGAAGCCGTCGGCCGCGATTTCGCGAAAGTGCCCGAGTTCAACTTCGCGAAAGCGCCGCCGGCGCGGGTCGTGCGCCGCGCCGCCGGCAAGGCGACCGAACTCCGCCCGACACTCATCCCCAACGCGGCCTTCCAACCGCTCGCCGGGGAAGTCGCCTACACCATCGGCCGCAGGATCGGGGTCGAAGGGGCGATGCAGGCGTCCGCGAAAGATTCGGGCAGCGTCGAGTTCGATGTCCCCGCCGGGTTGATCCTCGCCGACGTCTGGGCGCCGGACTTGGCCGGTTGGAGCCGCAGCGGTGCACGGATTCAAGCTTGGTGGACGCAACCGGTCGCCGATGTCATCGTCCGCTGGGCGGGCCAAATGCCGAAAGCGCCGGATCCGAACGGTGTCGCCGAAATCCCGTTGCCGCGCTGGCCGTCGGCCTTGGCGAAATTCGCGGAGCCGATGGCCGTGCGTGCCCGGCCCGCCGAGGGCTGGACCGTGAGTCCGTTGCCGGTGGTCGGCTTGAAAGAAATGCCGACTTCGATTCCGGGGGAATGGCTGCTGTCGGTCGAGCCGGACCAGAAGCCCAACGCCAAGTTCGTCGCCAAGCCGAGCGTCGCGGCGGCGATCACTCCGGACAAGCCCATGCCATCGGTGCCGGTGGCGCCACCGCCTCAGGCGAATCCGGCGCTGCCGAATGTGGAAGTATCCGAGGGCTCGAATGGCCCGGTGAGACTTCCGCTACTCCCGCTCGTGTGGATTCTCGCGGTCTTCGCTTCGACGGTACTGGCGCTGTTCGGTGGCCGGCGCGGCCGACCCGAGGCGTTCCTGCTATTGGGACTCGGCGCGGTCGCCGCACTCGGGCCGGAGTCGTGGCCGGCGCCACTATTCTGGTTCCTCGCCGGTTACGGTGCGTCCCTGCGGCTTCGCCGGCTCGGCGGGTGGGTCTTGCGCCGCACCATCGCTTGATGCTCAATCGTCATCGTCGCGGATCCGCTTCGCCCGGCGGGGTTCATCCTCGTCGCGGCCGACGCGGCGGGGCGGCAGGTCCCGGTTCTTTTCCCGTTCGGCCCGCTTGGTGTCGCGGCGTTCTTGTTCTTCTTCTTCATCGCGATCCCGCTCTTCTTCCAATGCCACGATGAAGTTTTCGTGCACGCCGACGAGCGTGATGTCATCGTCGGTGATCTCCTTAGGCCGCACGCTCGTGTTCTGCAAGATCACCGCGATAATCAGCACGAACACCAGTCCCACGCCGGCAGCCATCGCTGTGTACAGGCCGATGTCCGGGCCTTGGTTTCGCCCGCCAGGCTCGTGGGACAGCACAAACCCGACGACCACCAACGCGATACACCCGAGGACGCCGAACAGCGCGAACAATTGTCGCCAGAGCCAGTGCCATTTCTTCCGCGTCGCAATCGGGAGTTCCATCGTGATGCTTTTGCGGAGAATCATCGCCACGATCAAATACGGCAACAGCACGCCGAGGATCAATATGCCGACCCACGGCGGGGTCCATTTGAAGGTGTGCCGTTTGATGTCGGTCGTCGGCTCGCCGCAAACGATGCAGATCGGCGGCAAGAGATTGTTGCGGGCTTCGTAACGGGTGATGCGAATCGACGCCACGGGGGGTTCTCCCGAGTATGGGTTTGAAAGTTGTCGTGCTGGCCGTCCGAGTCACTGCTTGGCCGCGCCTCGGGTCGTCATCTCCACGGAATATAAGCTCTTGCCGGCGGTCACGAAAAGCGTCTTCATCGCCTTGCCGCCGAAGCATACGTTGGCCGTCCACGGTTCGTCGATGGCGATGGTGTCGATCTTCTTCCCGTCTTTGTCGAAGATCAACACGCCTTTACCGGTGAGGTAAACGTTGCCGGCGTCGTCGAGGGTCATGCCGTCCGACCCGGACTCGCAGAAGAGTTGGCGGTTCTTCAGCGTGCCGTCGTCTTGGATTTCGTAGCGATACGTTTTCGATTTGCCGATGTCGGCGACGTACAGCGTCTTGCCGTCGGGGGTGCCGACAATGCCGTTGGGCTGCCCGAAGTCGTCGTCGACCCGGGCGAGTTTGCATTTCGCACTCAGAAAGTACAGCGCGCGTTTGTCCTGCTCTTGGGCGCCGCGTTTCCAATAGTCGCGCTTGTAGAAAGGGTCTGTGAAATAGATCCCGCCGTCGGGCCGCACCCAGAGGTCGTTCGGGCCGTTGAGCAATTTTCCGCCGTGATCCTTCAACACCACCGTGACTTTCTTGGTCTTCACATCGATCTTCCAGAGTTCGTTCTTTTCGTCGGCGCAGGCCCAGAGTGCCCCGTCGTTATCGAAGCACAACCCGTTGGAGCGCCCGGCCGGTTCCAGGAACGTGCTCAGCTTGCCGTCCGCGCTCCAGATGTGGATGCGGTCGTTCGGTTGATCGGTGAAGTAGACGTTGCCGTCGGCATCGACCGCCGGGCCTTCGGTGAATTTGAACGCACCCGACAGTTTGACGGGCTTGGCCCCAGTCGCGACTGGGCTGTCTGCGGCGAGCATGGGCGACGCCAACAAGAGGAGCAAGACAAACGGACGCATGGTAACTCCGGATCGATGGGGGAGAGTTGGGGAGATGATACCGCGAACCGGTGTTATCCCGCCATCGAAACCCCGACATCACCGGCAGCGATTTCGCCGATCTGCCACGCGGTCAGGCCGATGTCGGCGAGAATCCTTTCGGCGAACTCCGGCCGGCAGACGACGACGAAACCGATACCCATGTTGAAGACGCGATCCATCTCGGCGTCGGCGATATTGCCGAGCTTCTGTAGCCAAGCGAATAGTGGCGACTTTGGCCACGCCGCGCGACGGACAACGGCCCGACAGCCCGGCGGCAAGATGCGCCCGAGGTTGTCCGGGATGCCGCCACCCGTGATGTTGGCAAGCCCGCCGATGGCGAAGTCGGGCGTCTGCACGGCGTCGAGCAGCGCCCGGATCGGTTTGGCGTAGATCATCGTTGGCGCCAGCAGCGCTTCGCCGACACTGGTGCCGAGTCCGGCCGCTTCGTCGGCCATGCTGACATTCGCCGCTTCGACGACTTTGCGCACCAAGCTGTAGCCGTTGGAATGGATGCCGCTGCTGGCGAGGCCGATGAGTGCGTCGCCGGGGCGGATGGCGGAGCCGTCGATGACTTCGGATCGCTCGGCCATGCCGGCGGCGAAGCCGGCCATGTCGAAATCGCCCGGCGCGTAGAACTCGGGCAGGATCGCGGTCTCGCCGCCGACCAGCGAACAACCCGCCCGCAGGCAACCTTCGCTGATACCGAGCACGAGTTGCTTCGACAATTCTGGATCGTCTTGGGGCATCGCGATGTAGTCGAGGAAGACGAGCGGATCGCCGCCGGTGCAGATGAGGTCGTTCACCGACATCGCCACGAGGTCGATGCCGACGGTGTCGAAGCGGTTCAACTGCGCGGCGATCTTCAGCTTGCTGCCGACACCGTCGGTGCAGGTGACGAGGACGGGATTGGCGTATTTCCGGGCCGGGCTACCGAGGGCATTGAGGTCGAACAGACTGGCGAAACCCCCGGAACCTTTGCCCCCTTTGCGGGGCGGGAAGGGCGGCTTCACCACGCGGTGGGGATCCCAAGTGCGCGCGAGCAACGGCTGAATCCCGGCCATCGTCTCGGCATATTTTTCGAGATCGAGGCCGGCTTTCTTGTAGTTCCACTCGTCGGGCATAGCTCACTTCTTCGGGCGGATCGTCGGGTTCGACAACGGGTTGATCAAGTCGGGGTAGGTGTAGCCGGGCGTCGCCGTAGACGGCGCCGCGAGGTTCGGAAGCGGCGCCACGGCGGGTGCCGGGGGCGACAGCGGCGTGCGGAGGGTCTGCGTCGCAGGGTTGGGGTAGTAGTTGTTGAGGTAGTAGTACCCGAGATCCGGCGTCGGGCGGTAGTAATAGCCCGAGAAGTAATCGACGCCGAAACCGAAGGACAACCCGAACAGCACCCCCGGCGTGCGGATACCCAGGTAGCCCGGCGACACGGACGGGTACGATCGAGAAATCGTAGGCCCACCGACGGGTGGTAATGCGCCTCGGGCGTACGGCTGGGCCGTTGCGGGTAACGCCGCGAGCAGCATCAGCGCCCCAGCGAGGGCAATTCGAGAAGCGAACATGGTGAAGACTCCGATGTGGAAACCTAGATAATTCTACACGGCAGCGTCACTTCGCATCGATCAACTTTTGGTATTCGTCCCATTCGAGGGGGTGGAGATTGGCTTTGGTCAGGCCGAGCTTCTTGGCTTCAGCCAGTGCTACGGTGCGGGCCGGGGCGTTGGCGAGCCTGTAGTATGCGACGGCCATGTGATACTGGAACACGGCGCGCGGGTCGGACTTCGCGGCGATGTCAAGATCGCGGATCGCTTCGCCGTAGTCCCCCGCCGCCATGCGGACGATGGCCCGCGTGTCGAGCAGCGACGGAGCCGGTCCGCGGAGTCCGATGGCTTCGTTGATGAGCCGGAGCGTGGCTTCGCCGCCGTCTTTCTTGTGGAGCGCCGTGAGGATCGCGACGTTGTTCAGTTGGATGCCACGCGATTCCGGCGTGCCGTGTTGCGCCGCCCGATTGTACAAGTCGATGGCCGCATCGTACGCCCCCTTGGCGTCGGCGAGTTCGGCGCTCGCGGTGAGCAAGTCTTCGTTCTTCGGGCTTTCTTTCAACTTCTCCGCGACCCAGGCTTCGATCTCGGCGACGGTTTTCTCCCACGCCGGTGTGTCCGCGGCGGGCACGGGCACCGCGACGCGCGATCGTACCGAGATGGACAGCAGTCGCGCGGTCGCCGGCGCCGGGGCCTTAGCGCGGATATCCCAAAGGATGGCGATGGCGGCGGAGCCACGGCCCCGGCGTACAAGGAATTGCGCGAGCGGAACGTGCCCCATCGGGCCTTTGTCTTTGTCGAAGATTTTGCGGTAGAGCATCTCGGCGTCATCGGAGCTGCCGATCTCTTCGAGCGCGCGGCCGAGTGCGACGGCCTTCTGCGTCTCGTCTCCGGGCCACGGGAAATTCAGAATCAACTTGGCCCCTTCGGCCGTGCGGCCGGCCTTCGCCAAGTAGCGCGCTTCTTCGAAGTTCGCCTCCCACGAGTTCGGGGCGCGGAGTTTCAATCGGTTCAGCGTCTGCCGGGCCTCAAGGAGATCGCCACGGTTCAGTTGCAGGTGGGCCAGCGCCGCCGTGTATTCCGGCGACGCCAGCGGCCCGGCTTTGGTGGCATCTTGCAACGCCTTCTCGGCGAGGTCGGGCCGGCCCGATTGGAGTTGAAGCTTCGATAAGAAAAAGTTTTGCTCGGGCGTCAACGGCGACTTCGCGGCGGTCTCGTTCAGCAGGTCGATGCCCTTCTGCCGTTGGAACGGATCGATGGCGATGACGAAGGCTTTCGCGCGGATGTCGTCGATGGCGTTGTTGCCGTCGCGCAAGTTTTCGTCGAGCCATTCCAACGCTTTCGGCACGTGCTTGAACGCGTCGGCGCCGGAAACGAGCGCGATGGCTTTCATCCGCCGCGCCCACAGGGCGCCCACGGTTTTGCCGGTGGCGATGACCTTCGTCAGCAAGGCGTCCGCTTCTTTCGATTTCCCCGCACGCTGGTAGAGCATGTACAACCGGAGCGGGGCGGTCGGGTCGGCTTCGTTCAGCGCCCAAGCTTTTTTGAATTCGACCTCGGCCGCGGCGAATTCGCCGACGATCTCCCGGCATTCGCCGAGCGCGAGCGGGATGATCGCGGGGTTCGGCAATTTCACATCGGGTTGGCGGAGTCGCTTCTCGGCTGCGTTCGCCTGTTGAATCGCGGCTTCTTTCTGGCCCGTCGCCGCGAGGAATCGCACGATCGATACCCAGGTTTCCGGTGCGTCGTCGCGGAGGGACTTCGCCTGTTGCAACGCGGCCATGGCTTCCGCCGTCTGCCCGTGCAGGAAGAAAACGGTGCCGCGGGTGAGGTGGTCGCGGTAGTTCTTCGAATCCGCCACATCCGGGGAGCGTACCCACGCTAGGCCTTGCTGTTTGTCGTCCGTGAGGGCCGAGCGCATGAGTGCGAATTGGCGCTCGAGGTCGCTCGGCAATCCGCCGGTCGCGGTCATGCGGGCGAGCAGCTGCGTGGCTTCTTGGTAGTTCTGTTTCTCCCAAAGGATCTGCACGACACGGCGAATCAAGGCTTCGCCGCGCTCGCCCCGGTCGATGCCTTTGCGATACTCGGCGAGCGCCGCATCGAGGCGACCTTCCGAGTGCGCGAGATCGCCGAGCAGCACGTGAATCCGGCCCCATGAGTCGCGTTTACCACGGGCGATCGCCAATCTCGCGGCGAGGGCCGTGCGGGTCGCCGGGTCGGGCTGCGGCTGTACGGTCAGCTCGCGGGCCACTTCCGCGACGATGGTCACGGCGCCGGCGGCGCCATCGAGCTTGCGAATTTCTTCAAGTATTTGATCGCGTACGCCGGCATCCGGAATGGAGTTGGCCAAGTCGAACAATGCGAGCCGCGTCGGCAAGTCGAAGGGCATCTCGGCGGCGGCCTTCCGCAGCATCGAGATTGCCTCCGCCCGTTTGTCGAGTGCGACGAGGAGATCGGCCAAGCCGCCAAACAGGCGAAACTTCTCGGCCGCCGGGAACTCGGCTTTATCCGCGAGCCCGAGGACCGCGGGCAAGTCGACTGATTTCGGACCGCGCGTCAACAATTGGGCCCGGAGCAAGCGCAGATCGACCGAGTCGCCGATCTTCAGCAGGGCTTCGTCAAGCGTCTTCAATCCCGCGTCCCGATTTTGCAAACCCCGCAGCAAGGCCAAGGCGTGCCAGGCTTGCACCTGTTTCGGATCCAACGCCAGCGCCACGGTCAACTGTTGAATCGCCTCGGCGGGCTTCTGCTGGAGGTAAAGCGCGTTGGCCGCGAGCACCTCGATATCCGGCGGATACGGCTTCGGGCCCAAGGCGCGGTCGAATTCGGCCCAGTTGCGATCGCGCACCGGTCGGCCGGCGATCTCGGCGAATTTCAATCGGGCATACCTCAGGCGGGCCACGGGATATTTCCCCGCGAGTTCGCGGTAGTGTTCGGTCGCTTTGGCCGTCTGCCCCATAGCGGCGAGCGTCTCGGCGACCCCGAATTGCGCCGTCGCCGATGCCGGGTCGATGCCCCATGCGGCTTCGAAACAGCGGAGTTGGTTCGGGTAGTCGCTGGCCGAGCCGTAGCCGAGGGCCAATGCCAAATACGCTTTCTTGTGGAGATTGGCGTTCCGCCGCACCGAGGCGAGCGACGATTCCAACTCCGGGATCGCCTGCGGCCAATCGCCGCGGAGGACGTGGACCCGGCCCCGCAGATACCCCACCGCCGCCGCTCCGCGGTCGTTGAGGGCCAACCGATTCGCGGCGATCAGCGCGCCGTCGAAATCTTTCACGTCGATGAGCCGATCCGCGATGTCGAGCAGTCGCGGGTCGCCGTCATTCAATTTCCGTGCGGCGTCGAGCAGGACTTGGCGGGCGTCCGCCTCGGCGTTCGTCGCCATCATCATCTCGGCGAGGCCGAGGATCAGCACGACGTTGTCGGGCTGGGATCTCAACGCTTGCTCGAGGAGGCTGCGGGCGAATTTCGGATCGTCGGACGCCGCCAGCGAGGCCAACTGCAAGACGACATCGTTGTCGGCCGCGCCGCCGGGAAGGTTGTAGGCGACTTCGATATCCTCGCGGGCGCCGCGGCGGTCCCCGGCCCGCAGACGATAGCGACCGCGGGCGAGCCGGGCTTCGATCTCTTGCGGTCGCAGTTGAATCAGCAGGTTCATGGCGGCGTCAGCTTCGACGATCGATTGCGGCGCGTTCAGGTCGTAGCGCAAGAACAGGGCCATTTCGAGCGACGCGGCCGAAGGGGCCCGCCCGGTGGCGAGGGCTTTCTCGTAACGCTTGCGGGCGTCGTCGTTCTTCTTTTCGTGGCGGTCGCAGCGGGCCAAGAGCAGGAAAACTTCGGGGTCGGCATTGGCCGCGGGGTCGTTCGATGCGACCAACTGATTCAAATGCTCCCGGGCCGCCGCGAATTTGGCCGTTTGCATGTAGAGCTTGGCGAGCTTGAGCCGCTCCGCGTGCCGGGCTGGTTGCAGGCTCAGGACTTTGCCTTCGAGCAGGCCGATCGCTTCTAGCGCGAACGCGGGCTTCGACTTTGCCAGTTCTTCGTACAAGCCGGCCAACTCGGCGTTGGCGTCCGGGTCGTCCGGTTTCATGGCGAGGTATTGTTTGTAGAACTCGACCGCGCGGATAGCGTCGTTCTCGGCGGTCGCGGCGCGGGCCAGTTCGAGCAGCACGGTCGATTGCCGGCGCATTTGCACGCTGTGGATACCGTAGCCGGCGCCTCCGCAGACCAGCAGAGCCAGAATGCCGAGGAGCAACCGCTTGGTGCGGAGCACCCGTGCGGGATGGGTTCGTTCCCGATTGCGGCGTCGTCGCGCCATGTCGAAAGACCTCGCGTTTCGGTGCCTTATAAAATCTACAGCGACCAATAACGCCATTGTACCTCGCGAGTTCGGAAACGGAACGAATGGATTGCAAACTACTCCCGGCCGTGGTGCTCAGCTTCGATATCGAAGAGCACCACCGCATCGAAGCCGCGACCCATCTGACGCACGCGGCCGAGTCGAAGGCGATGTACGGCGAACGGATGGAAGTGACGACGCGTCGATTGCTCGACCAACTCGCGGCGGCCGAAGCCACGGCGACGTTCTTCATCGTCGGTGAGATCGCCGTCCGCCATCCGAAGCTCGTCCGCGATATCGCAGCGGCCGGCCACGAAATCGGTTCGCACAGTTGGGATCACCGCCGGATTCACCGGCACACGCCGGATTCGTTCTGCGGCGACCTCCGACGCAGCATCGATACGTTGCAGCAGGTCGCGGGGGTGCCGGTACTCGGTTACCGCGCCCCGACATTCAGCTTGACCCGTGCGACCGCTTGGGCCGTCGATTTGCTCGCCGAAGCCGGGCTGAAGTACGACTCGTCGATCTTCCCCGTGCGCCACGACCGGTACGGTGTTCCCGATGCTCCGCGAGTGCCCTTTTGGTTGCAGCGTCAACGCGGAAAGATTCTCGAACTCCCGCCGCTGACGTACCGCCGGTTCGGCCAGAATCTACCCGTCGCCGGCGGCGGTTACTTTCGGCTATTCCCGCTGGCCTTCTTGCGCGCCGGCGTCAATCAATTGGCGAAGACCGGGCATCCCGCCGTGCTCTATTTCCACCCGTGGGAGTTCGATCTGGGTCAGCCGAAGTTGCCCTTGGGGCGGATGTCCCGGTTCCGAACCTACGTCGGCATCGGCAAGAGCACGGCCCGACTGGAAAGCTTGCTGCAGCGCTACCGGGGGCGATTCCAGCGCTGCATCGACGTGGCGAATGCGGTCGGCGAAGCGGCCCCGATTTATCGACTGTAAAAACCGCTCCACTTTTTCAAGCCGTCAACCCGAGCGTCGTTTGCGCTGCCGGTAATACTTCAGCCCCGGCAGAAAGAACGACAGCGCGGACACGACCCCGAACATCAGATGCCCCACCTGCGGCAGCGCCGCCATGCCGACGGCCGTCGCCAAGTATGCTCCGACCCAAATGTAGAACTGCCCGGACAGCGTACCCGCCTTGAAGAAGAAGACCATCGCGGCGATCACGGCGAGCACCGGTGTCAGCGTGAGGCTCGGCAGCCCCTGCACGACCTCGATCAGGAACAGCCCGACGCTGGCCACGGTACTGCCGGCCCAAGCGTGCGCGATCTGCCGTTCGACGAACAGCACCGGCCCACCGCGACGGCGCAAACGCCAGAAGATCGATCCCCACGCCAAGAGCCCCGCGCCCCAGAAGGCGAGGTAGTACAAGTGCGAGGTGACGTTGGACCACGCCATGATCTGCGTGACAATGCAGAGCACGAAGATCGCGATGCTGTGCCACATCCACAGGAGGCCCCAGTTTTCGAGCACCGCCGCGTGATGCGTCTCGCGCAACAACCGCGACACGAACGACCCGAGGCTGCCGGGGGCGACGCTGAGGCGATCCCCGACGAGGTAGGCTTCCAAATCTTTCGCCAAGCCGCCGGCGCTCGGATAACGCAACTCCGGCGGCTTCTGCAAGCACT
>Ga0105045_10004350_pt1 | contig 12300 bp, 10 predicted proteins | sample MAT02_FD_78089 | JGI IMG/M metagenome (GOLD analysis project Ga0105045, IMG submission 78089) | Freshwater microbial communities from Lake Fryxell liftoff mats and glacier meltwater in Antarctica - MAT-02 (megahit assembly) | ecosystem: Environmental > Aquatic > Freshwater > Ice > Liftoff... | reverse complement strand
AATTGTTTTTTAAAAATTAATTGCCACGAAAAAGGTGAAAATAAAAATAAATCTGAACATAATTGCCACTGGTTATTAGTATCTAATAAAAATTTTCTAAGTTTATTTCGGTTGTCTTTAGTTTTAATTTCTAATTCGGCCGCAAAATCTTTAAAATTAGGATAAGTAGTTATAAAATTATCTTTACTCCAAAAATATTTAGCACCAATATCAACTTCATAAAGTGGGTTTAGTTCTTCAAAATTATAGCCAAGCTGATTATACAAATTTTTCCAAATTGGAAGCAGGCTAAATAAAGAAGGGCCAGTATCAAATCTATATTTATGACTAGAGTTTTCTTTGGAATACAAAAATAATTGGCCAGCTTTACCACCACTACAAGAATTTTGTTCAATTACATGAACTTCAAAACCTCGCTTGGCTAAAAGTGCTGCAGTAGCTAGGCCGCCAAAACCAGCACCCATTACTATTACTTTTTGAGACACTTAAACATTTAATAATTATTGTATTATAAATTAGTTACGAACAAATTGTCTAGTTACTAACCATAACAGCTTTGACTTTTATAAGTTATTTATATATTAAATATTAGTGTTTACTAAATTCAACTTAGTCAAAACTAAATCTTTTGATTGGTATTTGAACTTATTATTTGTATTATGTTATGTATTTGGAGCAGTATTATTTACTCGAGATTTTAGTTTCAATATAATGAAAAGTTTGACTGAGGCCTTTTTATATTTTTGTTTTTTAGGATTTCTACTTGCTGTATATTTTAGTTATAAACTTCAAAACAAATTTAATTACAAAGTTTTTACTTTATGGGTTTTTGTTACATTTTTTATAACCTTAAGCTTAGAAATAATTGGTTCTAGCACAGGGCTAATTTTTGGTAATTACAAATATGGCGATACTTTAAAACTACAAATATTTAGTACTCCATTAATAATAGGTTTTAACTGGATAATTATAATTTTAAGCACTACCGAAATTACACGCCGAATAACTGAAAAATTTAAGTTTTTAAAAGAAACAAATAATTATACAAAATATTTTTTTATTGCTAGTTTAGCAGCACTTTTAGCTACTTTTTTTGATTTTATTTTAGAACCAGTTGCCGTTTATCTAAATTTTTGGGTTTGGACATCTTTGGATCCGTATCAAGTTCCCTTGCAAAATTATATTGCTTGGTTTGTTATTACTTTTGTTTTTAGTTATTTATATTTGTTATTAAAACTAAAAATTAATTCAAGTTTTGTACAAAATATTTTTTGGATGCAGTTAATATTTTTTATTTTTCTGCGAATATTTTTATTCTACTAAGTGCGTACATTTTCTCGCACAACAATTTAGCAGAACAAAACAGATAGTCTCAACAACCCTAATTAAATTACACAAAATTTTATTCTAAAGCAGTATCTTCAACAGGGTATTACCTGTCAAGATTATACCAAAGATTTTTAAAAGTTCGAATGTTAGAGAAAAGAACCAGATTTTAAAATACCTAGTTTCCGTCTTCAATTAAAAGTGGTCAAAAAGCAGATTTAAATCTAAAGAAACCGTTTATATTTTTGTATCAAAATCAAGAAATTACAGCCTGGCGGAGGATATGAGTTCTAACTCACGATAGATTACTCTAAACTTACTCTCCAAGCAAGCGCCATAGACCACTAGGCGAATAATCGGTTAAAAGTAGTTTACAAACAAACGATTTTTTTTAAGGGGGAGCTCCAACTCAGCTTTTACACCATTACAGTCACGGGTTGAACCACCTGGTTATCAATTCTAAGGCCTAAAGAAACTACCTGAGCCACTTTTAATTCAGTTTGGGTATCCAAAGGGGTGTTGATGATATTCATCTCTGCTAAATCAATTAAATCGTTTTTATGGGCAATCATAATTTCTATACCAACAATTTTTAGATCTTCTAGGGATTTTTCAAAAGAGTTTTTAATAGTTTCTAGGTAAGCAATTACTTTTTGATCATTAGTTTGGGGGCTATATTGAAAAGCCAAATACAAAGTGTTGATTACGTGCAAAATTTGACTGGCAACTGATTTTTTCAGTTTTTTCTGATTACTTTGTAAGTCTAGCTGGTGCTGGCGAGCCATGTTTTGACTGTCAGCTACTGTTCTTTGAGCGATTAATTTAATTTCCTCAGCTTCTTTTTTTGTTGTATCCAAAGCCATTTTGAGCTCTTCAATTTGGTAATACAAATTTTCCACAGTAGAGTCGGTAACCTGCGATTGTTCTACAGGTTCATTTTCTGGGATTTCTACTTCAATTTTAGTTCTATTTTTTAAATCTTCCAAACTAGGATTATTAACTTCTTCGTTAGCTTGATTTTCGGTCTGAATTTTATGTAATTTTGGTTTTAAATTAGGCCTTGAGTTGGAACTATTTACTACACTCGGGTTTTTCGTTGAGTTGATTTTGCTTGGATGCATTTTTTTTAAATTCAAATTTGGAGCGGGATAAGGGAATTGAACCCTTCTTATCAGTTTGGAAAACTGAGGTAATAACCACTATACCAATCCCGCAGTTGGTCCAGAGAAAAGGATTCGAACCTTTGAAGGGAGACCCAGCAGATTTACAGTCTGCCCTCGTTGACCGCTTGAGTACCTCTGGCTATTCCTAGTTTTTATCAAAAAGCCAAGGATTGTCAATATTTTTTTAAAATATCGTTGAATCTAATAACTTAAAGGGATTGTTAAATCAATGAAGTAATCAAAGTAACAGAATTAAATTCAAAAATTTGGCAGCTAAATAACCAAATATGAGATCAGTTACTCCCAGCCCAGCCTTAATCCAAACATCCCTAACCCCTTGAAAGGGTCTTAAATAGAATGAAAAATGATCTGTTAGTTATTGTTTTTTTCAATGGGAAATGAGTAAAGTGTAAATGAAATGCTGTTTAACTACAGCTGAACTTTCCCAATTTGACTCGAATCGCTTAAGATAAAATCTTGATTTAACAGGTTATCCAAACTTTGCTCTAGCAGTTTTTTGGAGTTCTCTAAATTGGCTATTTCATCCGTAGAATTAGGATTAGTAGTTGCTTTGGAACTGGGGTAGTTATTATCTAAATTGGGATACAAATTCAAAGGTATTCTTTTTAATTTTTTGAAGTAATCAACTTGATTAAATAGCCACCAACTAGTCAGAACCTGACCTGGCGTGACAAAATTAGTTTCAGTTTTATCCAATAAATTTTCAAACATATTGGTGTGATCCAAATTTTTATCTTTATCCAGATTTAAGCTAAAATTATCAGTATCAGAGATATAAGTTAAGGTTTTATTTGGGGCAATATTCCAAATCAATTTAGATTCATCTGTAAAAATAGTAGTGATTTGAGTTAGTTTAGTATCTAATTTTTTCCCCGATTCCAAGGTAACTTTCATATTACTAATCAAAGTCTTAACTAAAAAATAAGTTTCGGTATTGGTGGCTTTTTCCATTTCGCTGGCATAATTTTTGTATTGACCAAGCAATAATTGTTCTATTTGTAAATCTTCAAAATAGTTTAAATCAAAATTATTATCTAATATTTCCAAATTTAAACACAGCATTGAAAACAGGTGAGGTAACATATCTTTAGTTGCCCCAATACCATCATAATACTGACCACGAGTGCCGACCCCAACAGTTTCTAGAGCTTGTAAGTTTATTTCTTTAATTACTTTATTTTTTAAACTTTTAAGGTTAGAAATTTCAGCCCTGGATAATTGCATTTCAGACTTATATAAATAATGATCAAAAAAATGCACTTTATTTGTCAGTTTGCAACTATGAATGGTTTTTAAAATTGTTTCAGCTTCTTGGGCGTCTCTTCCAAAAGGTTTTTCTAAAATTATTTCAATATTTTTGTCATTATGTGGGCAGCTGTTTTGTAAGAATTCTAAAAATACATTGGGCGGTACCGCCATATAAATCACAAGTTTCTCATTTTCTGAAGTAGCATTATACAGACTATCAAAAAAAGCGGCATTATTGTATTGACCTTGAAAATAATTAATACTGGATAAAGTATGTTTACCTAAAGAACTGCTGTCATCTAATATTCTTTCAATTTGTTTGGTGTCTGGAACTGTTCTAGAATAGCCCATTAAGTCTATTTGCACTTCACTTTGATTGTTTTCACTAAATTGCGAGATGGCAGGTAAAACTTTTAGTTTAGCTAAATCGCCTGTAATTCCAAGTAATAAAATTTTCCAATTTTGCATATAAATTTTTATTTTACCTTGACAAAACTGCCCTTTAGACTAACTTCTGTCAAGAAGACGCCGTCGTAGCTCAGCTGGTAGAGCATTTCCATGGTAAGGAAAAGGTCCCCGGTTCAAATCCGGGCGTCGGCTCCATAAAAGATTACTGATAGTCTATGAATCAAATAGAATACGCCGTTTCATTGCAAAGAATTTTGGCTATCGCAAGTAGTATTGCTTTTTTTAGTCTGTGTTTGGTTTTAATTTTTACATCACCTTTTGTAAGTCCAGTTTATATTTGGCTAGTACTTTTTTTATTATGGCTAATTTTAAGTAGTATTTTTAGTTTAATTGGGTATTGGTGGGTTTTTTCTATTAGAAAAGAAATAATTTCTATCTTAGAAGCCAATTTAGTAGTTTCTAAAAGTAGTTTTTTAGCCTTAAGTTTGGTATATTTATTAACTAATTACAATTCTAAAAGTATCAATTTTTGGCTAGTTATTAGCTTATTGCTTTTAAATATTAGTTTTTTTTATTATATTAGAAGTTATGGAAAATAAATTGTTTGTTAAAACACAAATTATACTGTAAACTTGGATTATATAAAAAAGTTTGAGTACACCATGCAACCAACTTATCAAAATTACGATTACACTGATGATTCTTTGAGTCAGTATGAAAAAAGAGGAAATGATAAACTAAATTTAACCGAAGTAGTTTTGATTTTATTAGTGATAATTTTATTAATTGGCTCTTTTATTTTTGGAATTTTTACTCAAGGTACTAGTAACAGAGACAAACAACGCAGTAACGATATTAGCCAGGTTTTGATTGCCATAGAAAGTTACTATCAAAATAGCGATACCAATCCAAGTCAGCGAACTTACCCAATTGCAGTTTGCTCCTCGCAGTTAAACGAAGTGGACTACGAATATTCTCTAGCTGAATATTTAACTGGTAACAGGCAAGTTCAAGAACCGCATAAATATATTTTAGCAAGTGATTTTCCAACCGATAAATCTGGAGTATATAATCAAAACTTTGAATCGCGTGGAGTTAAGGTCAGAGATTGCCCCAAGATTTTCCCAGTTAGTAATCAAAAAGGTCAGATCTACAGTGACGGTAGAAAAAGTTGCAATTTTAAACGCAATGAAAACCAATATAAATTTTGTTATCTATACACCAGTTCAACTAGCGGCGATGAATTTCAACTAGGTTATTTTAGCGAAAGTAAAAACGCTTTTGCAGTCTATTCCAAATTTCGCGATGGAAAACTGAAACTAGAATATTTAGCCAATTAATAAAATATTATCTGTGGTTATTAACTTGATTACTGGTAATAATAGTATTTCTAATTTGATCAGTGATTTCACCTAAAGCACCAGGTGAGTGTGGTAGTAAAATGGTGTTACTGTTGCTGTTAGTTCCAATTTCTTTTAGAGTATCAAAATATTGAGTAATCAAGACTAAATTCATCACATCAGAAGCTGTACTAGACGGAATAGATTTTTGAAATTCATCCACACTATCACGAAGACCTTCAATAATAGCTTTTCTTTGATTGGCGATACCAATACCCTGCAAGGCTTTACTTTCAGCTTCAGCTTCAGCGGCTTTTACTCTTAAAATTTTATCGGCTTCACCTTTTTCGTTGGCAGCTACTCTTAATCTTTGGTTAGCGTTAATTTCGTTCATAGCAGCCTTGACTTTAGGATCTGGGTCAATATCAGTTACCAAGGCTTTTAAAATACCGTAACCAAAATCGTCCATAACTTCAGATAATTCGTCTCTAACTGCAATTGCGATATCATCTTTTTTCTCGAACAAATCGTCTAAAATAATTCCTGGAACTCGAGCTCTAACTACATCAAAAATAAATGAAGTAATTTGCATTTCTGGATTTTCTAGTTTGTAAAAAGCCTCGTAAACTTTTTGAGGTAAAACATAAAATTGAACAGATACCATAACATTTACAAACACGTTATCTTTGGTTTTGGTCTCCACTTTTACATCCAATTGTTGAACACGCAGATTTACTTTACCTTTGACTTTTTCAATTAACGGGATTTTGACATTCAAACCTGGCTGGGCGATTCGTACAAATTTACCAAACATTTCTACCAAGGCGATTGATTGCTGCTGGACTGTAAAAAATAGTGAGAAAAATATAATGATACCGGCGGCTAATATAATAATTGTTAAAACAGACATATAAGTTTACGTAATATTATTTTTTGATAATTGTAAAGATCTTCCGGGCGTAGAGTGGAAGGTTGGATTAGAGCTGTAAAATTGCTTAAAGCTTAACAATAAAAATTTAGGCTATTGACCAAACACCAGATCTTTTATTAAAATATTAATGCTTCAGCGATTTATTTACTAAGTTTTTGAATTTATATTTTACACGATGGCAGATAAATTTTTAACAACATTATTTAGTCCCAAAAGTGCTTTGGAATTAGAGAAAATTGGTATCACAAATTTGTACCAGTTTATAACTTATTTCCCTAGTAATTTAACCACCATTGAACCCTTTAGCCAGACGCAATTTGATTCTAAAACTAAATATATAGCCAATTTAAAACTATTAAATTTTGTTCTTAAAAAAGGTAAAAAGCCATTTTTTTTGCTAGAATTTCAATCCGAATTTGGTGGACTAACTGCCTATTATTTTACCACAGCCAAATACGTTTTTTCTCAATTAATTATCGGTCAAAGTTATCAGGTTATTTTAAACTACAAAAGTCCGTTTTGGAACATAGATAGATTGGCAATTTTACAACCAGTTTTAGGCGATAAATTTATTTTAGGAAAAGCTAAATTACAAACCTGGCTGATTCCAAATTACCCAAGAATTTTGGGTTTTACGAGCAATAAATTTGTTAGTTTACATCAAAAATTACCAACTCAAGATTATATTTTGAATTTACAAGGTTTAATTCCAGACAACAATTTAATTCCCCAAAACTTATCTTTATTTGGGATTCACAGGCCTGTTTCTATGCAAAATTTTTTGGAAACGAAAAAGCAATATTTAATTTTTAAAGTATTTTTACAAGAAATTACCTTTCGTTATATTGATGCTAATTTAAAGCAAAAACAAGCTTTGGCTGGAGTTTTAGAAACTGAATTTTTAAAAGGTTTAAGTAGCTCAATTCCTTATCAATTAACCCACACTCAAAAAACTACAATTTGGGAGATTCTACAGGATTTATGTCCAAATTAATCAAAAAATACAGAAAATTATTTTTAAACGGTGCCAGCCTTGCTCTAGTTTTTATTTTACTTGGATCAATTTTTTATAGTTTGTATAGAGTTTCCAATTTCAATAACTTACACCTAAAAAATCAAGAAATTAAAACCACAATTATAGCTCGAAGTGTGGATAGTTTTAACCAGGAGGTGTGGTATGGTTTTTATAATTTTGGTATTTGGAGTATTCAATCTAAAACCAGGTTAGAAATTGGTTTTGAATACAAATTTAATGCTGATCTGACTAATTTTGAAAAAGAAGAAAAATTTCAATTATATAATTTATCTACGGGTGTTGTTGGTAAATTAAAAGTTACAGGCGAGGTTTTAAAAAATAAAATCTGTAGCCTTGGTTGCCAGCTAATTCAAAACGTATCGTCCACTAAACGAAATGCTCAAAACCTATATTTACGAAATAGTTGTCATGAGTTTTACCCAGTTTTAAAGTCAATTAGTAGCAAGATTGATTGTAGTAATGTGGCGGGTTTATCAATAGGGCTAGTGCTTGGTGGAACCGATTATTTTAGTACAGAATTAAAAACTGATTTCAAAAAAACTGGATTAATGCATATTGTGGCTGTGTCGGGATTTCAAATTGGTTTGATTATGTCGTTAGTTGAATTTTTCTTGCGTAAAAGTTTGATAGCTCGCAATTTACGATTGCTTTTATTTAGTGTAACTTTAGGGTTTTTTATTTTTTTATTTGGGCCAGAGCCGCCAGTCATCCGATCCTCGCTTAGTTTTTTAATTGCTAGTAGTAGTTTATTTATTTTTGGTCGCAGACTAAACGGACTAAGAAGCCTAGTTTACAGCGGAGTTGCTATGCTTTTAATAAACCCTTTTTACCTGTTTTCAATTTCTTTTCAATTATCTTTTATAGCCAGTTTTGCCCTGATTGTTAGTTTTGAAGAAGATTTGTTTCAGTTTAAACATCTCAATAATTTTTGGAATTTAATGAGTTCTACAATAGCTACTTTTTTATACACCTTACCAATTTTAGTTTCAATTGGCGGTGGGATTTCCATGATTGCAGTCTTTACTAATATTGTAGTAATTCCCATTATTCCATTTATTACAGCTCTAAATTTAGCTGGTTTTATACCTTTTGTGGGTTCTTTTTTTATGATGGTAGCCTTGGTTATTCAAACTATTTTTATCTTATTTATTGAAAAATTGAGCACGCTATTACCAGTATTAAATTTTGAAATTTTCAGTGTGCCCGAAATTATTTTGTATTATTTGTTTCTAACACTGGCATTTTTAGGCCTACCTAAGATCTTCACTATTTTTTTGGCACCCAAAATTGACCATAATCAAAAAGTTTGAAATAACATTACTATATGGAAACACAGCACTCGCATCACACCACAAAGCAAATTGTGGAACTGAAGCCAAAATTAAACGGTTTTTTAATCAGTTACATTATTTTTTCAATTCCTGGCTTCGTTGTTGGTTTAATAGGGATGGTTTTGACTGTTATTTTATTATTTTTTGTAGTATTCGGGATATTTTTGGGCGCAGATTCCAGTGACACCCAAACTTTACCATATCGTGTTGTAAAAGAAGGTAAAACCACTAATTCGATTTTAATTTACGATCTTAGCGGGCCAATTACTACAGGCACATTAACTGGTTCTGGGGTAACTCGTGAGAGCAATATTTATACCAAGGTGGTAGCTAGCGATTTTGCCGAAATTAAAAAAGATAAAAATATCAAAGGTGTAGTTTTTAGAGTAAATACTCCTGGCGGTGAAGCCTCGGCTTCCAAGGTTTTAGGTGACTTAATCCAAGATTTAAGTAGTTTTTATGGGCAAAGTCAATCTGTTTATTATTTTGATTCTATAGCCGCCAGCGGTGGTTTAATGGCCGCTTATAAAAGTGATAATTATATTGTAGGCTCGCCTTATGGTGAAACTGGCTCCATCGGTGTAATTTTAACTTTACCAAATTTCAAAGGAGCCGCCGACAAAATTGGTTACAGCCAAACTGTAATTAAATCCAGTGAAACTAAAGACATTGGCAGTAGTTTTAGAGATCCAACTGATATTGAAATTAAATATTTCCAAGATAGTGTAAATAAAGAATTTGCAACCTTTAAAGAAACTGTTGTTTCGGGTAGAAAAATTGAGCCAAAAGAAGTTGATAAAATAGCTAATGGATTTGTATACACCAACGATAGAGCCCTAGAATTAGGCTTAATAGATCAACTTGGCGATGTTGAAGTGGCAGTAAACAAAACCGCTAGTAACAATAGATTAAATTCAGATTATCAGGTTTTGGAAATTAAAAATGAAGTTAACTTTGTAGATTCCCTATTTGCTAGTAAAACTTTATCGAACATCTTTAATGCAACCGCGGCAACCTCTAATGTAGTTAATAGAGCTACGTTTTTTAAACCTGGAAATTTGTATATGGTTGACGAATATAAATTGTAAATATGATTTTTTTAACCCTTCTAAATTTATCTCTACTTGGTAATATTTCAAGCACTTTTAACTTAGCTACAAATATTTTACCCAAATCCAAGGTAGAAACTGTAGAAGTTAGCAATTATGTTTTTAGTAGTCCTTTTTTAGATCAACAACTAGATCAATCTAGTAACTTGAAATTTGAAAATTTAGATCAGCTTAATTTAAAAATAACCAAACCAGCTATTAAACCCGTGGTCGCAACCAAAGTTGCAGCAGTAAATACCAAACCAAAATTAACTGGCGATGGCGGCAGTTTAACTATAACTAAAATTGGTTTAATTAATCAAAGTTTGGCTAAATCTAGCATTAGTAAAATTGCCGATATGGACAAAAAAATGCTACATTCCCCAGTTTTAGAAAGTGATATTAGCCCAAATTTATGTTCCAATTATGGGAACAGTTACATTACAGGTCACTCTGAACCTGCCTATGCCAAAGACAAAAACTATCCGGCGGTTAACGTTTTTTCTGACTTAAATTTACTAACAATTGGGGATATTATTAAAGTTAAAAATAATCAAGGCGTGAGTTGCAGTTACAAAGTTACAGGTTGGGACACAGCAGTTACAGAAACTAATGGAAACGTATCTAAAGAGGTTTTTAAAAATGCTTATTACAAAGAATCTACCAAAGCCATGCTAACAATTCAGACCTGTCAAAAAGGTTCCGCGACAGTTAGATTATTACTACGAGCCGAGAAAATTTGACCCCTAAACTAGATTGCAACATTACTAATTAGCAACTACCTGTTTGGTTTTTAGATCAAAAAAAGTAGAGCCCAAAATTACGTCAATAGTTGTGGGAGATTGATCATATGTAAAGCCACTTTGAGTTTTTGAAATTGCTTTTAAAATTGTTAGTTGGATTTTTTGACCAGCTTGGCTATTTAGAACTTCTCGCCTAATTGGTGAGGGATTTGTGTTGGTTGTAACTAGCTTTTTACCATTATATTCCAAAATTATATCACCTTCTTTAATGCCAGCTTCCCCAGCTGCTGAGTTTATATCTACAGGGCTACCTTCTTGCCTAAAAACTAGCTCGCCGTAATCTACAGGAATCCAACTATTTTGAGCTTTTCTAATAGAATTAATTTGCAAACTGGATAAACCAAGTCTAGCCCTGGTAATAGAATTGTTGTTAGAATAAGCATCCAAAATATTTCTAATAGTAGCACTTGGAATCGCTAAACCAATGTTTTGAGCATCCACAGTACCTAGAGTATTCATACCAATTAACTGCCCAGAAGAGTTGAATAATGGCCCGCCAGAGTTACCCCTATTAATTGCAGCGTCGGTTTGAACAAGGTTATCAGCTTGAAAATTTGAACCCGTGCACTGATCCGTAATTTCAGTTTCAAAACTTCTGTTTAATCCAGACACAATTCCTTTTGTCACTGTGTTTTGTAGCTCTCCCAAAACATTTCCAATAGCGACCACGTCCTGACCAAGTTTTAGAGTATCACTGTTTCCAAAACTAATTGTTTGGAATTTTTCACCATTAGAATCTATTTTTAAAATAGCTAAATCATCAATTGGATCAATACTTTTTAGAGTTAAATTATAAGCTTTTTGATCGTGGGTTAAACCTGTAATTTGAATTCTGTCGGCGTCATTTTTACAGATAATAGACACCACATGTTTATTGGTCACAACTAGTCCATCAGAGCTAACTATATAACCAGTACCTGCCGATAAATCTTGAGTTAAATTTAAATTATCGCCTTTACTTTTTAAACTAATAGAAAGTACCGAAGGCAGAGAATCTTCAATTATTTGTATCACGGGTTTACTACCTGTAGCTGGTTGAAAGGCGAATTGATCAGAGTTGATTGTGGCAGAACTAATACTAGAATTATTAGAGTTGACTTTAGAATTGGGATTGTCAGACGGTTTGGAATTTAAATTTCTTAAAAATGTGTTGCCGTTAAGCCAATTTCCAGGGGCAGTATTTGGTAGAGCTACAGCCAAAATAACACAAATAACAGAAATCACCAATAAAATAATTAGTAAAATAATTCCAGATTTTATAAAAATATTTTGTTTATTTGCCAGTGTAACTGGAGTTGTATTTTGTGTTTCCTGGGTTTCTTTTTTTAACTCACCTAGGGTAACGGGTTTAGCTGGGTAGTGTTGAATAAAACCAGGTTGAGGTTCGGCTATAGGTTGGTTATAAGTCGGGGTTTGGTAACCCGGATTAGGTATGTTTTGCGGGGGATAAGTTTGTTGATTTTGTACAGGTAAAGGAGCTGCTATGGGTTGTTGATAATTGGTGACGGGATTACCAAACTGAGAATTTGCTGGGCTGCTGAAATTGGTATTTGGGTTATAATTGTTATTAAACTGGGGATTATTTGGGTAAATATTTTGCCCATT
>Ga0105045_10004348_pt1 | contig 12302 bp, 7 predicted proteins | sample MAT02_FD_78089 | JGI IMG/M metagenome (GOLD analysis project Ga0105045, IMG submission 78089) | Freshwater microbial communities from Lake Fryxell liftoff mats and glacier meltwater in Antarctica - MAT-02 (megahit assembly) | ecosystem: Environmental > Aquatic > Freshwater > Ice > Liftoff... | reverse complement strand
GCAGGTGCCTCCCCGATGCATCGATTGCGCTGCCTCGCTTCGTGCCGCAGGAAGAAACCATGCGACTTCTTCGTGCCCTCCCGAAGCCATCCCGCAGGCGGCGCGATTCTGGCTCCCCCGAGAAGCTGATGCGCTTTGGCGGCCTGCACTAAGTGAGCGGCCTCTGGCTCGCGTCCACGCTCCATACGAGCTCGTGGGATGTCTCCGAAGGCACTGAGCGCAGCGAGGTCACACGCATCGACGTCTCGAATGTCGCGTTCGGTGAGACCTACGAAGCGAGCCTCTTCGCTGCGCCGGAGGGCGCCATCTGCACGACGGAGATCGAGCCGCGTTAGAGGCGTTTTGCGGCCTTTGCATCCGCGCCCGTGCTGACGCCACCTCCGCCTGCGCTCGCCCGCGCACCTCGCCAACTGGCGCGCCCTCCACTTGCGGATCTCCCCGCATGTCCCGCGCCCCCGGCTAGCAAGGCGGGCGGTGATCGCGCCACGAAATGGGCGGCGGCGGAGACCGACTGGGCGGTGTGTTGAGGGTGTTTTGCCCCCTCCAAGCACCGGCATGCGGCGGCCGCGTCCCTGGCCGACGTGCGGCGGACACCGCCCGACGAAGTTGCGTCACCTGCCAACGCGAAGCGGGCACCGCCAAGGGTGGTTGCGTCGCTCGCCGAACTGATACGGACGCCGCGTGCGGACTTTGTGTCACCTCCCGACGTGACGTCTTCACCGCATCTTGAGCTTGCTTCAGTTGCGCACGTGACGCGGACACATTGGGCCGTGAACGCGTCGCGTGCGCTGTTGCGCGAGCTTCGTTTTCAGCTGCCCTTGGCGACTGCGGGCTTGGCCTTCCGCACCTTCTTTCCAGCGAGGGAAACCCGCGAGTTCTTCACGTTCACGTAGAGCGAGGGCCAGCGGGCATCGACATCGGGGCGCTTGCGATCGAGGAAGCGGCCGACCGCGGTGACTTCTTCATGGGCCTCACGCAATGCATAGAACGCAGTGGCCCAGATGCGGCCCGCCTTCTTCGTCGCCGGACGCCGACCTTTCAGGCGCGCCCTCTGCACGATGTCGCAGTGCATCGCGCTCTCGGCCTTGTCCTCCATGCGGAAATTCTTCCGGTCGTGCTTGAGCGCAGCGGTGTGCTTCTCGCGCAGCTTGAGGAGCGAGGTCACGTCATCGACCAAATCTTTGTAGCCCTGCCCTGCGCGGATCACCGTGAGTTCACGGGCGACGTCGGTCACTTCACCGAGGTGATAATCGATGAGCGTGTAGACGCGACTTCGGATGTCCGTGAGCACCCGCATCGAGGAGAACGGCACGCTGGCATCGCTCTCTGAATTGTCGGCGCTGAGGTAGTTCGCCGAGGCCTCCTTCGCGGCCGCGTGCAGCGCCGGATACGCAGCGATGAGCGGGCGATTGAGCGCCTCATCGGGCAGCGCCTCAAAGGCGCGACGCATCTTTGATGAAGCGAGCAGAAGCGCGACCGTCTTTGACGAAGCGAGGGCGGTGTGGTGATCGACAGAGGGCATGGGGAGCGCTTCGAGATCGAGGCGCTCCGTGGGAGGAACTGAGGTCTTCTTGGCCATGCGCAAGCCGTCTCACGATGAGGCGGGTCAGAGCAAGAGGGATGGCGTGCGCACAGGCCACGCGTACCGAGGGCGCTTCGGTTTCACCGATATCGAGACAGGCGACCGCAACTTAGGCGCAGCGCGGGCCCGAGGCCGTCTCCGGTGCACGTGGCGTGTTCGAGCTGCGTCTGCTGTGTGCGTGCTAGCGTGCCGTCTCTTCGAAGGAGCCCCATGAGACGAGATGTGGAGTCGAATGCCCAGGCCTCGAACCCGACAACACCCAAGCTGAGACACGCCCTGAGAGGGCTCCTCGCGCTCTGGGCGTTGCTTGTGGTCGCAGGAGGCCTCGCGAGTTTTGTTTCGAGCGAGGCGTCTGCGCAGGCGCGACCTGCAGCACGGCGGGCGCCACGCGCGGCCCCGACGCTCTGGGATCGCGAGCAGGAGAGGCGTCGGGCGGAGGTCGTGCGGTTGGGCGCGAGGCCCGAGTCGCTGCTGCCACTGCTGGAGCTGGCGAGCGATTGGGAGCTCGCGCCGCAGACCTCGCTGACGGCCCTTCACGCGCTCGCGGACGCCCGCGCCCTGCTGCCGACCGTGCGCGCATCGGCGGGGACGCTGGAGGCCAGCGTGCTGCGTCATCTGGGTCGCATGCCCGAGGCGGAGGCGCGCCTTGAGTCGCTCGGCTTCATCCGACACGTGCGCTTCCTCGGGCCCTTCTCGAATGAAGGCCGCCACGGCTTCGCGACGGTCTTCCCGCCCGAGACAACGCTTGAGGCGCCATCGCAGCTCGATGTGGAGTTTGCGGGCGCGGAACATCCGATTCGCTGGCGTGACCTCCCCGAGCGCCTCGATGTTGGAAGCATCTCGCTCGACCCGTTCATCACGCCGAGCGCGAACGCGTGTGCGTTCTTGGAGACCTTCGTGCAGGTCGAGCGTGCGCGTCCAATGGCCCTCTGGACAGGCGCGAGCGGCGCCGTGCGCGTGTACTGGAATGGCCGCGTGGTGTTTGAAGATGCGCGCTATCGCGGTGGCGAGCTGGATCGCGGTGTCGCGGTGGTGGAGGCGCGCAGCGGCTGGAACCGCGTGCTCGTGAAGCTCTGCAACGACGACTCCGATTTCTCCGCCTACCTGCGCTTGAGTGAGGTCGACGGTGCGCTGGTTCGCGTCCAAGCGGACCCAGCTGGCGCGACCCTCGCGACCGCGTCGACAAGCCCGCCGAGCACAACGCTCCCGCCTGCGCCCGGCGCGGTGAGCGCGCTCTTTGAGACGGCGCTTGCTGCGGCGCCCAACGACGCGCAGCTCCATGAATCGCTGGCGCGCTACCTCGCCTATACGAGTGGTGAAGAGAGCACCGAGCACCGAGCGCGTGACCTCGCGGCGCGCGCGGTGGAGCTGAGCCCAAGCGCGCGAAACTGTCTCTTCGCGGCGCGCCTTCAGGAGACACGCGACGACACCGCGCGGCTAGTTGCCCAGGCCGTCGCGCTGGCGCCGAATGATCGCGAAGTACAGCTCGCGCATGCGTTCCATATCGCAGGCGGCGCCAGTGGTGAGCGCGCGCTCCCACTCTTTGAGGCCATCCCTCCAGACACGACGTCTGGCATCACGGCGCTCACGGCCCGCGCGCGCATTCTCTCGCGCCTTGGGTTTGAAGAGAGCGGACGCGCGCTGCTGGAGAGCCTCGATACGCGCTTCCCAGCGAGCATCTCGCACCTGCGATCACGCGTCGCCCGCGAGGCCGCGCTCGGTCACGTCAGCGTGGCGGATGGGCTGCGTGAGGAGCTGCTGCGTGCGCGCCCGGATGACATCAACGCGCGCCATGAGATCGTGGCGCGGGCGCTGCGACGCGGAGAGCGTGAGCGCGTGCTCGTGGAGCTCCAGCAGGGGCTCTTCTATCGGCCAAGCTCGGCGCTTGCGCTGGCGTGGGCGTCGGATGTCTACGACGCGCTCGATGACGAGGGAGAGTCGATCACCATGCTCACGCGAGCCACGGAGCTCGACCCGCACAACGCCGGCACGCGCGTGGCGCTGGGTGAGCGTCTCTTGTCGTTCGGAAGGCGTGACCAAGCGCTCGCCACCCTTCGCGAAGCCTTGGCCCTGCGTCCCCAAGACCCGGGCACGCGTCAGCTCATCGAGCATATCGAGCCCGAGCAGCGCACCGATGAGGCCTATGCGACGGCGATCGAGACGATCCTTGAGCGTCGAAGCAGCGAGACCGGCTGGCCAGGGCGTGTGCTCCACGACCTCGAAGTGCGCACCGTGTTGCCCAATGGGCTCTCGAGCGCGTTCCATCAGCGCGTCTACCAAGTGCATGACGCCGAGGGCGCGCGTGCACTGCGTCAGCACGGCATTCAATACGAGCCCGGCGCGCAGTGGGTCGATGTGCGCTCGGCGCGTGTCTACCGAAACGGCCGCGTGCTGAGCTCGTTCGACACGGGCGAGACGAGCCTCGCGGAGCCCGAATACAGTATGTATTTCTCGGCGCGTCGGCTCATCGTGACCTTGCCCGAGCTTGAGCCAGGCGACGTGATCGAGCTCCGCTACCGCATCGACGACATCGGCTCACGCAACGAGTATCAGGGATACTTTGGTCAGCTTCGTGGCCTCCAGGGGCAGATGCCGATAGCGCACCTTGAGCACATCATTCTCTCGCCGACCTCGCGCACGCTCGTGTTCAACACGCCGACGATCGCGCTGGCGCACGAGACGCGCACAGAAGGAGACCGCCGCATCGATCGGTTCTCGGCGGACAACATCGTGCCGCTCCGCTCCGAGCCAGGGCAGCCTGGCTACACGGAGATCGCGCCCTACCTCCACGTCTCGACGTTCCAATCGTGGAACGAGCTGGGACGCTTCTGGTGGTCACTTTCCGAGCGTCAATTCGAGCCCGATGCGGATCTAGAGCGCACGGTGCACGCGCTGATCGACGACACCACGGATGTGCGCACGCGCGTCTCGCGCATCTACGCCTGGGTCATCGATCACATCCGCTACGTCGGCCTGGAGTTCGGCATCCACGGGCATATGCCCTACCGTGTGGCCGACGTGGTCGACCGCGGCTTTGGTGACTGCAAAGACACCGCGTCGCTCCTCTACGCGATGTTCCGCATCGCTGGCATCGACTCGCGGGTGGTGCTCGTGCGTACGACCCGCAACGGAGAGATCGGCGACTCGCCCGCATCACTCTCAGCATTTGATCACGCGATAGCCTACGTGCCCGAGCTCGACCTCTTCCTCGACGGAACCTCGGAGCGCTCGGGCATCGATGAGCTCCCCGAGATGGATCAGGGCGCACTTGGTCTCGTCGTTGGGCCGACCACGGTGGAGCTTCGTCATCTGCCGGTTCGCACGGCCGAACAAGCGGGTCGTCGTCGTCAGCTGACGGTCACGTTCGCGCCCAATGGCTCGGTCACCATGCAAGGAAACGAAGAGCTGCTCGGCAACGAGGCGCCGCCGGTGCGTCGCCGCTTCGAGGCCGAGGAGAGCCGCTCTCGCCTCCTTGGCGTGACGCTCTCGGGCATGTTTCCGGGCTTCGAATTGGCGGGGCAAGAGTTCTCCAGCCTCGCCGATCGGTCGCAGCCTGTGCGCTACACGTGGCGCGGGACGTCGGCGCGTTTCGGGGAGCGCAACGGCAACTCGATTCGGATCGCGCCCGCGGTCATCAGCGAGCTTACGCGCGGTTGGGCGACCCTGCCGCAGCGCACGCATGCGCTCATCCTCGGGCCGCCTTCGCACTACCGAGAGAGAAGGACCTTGGCGCTCGGGACCCTGCGCGCGACGGAGGTGCCGCGCGGCGGCGTGGTCGAGTCTCCCTTCGGAAGACTCAGCGTTCGCTACACAAGCGCGGGCAACAGCGTGGTGATCGAGACCGAGCTTCTGGTGACGCGTACGCGTGTGGAAGTCAGCGAGTACCGGGCCTTCCGTGAGTTCAGTGAGCGCGCCGATGCGCTGCTTCGTGAGCGTGTTGTCGTCTCAGGTGTCGTTGCAGGAGGTGTCCCATGAAGCGCAACCCAAAGGTTGCACGTGCGCTCTTGACCTCGCTGGCGCTCACAGCGCTGGGCGGCTGTGGTGGTGCGGTGCAGTCGCGCGGAGAGACGACCATCGCGCGTCGGCCCTCGGTGGATCCTGCGCTCGCCGAGGCACGTGCCCGTGCGCGCGCGATGCCGAACGATGCGGCCGCATAGGCGATATGGGCGGACCTCGAAGCCTTCGGTGAAGGCGGCGACCCCGAGGCTGTGGATGCGTCGATGGCGCGGGCCGTGGCGCTCGCTCCCGAGGATGTCGGGCTCGCCTATGCGCAGGGTGTGATCGCTGCACATCGCGGTCGTCCCTCGGAGGCGGTCGATGCGCTGCTGCGTGTGCTCCAGCACGGCGCGGACTCCACCGACACGCTCGCGACAGACTACGTCGCGGAGTCGTTGCTCATGCTCCGCGGCCTCTCGACCGATGTCCCCACCCTCTACGAGCGCGTGATCCCAAGCGTGGAGGCGGTCTATCGCGCGCCGGGAAATCTGGGCTTCACCGCGCGGCGCATCGCCTTCTTCTGGCTCCTCGATCGTGCGCGGGTCACAGGCGACGTGGCGCGTGTGACCACGCTCGAACAAGAGATGAGCTGCCCGACCTCCGCGCGTGTCGCCGGGCCCTTCGGCATCTATCCAATGCGCGCATTCGACGCGACGCTTCCGGCGGAGGGAAGCGGCCCGATGGCGGCGCGCTACGACCTCGGCCCAGGTCGCGGAGTGGCCGCGACACGGACGGTCGAAGCGGAGCAATGCGGGCTTGAGCTGCGAAGCACAGAGCGCGCGACCTCGGGCTCCGGAACACGCGTCGTCGAGGCGACGCTGCATGCGAACGCCACCGGCCGCTACACGCTCGCACTCGACACAGAGGCGAGTGTGCGGGTGTCGATCGATGGACGCTCCGTGGGCGTGATCGATCGACGCCGAGACGAGCATCCGTTGGTGATGATGCTGCCCTTCGAGCTCACCGCCGGCGACCACGAGCTGGAGATCAAGCTCACCTCGCGCGAGGCCGTGAGCTGGCTCGCGTGGACCTTGGACGCGCAGTCAGGCGCTTACGACCCGGCGGCCCACAACACAGTGCCGGAGACATCCGAGCGCGCGATCGGACGCTTCCTCATCGTGCGCTCGCTCCGATCGCGTGGGCTCTCGATCGCCGCACGCGAGGCGATGATTCGCTTCTCGGGCAACAACGAGCTCGTCTCCGAAGGCACGACGAGCCCCTGGCTTCAGCTCGCAGCGGACATCGCGAACAGCGACTCGTTTGCCCCTGAGTCACGGCGCACCGACGACGAGCGCGCGCTCATTGCGCGCTCTCTTGAGCGTGATCCGAACTCCTATCGGCCCATCTTCGACAACGCAGCGATGGAGCCCGAGCAGGACAGGCGTCTCGCTGCGTTGCGCGCGGTCGCGGAGCGCTTTCCGCACCTGCCGAGCGCCTGGCTCTATTTGCGTGAGCAGCTGATCAATGCGGAGTTCTTCGCCGAGGCGCGCACCGCGCTGGCGCATGCCGCCGAGGCCAGCCCCGAGAGCTGCGCGGTGCGCGGCGCGCAGTTCGATGACCTGATCGATCGCGGTCGTTACCCCGCGGCGCAGGCGTTCATTCCTGCGCTGATGGTCTGCAACGCGCGCGATCGCTCGGCGCTCTCGCTGGCGATCGCGCGTCGCGACTGGGCTGCGGTGGATACAGAGATGACGCGCCTCGCGCCCCTGATGACGGAGGACGAGCGTCGTGAGCTTGGGCTCGCGATCGCGGGCGCGCGTGGTGACACGGCGGCGGAGACACGCCTCCGCGCAGCGATCGAGCAGGAGGCCGAAGAGGGCTCGCTCGTGGTGCTCCAAGCCGACCGCCGCTATGCCGCAGGAGACCGCGCAGCCGCGCGACAAATTCTGGAGACAGAGGCCGCGCGAGCGCCCGATGAGACGCAGAACCTTCGACGTCTGCTCTTCGCCCTCTCCACGCGCGACATCATGGAGCCCTATCGCGTCGATGGCCTCGCGGCCGTGCGTCGCTTGGAGGCCTCAGGTCGCAACTACGATGGCTTCCCGGCCGTGCTCGTCTTCGACTACATGGTCACGCGCATTCAGGAGAACGGCAGCGCGATCGATCTCGTGCATCAGATCTTCCGCATCCAGACGCAGCAGGGCGTGGAGCGTTTCGCCGCGATTCCGCTGCCAGGTCGTGTGCTCACGGTGCGTGTGGTTCGTCCGGACGGAACGATCCGCGAGCCCAATGAAGTCGCCGCACAGACGGATCTGCCGCCGCTCTCGATCGGCGATTACGTCGAGTACGAGCTGGTGCGTGAGCACGCGCCGCGCTGGGGCGATGCGTATCAAAGCGATGGCTGGACGTTTCAGAACTACGCCGAGCCCTTCGATCACTCGGAGATGGTCTTCGTCGCGCCCGAGTCGATGCCGCTTGAGTTCGATGTGCGCGGCCCCGTGCCTCCGCCTGTCGTGACGACGGCGAATGGCCTACGCACCCATCGCTTCTTGATGACGGAGCAGCGCCCCTTGGTCGCGGAGCCGAACGCCTTCCCCGAGCCTGCCGTGCAGCCAAGTCTGCGCGCCGGTGTGCGTGTGACCTGGGAGCGAATGCTGGGCTCGGTGGATGATCTGCTCAAGGACCGAGACCCGGTGGATCCAAGCGCGGCGCGTCTTCTGGCGCGGGAAATTCACGCTGGCCCCGAGGTGCCTGCAGCCCTTCGTGTGCAGCGTATTCATCGCTGGGTGATGGAGAATATCGAGGTGGCTGAGGGCTTCTTTGCGCTCGCGCCCTCGATGATCTCCGTGCGTCGTGGGAGCCCTGTGCGCGTGCTGCGCTACCTGCTCGCCGCAGCGGGCATTGAGGCGACCATCGGCGTGGCGCAGCGCACCGACGGCGAGAGGCCGCGCGCGCTCCCAAGCTCGGCTGTGTACTCCGAGGCGGTCGTGCGTGTGTCGATCGAGGGGCGCGATCTCTGGCTCTCAACGCTAGGTCGCGGCACCGCGCACAGCCTGCTTCCGCCGACGCTCGTGGGGCAAGAGGTGGTGATGCTTGATGGACAGCTCACGCATGCGCGGCTGCCCCTGACGCAAGGTCAGGCGACGCAGCAGCAGAGTCGCCTCGTGGTGGAGGTGCAGCCCAACGGCGTGGCGTTCATCGAGGCGCAGATCGTCTGGTCAGGCATCGAGGCCGCGCAGCTCCGCGGGGCCCTCCGAGATGTGCCTCCTGCGGATCGAGATCGCGTCATCGCAGAGCGCCTTGTGCCGAGCATCATCCCCGGTGGCGAGGGTGATCCAGCGCGCGTGACGATCCTCGGGCTCGATGATTGGGAGGAGCCAGTGACCATTCGTTTCGCGGCCGCTTCCAACGCGCTCTTTACCCGCGACGAGTCGGCGATTCGCATGGCGCCGCTCTTTCAGACCGGCATCGAGCGCGAGTTCGCGCAGCTCTCCGTCCGCACGACGAGCCAGCTCCTCTCGCATGTCCGCCAGGAGCTCGATCTCACGGTGCGTGGCCCCTTCAACTTCGTCGCGCCGCCCTCAAGACGCGCCGAAGGGCCGGGCGGCGCCATCGCCGAGGTCATCTCAGAGACGGCAGCCGATGGGTCCGTGCACACCATCCGTCGCGTCGCGGTGCCGACCACCGTCGTGCCGGTATCGGACTACGCCGCGCTCACACGCTTCTGTCAGCAGGTGGCGGCGATGGAGAGTCAGAGCGTGGCAATTCGCCGCGAGGTGAACCAGTAAACAGTGTCCCGAGAGGGAAACCAGTAACTAATTCGCAGATGAGCGCCTCCCCCAAGCGCTACGTGATGACCGGCGGATCGGACTTTGCCGTCCACGACAACGGGCATGTTATGAGTGACGCATGACGCATCGTTTTGGAACGCTCTTGTTGGTTCTTGCACTCGCTGGCGCAGTTGGCTGCGGTGGCGGGAGCGCACAGTCGGGCTCGGAGTCGAGCGGCTCCTCCGGCCAAGAGGTCGCGGGTGAGAACGATGGCTTCGACAACGAGGGCTTCGAGGACACGGGCGATCCGCAGATGCAGCACGGTACAGCCAGCGCGCGCGAGCTGCTCGGCGTGCATCCGCCAGCGACGCCCTGGCATGACATGACGCACGACCAGCAGGTCGACTGGATGGTCTCGAACGTCCTGCCGATCGCGGCGGAAGACTTCTCGACCTACGACGCCGAGCGCTACAGTGCGGTCACCTGCGCGACCTGCCACGGAGCCAACGCCGACGCGGTCCACTACGAGCTGCCATCCGCCGAGCTGCCCGTGCTTCCACGGCCCGGCACGCCCAACTGGGAGCGCATGAGCCAGACGCCCGTGTTCACGTTCATGCACGACGTGGTGACGCCGACGATGGCCACGCTCGTCGGTGAGGAGCCCTACAACCCCGCCACGAACTCGGGCTTTGGCTGCTTCGAGTGCCACACGATGCGCCCGAACTGATCGCTTCACCGCGAGGTGAGTGACCGAGGTGAGTGACCGAGGTGACCGAGGTGAGTGACCGAGGCAAACGACGACGCCCACCGCGTCGTCGTTTTGCTTCCGCCGCTCGGCGCTACTTCCCGCGCTCCAGCTCATAGAGCACGACAGGCCGAGACTTGGGCACATAGACGCCGCCCCCGCATGACTCGAAGTGTTCGTTGAGCGCGCTCCGATAGAAGCGCGCCGGACGCAACTGCATGCGCCCATCGGTGCGCGCCTTATCGACCGTCTCGGCCCAATCCTCCTTCGTCAGCGCCTCAATGTAGAGCGCCTTCTTGGTGAGCCGCGCGAGGTTCTCCATCGCCCGCTTGGCGGTCTTGGCGTCGAGGTAATGCAGCACGCCCTGACAGACGACGAGATCGGCCGGCGCCCCCGCATAGTCAGCGACCGAGCCTCGCTCCCAGCCGAGCTTCTCGACGAGGTGCTCGCTGTACTCGACGCCCCGATATCTCGCGTTGACGAAGAGCGCATCGGAGGGCGCCTTCCACCATCCGAGGCCGCAGCCGAGGTCGAGCACGGAGCGGATCTCAGCGACCCGAAGCTGCGCGAGATAGGCCGCAACAAAGCGCGCGAGCCGCGCCGTGTCTTCGGGCGAGGCGACGCGTGTCCGTACGCGCTCGTAGTAGCGCTCGTAGTACGCGGCATCGAAGGTCTCGGTCTCATGCTTCAGCCTGGGTCTCGCCATGGGCGGGAGTGAAGCTGCGGGGTGCGCGATGCGCAATGGGGTTGGTGTGGCTGTGTCCGTGTTCGATGTTCTGCGCTCCACCCGCGCGCCCCGCGTAGTCTCCCCGCCTTGTCTACGTCCATCACGTTCGCGTCCGCGCTCGTGCCTCTCTGGGACCGCGCCGCGGAGTGGAGGCGACGGCTCGCCATGATCCACGGGGCGCGCTCGTTTCTCTATCTCTCGACCTTCTACATCGAGCACGACGCGTACGGCATCGAGCTCATCTCGGCGCTTCAGCAGGCTGCCGCGCGTGGCGTGGAGGTGAACCTGCTCATCGACGGCTACGGACAGCGCCTCGGTGGCGCGCAGATGTCACGCAAGCAGCGCGGCACGCTCTCGCGGTGCCTTGATGCGCTCACCGACGCTGGGGCGGTGGTGCAGACCTACCAACCGCGCCACAGGCTGCAGCGTTGGCTCGGCGGTGGGCAGCACGTGAAGATGCAGGTCTCCGAAGAAGGCGAGGCGATCTTCGGGAGCAGCAACATCACGAAGGCCTCCTTCGAGGGCTGGAACGAGTACGCCGTGGCGCTGCGCGGGCCAGTCGTTCGCACGCTCCTCGAGAGCTACCGCGACATCGGCGGCACCGTGGCGACCGAGCATCTGGGCCGCCTGCACGCGAAGGGCGCGCACGCCGACATCCCGCTCGACTATTGGTTCGAGAACCCAAACCTTCGCCATGGACGGCTCGGTCCCATCGGCTGGCAGGGCCCGAACGAGGTCACCGCACGCCTCGTGGAGATGATCGCATCGGCACAACGCGAGGTGCTGATCAGCAGCTTCTATTTCAAGCCCTGCGACGCCCTCGCGCGCGCCCTGCTCGACGCAGCGCGACGCGGTGTTCACATCGAGATTCACCACTCGCACCGCGACGCCCTCCCCGCCACCGACCTCGCCTGGGTCGCCGCGGCGGTCAGCTACGCGCCGCTCCTCGACGCGGGCGTGGAGATCTACGAGGGCCTGCACGGCGAGCACTCGAAGGTCGTCCTCGTCGATGGAAACTGGGCGGCGTTTGGCAGCTACAACTTCGAGGACGCGGCCCACGACCGGCTCGCCGAAGCGATGCTCGCCAGCCGCGATCCCCGCGCGGTCGAACCTGCGCGCGCCATGTTCGAAGTGCTTCGCGCACAGGCAGACAACCTGCTCGTCACCGCCGCATCCTTTCGTCGACTGCCCGCCCCCCTCAAGGCGCGCGTGGCTCGCTATGGTCGCTTCAAGTGGTGGCTCTGAGGTCGAGCGGGACTCGGACTCACGGATGGCCACGGCCGCGGTCAGCTCGGCGTGGATGGAAAAGCGACCCGCAATCACGGGCCCAAAAACAACGATCCGAGCGCGAACGCGCGCCGTCGTTGATCCCAACGCGCTTTTTCGGCATGCTAGGGCTCACATGGAAAACGAGTCCCTCGTACAGCGCGACGCCCAACTCCTTCAACAGGCCATGGGCATCGGTCAAAACCTCAGCTTCATCCTGGTGTTCGCGACCGCGGCGCTCTTCGCGGTGATTGGCGTCATCACGGTGATCGCCTC
>Ga0105045_10004347_pt1 | contig 12302 bp, 11 predicted proteins | sample MAT02_FD_78089 | JGI IMG/M metagenome (GOLD analysis project Ga0105045, IMG submission 78089) | Freshwater microbial communities from Lake Fryxell liftoff mats and glacier meltwater in Antarctica - MAT-02 (megahit assembly) | ecosystem: Environmental > Aquatic > Freshwater > Ice > Liftoff... | reverse complement strand
GGCCTGCCGGTGTTCCAGTTGCTGGGCGGGCAAACGCGCGACGCGATTCGCATCTACAACACCTGTGTCGACACGCCACGGTATGCCGACCAGACGGGTTTCATCGAGCGCCCCGGCGAGCTGGCGCAGTCGCTGCTCTCGCAGGGCATCAGCGCCATGAAGGTCTGGCCTTGGGACCGGTTCGCACCGCAGAGGCGCGCGGCCACCGTGACCGGTCCGGCGGGCTGGTCCGCCGTCGGCCCGGTCGGCCATGATCTGTTGCCCGAGCAACTCGCCCAGGGCCTGTGGACTGTGCAGGAGATCCGCCGCGCGGTCGGTGACCGGATGCAGATTGCCGTCGAGGGTCACGCGCGCTGGGACCTGAATTGTGCGCTGCGCATCGCCCGCGCACTCGAGCCTTACGACGTGTTGTGGATGGAAGACTTCCTGCAGCCCGACAGCGCGGTCGACCTCGCGCGGCTGGCGCGCGAGTCGCGCGTGCCGCAATCGGTCAGCGAGCGCCTGATGACACGGCATGCGTTTCGACGCATCCTGGACGCCGACTGCGCACATGTCGTGATGCCTGACCTCGTGTGGACGGGTGGCCTGACCGAGGCGCTCAAGATCGCCGCCATGGCCGACACCCACCATGTGTCCATCGCACCGCACGACTGCACCGGGCCGGTGAATCTGTTCGCGTGCCTGCAACTGTGCGCCGCCATTCCCAATGCGATGATCATGGAAACCGTACGCGGCTTTTGCGAGGGCTACTACCGCGAGGTCGCAACGCCCGACGTTCCGCTCCAGGACGGACGGGCCCTGTTGGACCGCTTTGGCCCCGGGCTGGGCGTGTCTCTGCGCAACGAATTCCTGGCGCGATCCAATCTGCAGCGGCGACTGTCCGCCACCTGACCCCGAACACGACACATGAAGATCACCAGATCGAAACGATCACTATCAACGCCGGCTGGAAGAACGGGTTGCCGCTCAACGTGCACACCGATGGCGGCATGGTCGCACGCAACGTCGGCCAAGACTGGCGGCCGGTAGCGGCGGGGCGGCACAATCCCCGGTCTCCAACCGTAAGTGTCCCAGTGAAGAAGAATCAGCCGGCCATCCCCAGCACCACCGACGGTGACCTCGATGAAGCGGCGCAGCAGGAGCTTGCCTTGCTCGCGCTGCAACCGGCAACCCTGCTGCGTGAGCAGGGTCCGCTCTACCGGCAACTGACGAACCGCCTGCGCGCGCCGATCGAGAGTGGTGTACTCGCGCCCGGTCACCCGCTGCCGCGAGAGGCAGACCTAGCTACGCGGTTTGGCGTGAGCCTGATCACCGTACGCCAGGCGCTGCGCGACCTGGAAGGCGAGGGACTGATCAAGAAGCGCACTGCCAAACCGGCCATTGTGGCCGTGCCACAGCCGCGCAGCGAGGCGCGGGAGTTCCAGAGCTTTTCGGCGATTGCCGCCTCCACGCTGGACCGGCGCCTGGTGATCAAGAGTTACCGCAAGGAGCGCTCGGCACTGGCCTGCGAGGTGTTTGCGCTGCCAGCCACCACTGCCTGTTATTGCCTGCGCGCCGTGTTGCAGGAGAAGGATCAACCGATCGCGCAGACTGCGTTTTACTTTCCGCCAGCCATCGGTAGCCGGCTCAAACGCGCAGATTTCGACGATGTCGTGGTGTTTCGCGCCGTGCAGCGCCGACTGGGCATCACGCTGTCGCGGGCGCAGATCAAGGTGCGTGCGGAGATTGCCGACGAGGCGCTGGCGCGCATGCTGGCCTATGACCTGGGCGGCCCGATTCTGGCCACCGAGATGTCGTTTTTTGGCGCTGCAGGTGAGCCGGTGGAACTCACCGTTTCGCGCTGCCGCGCCGACTATTTCAGCATTACCTACGACGCGCCCAACGACATGTTGTAGTCGCGCGCGCCGGCAAGAGGGGAGGGCCTGGCAAGTTGCGGGGTGTTTGAAGGCGCAACCCCAAGCGAAAGATGACGCCCAAGTCACTGGCCGATAGTCCTGAAGCGTTCTCCTGATTTATCATGATAAATCGGTAGAATGGTAATGAATAATCACCATGAATCGTTACCTTTCGAACCTGATCGCCAGTGACCTGGCCAAAAAAATGGTGTTGGTCACGGGTCCCCGGCAGGTGGGCAAGACCACCTTGGCCCGCGCCTTGGGCGATCAATTCAGCAACCCGCTGTATCTGAACTACGACCAACTCGCAGACCGTTTGCGCATCCAGAACTCGGATTGGCTGTCCACACACGGTCTGGTGGTCTTGGATGAGCTGCATGCCATGCCCCAATGGAAGGCTTATCTCAAGGGAGCGTTTGACACCAAACCCGCAACCCAAGCGCTGATGGTGACCGGCAGCGCCCGGCTCGACACCTTTCGGCAAACCGGCGAATCCCTGGCTGGCCGGTATTTCCGCTGGCGGCTGCATCCTTTTTCGGTACGGGAACTCCTGCCGCAGGTGTCCGGCCCGGATCAGGCCCTGGAGACACTGATGCGGTTCGGGGGATTTCCCGAACCCCTTTTCGAGGGCACCGAGAGTGGCCGCCGGCGCTGGCAAAACCAGTACTTCACCGACCTGGTTCGGGAGGATGTGCTGGAATTCAGCCGCATTCACGAGGTGCGCGCCATGCGGCAACTGGTGGAACTGTTGCGCAGCCGCACCGGAAGCCCGTTGTCCTTCGAGTCGCTGGGTCGGGATTTGGGTATTTCTGCCAAAACAGCGCGCAGTTACGTCCAGATTCTGGAGGCCTTGCACATTGTTTTCTTGATCACGCCCTACCACCGAAATGTCGCGCGCGCATTGGCCAAGGCGCCCAAGCTGTACTTTTACGACTGGGCTTACCTGGAGGACTCGCAGGCGGATACCACCACCTCCGGCGCGCGTTTGGAAAACCTGGTCGCCAGCCACCTGTTGAAACACACCCAGTTCCTGAGCGACAGCGACGGTACGCCCATCGCGCTTCACTACCTCAAGACCACCAGTGGCAAGGAAATTGACTTTGTGTTGGCCAACGACAAAGGGGAACCAACCCATTTCATTGAAGTCAAGATGAGTGATGCGGTGCCGGGCTTTGCGATTCGCGAAATGCAGCAAGCCCACCCCCAGGCAAAGGCCGTTCAGTTGGTGATGCGAGCGCCGCACGGCTTTGACTCCCAGGGTGTCCAAGTGCGGCCAGCCGCAAAGTGGTTGGCGGATTTGGCGGCCTGAAGGAGCCAGAGGCAACGACATGTTTTTTTGCGCTGCCTTTCATTGCGCAGCACTGCATTGCGGACCCAGCGCGTGGAAATTTTCATTCCATTTTTATCACAAGTGATTCCTATTTTTTAGGACTTCTTAGAGCACAATTTTTGCCTCGCAATGACTGCCACGGAAGGATCTGCATGGAGCTGGCGCAAAAAACTCTGTCTCGATCGACCCTGCCGTCAGGCGCTTTCTGGAAGGCTATCTGGCCAGCGGCGGCAGCAGAGCCGCTCGGCGGTCGTCAATGAGGCGCTGCGCCTGCTTGAGCAGCGTGAAAACGAGCGCGCGCTCGAACTGGCCTACCGCCAAAGCGCACCCGGTGATCACGTGCTGGTTCAAGAGTTCCAAAGCAGTTTGCAGGATGGTCTTAAAGGGCCGAGTGATGAAACGTGGTGATATCTATTTCGCCGCGCTGGACCCTGCGGACGGCTCCAAGGTGCAAAAGACACGGCCTGTCATCATCGTCAGCAACGACGTGGCCAACCGCGCAAGCAGTCTGGTGACGGTCATCCCGATGACGTCGAACCGCACCCGGGTCTACCCGTTTGAAGTCGCGCTGGACGCAAGCGACACCGGCCTCGGCAAAGACAGAAAAGCCATGGCGCAGCAGGTGCGCACGCTGGACAAGGCGCGACTGGGGACTTTCCGTCGGGGAGCGGTCACGGGCGACAAGATGCTGCTTGTCGACGTTGCGTTGCGCCTGCACCTGGAGCTTTGATGGTTATCGTTTGCCAGGCAGGAAACACTCCTGCAGCGGCGGACACGGTCGAGAAGCCTGCATTGCGAAACGTTGACCCGCATACTTATATTATTATAATAAATTCAGAAATCCAGGAGACTGTCAATGGTACGTATTCCTTATGTCGACATGGAAACGCTCGACCCGATCCGCGAAGATCCCAGCCCCTACAACCCAGACTGGATTTCCGATCACAACATTCACAGGGCGATGGCGCACCACCCGGAGGCTTTGCGTGTCTTCTGGCCGCGTATCGGCACGTGGATCCGGGGCAAGTCGACCCTTGCGCCTCGCTTGCGTGAGTTGGCCATCATTCAGGCCAGTTACGTCACCGCCAGCGGCTACGAGTTCAGCCATCACGTCCATTACGCCGAGCAGGTAGGGGTTACCCACGAAGATGTGCTTGCGATCATTGCCGAGACGAATGGCCAGGCAAGCAAGCTGAACGAATTGGAGCGAAGCGTCGTCAAGGCGGCTCGGGACTTGACCGTCAACCTGCAGATTGACGACGCGACGTGGTCGTTTCTAGAGGAGCAACTGAGTCGCGTGCACCTCACCGAAATGGTGTTGGTTATCAGCTACTACAACCACGTTATCCGCCTGGTGGCGGCCCTGCAGATCGGCATCGAGTCTGAGGAGGGTGAAGCCACTCTCGCACCCTACCTGGATCGCTACCCCGCGCCGCATCAGATCGGCCGCTGGCGTTGACGACAGGGTTATCGCGTTTGGCTCGTAGCGCGAAGCCGGCAGGATGTCAGATCGGGTCCTGGTGCCGGTTACGGCGTACGCGGTCCGGCGGCGAGTTAGGAATACAGACTGAACAGAGAGGAGTCCCGGATGCCGATCGAAAAAATGTTCGACCTGCGCAAAAGAGTGGCGCTGGTGACCGGAGCGGCAGGTAGCATGGGCGGTGCGATCGCGACCATGTACGCGGACGCAGGCGCAGACCTGCTGCTCGTTGACATCGACGGCGACGGGCTGCTCAGGATGGCAAAAGAACTGCAGCGGCCAGGACAGCGGGTTCGCACCGTCGTGGCAAGTGTCGGAGACATCCAGCAGATCACGGAGGCATTTGCACTTCTGGACCGTGAGTTCGGAAAGATCGACATCCTGGTGAATGTGGCGGGTCCTGCAAAGCTCGGCAAGCCGGAAGAGGTTAGTCTGGCCGACGTGGAATACACGGTCCACCATATCGTCATAGCCAAGTTCTTCTGCTGCCAGCAGGCGGGCAGACGGATGCTGGCAGCGGGGAAGGGGAGCATCATCAACATTTGCTCCGTCACGGGTATCGCGGCCAATGGCCGCAGTCACCTGCCCTACAGCATGTCGATGGCCGCCGTCGGGGGGATGACCCGGGAGCTGAGCACGGAATGGAGCGGCCGAGGGGTACGGGTGAATGCCATTGTCTGCGGTCAGATCAGCAACACGCACCTGGAACAGAGGATGGAAGACGATCCTCGGTTGAGAAAGAATTTCCTGCGGGGCATCCCGATGGGACGCCTTGGCGTCAACGAGGACATCAAGGGGATCGCGCTCCTTCTGGCTTCGGACGCCTCGTCGTTTATTACCGGTGCCTTGATCCCGCTGGATGGAGGGAACCTGGCGAAGAATGCGGGCGGTTCGCATCCGGGGATGCCCGAGTTCTGAATCGCAGGCGCAGCCGTGGCCCTCGACGCAAAGCTTCACGCCGTCCTCGATCCAGTGTTCACCACGCACGACTTCCGGCTGGAAAGTGGTCAAGTGTTGCCGGAGTTGCGCATCGCCGAACTGGAGACCGACCCCCACTGGCACGGCGGCGTACTACGATCACGGCGGCTTGGCCGGGACGATGACGCGGATTCGCATCAATACGCTGGTCCGGTACGGTATCCGCGAGCTTCTGGCACCGGACTTTCCCGATATTGCAGTGCGTGGGGCCGCTTCGACGTACCCAAAACAACAGTACGTTCCGGCCCTTGCGTGTTTTACTTATATTATTATAATAATCAAAAAATGGACCGCCACGGCTGGACAGCGAGCTGATGGTGAACCCCTCTGACCCACGGAGACAAACACGATGAAGGTGGAGCTTGCAGGCAAGGTCGCGCTGGTCACTGGTGCCGGTCAGGGCATTGGGCGCGCTATTGCCGATACGCTGACGCGCAATGGTGCCAGCGTTGTCTATTCCGACATTGATGGGCAAGCGGCGCAAGTGGCCGCCAGCGGCGGTGGCGGAGTACTCGGTATGACCCTTGACGTGGCCGACGGCGATTCGATCATCGCAGGTGCGGCGCGCATTGTGGAGCAGTTCGGCCGCATCGACATCCTGGTCAACAACGCCGGCATCGGGGTGCCCGCGAGCGGCCGCAAGACGGTGGACGCGTTCGACATCGATGCCTGGCACGAGCTGATCAAGATCGACCTTACCGGTGTTTTCCTCATGAGCCGCGCTGTAGCAGGCATCATGAAGCAGCAGAAGTCCGGCCGCATCATCAACATTGCGTCTGTGCTCGGACTCATGCCGGCGCGCCTGCAGAGCTCCTATGTTGCAGCCAAGGGTGGCGTGGTCTTGCTGACAAAGTCCATGGCACTGGAACTGGCGGCCGACGGCATTCTGGTCAACGCAGTCGCGCCCGGGTCCACCCAGACACCGGCATGGGAAGCATGGATCAAGAACGCCGGCAGCGAAGCGCAAAGCCTGCACGAGCGGCTGATGGCCCATATCCCGATGGGACGACCCGGAACGTCCCAGGAAATGGCCCATGCCGTGCTGTTCCTGGCGGCACCCGAGAGCTCTTACATCACCGGCCACGTCCTTGCGGTGGACGGTGGCTGGACCGCTGGCATCAGCCGCGACTTCTGAACGTTGGGGACCACCATGAACGATCGATCGATTGGCGGCGGGGCCGGTGCACTGCCCGCAGGATTGGAAGCCATCGAAGTGCTGCGCCTGTACGAGCAAATGCTGCTGCTGCGCCGCTTCGAACTGGCGGCGCAGGTGGCATGCCGAAAGGGCGAGACACCGGGTTTCCTGCACCTGTACATCGGGCAGGAGGCCTCCGGCGTGGGCATCTGCGCCCACCTGCACAAGACCGACTGGATCACCAGCACGCACCGCGGCCATGGCCACGCACTGGCCAAGGGCATGGACCCGAATACCCTGATGGCCGAGCTGTACGGCAAGCGCGATGGCTGCTGCGGTGGGCGCGGCGGCACCATGCATTTGTACGACCCTTCCTGCGGCCTGTTCGGCACCAATGGTCTGGTCGGTGGCGGCATTCCGTCGGCGGTCGGGGTCGGGCTGGGTGCGCGCATGCGTGGCACTGACGACATCGGTGTGGCATTTTTCGGCGACGGAGCGACCAACCACGCCGCCTTCCACGAATCGCTGAACTTCGCAGGCATTCAAAAGGCCCCGGCCATCTTTGTTTGCGAAAACAACCTGTACGCGACCGCCACCGCCTTGAGCAATGCCACGCTGAACCCTGAAATCGCCACGCGGGCAGCGGCCTACGGAATCCCTGGCGTGGCAGTGGACGGCAACGACCTGCTGGCGGTCTGGACCGTGATGCAGGAAGCCACGCGGCGCGCACGAGCAGGCGAAGGCCCGACGCTGATCGAGGTGAAGACCTACCGGGTGGTGGCCCACCACGAAGGCGACTCGGTGACCGGTACCTACCGCTCGCAGACCGAGGTGGATACCTGGGCCCAGCGTGACCCGATCCGCATGCTGCGCGAGCAAACACTGCTGCCGCTGCACCTCGCGACACAGGAGCAGCTCGACGCGATTGAGAACCGGGTCAAGGCGCAAGTGGCCGAGGCCGTTACATTTGCGCGTAACTCGCCTGAGCCAGACCCGGCCACTGTCGCGCAGCACATCTACGCCGAACCGCTCAACCCGCCGGCGGCCATCGCAGCGGCTAGCACCGACAACCCTGTCACTGTCACCACCAGCTGGCTCGATGCCGTGCGCGACGGCCTGGCAGAAGAAATGCGACGCGATCCGCTGATCATGTATTTTGGAGAAGGCACTGGGGAGCGCGGTGGCACTTTCGCGCATACCAAGAACCTGTTCCAGGAGTTCGGCGCAACGCGCATGGTAGACACCCCGATCTCCGAGTTGGGTTTCACCGGCGCCTGCCTGGGTGCCTCGGCCACCGGTGTGCGCTGCGTGGCGGACCTGATGTTCGCCGACTTCCTGTTCGAGGCGGCTGGCCAGATCGTGCTGCAGGCGGCCAAGCTGCGCTACATGAGCAACGGCCAGATGCACGCGCCGATGGTGATTCGCGTAGGGGCGGGCGCGGTGCGTTCGGCCGGACCCCATCACAGCGGCATGTACCACCCGGTGTGGGCGCATGTGCCCGGCCTCATCGTTTGCGTGCCGTCCAACCCGGCCGATGCCAAGGGCCTGATGAAGACGGCGCTGCGCGCCGGCGATCCGGTGCTGATGCTCGAACCCAAGGCGCTGTTCGCCAGCAAAGGGGAGGTTCCTGCCGGTGACCATCTGGTGCCGTTTGGCCTGGCCCGGGTGGCCCGCACCGGCTCCGACCTGACTATCGCCTGCGCCGGGCAGATCGTGTTGCTGGCCCTGCAGGCAGCCGAAAAGCTGCAACAGCAGGGCGTGTCCTGCGAGGTGATCGACCTGCGCACGATCCAGCCGCTGGACGTGGATACGGTAGCCCAGAGCGTGCGCAAGACCGGACGGCTGCTGGTAGCAGACGAGGGCTGGTCCATGTGTGGCGTGGGTGCCGAACTCGGCCAGGCCATGAACGAGCTCGCCTTCGACTACCTCGACGCCCCGGTGGCGCGCCTGCACACCGATGCGATGTCACATCCGTTCGCGCCGTCACTGGAGCGCGCGATGCTGATCAACACCGAGGCGATTGTGGCGGCCAGCCTGCAGGTGATGGCCGGCGAGGCCCAGGTGCCACGACGCGCACGCAGCGGTTTGCAGCGGCCCGCGCCTGTGGCCGTGGCTGCAGCAGCCGAGGCGCCCGTTGTTGCCGCCACCCCGTCAGCGCCAACCAGCGTTGTGGTGCCCACACCGGAAGCCAAGCCGGCGGCGGCCGCCAGCACCGTAGCCGGTGAGCCGCTGATGATGCCCTTTGGTGACCTCACGGTGAGCGAAGGCAAACTGATCCGCTGGGTCAAGCAGGTGGGTGAGGTCGTGGCCGAGGGCGAACTGGTTGTCGAGATCGAGACCGACAAGGCGGTGGTCGAGGTCGAGTCGCCCTGCGCGGGAACCATGGCCCAGCATCTGGCGCAAGAGGGCACGGTGGTCAAGATGGGCGAGCAGATCGGCGTGATTACGCGGGGGGGTCTTTGAGGTGGTGACCCATCCCAGCAACGCCGGTCAGCCGGCACGCCGTTTTTCCAGTCCGCTGTCGCGCGCATTGGCGCGTGAGCGTGGTATGGACCTGCAGTCGCTGACCGGTTCCGGACCGAACGGCCGCATTGTCAAGGCCGATGTACTTGCGGCACTGAAGGCAGAGGGAGGGCCGCAAGCAACGGCCCCGCAACGCCCGACGCGTTTTTCCGATGTACCCCATTCGCTGGGCCGAAAGCTGATCGCGCGCCGCCTGACCGAGTCAAAACAACAGGCACCGCATTTTTACGCCCGTATCGACTGTTGTGTCGACGCGCTGCTGACGCTGCGCGCGGGCGCGCAACCGCAGCTGGATGCACAAGGCCTGAGGCTGACGTTGAACGACTTCGTGATCTGGGCTGCGGCGCGGGCCCTGCGGGACGTGCCCGAGGTGAACGTGTCGTTCACCGATGCGTCGATCCGGTGTTACCAGCAGGTGCATATCGCCGTCGCGGTGGCGGTGGAACAGGGCCTGGTGACGCCCGTCATTGCGGATGCAGACGGCAAGACGGTGGTTCAGATTGCGCGCGAAATGCGCGCGCTGGTGGAACAGGCCCGCACCGGTGCTCTACCAGCAGGGGCCAGCGCCGGTGGCACATTTTCGGTCTCCAATCTGGGCGCGCTGGGTGTGCGCGAGTTTACTGCCGTGATCAATCCGCCCCAGGCAGCCATCCTTGCGGTGGGTGCCGCACAAGCCAGGGCCGTCGTGGCGAACGGCCAATTGGCCGTGGCGACCATGATGACGGTCACCCTGTCTGCAGACCACCGCGCGATCGATGGCGCTGTTGCGGCGCGTTGGCTCGCCGCTTTCCAGCGACGTCTGGAAAGCCTGCAGGAAAATGACCTGTGGTAACCATGCCAATGATGCGCCGCAGCGAAGGGTATGCGAGCGTTGACGCAGCTGATGCGTCTGCGTAGTATTTCCGTACGCGGATGTGCGCTGCAAGCCATTCACAATAACTAGAAGTCAGTCGGTTTTTTTACTTTTTTTTCAACCAGGAGACAACACCATGCGTATCAAGTACCTCGTATCTGGCCTGTTGACAGTCGCTGCACTGTCCCTCTCGGGCACACTTGCGGCCCAGACCGTCCTCAAGTTCTCCATTGGAGCGCCTGAAAGCCAAGGAGGCGAAATCCTCGGCATGAAGGCGCTCAAGGAGTACGTCGAGTTCAAGAGCGACGGAAAAATCCAGATCCGCCTTTTCTTCAACACCTTCGGCGGGTCGCTGCAGGTCACCGAACAGGTCAAGAACGGCACGCTGGAAATGGCGCTGACCGACGACTCGGTGCTCGGCAGTTTCCACAAGCCGATGCAGATCTTCCAGATTCCCTATTTGTTCGCGTCGTCGCCCATCGCGTGGGAGTTCATGAAGAGCCCCTTTGTGCGCGAACTCAACGAGGACATGCGCAAGGCGACCGGTATTCGCACGCTGGCGATTTCCGAGAACGGTTTTCGCAACATGACCAACAACCAGCGCGAAATCAAGACGCCGGATGACATGAAGGGCTTGAAGATGCGCACCATGCAGTCGCAGGTTTATGTGAACTTCATGAAATCCATGGGTGCTGCCGCCACTCCGATCGCTTTTCCCGAGTTGATCACCTCGCTCAAGCAGGGTGTGGTGGACGGCAGGAGAACGCCGCGTCGACGATCTGGGATGGAAAGCTGTTCGAGGTGCAGAAGTTCATGTCGGTCAATGAACACATCTATGGCATGCACTTCATCATCATCAACGACAAGGTTTTCCAGGGCCTGACGCCGGATCTGCAGAAGATCCTGATGGACGGTGCCGCAGTGCACGCCGAGACAGCAAATGCGCGCAAGGCCATGGACAGCATGCAGGCGATCCAGAAGATCCGTGCGGCCGGCACCAAGGTGCACGTCACGACACCGACAGAAAAGGACGCCTTCCGCAAGCAGACGCAGGAGCCGGTGATCGAGTTCGTCGCCTCCCAGACCGGACGCCCCATCGTCGACAAGCTTCTCGAAGCGGTGCGTGAGACCACCCGCCGCTCCTACGCCAACTGATTGGCTTGCGCATCGAAGTCGGGCACGCGCAGGCTTTATCGCCTGCGCAGCCCCTCTGTGGGACGTTTCCATGAACTTCATTCATCGCTTCGGACGGCTGACGGGCCAAGTCTCCGACCATGTGATCGGCTGGCTGTTGCTGATCAGTGTCGCACTCAACGTCACGCAGGTTTTTACCCGGTATGCAATGAATGACCCGTTGTTTTGGACCGAGGAAATGGTGCGGTACACCACGGTCTGGCTTACGTTTGTCGGCGCGGCCGCAGCCAGCCTGTACGGTGACCATATGGACATGAACCTGTTCCTGCAGGTGAAGAGTCGCCGCTTCCAGGCCTGGCACCAGGCTTTTCTGCAGTTGATCATTTTGGTGTTCTGCGTGATCGTCATCTGGCAGGGCACGCGGTTTTGCCTGCTCAACGGCATGCAGACGGCACCCGCCACCGGATTGCCGATGTTGTACGTGTACGGCGCCACCGTCGTCGGAGGCGTGATGCTGGCCATCGTGTCGGTGCACAAGCTGTTGCTGGCCCTGCAACAGGAACCCACGGCGGAAGCTGCGCCATGATGGCGGTCGCGCTGGCCTTGGTGGTCCTGCTGGTGGCCGGTCTGCCCATCAGTTATTCGTTCGCGCTGGCGGGCTCCTTCGCCCTCTGGTACACCGGGGAACAGCAGCTCAGTGTGATCGGGCGGATGTTCTCCGGCCTGGACTCGTTCGTGCTGATGGCAGCACCGTTTTACGTGTTTGCCGGTGAACTGATGAACCGAGGCGGCATCAGCGAACGGCTGATCAACCTGGCCCGAATCCTGGTGGGGCGTATCCGTGGCGGCACGGCCTACGCCAGCATCGTGGCATCGGTGCTGTTCTCCGGGATTTCGGGCACTGCGGTGGCCGACATTGCGGCTCTGGGAAACATTTTCATCAAGGGCATGCACAAAGAGGGCTACACCAGGTC
>Ga0105045_10004346_pt1 | contig 12303 bp, 12 predicted proteins | sample MAT02_FD_78089 | JGI IMG/M metagenome (GOLD analysis project Ga0105045, IMG submission 78089) | Freshwater microbial communities from Lake Fryxell liftoff mats and glacier meltwater in Antarctica - MAT-02 (megahit assembly) | ecosystem: Environmental > Aquatic > Freshwater > Ice > Liftoff... | reverse complement strand
TAGTGGGCGGAATTCAAAAAGCAAAACAACATTTAGTCGATTTTAAAAAGGTTGCTTTATTTGGTATTCCCACAATTATAGCCGTTTTTCTCACCCGAAATTTTATCGTTCCCGCTATTCCCGAAGTTTTAGCGGAATTCGATTCTTTTCGCTTAACAAAATCAGTATTTGTCATGCTCGTTTTTGCGGTAGTAATGATTATTGCTTCCATTCGCATGATTAAACCCAATTTACCAAAAACGGGTGAAGACGACAAACCAATCAATTTACTATCTATCGCTTTTCAAGGCTTGTGGATAGGATTAGTCGCAGGATTTGTTGGAGCTGGTGGCGGATTTTTAATTATTCCTGCGTTGTACTTTTTAGCAAAAATTCCAATGAAAAAAGCTATTGGAACTTCTTTGTTTATCGTTGCTTTTCAATCCTTAATTGGTTTTTTAGGCGATTTAAATCGAACTCCGAATATCGATTGGAATTTGTTACTGCGTTTTACGCTTGCCTCAGTTATCGGTATTTTTATTGGTAATTATTTATCAAAATATGTTTCAGGCGAAAAATTAAAAACAAGTTTTGGCTGGTTTGTGCTGTTGATGGGCATTTATATTATTTTAAAAGAAGTAGTTTTGTAACATGGAAATGACGAGAAAAGAACATTGGGAAAATATTTATTCCAACAAAAAGTTGGATGAAGTGAGTTGGTATCAACCCAAACCAGAAGTAAGTTTAAAATTTATTTCAGACCATTGCATTTCCAAAACAGCTGCCATTATTGATATTGGCGGTGGCGATAGTTTTTTGGTAGATTATCTTTTAGAACAAAATTTTCAAGCTATAACCGTTTTAGACATATCCGAAAAAGCCTTACTGCGAGCAAAAGAACGGTTGCAAACAAAAAGCGAAAAAGTGCAATGGATAATTTCCGATATTACTGATTTTAATCCGACTCAAATCGTTCAAATTTGGCATGATCGAGCCGTTTTTCATTTTCTGACAGATTCGGAAGAAGTAAAAAAATATGCTCTTATCGCAGCGAAAGCCATAGCCAAAAACGGAATTATGATTATCGGAACTTTTTCAGACAAAGGGCCTTTAAAATGTTCTGGAATTGCCATTCAACAATATACCGTAGCTTCGATGCGACTTGTTTTTCAGGATAATTTTGAGTTAATCGAATCCAAAGAAATAACCCATCAAACGCCAATGCGAACCGAACAGCAATTTTTATTTTGCGTATTCAAAAAAATATGATTTCAAAAAAACACCTTCCCGGGATATTATTTACGCTAACCATTGGTCTCGTGGTGTTTGTTTTAACCTATTTTTTTAGTTTTCTAAATAGCATAATCTTAGGCTTGTTATTGGGAATTTTTATCGGAAACATCCGAGCAATTAACCCAAAATTAGATTTGGGAATTAGTTTAATTGGCTCCAAAGCATTAGAATTTTCCATTCTTTTTCTCGCTTTTGGCATTAATTATACCAGCATGGGAAAACTAGGTTGGAAAAGTTTTATTTTGATTGCTATTGTCGTTTTTTCAATGGTTTTAATCACGGTTTATCTAGCCAAAAAAATGAATTGTCCAAGCACTGTGGGTTGGATGGTTGGCTTTGGAACTGCCATTTGTGGTTCGAGTGCTATTGCTGCATTAGCTCCAAGTATTCAAAATAAAAACAAAGAAGATGTTGGCGTTTCAATGGCCATTGTTAATTTATATGGAACGATTGGAATGTTGCTTTTCCCACTCATTTTAGCCGTTTTTTCATTTTCAATACTTCAAAGTAGTTTGCTCTTGGGCGGAACACTTCATTCTGTTGGCAATGTCGTTGGAGCAGGTTTTACGATGTCTTCTGAAATTGGCGAGCAGGCTTTAGCGATTAAATTAGCACGAATTTCGCTCTTGTCGCCGGGGTTAATTCTATTTAATTATATAACCCAACGCAACACCACCAAAAATTGGAAACAACACTTTCAACTACCATGGTATTTATGGGGATTTATGGCGATAACGATTTTAGTTTCTGTCGTTGATTTTCCGAAAATAATAATTTACACAACGTCTGAAATTGGTAAAATCTTACTGACTTTGGCGATGATTGCCATCGGACTTCGGGTTAGTTTTTCTTCATTATTAAAAGCTGGAAAACGCGGCTTAATTTTTGGATTATTACTTTTTATCATACAAACTGCAATTGTTGTTTTAGGAATTTTTATACTTCAAATTTAAAGAAAGCACTATTTTTTTTAGCGTAAATTAAACCTTCTATATTTTTTTAGGTAAGAAAAGAGGGTAGAAGTTAAATAGTGTTAATTCAGAAATTCAAATCTAATTCAGCTGAAAACGCGTTTCAATATTTCTTATCTTTGTAACTAATGTTACTGTCACAATCAGAAAAAGCAACTAATTTTACAAAATATTAAAATCATATTTTTATGAAAATAGAACAAATTTATACCGGATGTTTAGCTCAAGGTGCGTATTATATTGAAAGCAATGGCGAAGTCGCTATTATTGATCCGTTGCGAGAAGTGCAACCGTATTTAGATAAAGTGGAACAAAATAATGCCAAAATCAAGTATATTTTTGAAACCCATTTTCATGCGGATTTTGTAAGTGGTCATGTTACGTTAGCCGAAAAAACTGGAGCTCCAATTGTTTTTGGTCCAAATGCGAATCCAACTTTCAAAGCACATATTGCCAAGGATGACGAAGTGTTTCAATTAGGTGAAATTACGATAACTGCATTACATACTCCTGGACATACCATGGAAAGTACGTCCTATTTATTAAAAGATAAAGACGGGAAAGATTATGCACTTTTTAGTGGAGATACTTTATTTTTAGGCGATGTAGGCCGACCCGATTTAGCTCAAAAAGCAGCCGATATGACACAAGAACAATTGGCTGGTTTATTGTTTGATAGTTTGCGGACTAAAATTATGCCGTTAGCCGATGAGGTAATCGTTTATCCAGCACACGGAGCAGGTTCAGCCTGTGGAAAAAATTTGAGCAAAGAAACCGTGGGCACGATTGGCGAACAAAAAGCAACAAATTATGCCTTGCGAGCCAACATGACTAAAGAAGAATTTGTGAAAGAAGTTACCGATGGCTTATTGCCACCGCCAGCTTATTTCCCGATGAATGTAAAGTTGAATAAGGAAGGTTACGGCGATGTGGATAACATTATCAAAGAAGCACACGCTTATGAACCAAGTGTTTTTGAAACGATTGCCAATGAAACTGACGCGTTGGTTTTAGACGTTCGGCATCAGGACGATTTTGCTAAAGGGCATATTCCAAAATCCATTTTTATTGGTTTAGATGGCGGATTTGCCCCTTGGGTTGGAGCGTTGATTTTAGACTATAAACAACCGATTTTATTGATTACGCCAGAAGGAAAAGACGCAGAAACCATTACGCGTTTAGCACGAGTGGGTTATGACAATACGATTGGTTTCTTAAAAGGTGGATTTGAAGCATGGAAAAAAGCAGGTTTTGAATATGATACCGTAAAGTCTGTTGATGCCGAAGCTTTAGTTGAAAAAAGTAAAAGTAAAAAACCCATATTTGATGTCAGAAAACCGGGTGAATATGCTTCTGAACATGTTCAAGATGTTCCTTCCACACCGTTGGATTTTTTAAATGAGCATTTAGCTGAATTTCCAAAAGAAGAACCTTTTTACGTCTATTGTGCTGGAGGTTACCGAAGTATGATAGCGGCGTCGATTTTAAAATCAAGAGGTTATCACAATGCAATCGATGTAAAAGGAGGCTATGCTGCTTTAAAAAATACTGAAATCGAGCGAACTGCTTACGTTTGCCCCAGTACGCTATAATCATTAAATATAAATCAGCAATGAAAAAAATTGTCCTTTTAGTTTTAGTCGCTGTGATGACCATTTCGTGTCAGTCACAATCGCATCCTGATATTAAAGTTTTGGGTGCAGCGGAATATAAAACAGAAATTAGTAAGGAAAACGTGCAATTAATTGACGTGCGAACTCCAGCAGAATTTGAAGCAGGAGCCATTCCGAATGCAGTAAATATCAACGTAAACGAGGCGAATTTTGATGAGAAAATTCAAAAGTTAGATAAAACAAAACCTGTTTATGTCTATTGTAGAAGCGGAGCTAGAAGTCAAATTGCCGCTCATAAAATGGTGGAAATGGGCTTTGAAAAAGTGATTGATTTAAAAGGCGGTTATTTGAGTTGGAATTAAAATCGAGACAATTATGAAATCTTTTCAAGAAATTATTCATGCGGATAAACCTGTTTTAATTGACTTTTTCGCCACTTGGTGCGGACCATGTCAACAATTGAGTCCAATTTTGAAACAAGTGAAAGACGTGATGGGCGAACGCATTTCCATCCTTAAAATTGATGTAGAAAAAAACGAGCAATTGGCGGCTCAATACCAGGTTCGTGGAGTTCCTACCATGTTATTATTTCAAAATGGAAAACAACTCTGGCGGCAATCGGGGGTTTTGAGTAAAGACCAATTAATTCAAATTATAACCGAAAAAAGTAATTAAAAGTAGCACAGAATCGCGCAAATCCGCGTTGCTCTTTAAATTTAACATTTAAATGTCAAGTGATTGCGAGAATTTTATATATTTGTGTAATTAAATTGTTCAACCGTAAATCAAAAAATATGAAAAAATTAATTTCCTTAGCAGCAGCAGCTGTATTTATGTTCTCAAGCACTGCTTTTGCAGGTACAACACAAGAACAAGAAAAGAAAAAAGATAAAGCTACTACTGAAAAAGCTACGCCAACTGCAGATAAAAAATCATGTGGTTCAGAAAAAAAAGCGTGTTGCTCTTCTAAAAAAGCGGAAGAAAAGAAAGCATAAGTTAGATTAGAATTGCTTAAAATTTAAAAACCTCTACTTAAAATTTGCATTTTAAGTAGAGGTTTTTTTATAGTGGTTTGTTGAAGTCATATTTATTTGGATATTATAGATTTAACTTTTGTAAAATTTCTATTATTTTTTTAACTTTTAGTAAACACTTTTAAAAATATATTTCTCAAAACTTGATAAAATTATTTATTCATTTAAAGTCCGATAAATCTAAAGGCCTTTATTTGAAGTACTTCTTTTAATTCACCGTGTAATTTTCAACGTAGATTAATTCAAAATAATCTAGCTAGACTATTTACCAGTGTTTTTTCAACTTTTAGTAGATGTAGTTTTCTCCGAAGCAGCTATAGTTTGATGAAAAAGCGTAAAAAAAACACTTAAAAAAAATCTTCGTGTGTTTTTTAATTGAACTTTTAATTAGTGAAGTTGGTAATCTACTTTTTCAATATCGTTTTAAACGCTAAATCTTTATTTAATTTTTTAGTACAGAAGAACCAATCTTTACAATCGATATTTTCGGTGTCTTCCATTCTGTCTTTTGCAACGCAACAGGAACCCGCTGTTGAAACAATTATGTCATCTCCGGGATACCAATCTGCTGGACAAGCTACTTGAAATGCGTCGGCAGTTTGTAAAGCAATTAGTACTTTGTACAGTTCTTGAAAGTTTCTTCCAATGCTTAATGGATAATATATAATTGTTCGACTTGTTCCTTTTGGGTCAATAAAAAAGACGGCTCTAACTACTTGGGTCGTGCTTTCTCCCGGTTGAATCATGCCATAGAAATTGGAAACGTTCATCGAAATATCTTCAATTAGAGGAAAGTTCACTTCAACGTTTTTCATGCCTTTAAATTCGATTTTCTTTATCGTTCTTAACCATGCAATGTGGCTGTGTAATCCATCTATTGACAGTCCTAATAGCCCACCATTTGCTTCGTTGAATTGACTTTCCATGTTAGCAAAGGTCATGAATTCGGAGGTACAAACTGGTGTGAAATTGGCAGGATGACTAAAGAAAATTACCCATTTTTCCTCATAATCTTTCGGGAAATTAACGGTTCCTTGTCTTGTTTTTGCTGTACACTCGGGTGCTTGATTGCCTATTCGAGGCATAAATGTTGCTTGATTTTCTTTGATATTACTTTTTATTGTTTTATAAATACAAAATTCAATAAAAATGAAATCAATTTTAGTACCAAAAGTAATTGTTTACCAGTATAAATTCTTGAACACTAAATTGTTATAATTTTATCTTATCTGGAAACAGGAAATTATGATTAGTACTAAAAGTGGAATAAGGAATGATAAAAAAACTTTATTTCTATAGTTTCACTATTTCTAAAGCAAATTAGAATTGTCATATATCTGTAACAAAAGTTACCAATTAAAGGTAATTTTAGGTTTAATTTTGTGTAAATTAGAAAATCATGAAAAAGCTTGTTTTATTATGTAGTGTTGGCTTATTTTTTTCTTGTCAATCGTCTAAAAAAGAAGATTTGATAACGATAGAAAATGAAATTGTTTCGATCGATACGGTGGTTCATGACGGAAAAAAGTTAATGGAAACCCATTGTTACTTATGCCATAGCCCGAGTGCGAAAGAACAAGAAGGCCGAATTGCTCCGCCGATGATTGCCATAAAATCCCGCTATTTAATGGATTATAAATCTAAAGAAGATTTTACGAATGCAATTGTGAATTTTGTAGAAAATCCAACCGAAGAAAACGCCAAAATGTATGGAGCAATCCGAAAATTTGGTGTCATGCCAAAACAAGTTTTTCCTGAAGGCGTTGCTGCTCAAATTGCCGATTTTATGTTTGATTATCAAATTGAAGAACCCGTTTGGTTTAAAGAGCATTGGCAAGGTCACGGAAATGAAAACTGGACTCAACCTGGAAAAAAAGTAGTGCTCGTTGAAAAACAAAAAACGTATGAAGAAATTGGATTAGAATACGCTTTAGCGACAAAGAAATTGTTAGGTGAAAATTTAATGGGAACCATTCAAAAGCAAGGAACGTTAGAAGCGTTGGCATTTTGTAACATTCAAGCGATGCCATTAACTGATAGTATGTCGGCGAAATATAATGCAACTATCAAAAGAGTTTCAGACAAAAATAGAAATCCAAACAACAAAGCCAACACAGAAGAATTGGTTTATATTGAACAATTCAAAAAACAGTTAGCCGATGAAAAAGAACCAAAACCTGTTATGGTGGATAAAGGCGAAACAGTTCAATTTTATTATCCCATTCCAACCAATACGATGTGTTTGCAATGTCACGGAAAACCAAACGATATAAATCCAGCCGTGCGAGCAAAAACATTGAAATTATATCCAAATGATTTAGCAATTGGTTATGTCGAAAATGAAGTACGCGGAATTTGGAGTATCACATTTAATAAAAATTAATAATGACTAAAAAAGGATATATTTTAACAGCAATAGGTGTAGTGGTCGGGTTAATTGCGGGTTATGCCTACTATCATTTTGTAGGTTGTGTTTCAGGAACGTGTTCAATCACTTCAAAACCTGTCAATAGTACGTTATACGGCGGATTAATGGGCGGATTGGTATTCAATTTGTTTGTAAAAGATACTAAAAAATGAAAAAAATACTACTTTTACTTGTCTTCAGTTTTTTTCAACTGATTCAAGCACAAAACAATTTCCCTTATGATGTGGTGTTAACGCCAATTAGCGTGGCGGGTTTGCCGGGATTACATTCCTATGCATTTGGGCAACACAATGGAAAATGGCTAATCATTGGCGGAAGAAAAGACGGAATGCACGCTCGTCAACCGTTTAATGCGTTTCCCGGAAGTCAAAACAACACGACTATTTATGTAGTTGATAGTGCAACGCAACAAACGTGGAATGCTTCTCTAAACGGCTTACCAACCGGTTTAAAAGAACAATTGCAATCCACCAATATGAATTTTCATCAAGACGGCAATGCGTTATTTATCATTGGTGGATATTCCTATACTGCTTCGGTAGATGACCACATTACGCATGACAAATTAACGGCTGTAGATGTTTCGGGTTTAATCAATGCAATAGTTAACGGTACTACTATTTCAAGTTATTTTAAACAAATTTCCAATCCCATTTTTGCCAATACGGGCGGTCATTTAGGAAAAATTGGAAATGAATTTTATTTGGTGGGTGGTCAGCGGTTTGATGGCCGATATAATCCGATGAATAATCCAACATTCACACAAACGTATGCGAATGCAATTCATAAATTTGAAATTGATAACACGGGAACGCAATTGTCAACTTCAAATTACACGGCTTGGATTGATGCGGTGCATTTGCATCGACGCGATTATAATTTGTTGGCTCAAGTTTTTCCCGATGGCGAATTAGGTTATACAATTTCGTCAGGTGTTTTTCAAATTAGTGCCGATTTACCTTTTTTATATCCAGTTGATATTAAGGCGAATGGTTATTTTCCGCAAACCAATTTCAATCAATATTTGAGTAATTATCATTCGGGAACAGCCAGTTTATATGATGCAACCAACAATAATATGCATAATTTGTTTTTTGGCGGAATGAGCCAATATTATTACAACAACGGAACCTTAATTCAAGACAATACGGTTCCTTTTGTGAAAACAATTAGCAGAACAACACGAACGGCTGATGGAACATTAACCGAATATAAATTACCTGTTGAAATGCCCAATTTAAAAGGAGCTGGAGCCGAGTTTATTCCGAATGAGAATTTACCGCACTTTATTAATGGAGTTTTAAAACTCTCGGAAATAACCGAAACAGAATTTGTAATCGGACATCTTTTTGGCGGAATTCAAAGTCCCATTAATTCGCCCTTTACTAGCAATCAAACCAATGTAACCAGTGCCGATCCTACAGTTTATGAAGTAAAACTAGTGTATAATCCGCATTTGTCTATCGAAATTTTAGATGGAAGTTCTCCTTTTTCCTTTACGGTTTCTCCAAACCCAATCATGCAGGACACGATTAATCTTAGTTTTACCATTCCATATCAAGCAGATTTAGAATATATTATTTCTAGTCTTGATGGTAAAATTGTAGAAGAAGGAAATATCAATAAATTGAGATTAGGAGCAAACGAAATGCGTTTCACCTTGACCGAAGATCAATCTAAAGTGTTGATTTTAACCTTAATCTTTGACCACAAATTTTATCAATCGCAAAAGATTGTGAGGAAGTAGAGGTGAGGGGAAAGGACTTAGTTTAGCTTCTAAAAAAGCGGAAGCTACATCGTAATTTTGTTTGAATCATTAAAAAAGTCCTGAAAGTATTTTCAGGACTTTTTTTGAATTTAAGATACTGCCAAAGTTATTTTTAGCGTATCCATTTTAGGAAACATTTTCTTAATTTACGGATTTACTTCCGTCTATTTAATACTAATTCTGGGAATTGGTTTATTCATTTCAAATCACACAGAAACCCAACAACAGGCGACGTTTATTGCTTGGTTTTTTACGGTGATTTTCATCTTAATTAGCGGGACTTTTCACGCCAATCGAAAGTATGCCAACTTGGGCTCAAAACGCGACGTAATTTAATCCGATTCGTTATTTTGTAGAAGTTATCAGAATGATAATGCTCGAAGTAGCGGGTTTTAACAACATCAAAAATCAAATTTGCATAATCGCAATTTATGCTTTTGTTATCAATGGTTTTGCGGTTTGGAGTTATAAAAAAACAAATTAAATTTTGCTACAAATAATTGAAGATGCGAGTAGAAAACTTTAATTTTTCCGTAAAAATCAAGATAAATGAATCCATTTTTTGTCACTATTTAGTTTAAAAGTTCCAATATGTTCTTTATTCCATTCTAATGGTCCAATCAACGAAAGAAAATTTATTCCATCATGATTTCGATACAAATGATAGATTTCGCCCACAACTGGCTCAAAGGAAAATTTAGCACTGTAAACCAATTCGTTCCACTCAAATTCTTCAACCAAACGCTGATATTGAAGTTGAAGTTCATTAAATTTACTTTGAAATTCTTTGTTTACATTCGTTATTCCTCTGCTTTTCCAAGAGACTAAATCATCAATTCTAATGGCGGGAGCACCAACATTCGTTGCATACGGTAAAATATTTGCATTATATCCTTCAGTTTCAGAATAGACTATATTATCGGGTTTTTTATCTGCCATTTAATTGATTATTTGATTTCTAAAATTTATCGGTATGGGGAGAATTTCTATTTCAACAAAACCTCAAAATCGTAGACTACTTAAATTTTTCACAAAGATAAAATATATTATCTGTTTAACCTTATTTATTTAACATTAAACAAAAAGATTATTTTTAGGAGATAAATATATAATTCTATCGTAAGCTTTTGTCGTTTGGAATTATCAATAACTAGATTTAGTTGTTTTGTAGTTCTACAATAGTTAAATTTTAGGCTATGTAACCCTTGTTACTTCTAGTATTAATAATAATAAATAATTTCGTGCCAAATAAAAATCAAACGTTATGGATGTTGAAATATTAGCACGAATTCAATTTGCTTTCACGATTGCCTTTCATTATATCTATCCACCTTTAAGCATTGGTATTGGTTTAATCATGGTCATTATGGAGGGTTTGTATTTAAAAACGGGTAATAAAGATTATGAAATTTTAACGCGTTTTTGGTTGAAAATATTTGCGATTACTTTTGGAATCGGAGTCGCTACAGGAATCATTATGGAATTTGAATTTGGTACCAATTGGGCTGTATATTCAAGATATGTAGGTGATATTTTTGGAAGTGCTTTAGCAGCTGAAGGTCTATTTGCTTTCGGTTTAGAAAGTACTTTTTTGGGAGTATTACTTTTTGGATGGAATAGAGTTTCTCCTAAAGTCCACTTCATCTCAGCAATTGGCGTGTTTTTAGGTTCTATGTTTTCAGCTGTTTGGATTGTTGTGGCTAATAGCTGGCAACAAACACCTGCTGGTTATCATATTGTTGGTGAAGGTTTTAATGCTCGTGCAGAAGTAACTGATTTTTGGGCAATGGTTTTTAATCCGTCAAGTGTTGATAGAATTATTCATGTTTGGCAAGGAGCTTTTTTAGCCGGTGCCTTTTTAGTTTTAAGTGTTCATGCGTATTACATCAGAAAGGGAAGATATTTAGAGATTTCAAAAAAAGCGTTTAAAATTGCATTAGTCGTTGCCACAATAGTTTCATTTACACAATTGCTTTCAGGACATAGTTCTGCTGATGGAGTTGCTGTAAATCAACCTGCAAAATTAGCAGCAATGGAAGGACATTACGAAAAATCTGCTCCAGCTGATTTATATCTTTTGGGTTGGGTAGACAATGAAAATCAAAAAGTAACGGGTATAGGTTTGCCTGGTGGATTATCATTTTTAGTTCATCAAGACTTTCAATCACCAATTACTGGTTTAAATGCTTTTCCAGAAGAAGATAGACCAGGACAAGTAAATGCCGTTTTTCAGTTTTATCACATCATGATTTCTATTGGAATGTTTCTAATTGCATTAACTTTTTATGCTAGTTTTTTATGGTGGAAAGGTAAATTATTTGAAAATAAATGGTTAATGTGGATTTTCTCTTTTTCGGTTATTTTACCACAAATTGCTAATCAAGCGGGTTGGTTTGCCGCAGAAATGGGTAGACAACCTTGGATTGTTTATGGACATTTAAGAACGAGTCAAGGATTTTCGCAAGAAGTTTCGGCTAATCAAATTATATTTTCATTAGTTATGTTTACCGTTATTTATAGTTTATTATTAGTTTTATTTTTATATTCTTTAAACAAAAAAATAAAACACGGTCCTTATGATGAAGCTAAAAAGCCATTAGAAATTATTTAAATAAAAACACATGGAAATATTTTTAGGTATAGATTATCCAACACTTTGGTTTTTAGTCGTAGGATTATTATTTTCAGGATATGCTATTTTAGAAGGATTTGATTATGGAGCTGGAGCTTGGCATTTATTTTTTAAAAAAGATTTGAGTAGAAGAATTGCCATAAACGCAATTGGACCCATTTGGGATGCCAATCAAGTATGGTTAATTATTGGTGGTGGAGCCTTATTTGCAGGATTTCCAGTAATGTATGCCACAATGTTATCAGCAATGTATGTTCCATTTATGTTATTTTTAATGTTTTTGGTGCTTCGTTCAACATCCATAAAATTTAGAAGTTCTGAAGAAATGCCTTGGTGGCGAAAAACTTGGGATATTATTTATTTCATATCTAATGTAGCAATTGCTTTTTTATTAGGAGTTGTTTTAGGAAATGTTTTACAAGGTTTTGAAATTGGTCCAAATTATAGTTATCAAGGTGGAATTTTCTTTTCGTTTTTAAGTCCGTATGCAATTATGGTTGGATTTACAACATTGTCTATTTTCATGACACAAGGAGCTATTTTTTTATTATTAAAAACAGAAGGAAGATTACATGCAAGATTAAC
>Ga0105045_10004344_pt1 | contig 12306 bp, 12 predicted proteins | sample MAT02_FD_78089 | JGI IMG/M metagenome (GOLD analysis project Ga0105045, IMG submission 78089) | Freshwater microbial communities from Lake Fryxell liftoff mats and glacier meltwater in Antarctica - MAT-02 (megahit assembly) | ecosystem: Environmental > Aquatic > Freshwater > Ice > Liftoff... | reverse complement strand
AGCCGCGAATCAGCGGTTCAAGTTCGACGTTCGCGGCGACTGGAGCCTCAACTTCGGCGGAACGGGGCTCACTGGAACGGCGGTGCAGAGTGGCGGTGACATCGCGGTGAATGCCAACACGACGTACACGATCACCTTCAACGAGACAACGAAGGCCTACGCCGTCACACCGACGGGCACTCCGCCGACCGGCTCGAACGTCACTGTGCACTTCGCGGAGTGGCAGAGTGCAACAAGCTACTCAATCCACACTTGGAACGGCATCAGCGGGACGTTCCCGATGACCTACGAGGGCTTCATCAACGGTCGCCATTGGTGGAGGGTGACGCTTGCGAACGCTCCAAGCTCGTTCGCGTTCACCTTCACAAACAGCAACGGAAACTGGAACGCACCGAACCGGCAATACTCCGCTCAGGCCAGCACGGTCTTCGTACTGCCGGGCAGCGCGACGGTCTCAACCACGAGACCATAGCGCAACGCGGTCACAGGCGCCCCCCGACCCCTTGCGGGTCGGGCGGCGCCTGTGTTCAATCGATGGGCGCTCACATCTCTCTGTAATGCAGTGCGATCACACTGCGAGCATGAGCTACTTCGAGAGCCGGCCGTGGTTGTCCTCCTATGCCAATGGCGTGCCAGCTGAGATCCCGCGGACGACGCAGACGCTCACCGACATGCTCGATGCGTCAGTCAAACGATACGGCCGCCGAGTCGCACTCGACTTCTTCGGGCAGACCCTCACCTACCGCGAACTCGGCGACGCGGTCGCTCGGGTTGCAGAGGGGCTGCGGATGCTCGGGGTCGGCCACGGCGACCGCGTCGCCCTGGTGCTTCCAAACAGCCCAGAACACGTCATCGCGTTCTATGCCGTGCTGAGACTCAGCGCTATCGCGGTCGAGCATAACCCGCTCTACACCGAGCGCGAACTGCGCCACCAGTTCGAAGACCACGGAGCGACCGTGGCGATCGTGTGGGACAAGGTCGCACTGACGTTGCTCGACTTCCCGGCCGATCTTGGTGTTGAGAAGGTCATCTCCGTCGACATCACTCGAGGCATGCCGTGGAGCAAGCGGCTTGCCCTCCGACTGCCGATAGCGAAGGCGCGCACGACGCGGTCGACGCTCACGAGCGGCGAGCACGCGCGCGGCGCCGTGCCGTGGAGCGAGCTGCTGAAGTCTCGACCGGTCGGGCGGACCGTCGCAAAGCCAGCGCTCTACGATATTGCCGTGCTCCAGTACACCAGCGGAACCACGGGCTCTCCGAAGGGCGCCATCCTCACGCACCTCAACCTGCGCGCGAACGCATCGCAGGGCCAAGCGTGGGTGCAGGGCATCGTTCTGGGTCGCGAGGTCGTCTATGGCGTGTTGCCCATGTTCCACGCCTACGGGCTCACACTCTGCATGACGTTCGCGATGGCTATCGGGGCACGCCTCGTGCTGTTTCCGAAGTTCGATCCTGGACTGGTGCTCGCCGCGATGCGCACCGCGCCAGCCACCTTCTTGCCCGCGGTTCCGCCGATTTACGAGCGACTCGCCAAGGCGGCGGCCGAGAAGAATGTGAGTCTTCGCGGCATCCGTTTCTCAATCTCTGGTGCTATGAGCCTGCCGGTCGAGACGGTGCGGGTGTGGGAGGAGGCGACAGGTGGCTGGCTTATCGAGGGATACGGCATGACCGAGTCGTCTCCAGTAGCGGTGGGCAACCCAATCGGGCCGACCCGGCGACCCGGCGCGGTGGGGGTGCCCTTCCCTAGTACCGAGATTCGGGTGATCGATCCGGAGGAGCCGACAGTCGATCGTGGACCCGGTGAAGAGGGCGAGTTGCTGTTGCGCGGCCCGCAGGTGTTCGGCGGATACTGGAATCGGCCAGCCGAGACCCGCGAGACGCTGCTACCCGATGGCTGGCTGCGCACCGGCGACATTGTGCGCGTGGACGTTTCCGGGTTTGTGACCATCGTCGACCGGCGCAAAGAACTCGTGATCGTCGGCGGGTTCAACGTGGCTCCGTCGGAAGTCGAGGAAGCGCTCGTGTCTCATCCCTCGGTTGCGGATGCGGCGGTCGTTGGATTGCCGAACTCGACGGGCGCTGAGTCGGTCGCCGCTGCGGTGGTACTTGCCCCCGGGGCGACTCTGGATGCTGCTGAGCTGCGCGCGCACGTTCGCCTGCGGCTGGCCGCGTACAAGGTGCCCAAGCGCATCGTCGCCGTCAACGACCTGCCGCGGTCCCTCATCGGGAAGGTGCTCAGGCGCGAAGTGCGGGCGACGCTGATGGCGCAGGCGGACGACTGAGCCCGGGGGCCATTCTCGGCTGTTTCGTCGGGCTGGCGAGCCCGGAGGAATGTCATTTGGCACCCCCTTGATACACGGCTGGAAGTGTGACGTTGATGTCAGCGACAGCGCGGTGAAATTGAAGGCGTGGCGGTACGCATCTTCCTCGTCGATCAGCCGTGCATCAAATCCTGGCGGTAAAAACTTCTCTCCTCAACTCCGGGTTGCACCCAGTACGAGAGCCGACCACAGCGCCACCGTGCTCCACTGCGACAACGTTTTCGATCTCGTCGCCTTCGTGACAGGACAGCCCACGCGCTGGATCATCCCTTCAGGACGGGGTCATCGAGTAAAGCTTCAGCAAGCACGGTTCGTCTGCCTGGTCGCAGAATGTCTCGGCATATTTCCTCCAGCACTCTGGCGAAGACGGCCTCGTCTTCACCAACGCCAAGCAGGGCCTCGCCCACACTGCGGCTGCCGTTTACGGGTGTTGTCCGGCGTGAGGCCCTACTCGGTGGTCATTGTTAAACGCCCCTTTACTAGTTTCTCTGGCTCATCTCCACCGCAGAAACGTTCTCACGAGCGTTGACGAGATCCTCAAGGGAGACGCCGCGTGCCTCGGTGCCGTACTTCCACCAGATAACGCCGGCGGCGACTCCAATGAGCCAGAACAGGCCGAGGATTCCGAACGTTACCGCGACACCCCAAGTAGCCGCCGTAACAGCAAGTACCACTTGTCCGATGATTGCCCCGATTCGCCCTACAGCCACACTGGCGCCGATTCCCGTGGCGCGCAGGTGGGTTGGGAAGAGTTCGGAGAATGTCGGGTAGGCCGAAACCCAAGCGCACGTGGCAAAGAACGCTGCGATCGTGAACGCGACCAAGACGATGGTTGCCGATCCGGTCCCTGCGGCCACCGCACATCCGATCATGCTCAACGCTGCCGCAAAGTAGGAGAACGTGACGGTGGGTTTTCGGCCGATTCGATCCAGCGCAAACGACACGAGCACACCGCCGGCAAGAGCGCCGAAGTTTGCGATCAGGAAGTAGACCGGCAGAACGCCATCGTCAACGGGCACGCTGCCGGTAGAGGCCGAGAACACTAGGATGCTCATGGCCGTAAAGAGTCCGTAGTAGCCAGCGGCTTCCGAGAAATCCAACGCCATTCCGAAGAACAAGCGGCCGCGGTAATTGGCCCACAATTCGCGGAATCGTGAGCGGCCCGTGCTTGTGTCGACGATGTCGCTGTACCCCGCAGGACTCGACACGCCGGTGATTTCGGTGACAATCGCGTCAGCTTCCGCAAGTCGCCCTTTCGATGCCAGCCATCGCGGGGACTCTGGGATGAGCCTTCGGGCGAGTAGCCCATACAAAGCGCTGATGACAGCAAAGAGCAAGGTGTAGCGCCAGCTGAGGCCAAACGCCGTGATAATGACGATCGACACGAGGCTCGCTAGAATTCCACCGACCGCCCAGAAGGTCATCACGAGACCGTTGCTCAGGCCACGGTTACGAGCGGGCGTGAACTCAGCGATCGCCGACGTGATGGCGGAGTACTCGCCGCCGATCCCGAGCGCTGTGACAAATCGGAAGATGATGAACCACGTGAAGTCCGGCGCTGCCGCTGTCGCGATAGCAGCGACCGAGTACAGGATCAAGGTCGCGACGAAGAGCTTCTTTCGGCCGATTCGATCGGCTAGGTAGCCGAATCCAATTGCACCGAGCGCAATGCCTCCGAACCACACGACGTTGATCATCACTGACTGGGTGCTGTCCAGGCCAAACTCTTGCTGGATCCCGGGAATCACGGACCCAATAATTTGCACTTCGAATGCGTCGAGCATCCAGCCGATGCCCAACGCCATCGCGATGCGAGTATGCATGGGCCTCCAGGCCGAGGCATCCAGTCGGTTAACCATAGTTTTTCCCCTCTGAGACGGTCGCAGGACTCCCCGCGCTGCCCGATCGTATCGATGGAGGGGGCGCGCTGCGCAGCCCGTTCCAGCATTCGTAATGGTTCGGTAAGGACTTTCGTTGCCGTGAGATCGCCTGCGGGAGTTGAATAAGGTCGACGGGAAGGAGCACGATGACTGGGTCTATCCCCGCGTCTCGCGACGTTATGCAACCGGCTCGACTCAGCGGTGCGTCTTTGGCGGTCCTCCGAGTCGGCATCGCCGTCCTGTGGATCCAGAACGCGAGCTGGAAAATACCGCCGGATTTCGGCGCTGAGGCCAACAGGGGCTTGTTCTTCTGGGCGAGCCAAGCCGTGGAATTCCCGGTACTCGCCCCATACTCGGCGTTCGTCGAGACCGTCGTGCTCCCGAACATCGCTGTGTTCGGCTGGGGAGTACTTCTGCTGGAAGCCGCGTTGGGAGCCTTCTTGCTCATTGGTTTGACCACACGATTCTGGGCGATCGTAGGTTTTGCCCAAACCATTGCGATCACGCTTTCGGTGCTGAATGCACCCCACGAGTGGCACTGGTCGTACTACCTGATGCTGCTTGCCCACGTTGTGCTGTTCGGCACGGCGGCAGGCAGGAGTTACGGTCTCGACGGGGTGTTCCGGCCCGTTTGGTACGAATCGCCCGCACGCTTTTCCAAGATCCTGTTGAGGGCATCGTGATTGCGCCGAGTATGCACCGGGCGACGCTCGTGCTCGGGATCGCCGCGGTCGTCAGTCTGCTGTTCGCGCTCACCGAGGGACTGGAACAAACCTTCAACCTCATCCACGTGCGCGGGGCGAGCATCGCCGTTATCGCAGTGCTCGGGGTCGTGGCGATCGTCGCTGGCGCTCGGCGCCTCCCTGTGCTCGGTCTCATCGCTGGAATCGGATTCGTGGGGTGCGCACTGCTTCAACTCGTACAGCTCGGTCAGGCGTTCAATCTCCTCGGCGGTGACGGATCAACCATGTCTCTGTTGGGCGGGCTTGGAATAGGTCTGGTCAGCGTGTGGCTCGTCGGCCGAGCATCCGCTCACATCGTGGAAGGAACCCAATAACGTGCAACCCCTTTTGGTCGGCGCTGTCGCGTACACGCCCAATGTCGTAACGATTTGGGAAGGGATTCGCGATTACTTCGCTGGAACCGACTCTGAGATGGACTTCATCTTGTTCTCAAACTATGGGCGACAGGTGGACTGGCTCATCGAGGGAAAAATCGATTTAGCCTGGAACACGAATCTGGCGTGGGTGCGCACTGTCGCCCAAACCGGCGGCAACTGCAAGGCTCTTGCCACTCGGGACACTGACACGGTTTTTCAGACCATGTTCGTTTCGCGGGCCGGCGCTGGAATGACCGACCTCAATAGTCTGCGTGGGCGCCGCCTCGCCCTCGGCTCGAAGGACTCGGCGCAGGCCGCCATTCTTCCCGTGCAGTTTCTTGCTGATGCAGGTATGGGTGACGATGACGTCCAACTGCTCCGCATCAATAGTGATGTCGGCAAGCACGGTGATACCGGACGAAGCGAATTGGATGCTTTACGGGCCATCCTCGACGAGCGGGCAGATGCCGCAGCAATCGGTATCAATACCTGGGAAGCCATTGGGCGAGACGAACTTATGCCCGGCGCGTTCGAGGTGTTCTGGGAATCGCCGATCTACAGTCATTGCAATTTCACCGCGCTCGCCAGCCTTCCCGACGAACGAGTTCAGCCATGGGTGGATCACCTCCTCGCCATGGATTGGGAGAACCCCACCCATCGCTCCATCCTCGAAATGGAAGGCCTGCGGCAGTGGGTACTCCCACAACTTGACGGGTACCAGTCGCTCTTTGACGCGGTCGAGGCGCAGGGGATCACTCCTCGATGGTGACGTACTCGCTGATGCTCGACCTCATCGAGAGGGCCCAAGCTGTGCCCACTGGCGCGCCGTTCACCGTTGAGTGGGGCCTGATGGATTTAGCGAGCGCTCGCCAGACTGTGGACGAATGGTGTGCGCGAACTGGAAACCAACTGATTGAGTTCGGCAACTCGTCGGCGGTGCTGAGGCGAGGTCGGGCATCTGATCCGCTGGCGGAGCTGCAACCAGACCAACTCCCCGGTACTCGACTCTGGATGTACACCAACTTTGACTGCAACCTCGCCTGTGATTATTGCTGCGTGCGGTCATCTCCGCAGACCGAGCGGCGAGCGCTCGGGGTCGATCGGGTTCGCCAGCTTGCCGCCGAAGCCGTCGATGCCGGGGTTTCCGAGCTTATCCTCACGGGCGGCGAGCCCTTTCTGTTGCCAGACATCGACGAGGTCGTAGCGGCGTGCACATCACAGTTACCGACAACTCTTTTGACCAATGGAATGTTGTTCAAGGGCCACCGTCTCGAACGGCTCCGCCGCATGGATCGGGAGCGGCTCACGCTACAGATCAGCCTCGATTCAGCGACCCCCGAGATACACGACGGCCATCGTGGGAAGCGATCGTGGGAGCGAGCCGTCGACGGCATCCGAATCGCTCACGAGGAAGGGTTCCGAGTGAAGGTTGCCGCCACTCTGCCGGCCGAGCAGATGCACGAGTTGGGGCCCTTCCACGACTTCCTCGACACGATCGGGATAGCGCGCGACGATCAAGTCATTCGGGCGCTCGCCCATCGAGGTGTCTCAGAGACTGGCATCGAGTTGACGGTCGAGTCGCTCATCCCCGAGGTCACGATCACGGCCGACGGCGTGTATTGGCATCCTATTGCGGCGGACCACGAAGACCAATTCGTGTCTCGAGAACTCTTTCCGCTCAAGGACAGGATCGACGAGGTTCGCGCGAAGTTTATTGAGCACCGCCAGCGCGCGGATGCGGCGGCGGCGTGGTTTCCGTGCGCCTGAGGCCGCCTTAGTGCGCCTGAGTGCGCCCGAGTGCGCCTGAGTGCGCCTGACTTAGAAGTGGCGCGCGTCACCAGCCAGTGAAGAGCAGGTGCTGCACGAGCAGCGCGAACCCGAGTTGGCCGATGAGTCCATAGCGTCGCCAGCGCTCTTGGAGTGCTGCAGTTGCGACGAGCATCCACGGAATAAACGGCAGCCAGATTCGCTCCACCTCCCCTTTACTCATCTGAGACAGGTCGGCGAGGAGAACGGACAACACTGCGGCCCCTGCCACAATCACGACGACGCGATGCTCAGCAGTCCAGTCTCGTGCCATGCGCCCGTTCGCGATGACTGCGGCAATCGCTGCGCCGACGAGTGGCCCGGCACTGATGGCGAGCGCTGCGAAGTTCGCCCAGACCCAGTAGCCGAAGGGGCGACGGGTGGCAATACCGTCCCAGTACCGCTCAACCAGGACTGGGTAGGCGTCCCACCACGCAAAGCCCCCTGCCGCGAAGCTCAACACCACACCGAGCGCGGCGGCGACCGCCCACGCTAGCGGGCGCCAGTTTCGGGCTGCAACAAGAATTGCGACTGCGAGCACGCCGAGCAGGAGGTAGCCGTACGAGAGCATCACACCGTAGCCGAGCACCAGTCCTGCGCCGATCGCCCACGGTGCTGTCGACTTCCACCCGTGCGAAGTCGCAGCACACGCGAGGCAACAGAGCCCCCATGCGGCAACCGCGGTGAACATGCCATCAGCCGAGACAGCCATCCAGATTGCTGACGGCCCAAGCACCACGAACGGTGCGGCGGCGCGCGCCGGCTGTTCGGCGCCGAGTCGCCGTAGCGTGATGAGAACGGCGACGGGTGTCGTTGAGGCGATCAACAGCACGACCGGGCCGGCGGCTTGCCAGCTTCCCAGCCCGAGTTGCACGAGCACCCAGAAGAAGAGCACGGCGCCTGGCGGGTGGCCGGCAACGTGAGTTGGCCAGTTGTCGACCGAGTCGAGCGGAATTCGCGAGATGAATTCGGTGAGGAATGCTGGAACGTCCGTGATGGCGCGAGCGGTCGGAAGGTACTCATAGCTGCTTTCGAGGATGGCACCAAGGCCGGACGGTCCGTCGACGAGCGCGAGGCTGGCTGACCAGAGCAGTGCGGCGACAAACGCCGAAATGAGCAACCGACCCCACGACAGCTGAGCGGCAGCATCCGTGGCGTACCGAACGGCGAGGAGCGCAATGACGATCGCCGGTACCGTTCCGAGCCCGACGTGCGGCGCCCACAGCGCGTGCAATGGCGGAAAGTGGTTCGCCCACACCTCCCAGCGGGTGGCGGCCGGAATGACAATCGCAGCGACAATGACAGCGACAGCGACCGCAAGCCCAATCCACGCAGCGAGATTGAGTCGACGGTCGGATGCCACGGCTCACGCCCCCGTGGATTTGGCTGGGGCTGGGGCTGCGGCTGCGGCTGCGGCTGCGGCTCCGGCTGGCTCGAATGAATTGAGCATCCGGGCGAAGCGCGTGTCAGGCGCGCTTTCGGCAACACTGCGCGCATCGACAATCGTGTCGACGTCGGTAAGTTGCTCGAGTCGTCCGACATTCAGGCCAGCGGACACCAAGCGGTCGAGCTGGATTGCTCCTGTGTCGTCGCGTGACATGGGGACTCCACGGATCAGTTCGCCACGTGGCTCCCGCAGGCCGATTGCCCAGAATCCGCCATCGGTTGCCGGGCCGAACCAGGCATCGATCTCGGCTGGCCACTGCTCGAAGGCCGGGGCGAGGTCAAGGGTCGTCACCTGTGGGGTGTCCATCCCGATGAGAATCGTTGGCCCGTCGATTGTGTCGAACAAATACGCCAGCCGCTCGTCGAGCGACCCCTTCGGCTGGAAGATCACGTCGAAATCGCTCGCACTCGTGGGCGTTCGAATTCCTTCATAGAACAGCACGATGCGGTTCGCGGCTACCGCCCGGATCGTCGCGACGGTGTCATCGATGCACGCAGCGGCTAATTCCGCCGCCTGCTCAAGGCTGAGTGGCGGGCTGAGTCGCGTCTTCGTCTGTCCCGCCAGCGGTTCTTTGGCGATCAGCACGAGAGTTGTCATGAGCGCTCCTCGATCGTTCTGCAGCGAGCAACCGAGACATGTCGTTGATCGCTGTTATCGTGCCGCGAATCGTGCCCGTCACCTTGGACCGGCCGACCCGGGGGCGGTACGGGGTCTCGACTTCGGTGATCCGCCATCCCTCGTGATGCGCTCGCAGTAGGGTCTCGAGGGGATAGCCGCTTCGGCGGTCCTGCAGGTCGAGTGCGAGCATCCGTTCGCGGTGTGCTGCGCGCATCGGACCAAGATCGTGCAGCCGGACGCCGATCGCGCGACGGATGAGGTACGCCAGCGCGCGGTTCGCGATGAGCGCGTGCAACGGCCACGAACCGGCGCTCGTCGCGCGTCGGCGCCCGAGCACGATGTCGCTTGTTCCATCAATTACCCCGCGAACGACACGCGGCAGATCCGCCGGGTCCATCGACCCGTCCGCGTCGCAGAACGCGACGATCGGCGCGGTCGCCGCCAGAAGCCCAGCGTGCGCCGCCGCCCCAAATCCTCGACGCGGTTCGAAGATGACAGTTGCGCCGTGCGCGCGAGCAATGTCAGCCGAACGGTCGGTCGAGCCGTTGTCGACGACGATGGCTCGGTATCCCTCCGGCAACCGGGAGAGTGTCCACGGCAGCGCAGCTTCCTCGTTGAGGCAGGGGAACACGACATCTACCGCGCTCACCGCACGGCCTCTCGCAACGGGGCCGTGGCGAACTCGCGCATTCCTTGCTCGAACGTGACGGCGGGCATCCACCGCAGCTCGGCCCGCAGCCGTTCCGATGATGCCGTGATGTGACGAACGTCGCCGAGACGGTACTCGCCAGTGACAACTGGTCGCTCACCGCCGGCGTGCAGACTGACCTGCTCGGCGAGTTCGCCGATTGTGTGGACGTCGCCGCTACCGACGTTGAAGGCGCGAAAGCTGCCGTGAGCGGCATCCGCGGTCCAGCCAAGTGCGGCGATATTGGCGGATGCAACGTCGCGAACACTCACGAAGTCGCGACGCTGCCGACCATCCTCGAACACCCGAGGCGCCTCGCCCCGCTCGATCGCGCTTCGGAACAGCGAGGCAACGCCGGCGTACGGCGTGTTCTGCGGCATCCCTGGCCCGTAGACGTTGTGGTACCTCAGAGCAGCGGCCACGCCTCCGGTCACCCTCGCCCATGAGCTCGCCAAGTTCTCTTGCGCAAGTTTCGAGGCGGCGTACACGTTGCGGGGGTCGAGCGCGAAGTCTTCGGAGATCAGCTCTGGCGTGAGTTGCTCGTTCGCCTCGCTGAGCGGGTCGAATCGGCCAGCGTTGAGGTCCTCCGCCCGCCGGGGGGCCGGTCTGACTAATCCGTGGGCGGCCCGGTATGCACCCTCGCCATAAACCACCATCGAGCTCGCGAGCACCAATCGCTCGACCTTCGAACGGGCCATCGCTGCGAGCAGGGTTGCCGTACCGAGATCATTCGAGCTCACGTAGTCGGGAGCGTCGGCAAAGTCCACGCCAAGGCCGACCTTGGCCGCTTGGTGACACACGACATCGATTCCGTTGAGCGCGTCCAGAACTGAACTAGCGTCGCGCACATCCGCGTGCAGAAAGTCGAGCTCCGAGCGCACCATAGAAGAGCCACCGTGGACGTCGGCACGCAGGGAATCGAGCACGCGTACCTCCCAGCCAGCAGCGAGAGCCTGATCGACTATCGCGCTTCCGATGAAACCAGCTCCTCCGGTGATGAGGACCCTCATGACGCTGTTCGTGCCAACACAGCCCCAACCTCGGCGGCGTCGATGTGCTGTCGGGGCGCATAGTCCGCCGGTATGGCGGCGACGATGTCGGCGATAGACCCGACAATACGCGGCTGAGCAGCCTTAAGGCGCTCGAACACGAGCGCAGCGCTCAAGTTCTCTGATGGCGCGGAGTCATTGTCAGTGACGTACGCGAGCGTGACTGTCCCGATGTTGAGCTCGGCAGCGAGCGAAACTTCGGGATACAGCGTCATATTCACCAGATGCCCACCCCCCGCTCTGAACCAGTGCGACTCGGCTCGCGTCGAGAACCTTGGTCCCTGAATTACAACAACCGTCGCACTAGGAATTGCGTCACGCACGGTCGCAACGGCAATCGATCGCAATTCGGGGCAGAACGGGTCGGCGGATGCGAGGTGCTGCACGCTTCCGCGATCGTAGAACGTGTCAGACCGCCCATGAGTGCGGTCGAGGTACTGGTCGACGATGACAAGCGAGCCAACCGGGTAGTCGGGATGCACGGCGCCAACTGCGGCGGTCGAGATAATGGCCCGAACACCCACTGATGCCAGCGCCCAAACATTGGCACGGTAGTTGATGAGGTGCGGGGCAACCGAGTGACCCGAGCCGTGCCGGGGAAGAAAAGCCACGGCAGTACCCTCGAGTTCACCAATGGTCAGGGCCACCGAGCCGTACGGGGTCGACACGGTTTGCGGGCGCGCATCGCCGAACAGTGAGTAAAGCCCAGAGCCGCCGATCACGGCGACGGAAGCAGCACGGTTAGTCACATTCAAGTGTTGCGAGCCACCGAGACGTCGCGCACGAAAACGATGAGTTGTTACCGGTTTGTAATACCCGCTCCGTCGGCGGAGGCTTTTTGCGGCCCGCTAGGGTCGAGGCATGGATCAGCATGCAGATACACAGGACGAGCAGTGGGGACCGAGCGCGAGCATCCTCGCGGTCGGGCAATTCGTGCCGGGGGCGGACGTGAACGCGAATCTTGCGTCGATCGACGAGCTAGCGGCATCCGCCAGTGTTCGCGGAGCGAGTCTTGTGGTGGTGCCAGAGTACTCGTCGTACTTCACCCCGACGATGGGGCAGGACTGGCTGGATGCCGCCGAGCCGCTCGATGGCCGATTCGTCACCGGGCTAGCCGCGATCGCCCGCCGCCACGACATTCACCTTGTCGCGGGCATGCTCGAGACGACGGATGACCCTGGCCGGTTGTCGAACACGCTCGTTGCGCTCGACCCGGGTGGCGAGATCGTTGCGATGTATCGCAAAGTGCATTTGTACGACGCGTTCGGCCAATGCGAGTCGGATTGGGTGCGTGCGGGGGAGATCGCACCCCCGCAGACGTTTGCTTGGGGTGGCCTCTCGGTCGGTATGCAAACGTGCTACGACCTGCGCTTTCCGGAGGTCACCCGCACGCTCGTT
>Ga0105045_10004342_pt1 | contig 12307 bp, 14 predicted proteins | sample MAT02_FD_78089 | JGI IMG/M metagenome (GOLD analysis project Ga0105045, IMG submission 78089) | Freshwater microbial communities from Lake Fryxell liftoff mats and glacier meltwater in Antarctica - MAT-02 (megahit assembly) | ecosystem: Environmental > Aquatic > Freshwater > Ice > Liftoff... | reverse complement strand
GATGTTTCATGTCGATTCCTCCCCGAATGCGACGTCGACATTTCATGTCCTGATAACAAGATGCGTCGGCGAATTCCGGATGCCGGTCAATCACTGACGCCGCGTCACATCCTTGTGATGTTTGGCCTGTTGCAGGACGGCCCGGTTGCTCGCCCGCAGGTTGATAAGGATGCCCGCAACGATAAGGCCCGCACCGAGGCCGACCCCCAGCGCCACCGTCTCGCCGTACCAGACCCAGCCGATGACGGCGATCACCGGCAGCCGCGCGAAATCCATCGGCGCCACGATCCCGGCGGGGGCCAGCGACAGCGCACTTGTCAGGCAGAAATGCGCGCACAGCCCGCATAGGCCGATCAGCGCCAGCCACGGCAGCGTGGCCGACGTAGGCCACGCGAGGTCTCCGTCCCAGCCTGCCGCGATCAAACCCAGACCCAACTGCATCAGCGTCAGCCAGAACAGGATCGACACGATGCTTTCATTGCGCGTCAGTGCCTTGGTCAGCACGGATGTCGTGGCAAAGCACACCGCCGACAGAAGGGCCGCGATGACGCCGGGATCGATCACCGCAAAATCAGGATGGGCGACCAGCAGGATGCCCACAAAGCCCAACACCCCGGCAATGACCTTGGCCCCGGTGATCCGCTCGCCCAGGAACACCGCAGCCAACAGGATCACCCACAAGGGCGAGGTGAATTCCAACGCAAACACCTGCGCCAGCGGGATCACGGCCAGCGCATAGAACCACAGGTTCTGGCCTGAAAAATGCACGACATTGCGCAACAGATGGCTTGGCAACCGGTCGGTCCGGACGTCGCCCATACGCCCGCGTGCAAGCGCCACGCCCAGCACGACGCAGAACCCGATCAGCGACCGCCAGGTCATGATCTCGAACGTGTCGTGGACGCTTGCAACCGCGCGTCCGGCGATGGCCATGGCGGTGAACGAGGCTATCGACCCCGTCATCCAAAGGGCGGCCGCCATGGGACGATAGACGGGCGGTTCGGTGGATTTCATTTTGGTTCAAGCACTCCCGCCGGAGGCGCCGCGCGCGCCTGACGCGCCGCCCGCTAGCGGAACAGCACCAGCGCGCCCGGCGACCAGGCGACCCGTGTCCGGGTGCCGATATCCAGCACCGGGCGACCAAACACGTTGCGCATCGAAATGCGGGTGTCCTGTTCGGTGCCGTCCAGCCGCAGGTCGTAATACGTCATGTCGCCGTAATAGACCACCTCGGTCACCGTCGCCATGCTTTCGCGGTCCTGTGCCGACTGCCCTTCGAACAGGATGGTCAGCGTTTCGGGGCGAAAGCCGATGTTCGCCTCGGCGCCCGCGCCCTGCCCCATGCACTGTGCCGCATCCAGTGTCACGCGACCAAACCCCTGCGCGTCAACCTCGACACGGCCCGCCTCTTCGGACAGGATCCGAGCGGGCAGGAAGTTCATGGTGCCGATGAAATTGGCCACCTTGCGGCTGTTGGGGCGGCGGTACAGCGTTTCGGGATCGGCCAGTTGCGCAATCTCGCCCTCGAACATCACGGCGATGCGGTCGGACATGACCAGCGCCTCTTCCTGGTCGTGCGTGACCAGTATGAAGGTGATGCCCACCTGCCGTTGCAGGCGGATCAGTTCCATCTGCATCTGTTCGCGCATCTTCTTGTCCAGCGCCGACAGGGGTTCGTCCAGCAACAGCACCTGCGGCTTCAGGATCAGCGCGCGCGCCAGCGCCACGCGTTGCCGCTGGCCACCCGACAGCGCATGGGCGGCGCGCGCGCCGAACCCCTTCAACCCGACCATCTCCAGCGCCTCGGCCACGGCCTTTGCCTTGTCTTCCTTCGACATCGGATCGCGGCGCAGCCCGAAGCCCACATTCTGTTCGACCGTCAGGTGCGGGAAGATCGCATAGGACTGGAACACCATGTTGGTGGGCCGCACGTTGGCCGGAACCCCCGCCATGTCCTTGCCGTCGATCATCACCACGCCGGACGATATATCCTCGAACCCCGCGATGGTGCGCAGCAGCGTGGTCTTGCCGCAGCCCGACGGCCCAAGCAACGAGAAGAACTCGCCCGCCCTGATCGTCGCGGTGATGCCGCGCAGGGCGTGATAATCGCCATAGTATTTGTGCACGTCCTGGAACGCGATCATCACGGGTTTGTCGGTCACAGGAAGCCTCCGGATGCTTTGCCACCTGTCCGGGCCATGCCGCGGCGGCGATAGAATTCTGCAAGTGCCAGCAGACCAACAGACAACAGGACCAGAATCGTACCCAGCGCCATCACCTTGGGCACGTTGGCGGGGAACCGGAACTGGCCATAGATATAGGCCGACAACATCGGTTCGGTCCCCGACAGAAAGTAGCTGATGATGAATTCGTCAAGGCTGACGGTAAAGCAGATCAGAAACGACGCTACGATCCCCGGCATCACCAGGGGCAGTATAATAAGGCGGAACGTCGATGAAGGCGTCTCGCCCAGATCATACGCCGCCTCTTCCAGCGACCGGTCCAGCGACTGGAATGCCGAGGTCAGGATCGCCACCGCGAACGGCGTTGTCACCAGCACATGGCCCAAAATGACCGTCAGGATCGACAGGTTGACCCCCACGGACAGGAACAGCACCAAAAGCGACATCGCCAGGATCATCTCGGGCAGCACCAGCGGCAGCATCACCAATGCCACCACCGGCCCCTTGCCCGGAAACCGGAACCGGGTACTGGCGCGGGCGGCAAACAGGCCCAGGATGGTCGAAATGGCGGCCGAGCTGAACGCCACCGTCACCGAATTGCGCAGCGCGTTAAACATCTGCTGGTCGGCCCACATCTCGCCGAACCACTTGGTCGTGAACCCCTCGAGCGGGAAGGCAAGGATGACGCTGTTGTTGAACGCAAAGACCGGCAGCAGGATGATCGGGGCATACAGAAAGATCAGATAGGCGATGGCATAGGCGCGGTGTCCCCAAGGTTTCCTCTGCACCGTCTTCATCGCGAATTCCCCCGCAGGAATCGCCGGTTCAGGATCAGGAACAGCACCGTCACCAACGCCACGATCGCCATCGCCGACACCGCCATGGCCGACCCTAGTGCGCGGTGCTGCAGCTTCAGCATCTGCGTCTCGATCGCGTTGGCAATCAGCGGCAGCTTGCCCCCACCCATCAGATCGGGCGTCACATAGTCGCCGACCGTGGGGATGAATACGATCAGCACCGCCGCAATCACCCCCGGCATCGACAGGGGCAGCGTCACCCGCACGAATGTGGTGAATTTCGTCTCGCCCAAATCCTGTCCGGCCTCAAGGTAGGACCGGTCGATCTTTTCCAGCGCGACGAAGATCGGCAATATTGCGAAGGGGGCATAGGCATGCGCCAGCGTCACCGTCACGGCCACCGCACCGTTGGTCAGGAACGACATCGGCCCGTCAGTGATGCCGACCATTTCCAGACCGGACGAAAACACCCCGTTATAGCCGAGCACGACCTTCCACAGGAACACCCGGATGATGTAGCTGGTCCAGAACGGGATCGTGATAAGGAACAGCCACAACGATTTCTTCGACGGCGCGACGTGGAAGCTCACGAAATAGGCGATCGGATAGGCCAGCAGTACTGTAATGCACGTTACCGACAGCGAGATCAGCAGCGACCGCCACATCAGCACGCGGTAGATCGGCTTGGTCCACACTTCGGCATAATTCTCGAACGTAAGGATAGGCAATGCTGCCTTGGCCCCGGTCTCGGTCACGCCGTCGGTGTAGAAGGATGTCAGCAGCACGGTGAACAACGGCACCGCCAGCAACAGGATCACATAGATCCCCGGCGGCGCGATCATCGAAAGGCCGCTTGCCGACTCGGACCGGCGGAATCTGGCCCACCCCGAACTGCCCTGCATCCCTGTCCCTGCCGTCTTGATTGCTTTGACAGTTTTGTGGCACAGGAATTCCGCACTGAAAAGCCTTTACCGCGGCCGCAAGCCACCCATAGGCTGCGCTGCCCCGCATTGGCTGCCCAGAACGCAGCAAAGGCACAGCAAACCGTTAGATGCCCTACTGAACGATCCGCTCTACCTGAATCGCAAGTCTGCGCAATTCGGTCATCAGCGCGGGCACGATGCGCAGGGCACCGACCGCCTCGGACAGCGCATCTGACAGGCGCGCCTCGTCGACCTCGGCATCGCTCAGCCTCCAGACCATGCGGCGGCTGACACCGTCGTCAAAGATCACCTCGGTGCGCCCGTCGCGGGCCTTTCGATAACCAAGAAACTGCGCGCCGCGCGGCGCGTGAAAACCTGTTTGGTGGCCCATGTTCAGGGTCCTTCCTACTGCTCTGGGGACAAGATGCGTGTGGGGACCCAAAGCGTCAACGCCCTGATCGCCCCAAGCCGCATCCGCACCCCGGACTGAGTCCGCAGCGCCACATCGGCGCGCCAAGACCGAGTCTGTACCAAACCAAAGAATCATTTTTTCTTCGTTTATTTGGCGACGGGCGGTAAATCCCGGCAGCCGCGACGACAGGGCAACAAGGCGCGTCGTTTTGATTTTCAGCGACCGTCAGGGCGGCATTCCGACGTTGTACAAGAGCATGCCTGCGACTGCGTGACCAACTTTCTGGCCGGGGACCGGGTGCAATCGTCAAGCGCCCTCCGGTCTGGCACCGTCGGCGATTTCGTGGCGGCCCCTCGTGACGCAGTTCGGCCCGGTGCGTTGCGCATCGTCAACTGCTGCAAAGATTTCGTGGTACTGAAGACGGCCCCGGCCCCGCAGGACAGGTCGGACCGATCTGTCCCGGATAATAACAAAACGGGGCGCCCGAAGGCGCCCCGTTCCGCAAACTATCGTTCGTATCAGCGCTTGGAGAACTGGAAGCTCTTGCGCGCCTTGGCCTTGCCGTACTTCTTGCGTTCCACCACGCGGCTGTCGCGGGTCAGGAAGCCCGCTTCCTTCAGCGCGCCGCGCAGGCTGGGCTCGTACAGCTGCAGCGCCTTCGAGATGCCGTGCTTGACGGCCCCGGCTTGCCCCGACAGCCCGCCACCGGCAACGGTGGCCATCACGTCGAACTGGCCTTCCACACCGGCGACGGTGAAGGGCTGGCGCAGGATCATCTGCAGCACCGGACGGGCGAAGTACTCCGCCATCGTCTTGCCGTTCACCACGACCTTGCCCTTGCCGGGCTTGATCCAGACGCGGGCGACCGCGTTCTTGCGCTTGCCCGTGGCATAGGACCGGCCAAGTGCATCACGCACCTGCAACCTGACAGGGGCTGCGGCGGCAACGGGGGCATCGGGGGTCGCGGCGGCGACGGCCGATTTCAGGTCGTCAAGGGATTTGATGTCGGCCATGCTCAGGCGCTCCGCGTGTTCTTCGGGTTCAGGACCTTGAGGTCCATGACGTCGGGCTGCTGCGCCTCGTGCGGGTGCTCGGCCCCGGCATAGACGCGCAGATTGGTCATCTGCACACGGCCCAGACGGTTGCGGGTGATCATCCGCTCGACCGCCTTGGTCACCACACGTTCGGGGTGGTCGCCTTCCAGCACCTGACGCGCGGTGCGGAACTTGATCCCGCCCGGATAGCCGGTGTGCCAGTAGTAACGCTTGTCCTCGCGCTTGTTGCCGGTCATCTGGATCTTGTCGGCGTTGATGACAATCACGTTGTCGCCCATGTCCATGTGCGGCGTGAAGGTGGGCTTGTTCTTGCCGCGCAGGATGCTGGCCACGATGGTGGCCAGACGGCCCAGAACGATGCCCTCGGCGTCGATCAGCACCCACTTCTTCTGGATGTCCGCCGGCGTTGCGGTGAAGGTTTTCATATGCGGTCCATGTCGTTTTGCGGGGATGGTAACCCGCTGGAATTCGGATGGCGGTATATCCGATACGGCTGCAACCGCGTCAAGGCCGAAATCCACGTTTTATGCAATCAAAAACAATGGCTTGCAAAATAGGTATGTCTATACCCCACCTTCTCAGCCTCGTCAGCGCAGCCGGGGCGGGCGCGGCGGGGCGGGTTCGGGGGGTGGGGCGGAGGGCGCTTGCGCCATGTCCAGCCGCATCGCCACCCGCGCCATCGCCACGGCCACCGGGTCTGCGGCAGACAGGAACGCCACGTCGATCTCGCCTGCCTCGATCCCCGAAAACGTCAGCGCCTCGGCCACCGCCCGCGCCAGTGCCGATTCCGCCGATGGGTTTGCGTCCACAAATACCAGCATGTGCCCACGCCGCCCCCCCGCATATCCCACCGCCGCCAGCAGCGCCCCCTGCGCCAGACCTGCCATCCCCTCAAGCTTGGCCTGCAACCCGCCCAGCAGCGCGGGCGGCAGATCGTGCGGCGGGGCAAACCCTTCGGGCCGGGCCAACGTCTCGACCGGGGCATGGCCCAGCGTCTCGGCCAGCCAATTCAGCGCCTCAGGCGGCACCAAAAACGCCGTCTCCGCCACGCCCAGATTGATCCCCAGCGCCACCCCCTGCCCCGCCAGCGCCTGCGCCACCACCCGCCCCGGCAATGCCGCATAGGGCACTGGTGCACCCGTGGCACTTGCCAGCCGTTCCTCGCTGTCGCAGGCCAGAACCACGGGGCCGTCGTCCAGATCGAACACGCGCGGGGCCAGCGTGTCGCCGTTGGGCTCGGCCTCCAGCCACAGGAACAGCACGGCATCCGACAGCGCGCGGTAATAATGCAGCCGCGCCGCGTCATCCAGAGGTGCCGACGTCATCGCCGCATGCGCTGCGTCAAGCGCCGTTATCGCCATCTCTGCCACGCAAAACCCCTGCCGCTTTCGTCAACAGTCAGCTAGTTCGCTGCCCTTGCCGGGGCAATGGGCGATGCAAGCCCGCCACATTGAAGGGATGGCCCCTGCACAACCGTTGCCGTAACCCCTCACCCGGCCTATGCGATGGACAACCGGATACACCGCCGCCGCACGCACGCCACGCGGTCCGGTCAGACCAAAGGTTGCAGGGCCATGACCCCCGTTTCGCCCTTTCTCACCCGGTCCGCCGTCGCGCTTGTCGCGGGGATAGCGCTGGCCACGGCCTTTGTTGCCGTGGCACCCGGTACCTATTTCGACGCAATGGAATGGCGGCTGGCCGACCTGCCATGGACCTTTGGCCTTCCGCACGGGTCCATCACCCCCATCCGCATCGTGACCGACCTGCTGATGGCCGGATTCTTCTTCCTGCTGGGCAAGGAAATGTGGGAAGCGCTGACGATCGAGCGCAGCGGCCTTGCCGGCCTGCAGAGCCTTGTCCCGGCCATTGCGGCACTGGGCGGCATGGCCGGGGCGGCGCTGGTCTGGCTGATGCTGACCGCCCTGATCCAGACGGCGGAAGAGGCGGCAGGCACTCCGGGCTGGACGGTCCCCTTGGGCAGCGACGTGGTGCTGGCCTATGCCTTTGGCCGCCGCCTGTTCGGGTCGGGGCACCCAGCGCTGCAGGTGCTGTTGTTCATCACCATCGCCGACGATATCGCGGCACTGATGCTATCCGGGATCACCCTGCCGGGGGGAGGCGGGCTGCACTGGGGCTGGCTGGCACTTGCCGTGGCGGTTCCGTTCATCGGCTGGGCCTTTCTCACCCGTCCGGCCATGGCACCGGGCGCGCCCGAGCGTGTCCACGCGCGGGCATATCTCGCCTGGCCATGGGTCGCCCTTGGACTTGTCACCTGGGTGGCGGTTGCGGCATCCGGACTGCCACCTGCCTTGGGCCTTTTGCCCCTGTTGCCCGCCATGCCGCCCGCCAGCCGCAGTTTCGGGCTGTTCGCGCAGGCCGAGGGATTCCTGACCGATCCGGCAAACCGCCTCGCACAGATCCTGCGCCCTGCCTCGGTCGCGATCCTGTTCCTGTTCGGGCTGACGCATGGCGCGCTTGACCCTGCCGCCCTGGCCCCGACGACCTGGATCACGCTGGGCGCCCTGTGGATCGGCAAGCCGCTGGGGCTGGCACTTGGCCTGTTCGTCGCGTTGCGCGTGCTGAACCTGCCCCGCCCGCGCGGGCTGGACACAATGGACCTGATCGCCATTGCAGGGCTTGCCAGCATCGGCTTTACTGCCCCCGCACTGGTGATGGAAACCGCCCTGCCCGGTGGTGCGATGCAAGAGGCGGCGCGTCTGGGCCTGGCCCTCAGCCTGCTGGCGGGCCCTGCGGTCCTGCTGGTATTCCGCCGGCCACGGCGGCGCGGTGCGCTGCCCTCCACGCGAATGTGACTCTTCCGGGAGCCCCATGGACAACCAAGGCTTTTGTCGGACATAATGCTGCCGCACGGCAAGGTTAATTGTGTCAAAGGTCAAGTGGCCTTGACCAGACCTTAACCGGATCGCGCGTATCCCGGACTAACCGGGAACAAGGGCAGGCAATGATCGCGTTCGACAATGTCAGCAAGTCCTTCTGGACGGGCGCTCGGCGCAAGATCATTCTTGATCGGGCGTCGTTCCGTATCGAGATGGGCCGTTCGCTGGGCATCCTTGCGGCTAACGGTGCCGGCAAAACCACGATCATCAACATGATGGCAGGGCTGGAAAAACCTGACGAGGGCACGATCACCCGGGCGGCCCGCATCTCGTTTCCGCTGGGCTTCATGGGCGGGGTGGTGCCCAAACACAGCGGCACCGAAAACGCCCGCTACATTGCCCGTCTGTACGGCCTTGACCCCGACTATGTCGAAAGCTTCGTCCGCTGGGTCTGCGGGATCGAGGAATATTTCGACCAGCCCGTCGGCGTCTACAGCCAAGGCATGCGATCGCGCTTCAGTTTCGGGCTGATGCTGGCGCTGGAGTTCGACATTTATCTGATCGACGAAGGCATGCCCGCGACAACTGACGTCGAATTCAACCGCCGAGCAGGTTCGATCCTGCGCGAGAGGCTCAAGAACGCCACCGTCGTCGTGGTGTCGCATCAGGCCAAGACGCTGGAAAAGTTCTGCCAACAGGCCGCCGTCCTGCGCAACGGGCAACTTTACATGTTCGAAACTCTCGAAGAAGCGAAGCGCCTTTATGATTACGAATCTGAAAGCAGCCCGGTTCCGCATCCGCCGTCCCGAGTTTCCCGCCGCTGAACCGGCGGTCGCGACACCGGACGACACCCCGTTCGACGACGAGGCCGAAGACGGCTTTGGCGATCAGCGGTTTGCCACGGCAGGCAACGCCGCACCCGTGGCCGTTCCTGTCGCCCCCCCGTCCCCCGTCACCGCGCTGACCAATTCTGCCCCCAACGAGATTGATTCCATCCGGCGCGAAGGTCTGACCGGACGACAGTTGCGCTTGGCCCGCCGCGTGGCCCTGAAACACGGCTTGCCCGCAACCTCGGACTTCGACGCCGTGCGCCTGCTGCGCCAGGCCGGTATCGACCCGTTCCAGCGCGGCGGCATCCTCGAACTCATCCACCCCGACGAAGAGACGAACGTCGAACAGGGTCGCGCACTGACCACCACCCCGAACCCCGCCGTGGGGCCGCAACTGCCGCAAACCTACCGTCCCGTGCAGGTGCCCTCGACCGAAACCCGGGCCGAAACGAACCACATCGGCGAAGTGCTCAAGATGCAGGCCGATCTGATGCGCCGCCGCCGGCGCAAGTCGGCCCTGCTGTCGGCAAGGCTGTTCTTCTTCGTGGGCCTGCCGACGCTGCTGTGTGCGTGGTACTTCTATGTCGTGGCCACGCCCCTTTTCGCCACCAAATCCGAATTCGTGATCCAGCAATCCTCTGCGCCCTCCGCCCAGGCCGGGGGCCTTGGCAGCATGTTCCAGGGCTCGCCCTTCGCCACGTCGCAAGACAGCATCGCCGTACAAGGTTATCTGCAATCGCGTGAGGCGATGCAGCGCCTTAATGCCGACCACGGCTTTATCGTACATTTCTCCGACCCGGCCATCGACCCGATCCAGCGGCTGGACGAAGGTGCCACCGCCGAGGCCGCCTACAAGACCTACAAGCGCAACGTGCTGATCAGCTACGACCCGACCGAAGGCATCATCAAGATGGAGGTGATCGCCGCCGATCCCGCCAAATCCGCCGAATTTGCCAAGGCCCTGATCGGCTATGCCGAAGGCCAGGTCGACCAGCTGACCCAACGCCTGCGCGGCGACCAGATGCAGGGCGCCCGCGAAAGCTATGAAGAGGCCGAGGTGAACATGCTGGCCTCGCAGCGCCGCGTGGTCGAGTTGCAGGAACAGTACAAGGTCCTGTCCTCCGAGGTCGAGGTACAGCTTATCACCGCGCAGATCACCCAACTGGAAACCCTGCTGACCCAGGACAGGTTGTCGCTTGACCAGATGCAGTCCAACGCCAATCCGAACCAAAGCCGGATGGACCCCCTGATCCGCCGCATCGGGGCACTTGAATCCGAAATCGCCACCCTGCGTGCCAGGCTGACCGAAGACAGCGATACCGGCCAGTCGCTGGCCAAGGTTCAGGGTGATCTCCTGGTCGCTCAGGCCGATGTGCAGACGCGCCAGTTGTTGCTGGCCTCGTCCCTGCAATCCATGGAATCCGCACGGACCGAGGCGAACCGGCAGGTCCGCTATCTGTCCCTTTCGGTCAGCCCGGTGCCGCCCGACGAGGCGACCTATCCCCGCGCGTTCGAAAGTTCGATGGTTGCACTTCTGGTGTTCGCGGGCATCTACCTGATGCTGTCGATGACGGCGGCGATCCTGCGCGAACAGATCTCGGGCTGATCCCCGACACCGCCCCGCCCCAAACTCCCTTAACGGGGCATTCGGGGCGGCGCCTTTCGCATGCCGCCCCTTTTGCGGGCAAATCCCGCAAGCATCGCCCGGAAAGGCGGCGATCCATGCCGCCCGCCATCCCTTGCCCCAGCCACCGCGTTGCACACAAACAAGCCCGGTGGTCGATTGCACGGCATGGAGACGCTGCGCATGCTCGACACCTCGCCCGATCCCGCCAGCCTGCAACGCGCCAAGGGGCGTGCGTCGGTTGCTTTGGTTGCGGGGCGCGACGGCAGGGCTGTGGTTGCAGACCTGCACCAGCAAGGCTCGGCCAAGGCAATCCTGCCGCGCATCGACGACAACGCGACCGAGGTTGTGTTTCTGAACACCTCGGGCGGGCTGACGGGCGGCGACCGGCTTGACTATGCGCTGACCCTTGCCCCCGGCCTTCGCGCCACCGCCACCACCCAGACCGCCGAGCGCGCCTATCGCAGCGCCAGGGGCATCGCCCACGCCGAAGTGCGCCTGACGGTCGGCGTGGGCGGCTGGCTCGACTGGCTGCCGCAAGAGACCATCCTGTTCGATGGCACTGCCCTTGAACGCGACATCAGGGTCGATCTTGGCGCAGGGGCGGGCTGCCTGTTTCTCGAATCCGTCATCCTCGGGCGGCACGCCATGGGCGAAACCGTGACCGGCCTGCACTTCCGCGACAATCGCATGATCCGCCGCGAAGGCGCGCCGCTATGGGCCGAACCGCTGGAAATCGACACGCGCGTGCTGTCGCGCGCAGGCAATCCGGCCATGCTGGGCGGCGCGCGGGCGATGGCGACGTTCGCGCTGATCCACCCGCAGGCCGCCGACCGCCTGCCAGCCCTGAATGCCGTGCTGGATGAGCCGGGCGTCGAATCGGGCGCATCGGCCTTTGACGGGCGGCTGATCCTGCGCTGTCTGGCGTGGGACGGCCTGCCGCTGCGCCGCCAGATCCTGCGCGCGCTGTCGGTGTTGCGCCCCGGCCCCGTTCCCCGTGTCTGGCAGGTCTGAGAGCCCGGAATGAACCTTACCCCGCGCGAAAAAGACAAGCTTCTGGTCAGCCTTGCCGCCATGGTAGCGCGTGGGCGGCTGGCGCGGGGGGTCAAGCTGAACCACCCCGAAGCCATTGCGCTAATTACCGATTTTGTCGTGGAAGGTGCCCGCGACGGACGCACTGTCGCCAACCTGATGCAGGCGGGCGGGCATGTCATTACTGCCGCGCAATGCATGGAAGGCATCCCCGAGATGATCCATTCCGTGCAGGTCGAGGCGACTTTCCCGGACGGCACGAAGCTGGTCACCGTCCACCACCCCATCCGCTGAAAGGCCCCCCATGCCCGCCAAAACCCGCGCCGCATCCCCTGCCCCCCTCTGGCCAAGGGCGCGGCCTCTGGCCGTTCTGTTCCTTCTGGTGCCCTTTGCCGCCCGCGCTCACGACGGCCCGCACCTGCACCCGCACGGAACCGAATACCTGTGGCAGGCCCTCGCCGCTGCCCTTCTGGTGGGGGCGGGCTGGGCCATCGGGCGGTGGCGGCGATGATCCCGGGCGAGATCTTTCCTGCCGATGGCGTGATCGAGATCAACGCCGGTGCCGCCGTGGTGACCCTGCTGGTCGCCAACACCGGCGACCGGCCGGTGCAGGT
>Ga0105045_10004341_pt1 | contig 12308 bp, 10 predicted proteins | sample MAT02_FD_78089 | JGI IMG/M metagenome (GOLD analysis project Ga0105045, IMG submission 78089) | Freshwater microbial communities from Lake Fryxell liftoff mats and glacier meltwater in Antarctica - MAT-02 (megahit assembly) | ecosystem: Environmental > Aquatic > Freshwater > Ice > Liftoff... | reverse complement strand
TTATTTTACCACAGGTTTACACCTGTGGCTACATGCCGCCGCCGTTACCACGGCTATATTTTCTATTTATTTTACCACAGGTTTAAACCTGTGGCTACATGCTGCCGCCGTTACCACGGCTGTATTTTCTATTTATTTTACCGCAGGTTTACACCTGTGGCTACATGCTGCCGCCGTTACCACGGCTGTATTTTCTATTTATTTTACCGCAGGTTTACAACTGCGGCTACATGCTGCCGCCGTTACCACGGCTGTATTTTCTATTTATTTTACCACAGGTTTACACCTGTGGCTACATGCTGCCGCCGCTATCACGGCTGTATTTTCTATTTATTTTACCACAGGTTTAAACCTGTGGTTACATGCCGCCGCCGCTATCACGGCTGGGGCTTGGCTTATTTTTCTGTTAATGCTCTCATGTGATTTTTTTAGAAGAAAAATTTCACAAAAACAACAACCTAACCTGTGGCTACATGCTTTCACCGCCACCGCGGCTAAGGCTCGCTTCAATAAAGAAAGCCGCTCAGGCCCAGGCCGTACTGGTTTATAACGGCTAAAGCAGTGCGCAAATGATAGGATTTGTCGCCAAATTCTACCAGAATTAACCTATATCCTCAGTTTCGAGCGTCTTACCTTAATTAAAGGTGTTTCTGCCATCCATTTCTTCGGAAATTGATATCAATATAAAAACAGTGGTGTAGTTTGTTGACAACGAAATTTTAATTATGTAGCCAATTTTAAGAATGGTGCAGAAATCATGCTATCATCCTTAGCGCGTAGTGTCGATTTGGTTGTTAACGACCAGTTCCCTATTTGTAGATATGAAGACCAGACAAGCGTTCACCGAAGAACAATTTTCGAGACTCGCCCTGAAGTGAAAGAAGAGCGGATGCGCGGGATTAGTAAACCGCTGAGCAGCTTTTTGGTGCGTGCCACAGATGACGCAGCGCAAGTTAACCGAGACATCCTAATATTAAGGAGTTGCTGCTGAGTTTATTTGATCAGGGTCATACAAGCAAAGAACAATATCCTGATTTAAATGATTATCTCAGGGCTATAAGCGGGGAAGGCAAAAAAGCAATTGAGCAAAAATTAATCGATAAGATTAAGAAGAAGTCGCCACCTATCGGGAAAAGATATCACCTGTAGCTCCAGCACTATCTGGTCAAGCTTGCCATCGGGGGCAATATCAACCTTGCGGCCACATTGGAACAAGTTGTTAAGAAACTCCCAAAAGAACGGACTGACAACTAGTCTTTGCAATTTAATCAAGTTATTAAAGACTCGCTCGCCTCGATCAAGGATCTAAACAAAAAAAGTGTTAAACCTAATGTGTATGAGGGGGTGGACAATAGCCGATAGTGATGATCTATCGGATCTATTTCTCTGCGGAACAGAAGTTGAAGGAAGTTGCCAAGCAATCGGTAAGGATCCGAAACTAAGCAAATCTTTACTTGGGTATGTCATGGATGGGAAAAACCGTTTATTGGCCATTAAAGATGCGAAAGGAAAGACCCAAGCGCGAATGATTGAGCGATTATTATGCGATGAAGAGAGCAAACGGCCGGTATTATTTATAGAAAGAGTGTATCCGGCCAACGCCGACCAAGAATGACACAGCGCGCTGCTTCAAATGGCTAAAGAGCGAGCTAAGGCTCTGGGTGCTTTTTATTAAGTTCTAAGTTTTTTTCCATTTTTCACTCTTCTTTTTATCTTTTTTCGTGTCCGTGCCCGAGTTTCTCTTTTTGCTTCACCATATTTTCAACCCCTAAATTAATATATAAAAAGTTTTAACCAAATATTTATACGGTTAAAGACAAAGGTCGTACAGGAATGGGTTAAGAGATTTTTCGATCCAAGTGAAAAATTATTAACGGAAACGGGATTGGGTCTTGTTCGTTCAAAAACGATATTTGAGGAATCTTATTTACAAGGTGGAGAAGAACTTCTTGAGGGTGTAGAGGTTTTTATCGGCAATCTCTCCAGATTAATAGATGGTTTGGAAGATAGAATAGATGTGGACTTCGACGCGCATCGATTGGAATGGAAGAAATATTTACAAAAAGACGGGTCAGGTCTCTTTGTCTATTTAAAAGAGATCACAACGATCGATTTACTTCCTGTGATAGAAAAAATAAAGCTTGAGAACGGTCTATTTCCGTAGGTAACAAAAACATTTGTCAGAAAGACCGTTTTTGATAAGATCATTCTTTTTCACAGGGAGACCGAACCAATGTTAGAATTTTTTCGCAAGCACCAGAAGTACATCTATTTTATCGTGACGGTCGCCATCGTCATTTCCTTCTCGTTTTTTGGAACCTATGGTGCCATCGAGAAAAATCCTATTCGCGACCAAGTCGTCTTCACTGCTGTTGATGGAACATCCATCAGACACAACGAGCTGGAAGAAATGGTGGTGTTTATTAGCACAGATAATCAAGACAAACTTCTTTTTCGCCAATGGGGTCCCAACTTCCTCAATGACGGCGTCATTCAAAAAGATCTATTGGCCGTAGGACTTGCTCAAATTCTTGCTTCTCAATACCCTGTCGATTTGAATCAAGATCTGCAATCGCGTATCGATAGAGAAAAAAATTACAAATTATACAATCACCCCCAAGCAAAATTCATCACCACAGAGAATGCCTGGAGTTATTTTGCACCGAATTTAAAAGAGAGCTATAATCAATTCCTGCTTGCAAATTCTTTATCCGATCCCGATGCCTTCGACGCAAGAGTTCAGCTCTATTTATCCCAAAAAGAGTTCCCTGCTAGCTACTTAAGCAACGCCTTGAACTACCTGGAAAGACAACAAAACGGCGTGCGCCACGATGCTAACTTGGATCGCATAGATCTTTCACTTTTTGGTCACCACACAGTTGTCGACTGGTTTGGACCACATTTTGTTCGTTTGTCAGCGCAGTTCATTATTAATGCTGCCAAAGTTGCCGAAAAGAAAGGATACTACGTCTCCAAAGATGAGGCGTTAGCCGAAATCCTACGCAACGCCCAGCTCAGCTACCAGCAAAACTTGCAGAATCCACGTCTTGGTGTTGCCAACAGCACAGAGTACTACAACGAACAGCTTCGTCTGATGGGCATGGATCAAAATATTGCGGTCAAAGTATGGCAGCAGGTTATGTTGTTTCGCCGTCTATTTAGTGATGTAGGCAATTCTGTTTTAACAGATGCGCTTCCCTACCAACGGTTCAGTTCTTACGCAAAAGAGAGCTTACAAGGGACGTCATACGCATTGCCTAAGGAATTACAACTGAATAATTTTCGCTCTTTGCAAAAGTTCGAAACCTATTTAAATGCTGTTAGCAAGCGTTCTGATGATGAAACATTAGTGTTGCCAAAAGCACTTTTGTCTGTTTCTGAAGTGGCAAAAAGAAATCCACAACTCATTCAAAAACGCTACACGCTAGAAATCGCAGAGGCAAATAAAGATGCTTTGCAAGCGAAAGTCAGCTTGCGCGATACTTGGAACTGGGAAGTTCAAGATAAAAACTGGGAAACAGTTAAAACAAGATTCCCACAGTTAGCCCTCAAAAAAGGCGATACTCAAGATGAGCGTTTTGCTGCACTGGACAGTTTAGAAGATAGCGTACGTGGACAAGTCGATCGCTATTCTCGCGAGGCCCTTGTTCAAGAGCATCCAGAATGGTTGAAAGAAGCTTTGGATAAAGCTAGAGAGCGCACACTTCCTGTTGGGCTTAGCAGTAAAGAGACGAACTCCGTATTTGCAGGGCTTGAAAATGGTGATGAACTGATTGTTAAATTGGATAATGCACCATTGAAAAGTGACCCAGCAGCAGCTCCTCTTATCTTTACAGCAGATGATCGTCATTACTACCGCATTTTTGTGATTGATAGAGCTCCAAATGAAGAGATCTTAACCTTTAGCGAAGCGAGCCGTGCAGGCATTTTAGATGACATGGTAGATCGTGATTTGAAAGTGCATTACATCAAAATTCGCGATTCGAATACGGCCGCTTATCAAAATGCCGATCAAACATGGAAGTCGCTCGAACAGGTGGAAGATCAAGTGGCAGAAAATAAATACGCGAAAGTTTTAAAAGCCATTGAAGCCGATTATGTGAAGCGTGCAGATAGTTCAGAAAGTGACCAAAAAAGCAAAATGAGTCCTGATGCGCTAGCGTCGCTGCGCTTGTATGCTTATATGAATCAAGCTAAAGAAAATCTACAAAAAGATGCGCAAACGACGTCTCCAGTGGCCCAGTGGGAACTTGTAAAAGAAGAAAAGGTTCTCGACAGAACATCACGTGGTGTTGACCAAGAAATGTTTGCGTTGGGGGCGGATAAATGGTCCAAGGTGGATACATTGCCTAATGGTGACTTGAGCTTCTTTTATGTGAAGCAAGTGGGTGGCAAAGCAGATGACGTCATTAATACTGCTTTAGTGAAAAAGGTAGAAGCGGCGCATCAATTACTTTCAGATGAAGCGCAGCGCCATTACATGGGAAGTTTGCTGGGGGAAATCAAAGTCAAAGGTGCGATCTCGCTGGCGTACATGAATCGCACACCTGACGATCAGGGTGCGGGCACGGGTGTTGATCCTGACGTGGAGTCAGACGCCGGCAGTAACTAAGACAGGCAGTAAAGAAAAAACAAGAGATGAAGGATCAGGTAGGACACGCAGAATAAAAAAAGAACAAGATACGTAAGATAGGTTTAAGCATCTTTCTTTCAAAATCTTTTATAGAAACTTTAGAAAGGCATGTGTTTAAATCTATCTTGCCTATCTTGTTCTTTTTTAACCTGCCTACCCTGTTCTTTTATTAGGAGGAAAAGATGTTCAAAGAGAAAGAGAATGAAGAGCTAACGTTAGCGCCAGTGAATTTTTTTCAAATTAGCTGCGACTGCTTGAGCATTGCTCCTCCCTTCCCCAAACTTAGCAAGCAGAAAGGGGAGAAGTATCTCTTGCCCGATACCACTTATCTTTGCGCAGAAGAGAGCTTTGCTAATGTTCATATGGGTTGGAACAAAGAGGGGATCGAATTGTATGTCGTGATCGATCAAAAACTGCAGTCTAGTCTTTATCCCGAAGTCACAAAAGGCGATAGTGTTGAACTGTTTTTCGATACACGTAATGTTAAAACGTCGGGATTTAACACCCGTTTTTGTCATCACTTTGTTTTTCTTGCTGAAGCTGCGGACGGGGTGCAGGCGTTAGAACTTACACGTTTTAGAACTGAAGATGCGCATGAATTGTGTGATCCCAAAGAGTTGAAAGTCAAAACGATTGTATCAAAGGATGGGTATTCGATGCAGATCTTTATTCCATCAACGTGTTTGGTGGGGTATGATCCTGATCAGTTCACTCAACTTGGATTTAATTATCGTATTAATCGATTTAAAGGGGATCCCCAGCATTTTTCTGCGATCACCGATGAATACAAGATTGAGCAGCAGCCTTCCTTGTGGGGTAGTGTAAAACTTATTTAGGTGAGCGGTAACGGTACAAGGCCATAATAATCAAGCGCATTAAGTAAATGGCCAGTGTAACAAAAACAAAGATTGCGAGTCCGATGTGTATAGCTTCTGAAGTGTGTTGGTAAAGATACTCGAAAATAGTCGAGGCTTTGAATTTCCAGGACGCGAGGTAAACCAAAGCAATATAAGCTCCAAAAAATACAATTCCCAAGCCAATCGTTATCCACATTTTTTTATCGAATTCTTTGATGAGATTAGGAATGGGATTGCCAAACTTCTTAAAGATAAAATATCCCGCGCCAACAGTCATGATTAAAAACAGGAAAAAACAAAGGTCTAATAGATAGATAATGTAGGTTTTATCGTAGTCCATAGTTGGGAGATTACCAGAACGATGTTTAAATTCAAGTCTCAATCGCGAAAAGACCGGACAAAGTCTTTGGAGTGCGGCAATTTTTCTTGTCGCTTTCCGCTCACAGTTTTACGTGCTAGCAATGTTACCTTAAAGAGTCGGGTCTATACGCGGTTGAGGTTTGAATATAAACGCTACTAATACTGAAAACTGCGGGAGGAAAGCGGCAAGAAAAGTTGCCGCACTCCAAAGACTTCGTCCGATCTGTTAGTTATTTAAAATTTTTATTTCATCACAATGTCTTCATGAGTATGATGGCAATCTACCAATAAGCGGAGTGCTAGATTCCCATGAAAACAGTCTTATATCCAAGTCACCTCGAGCTCGGGGCAAAAGTTATTGAGTTCGCCGGCTGGGAAATGCCTATCCAATACAAGGGTATCATTCCTGAGCACCTCGCTGTTCGCGAAAAAGTGGGTATGTTCGATGTCTCCCACATGGGACGCATTTGCGTCACCGGAAAAGATGCAGAATCTCTTCTCGACTACTTATCGACAAATAAAATCAAAGGCAAGCACAATCACTCAGCCACTTACACCGTTTGGCCAATGGCTGGTGGAGGCTGTGTTGACGATGTGATCATCTACCGCCAGGATGAGTTTCACTTTTTTGTCGTCGTCAATGCTGGAAATAGGCAAAAGGACTTAAAACACTTACGCGACTACGCAAAAGACTTGGATGTCCACATAGAAGACCTCTTCGATCAAGAAGGCATTATCGCCCTGCAAGGTCCTAATGCTACAGCTCTCCTCTACCCGCTATTCATGGAGTCAAAATCTCTAAAAAATATGCATTTTATCACCTTAAGCTATCATGGAGAGAAGATTGTCCTCTCTAAAACCGGCTACACGGGCTCTGGTGGCTTTGAAATTTATGCTCCAAACGCCTTGATCGCTTTGCTTTGGGATTGGCTACTCAACGAGGGTGATCCTTTTGGACTTCAACCTATCGGTTTGGGCGCGCGCGACACCTTGCGGTTAGAGATGGGATACGCGCTTTATGGACATGAGATTAACGAAACAATCTCTGCCAATGAAAGCGTCTCCGCTTGGACGATCAAGTGGGACAAAGAGGACTTTCTCGGCAAAGCGGCAATGCAGAAACTGGAAGCATCACCCGATAAACGCACCGAGTACGGCGTGATCCTTCAGGAAAAGGGCATTGCCCGCGAAGGATACGATGTGTATAAAAACGGGCAGATGATTGGGAAAGTCACTTCCGGTAATTATGCCCCAAGTTTGGATGCTGCGATTGCGATTATTTTAGTTAAAGGAAAGTGGGCTATCGGAGATACTGTCGACGTGCAGATCAGGCAAAATCAGGTGGTCGCTAAAATTGTTGCGCTGCCATTTCTAAAGATATAATAAGGAGAATAGACATGAAATTTTCAAAGACACACGAATGGATTGAATTGAATGATGGGGTTGGAACCGTTGGCGTGAGCACTCATGCACAGAATGAGCTAGGCGATATCGTCTATGTTGAGCTACCTAAAATCGGCAAGTCTGTGAAAGCAGGCGAAGAAGCTGCGGTATTGGAATCCACGAAAGCGGCTGCCGATGTGTATTCACCTGTTTCAGGCACCATTGTTGAAGTGAATCAAGCGTTAACAGACCAATCCGACTTGATAAACTCGTCTCCTGAAAGTCAGGGCTGGATTTTTAAGATTAAAATTAGTGACACCAAAGAGTGGGATGCCCTTCTTGACTTTACAACCTATCAAGCGCAGTTGAAGTAACCATGGATTTCATTTCAAATAAAGAAACGCAAAATAAAGAAATGCTCCAAGCAATTGGTGTGAAAACCGTTGAAGAACTCTTTTTTGCTGTTCCAAAAGAGTTGCGATTGGCTTCTCCCAAAGCAGACGATGGACTTTCTGAGTATGAAGGCATCAAGCTCATGGAGGCGCTGGCTGCAAAAAACACGTTTCCACAATTTGATCATTACTTGGGAGCTGGTGCTTACGATCACCATGTTCCTGCGATTGTAGGGGCTGTTTGTTCCAAATCTGAGTTCTTGACATCTTACACGCCTTATCAGCCAGAAACCTCTCAGGGGATGCTGCAAATCATCTTCGAATTTCAGTCGGCCATTTGTGCGCTAACGGGGATGGATATCTCTAACGCTTCGCTTTACGACGGGTCCTCCGCTTGTGCCGAAGCGATGCTCATGGCGCTTCGCTGCCACAAAGAACGCAATAAAGTCGTGATTGCAGAGAGTTTGCATCCGCATTACAGAACTGTTGTCGAGCAATACTTAATCAGTCATCAAACGCAAATTGAAGTGATCCCTTTTCTTAAAGATGGCCGTTTAGATATGGATCGCATGAAGCAGCTTGTGGATGACAAAACGGCAGCTGTTTTGATCCCTTATCCCAATTTTTTTGGCGTCATCGAAGATGTGAAAAAAGTCAGTGAGTACGCCAAAAAAGTGGAAGCTCTAACGGTAGTCTGTGCCAATCCTTTAGTTTATGGGTTGTATGAGTCAGCTGCTGAAATTGGTGCTGATATTGCTGTAGGTGACGGACAACCCTTTGGACTTCCTTTGCAATATGGCGGACCTTATGTCGGTTACATTGCGTGCAAACAAGAGCTTGTCAGGCAGCTTCCAGGACGCATTGTTGGTGAGACAGTGGATACAGAGAACAGACGCGGGTTTGTGCTCACCTTGCAAGCGCGCGAGCAGCATATTCGTCGTGAAAAAGCCACTTCCAATATTTGCACGAATCAAGCCTTAGCTGCGCTAGCTTGTTTAACAGCGATGCTCTGGTATGGCAAAGAGGGTGTCAAAAAGCTAGCCCTCACGAACTATCAAAGGGCTGCTTATTTGAAAAAACGGTTGCAGGTTATTCCTGGGGTTAAAATTCAAGAGAGCGCTGTCTATTTTAATGAATTTGTGGTGGAATTTTCGCAGCCGATCGATCAAGTTCTCGCCTACTTTCGTAAGCACCATATTGAGCCAGGGGTTGACCTCAGCCGTTATTTCCATGAAATGGACCATCATTTGCTTGTGGCTGTGACAGAAACGAAAAGTAAAAAACAGCTTGATCACTATGTGTTAATCGCAGGGGAGTTAGGATGACTAAAACTATTTTTGAAAAAAGTCAAGTCGATCAACATGCGTACAGCTTACCTAAGGATGCACCCGAATTTACAGAGATCCATCCACCCGAAAAGTTATTAAGGCATTCGACACTTAACTTACCTGAAATTTCCGAGATTGATCTGACCCGTCATTTTAGTGAACTGGCAAGGCGTAATGCGGGAATCGATAATATTTTTTATCCACTGGGTAGCTGCACAATGAAGCTTAATCCACGGGTCAATGAACTTTGCGCAGCCTTTCCCGGGTTTACACGCACACACCCACTGGCCCCAGAAGACTCTGTCCAAGGGAATTTGCAGATCATTGAAGAGCTGATCGAAATTTTGTGCAAGGTCAGTGGCATGACAGCAGGCTCTTTAACGGCCAACGCTGGAGCTCAAGCGGAATTCGTTGGAATTCGCATGATTGCCGCTTATCACGCCAAACACGGGGATGTAAAACGCACGGAGATTTTGATTCCAGACAATGCGCATGGGACAAACCCTGCTACAGCAGCAATGGCTGTTTATAAGATTGTGTCAATACGCACAAATGCGCATGGAGATATGGATTTAGATCACTTGCGTGAATCTGTTTCAGAACGCACTGCAGGCTTAATGCTCACTAATCCCAATACGCTGGGTCTTTTCAGCCCGGTCATTTTGGAGATTGCGAAGATTGTCCATGAGCATGGCGGTTTACTCTATTACGATGGCGCGAATTTGAATCCGATGTTGAATGTCGTACGTCCAGGAGATATGGAATTCGATGTCATGCACATTAATTTGCACAAAACGTTTTCGACTCCACACGGTGGTGGAGGCCCTGGCTCCGGCCCTGTGCTGTGTAATGACAAGTTAAAGGCTTTCTTGCCTGTTCCCCGCGTTGAGAAAAGGGGAGGAAAATATCAGATTCTCTGGAAGGATGCCGAGAGTATTGGCAATATTTCCTCTTTCCACGGAAACTTTGCGATTTACTTGCGGGCGTACCTTTATGCGAAGTTGCATGGTCATTTTGGAATGAGGCGCATCGCTGAACAGGCTGTCCTCAACGCTAATTACCTGAAAGTAAAAATAGGGAAGTTGTTAACGGTTCCTTTTCCGCAGCCCTGTATGCATGAATTTGTTGTGCAAGCAGATAAGTACTTAGATAAAGGGGTGAGCGCTTTAGATATAGCGAAGAGGCTGCTGGATTATGGCGTGCACGCTCCGACGATTTATTTTCCGCTGATTGTCAAAGAGTGTTTGCTAATTGAACCGACGGAGAGTGAGTCGAAAGCGACGTTGGATAGGTTTGTGGAAATTATGACAATTATTGTAGGAGAGATTGAGTCAAACCCGGAGCTTGTGAAGTCGGCGCCACACACGATGGCTGTGAGTAGGTTGGATGAAGTGGGGGCAGCTAAGAAGCCTATTTTGAAGCATGTGTAAGCTTCGAATTAGGTTGAAAACGCTCCGGGCGGGATTCAACACAAAGACACAAAGAAGAAAAAGAAAAAAGAAACAGGGTATGAAGGATTCGGCAGGATACGCAAGCATACGCATCAACCCAACCAGAAAACCCGGATTTAACATGTTAATCATTAAATGCTTAATGACGCAAGCCATAGAAACCAAATTTTAGCGCAAAGTAGCCTAGACCCGAAGAAAAGAAAAAGCAAGATAGGCAAGATAAGTTTAACCACCTATCTTTCAAAAAGTCCATCGAAAAGGTTTAAGAACCCTGTCGGCTTTTTTTTGGCGGCTTGAAGCGCAGGATCCTCATTCTCTAGCCAAGTTTCAAGGGCCTGTTCGGCTTTTTTGAGCGGCTTGAAGTTTACGATCCCGATTTTTATCACCGACAATCGAAATAAGTAAGTCATGTGAAATAATGCCTCGTTCTGAAAACGCTTCATTTTTAGCGTTCTCAACAGCAGCAGCAACATCAGCACAATTCCAACCATCTGTTTTGGTTCCCAATTCGCCATAGTCAATATCTGTAGCAATCAGAGCTTCTTCCAGCCCACTATTTTTGCAATAGTGTTGAAAAAGTGCAGCGCGGCTTGCCTCATCAGGAAGAGTAATTTCTATTTTTGTATTAAAACGACCATCGCGAATAATTGCTCGATCTAAATTGGAAATGTGGTTAGTAGCCGCAATGACAAGAATGTTATTCTTAGAAGCCTCCTCAATTTCTTGCAAAAGCGTGGTTATTTCCTCGTTGCGATGAGCTTTGGTCTCGGAATTTGTGCCTGCATTTCGAGCAGTTGCCAAACCATCAAATTCATCCAGGAATAAAACAACAGGCTTTCCCGGAGAAGCAAGTTGTTTTGCTTGTCTAAAATATTCTTTGAGTTTAAGAGATGGTTCATGGATATATTGTGAAGCTACGTCAGAAGATTTCATTTTTATGAGTCGTGCTTTCAGTTCTCCTGCCAGACATTCCGCAATATGAGTCTTACCACAGCCAGGAGCTCCGTAAAAAAGAATGCCTTTTGGAAATGAAATACGGTACCGTTTTCGCCTTTCTGGATCTCCAGAGATCATGTTGATGACTTGTTTTTGCAATTTTTCTTTCAAAGGCTCCATTCCTACAATGTCTTTGAAAGACAAACTGAATTCAGGACGAGGAATTGGAGCTGCGGAGGGGATTGGTTCAGGAATAATGGGAATACTTCCAAATTTTTTATGATATTTGATACTCTCTAAAGGACTTAACATTCCAAAAACGGGACCCCATATGACATTAAAAAATGCCAAAGCAGCTCTCAATGCACATTCTATCACTTGTGTTAAGCCGGGCATCTCCTGGTGCCAAAGGGATAAATTACCACCCGGAAAGATGAAAGAGGCAAGCGAAATAGGCAGCTTAATTATCGCCACAGGAGCAGAAATAGCAGCAGCTACAGTCAAGACTAGTCCCTCAAGGAGTTCAGCAGGCCCGAGCCAGAGACTATGCAAACGGGCCTTTATATGACGACCTTCTTGCCAGTAAGTGTTAGATTGATCGATTACTAAGTTTGCAACCATTTTTAATTTCCTTTTTTAGATTTTTAATGATAAATTACATTAATTGAAATAAAAAAGCAATGCCAATGGGCCTTGTTGCATAATAGCCCCGAGATGAAGATGTTTTGATATCAAGTCTATTCACACTTGTCCAAACACCTTTAGACTCCTTTCAACATCCATTTACCTTTAGGCATTCCCAGTTTATTCATCCTATTGATTTTTATACATTTACAAATTGATTTGGTCTCTTGGGCTCCCATTAAACGTGCCTTAAGCCCTTCTCCAAACATCTTTTTTAATCTAAACATAGCCGTTTCTACCAAGGATCTTTCATGGTATCCCGAGCAAATTTTCCAAAGCTTTCT
>Ga0105045_10004340_pt1 | contig 12309 bp, 10 predicted proteins | sample MAT02_FD_78089 | JGI IMG/M metagenome (GOLD analysis project Ga0105045, IMG submission 78089) | Freshwater microbial communities from Lake Fryxell liftoff mats and glacier meltwater in Antarctica - MAT-02 (megahit assembly) | ecosystem: Environmental > Aquatic > Freshwater > Ice > Liftoff... | reverse complement strand
GCTTCACAAACCATCGACATCCTCGGCTAACATCCTCAGCGAAGGCCTCAACAAAAACAAGCGCGCCCGGCGAATCTCTCGCCGGGCGCGCTTTGCATTTCTAAATCCAAAACTACTTCAGCGGCTTAACACGAATGTTCGTGTACATAATCGTCGACTTCGGATCATGCGCCTGCAGAGCAAACGTGCCGGTATCAATCTTGCGGCCAGGGTTACCCTTGGGGCCTGCCCAGTCAGCCGGCTGTTCCCAATCTGTCACTTTCTTGCCATCGACAAAAATGGTCACATGGTTGTCTTTCACTACGATGTGCTCGGTAAACCAGACATCGTCCTTGAACGGCTCCTTGTTGTCCTGCACGTTGTAAAGACCACCGGTCTTCTTCCAGTCTCCGTGGGAGTTGTTTACCTGAACTTCAAAGCCCTTGTCAGGCCAATTATTTTCCTGATACGCAGTGTGGAAGTAGATGCCGCCGTTGGAAACAGGCTTGGTCATCACATCTACCTTGAGTTCAAAATTCTTGAAGGTGGCAGGCTTGCCTTTGAAAGGCCCGGTGAAGTAGAGATGGCAACGCTTGCCATTGGCTATAATCGAGCCGTCTTTCACCTGGAAGGCGTCTTCATTTTCTTTCGCCTTGGTCCAACCGGTAAGATCCTTACCGTTGAAGATGGCGGTGAAACCCTTCTCGGGCTTCGCATCGGGGCCGGCAGCAAACATGAGGCTGCCGGCGAGACTGATCAAAATCGCAATTCGCATGAACTTCAATTTATCAGGCTCTGGGCCCAAGCGGGGATCTCTTGCGCTAACGCAGTAAACCGCTGGAGCGGGTCGCCCAGTCAAGCAGCCATCCGGGGAAGACGCCAAAGCCAATCGTGAGCGCAGCCGACACAAAGAGAACCGCCTGCAAACCAGGTGCAGGGATCGCAAGCTCTACGGCATCCTCAGGCACCGGCTTCACATACATCGCTACAATCACGCGCACATAGTAGAAGGCAGCTACAGCGCTCGTCAGCAGTCCCAAAGCGACCAGCCAGTAAAGCTCGGCATCAATGGCAGACTTGAAGATATAGAATTTGCCAAAGAAGCCAGCCGTGAGTGGCAAGCCAATCAGCGAAGCCATGAAGACCGACATCAACGCAGCTGTCATCGGCTGCCGCTTAGCCAGTCCATTGAAGTCGCTCAACTCCGTTTGATCGCGCATCGAAACAACCGCGAAAGCACCAAAGTTCATCACCGAATAAGCGGCAAGGTAAAACAACACCGCGCTGACACCCAGCGTCGAATGCGCCGCCACAGCAACCAGCACGTAGCCTGCGTTCGCAATTGACGAATAACCCAGCATGCGCTTGATGTCGGTCTGCCACAGTGCGGCAAAGTTCCCGACAATCATAGTCAACAACGCCACGATCGACAGCAGCGGCAACCAGCGATCCGCCATCGGCTCAAAGGCCGTAAAGAAGACCCGCAGCAGCGTCGCAAAGGCCGCAGCCTTGGGCGCAGCGCTAAGGAAGGCACCTACAGGCGTCGGCGCACCCTGATAGACGTCAGGAGCCCAGCTCTGGAAAGGGAAGGCCGAAACCTTGAAGCAAAGCCCGGCCAGAATCAGTGCCGCAGCAGCACCAGTCAGAACCGAATCAGGCGCGATATCGGCATTGCCAAGCACCGCAGCAATCTCGTTCAGATTCGTCGACCCGGTCAAGCCGTAGGTCCACGAAATTCCGTACAGCAAAAAACCGGTAGCAAAACTACCCAACAGAAAATACTTGAGCGCCGATTCATTCGCCCGCTTGTCATCGCGCATATAACCGGCAAGCACATAAGAAGAAATCGACGAGATCTCGATACCAATGAAGACCATCATCAATTCGTTCGAGGCAGCCATGAGCGACTGTCCAATCATCGAAAGCATCAGCAGAGAATAAAACTCGCCACCCTCGGCATTGCGTTCCCGCAAGTAAGGGCTGGACGTCATTACAGCCAATGCACCAATCGCCAGCACCAGCAAACGAAAGAAGGTTGCAAACGAATCCACTACCAGCATGTTGCGGAAGGCGAGTCCCGGGTCGAAGCCGCCGATGATGCTCGCCACTGCTGCCAGCGCAAGTCCAATCAGAGTAAACGAAGCCATTCCCGGGCGCGTGCCATGCTCATCATGGCGAGACTCCCACAGCATCACCAGCACCGCCCAAACCGCGAGAATCATCTCGGGGAGAAAGCGCAACAACTCTTGAGCGGAAGGAATCACGTTAGTTTCCATGGACTGCCTCCGCTGCCGGCACCTGGACTCGGAATTCTACGTTCATTTTGCTCTGCTGAAGGATTTTCTGATTTACAGCGCTTTGCAGCGGCATAAAGCTTCCACTGTTGACTCCCATCCAGATCATCAGCAGGATCAGGGGGGCAATCGCAATCGTTTCATTGCCGGACAAGTCTGCTGTATCCTCAGCCGGGTTGGGTCCGAGGAAGGTCCGTTGGTACATCCACAACAGGTATACGGCCGACAGAATCACACCCACCGCAGCAGCGGCCGCATAGGGGAAGCCCGCAAACGCCGCGCCCTGCAGGATGAGGTATTCACCAACAAAGTTATTTAGCGAAGGCAATCCGGAACTCGCCAGCACTGCCACCAGGAAAGTAGTCGCAAGCCAAGGTGTGCGCGAAGCCAGTCCGCCAAAGTCTGCGATATCGCTCGAGCCCTTGCGGTCTTCCAGCACACCGGCCAGCATGAATAACGCACCGGTCGTAATCGCATGACAGACCATTTGGTAGGCCGCACCATCGAGGCCGTTGATGTGAAAGGAGAAGATGCCGAGCACGATAAAGCCAAGGTGGCTCAAAGAACTGAAGGCGAGCAGGCGTTTGATGTTCGGCTGCACAATCGCCACCAGCGCACCATAAAGAATCGCCAGAATCGCCAGGCCATTGATCCAGCCGGCGCACTCGCGCGCGGCATTTGGAAAGAGCGGCAGGCAGAAGCGCAACAAACCGTAAGCACCAAGTTTACCCATCATTCCCGCCATTACAATCCCTAGCGGCGACGGCGCGGTCGCGTAAGCGTCAGCCTGCCAGGAGTGGAACGGAAAGAGCGGAGTCTTCACTGCAAAGGCAAGGAAGAAGGCAAGGAACAAAGGCATCTGTTCGGCCGGAGACAACCGGAACGAACCCGCCTGCACTTGCAGCAGAATGTTCTGGTAGTCGAAGGTCCCGGCCTTGAGGAACAAGTAGGTGATCGCCGCCAGCATCAGCACAGATCCGGCAAACGTATAGATGAAAAACTTGACGGTAGCCGCAGACGAAGTCGACCGGCCGGAATCCTTACCGTACTGCCCCATCAGGAAGAGCGTCGGCACCAGCGTCAGTTCAAAGAAAACGAAAAAGAGGAAGAGGTCTTGCGCGGAGAACACACCCACAATGCCAGCCTCAAGCAGCAGCAACCAAGCGAAGAACTGCCCGTCGCGCTTGGACGCCGTAAGAATCGCAATCAGGCTCAACAGGGTCGTCGCAACGATCAACCATAGCGACAAACCATCGGCACCAATCGAGAAGTGAATCGGCGGATAAGGAATCCAGTTCACAGACAAAGCTTGCGAGATCTTGGTCGGGTTCTGTGCAATCTCGGGGATCATCGCAAGGCTGGCCAGAAACGCCACACCAGAAGTCCCAAGAGCCACCGCAAAGGCGTTACTGGCAGCCTTGCGAAACACAGTCAGACAAAGCAGAAAGCCAATGACAGGAAGGAAGAGAGCAGCCAGGAGATACATTAGCGAGCACCTCCGTTTGTTGCCATCACACCCAGAAAGATGACAGCTCCCAGCAGGATGTACACCGCATAACTGCGGATATTCCCAGCCTGCAAGAGCCGCAAGAAACCACCACCCCAGCGCGTCACAGCAACCGTCGCGTTAACTCCACCTTCAACAATAACTTCTTCAAATCCATTCATCAGAACCGTCCGCGAGCCTTGCTCCAAAGGATGCACAATCGCCGCGTCGTAAGCTTCGTCCACAAAGAACTTGCCTGCGATTGCGCGATAAACACCACCGAGGCTCTTGGCATATCCGTCCGCAGAACCGGGGTTCAATATATACACGTAGTAAGCCATGAAGATGCCAGCAAAAGCGAAGGCAACCGAGATCAGAATCAGCGTCATGTCATGCGGCTGCTCGTGCGCAGGATAAAGCGGCGCAAGCCATTCCATCACCGGAAGATACCCACCGGCCACGCTCAACAGTGCCAGAATCACCAGCGGCATGTACATGATCGCAGGCGACTCATGCGGATGAGCCTTGCCGCGATAAGTGCCAAAGAAGCAGAGAAAAATCGCGCGGAATACATAGAATGCAGTCAGGCCAGCGGTCACAACACCCACCCAGTACATCCAGGGCGAATGCGCATGTGCGGCAAGCAGAATAGCGTCCTTAGAGTGGAAACCCGCAAAAGGCCAAACGCCGGCAATCGCGACAGCACCAATCATCAAAGTCCAATAAGTAATCGGGATCTTGCTACGCAAGCCACCCATGTTTGAAAGGTCCTGTTCGCCATGCAGCGCATGAATCACTGAGCCCGCTCCAAGAAAGAGCAAGGCCTTAAAGAACGCGTGCGTGACCACGTGGAAGATACCCGCCGAGAACGCACCAACGCCCAGCCCAAGAAACATGAAGCCGAGTTGCGAAACCGTCGAATAGGCAAAGACCTTCTTGATGTCGTTCTGAGCCGTTCCAATCAGCGCGGCAACCACTGCCGTCACCAAACCAATCACAGCCACCACGTCCATTGCCACAGGAGCCTTAAGGAAAACCTCGCTCGACCGGGCTACGACATAAACGCCAGCCGTCACCATCGTCGCCGCGTGGATTAGCGCCGACACTGGCGTCGGGCCAGCCATTGCATCTGGCAACCAGACATAGAGCGGAACCTGAGCCGACTTGCCACAAGCCCCAACCACCAGCAAGAGCGCAATCGCCGTAAGCACCCCACCAGACTCTTCAAGCGGCATCTTCTTCGCGGCGGCAAAAACCTGCGTCATATCGAGCGAACCGAAGTGCACCACCATCAGCAGCACGGCAAGAGAAAATCCAAAGTCACCAACACGATTGACGATAAAGGCCTTCTTAGCCGCGTCACCCGCATACTTCTCGAGAAAGTAAAACCCGATCAGCAGGTAAGAGCAAAGACCCACACCTTCCCAGCCCACAAAGAGCAGCAGGAAGTTCTGCGCCAGAACCAGAATCAGCATAAAGAACATGAACAGATTCAGGTAAGAGAAGAAGCGCCAGAAGCCTTCTTCATGATCCATATAACCGACGGCATAAACGTGAATCAAAGTGCCAACGCCAGTCACCACCAGCAGCATGATCGACGAGAGGCGATCTATAGAAAGATCAAAGCCAATCTTCAGATCGCCAGACGAGATCCAGGTGAAGTAGCGTTCAATATGCGGAGTTTCGAGTTGACCGAGTTCGCTCAGCGCCCTCGCCACCCACAGAAAGGAAAGCGCCACAGATCCAATTGCGATCGTCGAAATCAACCCCTTCGACAGACGCCGACCGATGGTGCCGTTGATCAGAGCGCCCAGCAGCGGGAAAAATAAGATAAGCCAGAGTTGCAGGTCAGGTTGGTTGGGCATTAGTTTTTCAGCGAGCTGACCTCATCAATCGATAGGGTCTGCCGATTTTTGAACACAGTCAGGATGATGGCCAGGCCAACGGCTGCTTCAGCCGCAGCAACCACCATCACAAAGAACGTAAAGATCTGGCCATCCACCTGGCGCAGATGTTGAGAGAAAGCCACAAAGCTCAGATTCACGGCGTTGAGCATCAGCTCGATAGACATAAACACCGTGATGATATTCCTTCGAAAAAGAAAGCCGGCAACACCCAGCGAGAACAAAATCGCGCTGAGGATCAGATACCAGGACATAGGGACAGCGTTCAGTTGAGGCATTTGTCAATCTCCTTGCGGGCCAGCACAATCGCCCCTAAAATCGCGATCAGCACCAGGACGCTGGTAACTTCAAACGGGAGCAGATAGTGGTTGAAGAGGCTTCGGCCAATTTCTTTGGCCCCCACATTGAAGGCACCAAAAGTGACGGTGCCCATCGAGGGCCCCATACGCTGCAACAAATAGGCCAGCAATCCAAGGAAGACCGTCAGCAGAGGAATCCCAAGCAAGCGCGAGGGCCACGACCTGCCTTTGATCGTCTCCTCACCCGCATTAAGCAACATGATCACAAACACAAAAAGCACCATGATGGCACCCGCGTAAACGATCAACTGCACAGCGGCGATAAACTCAGCGCCCAGCAACAGGTAGAGCACAGCCAGCGAGCCCATCACGCCAATCAGCGAGAGAGCACTGCCGATCGGGTGCTTTTGCACCACGAGCGAAATTCCACAGGCCACGGCGATGGTGGCAAATATTATGAATAGGATCAGATCCATGGCTCTAGTTCTTTGGCCCTTGCAGCGCCACGGCAAACGCGGTAATCAGCAGATTGACGATCGCAACAGGAAATAGGAACTTCCAGGTGAAGTTCATCAGTTGGTCGTAACGGAAGCGCGGCAGTGTGCCACGAATCCAAATAAAGATAAAGAGCAACACACCGGCCTTGGCCACAAACCAGAAGATGGGCATCAGAATCGGCTTTAGCACCGGCACCAGAAACACCAGCGCAATGGCACCAAATACGAGACCAGCGGCAGGCATTGTCAGTCGATCCCACGGCCGGCCCTTAACAGGCTGTATCAAGCCATGAAAAAGAAGCACTGCCGAACCACCAAGCATCAATAAGACAGGAACGAAATCGCTTCCATACTCAACAGGCCACAGCGGATGCCAGCCACCAAGAAACAATACCGTCGCCAGGCAGGTCACCGTAATCATGTTTGCGTATTCGGCCATGAAGAAAGCCGCGAAATTCAGCGAACTGTATTCGGTGTGGAAGCCACCCACAAGCTCGTTTTCAGCTTCCGGCAAGTCAAAAGGCACACGATTGGTTTCGGCAAAAGCAGAAATCAGAAAGATCAAAAAGCTGAACACTTGCGGAAACGGCATCTGGAAGATCGACCAGCGCGGAATCACGCCGAGATAATAACCAGCCTGCTCATTCACGATTGTTCGCAGCGAAAGATCATTCAGTATCAGCATCGGCGACACCAGCGCAATCGCCATCGGCAATTCGTAGCTGATCATCTGCGCGGAACTACGCAAGCCGCCCATGAGCGAGTATTTGTTGTTCGAAGCCCAGCCGCCCAGCGCGATACCGTAAACGCCCACGCTTGAGATCGCCAGCACAAACAACACGCCAACGTTAATATCGGCAAGACCCAAATCAGTGCGAACGCCAAAGATCTCAACCGAAGGCCCGAACGGGATCAGGCAAATCGAAATCAGTGCAAAGAACACCGCAAGAAACGGCGCCAGAATATAGAAGAAGAGATTGACGTGAGAAGGCACAAAACCTTCTTTGGTCATAAGCTTTACGACGTCGGCAAGCGGCTGCAAGAGGCCGTGCGGGCCCACACGATAGGGACCCACTCGTGACTGGATATGAGCCAGAACCTTGCGCTCAATCCACTGCAGATAAGCCAACGTGGTCATGAAGACTCCGGCCACGATGCCAGTTTTGATTAGACTGATGAGAAAGAAGTTCATCGTTTGTAGAGAGCGCCCGGAAACTCAGTAACACTGGTCAGAAGTTTGGAATACCGGCCCAGCGAGCCGGAGGTAAATAACGTATCGCCCGCAGAGCGGATTTCGTCGACAAGGACATCGACAGCAACTCGACCGTTTACAGGGTTAGTCACTGCCGCGCCCCCGGTAATGAGGATTGGCAAAGGAACATTATATCCACGCACCGATTTATGGATCTCCTTGAAGACCACATCGTGGCTCCAAACACCAATCTCAACAGCCATGCCCATCTCCTTGGCGATCAGGCCAAGGGTCTCAAGATCGGTCTTGGTGCCCATCGTTCGCACAGCCGCTTTAAGCCGCTGCACCTGTCCGGTCACGTTGGTCACGGTGCCGTTCTTCTCATAGGCAGAAGCCGACGGGAAGACCACATCGGCAGCCGATGCCGTCTCGTCCAGGAACAAACTATGAGCCACAACAAAGGCGTTCTTCGATGCAAGCTTGCCATCGCGGAGCGGGTTCTCACCCACCACCCAAAGCACATCGAGCGAATCGCTGTTGAGCATCTGCTTCACCGACATACCCGGATGCGGATCGGCCTCATAGCCCGGCAACAGATTCGGCATCGCACCCATATCCATCGCCCCGCGTGAATTCGAATAATCCACCAGGCAAACGTACTTCACCGGGATGCCAAGCGTTCCCGCCCAGGCAACCAGATCGCGCACGCGCTGGCCCTTGATCGAATCCCCAAACAGAATAACGAGTTCTTTCTCGCCCTTCAACTGTTCAGTAAGATCGTTGAGAGCGTCAAACTCCTGCCCCTCAGGCACCACTATAGAAGCCGCCGAATACTTCGCCTCACGCACTGGCCCCGGCGTCACAGTAAAGATCTTCGCCATGTGATGCCGCACATCAGCACGAAGCTGGAAGGCCAAAAACGGATGCTGTTGCGACAGGTCGGAACCAATCACCAGCGCCGCTTTCGTGTTGTAAAGATCATCAGCCGAAGCAAGGCTAGCCAGGTTCCCCGACACTGCATCGAGCAGCGTCACAAAGTCGCCCGAGCGAACGTGGTCGATATTCGAGTTCTTCAGGCCAGCCCTAGAAAACTTCTGCAGGTAGAACAGTTCTTCATTCGTCAGATGCGTACCGGCAACCACACCAAACTTGCCACCAGCTGCACTCACGCTCTTGAATTTCTCGGCCACAAAGCCCAAAGCCTTAGACCACGACACCGGCTCCAACTTGCCGTTGATCCGGATCATCGGGCTCGTCAGGCGCTCTTCATGCGCATTGAAGTCGAAACCATAACGGCCCTTCACGCAAAGAAACTCGCCATTGATCCCTGACCGGTCGCGGTTATTGCCGCGCATGATCTCGTCATTGCGAACACCGAGTGTCGTCTTGCAACCGTTCGAGCAATGCGTACAAACCGTACCCACATGCTGCATCTCCCACGGTCGCGTCTTGTAGCGATACGTGTTCGAAGTCAGCGCACCCACAGGGCAGATATCGATACAGGCACCGCACTCATCGCAGTCCAGATGATCGCCGCCATTCGGCGTAATCTCGCTGAACACACCGCGATTGGTAACACCAAGCGCACCCACGCCCATGCCTTCATCACAGGCGCGCACGCAGCGATAACAAAGGATGCAGCGGGCAGGGTCATAGAAAACAACCGGAGACCACTGCCGCTCCGGCTCATGGTTCTTGATCTCGGTAAAGCGCGATTCCTCCGCGCCATAGCGGAAGACCATATCCTGCAATTCACACTCGCCGCCCTTGTCGCAAACCGGACAATCGAGCGGGTGATTCGTCAGCAGGAATTCAAGCGTACCCTTGCGGGCCTTGGCCAACTGTTCGGTCTCACTGCGAACAATCATGCCTTCCATCACCGGCAGCGTGCAGGCAGTCTGCAGCTTCGGCATCTTTTCTACTTCGACAAGACACATTCGGCAGGCGGCCTGCAGCGAATATCCTTCGTAGTAGCAAAAGGATGGAATTTCAATTCCGGCGCGTTTGCAGGCGTCGATCAGTAAAGTACCCGGAGGGGCAGAAAGCTGGCGTCCATCAACGGTGAAGTTGATAACTGTAGGTGGGGCTGCGGCTGGTGTCGACATAGTGCTTTATCGGATCGCAATCAATTGGTCTGGCGAGGTCACTGGTACAACGTTCTCGCGCAAACGGGCTTCAAATTCTTCGCGGAATTTCTCCACGAAACCGATCGTTGGCATGGCCGCAGCGTCACCAAGCGGACAGAAGGTCCGGCCCAGCATGTTCTTGGCCAGCTCATAAATCAAATCAATATCGGCACGACGGCCGGTGCCTTCATCCATGCGGGTCAAAATCTTTCGCAACCACGTTGTGCCCTCACGGCACGGGATGCACCAGCCACACGATTCATGCGCATAAAAGCGCATCGTGCGCAGTGCCACCTTGACGATATCGGTGTCTTCATCCATCACCATCATGCCGCCAGAGCCGGCCATCGTCTTCATCCGGGCGTAGTTGTCATAGTCCATCGGGAAGTCGCACTCGTCAGCCTTCAACACCGGCGACGACGATCCTCCCGGAATCACGGCCTTCAACTTCTTGCCGCCCCGGATCCCGCCACAGACTTCATAAATCATCTTCTGCATCGAGAAGCCCAGCGGCACCTCATACACACCCGGTCGATTCACATGGCCTGACACACACAGCATGCGAGTGCCGCCATTCTTGGGGGTGCCCAGGTCGGCATAAGCTTGCCCGCCCATGCGCAGCACAGCCGGTACGGTGGCAAATGTCTCAACATTGTTCAATACGGTAGGCGAAGCATAAAGGCCGCTCACCGCCGGAAATGGCGGGCGAATTCTCGGCACACCACGCTTGCCCTCAAGCGATTCGAGCAAAGCTGACTCTTCACCACACTCATAAGCTCCAGCACCCGTATGCGTGTAGAGATCAAAATCGATCCCCGAGCCCTTGATATTCTTCCCCAGATATCCATGCGCATAGGCCTCGGCCAGCGCCTTGTCCATGATGTCGATCAGATAGCGGTATTCACCGCGGATGTAGATGTAGCCGGCCTTGCAACCAATCGTGCGAGCGGCAATCAGACAACCTTCAATTAACTGATGCGGATCGTTCTGAATCAGCAGCCGGTCTTTGCAGGTGCCAGGCTCAGACTCATCGGCATTGACAACAACGTATTTCGGCTTTGGATTAGCACGAGGAATGAAGCTCCATTTGAGGCCGGTTGGAAAACCCGCGCCACCGCGTCCGCGAAGATTCGAGAGCTTCAACTCATCGATGATCTGCTCAGGGGTCATCTCAATGGACTTCATGAAAGCCACATAGCCTTCATGCGCCAGATACGTATCGATCGAAGCCGAGTTCGGCAATCCGAATCGCTACGTGATTACCTTGACTTCATCGGGATGTGGTTCGTTGAACATGGCTGATACTCCTTTGCCTATTGAACCTTCTGCTGGATGCTGTCGAACAGTTGATCCAGTTTTTCAATGGTCATGTGATGGTGATATTCATAACCATCGACCACACACGGGGCCCAGGAACAAGCCCCCGCGCACTCTACTTCTTCGAGAGAAATCAGGCCATCTGCCGTCACCTGCTTGTGCCCGATCCCTAACCGCTTGGTTGTGTGTTGCCACAACTCCTCCCCACCCATCAACAGGCAGGCGATATTGGTACAAACCTGCACATGGTGCTTGCCCATCCGCTGCTTGTTCAGCATCGAATAGTAGCCCACCACTTCTTCCACCTGCAAAGGCGATACTTCGCAGCGCTGCGCTACTTCGGCGACCAATTCCTGCGTCACCATACCAAGCTCGTCCTGTGCATACATCAGCATCGGAATCACAGCCGAGCGCTTGCGGCCCTGTGGATAACGGGCCCATATATCCTGAAGTATTTTTTCGGTTTCGGGGGTAAAATTCATTAGCGGTCCGTGTCTCCCAGCACAAAGTCCATCGATCCCATGCAGGCAATCGAGTCGGCGATCATTCCGCCTTCGCACATCATGCCCAAGCCCTGAATATTGCCAAAGCTCGGCGTCCGCATATGCACTCGGAACGGTTTGCTGGTCCCATCGGAGACCACATAATAGCCAAGCTCTCCACGCGGCGATTCAATCACCTGATACACCTCACCCGGAGGGACACGCACGCCCTCGGTCACGATCTTGAAGTGATAGATCAACGCTTCCATTTGCGTCTTCATCTTTTCGCGTTGCGGCAAAACAACCTTCGGTGCATCGGCCTGGTAGGCCCCTTCGGGCATCCCCTCAAGCGCTTGGGCCATAATCCTTACCGACTGCCGCATCTCTTCCATCCGCACCCGGTAACGCGCATAAACGTCGTTCTCAGTGCGAGTGGGCACATCAAACTCAAAATTCTGATAGCCCGAATATGGCTCATCCTTGCGAGCGTCCCACGGGATCCCGGCCGCACGAATCATCGGCCCGGTAATGCCCATCGCGAGCATCTTGTCCACCGGCACCACACCAACACCAATCGTCCGGTTCTTCCAGATCGGATTGTTATCGAGCAAGTTCTCGTACTCGTCAATCTTGGGCGGAAACATCTCAAGGAATTTCTCTACAGCCTCAAGCCCCGCCCGGGGATGATCGAGGGCCAGACCGCCAATCCGGAAGTAGCTCGTCATCAAACGCT
>Ga0105045_10004339_pt1 | contig 12310 bp, 12 predicted proteins | sample MAT02_FD_78089 | JGI IMG/M metagenome (GOLD analysis project Ga0105045, IMG submission 78089) | Freshwater microbial communities from Lake Fryxell liftoff mats and glacier meltwater in Antarctica - MAT-02 (megahit assembly) | ecosystem: Environmental > Aquatic > Freshwater > Ice > Liftoff... | reverse complement strand
TACTTCCCCGCACGCTCGGCTTGATGTTCTTTACCGCCTAGGTAGCCTTGGTGACCGATGGCACCACGGCTCGCTCCGACACACTCCCACGAAGATCACCACATGCGGCATGGTCATCCGCTTCCTTTCGGAGCAAGCCACGTTCCCCACGGAATCAATTTTTCGGTCTTCAGTGCTCATGCGACGGGCTGCACGCTGGTGCTCTACCACAAGGGAGAAGATTCTCCCTTCGTCGAGATTCCCTTCCCGGAGCAGTATCGGCTAGGTCACGTGTGGGCTATGACAGTCTATGACCTAGACTACCGCACACTTGAGTATGCTTTCCGATTCTCAGGTCCGAATGATCCGGCGGAAGGACACTACTTCGACGAGGACAATGTTCTCCTCGACCCGCTTGCTCGGGAGATGGCGGGTCGGGAAAAGTGGATGGATCGAGTGGTTCAGGAGCCCATGTATCGCAGCCGTATTCCCGATGGGGAATACCACTGGGGCCACACGCGCCCGTTGCGCCGGCCGGAAAGCGAACTCATCATCTACGAGATGCATGTGCGCGGCTTCACCCGGCATCCCAGCTCGAAGGTTGCCAAAGCAGGCACGTTCGATGGCCTCACCGAAAAGATTTCCTACCTCCAAGAACTCGGCGTGAACTGCATTGAACTCATGCCGATCTTTGAATTCAATGAGTGCGAGAATACGCGCACGAATCCTCGCACAGGCGAGCTCCTCTGCAACTATTGGGGCTACAGCACGGTCGGATTTTTTGCTCCCAAGGCATCCTATGCAGCCCGTGGCGAGCAGGGTGACCAAACCCATGAATTCCGGGATCTTGTGCGTGCACTCCACGTCGCCGATGTGGGCCTTGTGCTCGATGTAGTGTTTAATCACACGGCCGAGGGTGGCGGCGATGGGCCCGTTTTTTCGTTTCGGGGCATTGACAACAAAACCTATTATATCCTCGATTCGCACGGCCAATTCGCCAACTACACTGGCTGCGGAAACACCGTAAACTGCAATCACCCAGCGGTGCGAGGGCTCGTCATCAATTGCCTGAGATACTGGGCAGCCGAATACCATATTGATGGATTTCGCTTCGATCTAGCATCTGTCCTCGGTCGAGACTCGAGCGGCACGCCGCTGGCAAATCCTCCGCTGCTGGAGTCACTAGCCTACGATCCTGTTCTGGCCGATTGCGACCTGATCGCCGAGGCTTGGGACGCTGGCGGCCTCTACCAAGTCGGCAGCTTCCCGGACTACGGACGCTGGATGGAATGGAATGGAAAGTATCGCGATTGCGCGCGGCGATTTCTAAAAGGAGACGCTGGCGTGGTAGGAGAAATGGTACAACGCATCATGGGCTCTCCCGACCTCTACGCCGCAGCGGGCCGCAAGCCAACAGCTTCTGTCAACTTCATTACCTGCCACGATGGCTTCACTCTTCGTGACCTTTTTTCCTACAACAACAAGCACAACGAAGAAAACGGGGAATCCAATCGTGATGGCACGAATGATAATATGAGCTGGAATTCCGGCATTGAGGGTGAGAGCGATGACCCAGCCATCCTGGCGCTGCGATTGCGACATTGCAAAAATGCCATGACGCTACTGCTCGTATCGCAAGGGATTCCGATGCTGTGGATGGGAGACGAGTGCGGGCGCACCCAGCACGGAAACAACAACGCCTATTGTCACGATGACGCCTGGAATTGGATGAATTGGGACATAGATGCCGAAGGGCAAGAATTACTCGCGACGACCAAGGCCCTCATCGCCTTCCGTAAGTCGCACCCAGCACTCCGTCAGCCAGAGTTTCTTCGCGGGGCAGATTGTCTCGGCAGCGGGTTCCCCGACATCAGTTGGCACGGCACACAGGCGTGGCGCCCGGATTGGAGCGCACAGAGCCGATCCTTGGCGTTCATGCTCTGCGGCAAGCACGCCGCAGCCTCCGGCGGTCCCGAGCGATTCCTTTATGTGGCCTTTAACATGTTCCACGAATCGCTCACCTTCGGCCTCCCTGTGCTACCCCGAGGACGAAAGTGGCACCTCTTCACCGACTCCAGCCTCATCGGTGAGGCATCTCGGAGAGCACATCACGAAACGCCCTGCCTGCAAAACCAAAAGAACTACCCACTAGGAGCTTGGACAAGTGCTATTCTTGTTGGTGAATAATTGGTAGGTTGTGAGGCGTGCAACGCGGAGCACACCTAGGTTTACAGCGACTGTGCCCCCCAATAGATGAGGCCTGCACAGACAAACCAGAACAACCACTGGCTAAGCAGCAAGAAATCTTTTGGACGACGTTTCAAGAACAAAAGCTGCAGAAGCCACGCACTTCCCCACAGGAAATAAAAGGCGACCAGGCAAAAAGCAATCACCTGTTTCGAGCCAAGAAGGTCGGTAAACGCCAACACAAAGAGCAGCACGGACAAAGCAAGCAAGTCAATTGTGACCAGCTGGAAAGCACACATTGATTGAACCCAGTTGCGCTCAACGACATCATTTCTATCCACATTTGCTTTTTGTGGTGACTTAGCAGGGGCGGTGCTTAAAGCCTCGCGGATACCGACCAAGGCATGAGCGAAGAAGGCTAGCAGCGTGATCCCTCCCGCTATGGCGATTTGGTAGTTCATGGTATTGGCCAGAGGCCGCGATCAGCATTTCGATGTTGTCCACTCTCTGGTTAGCATGGTCAAAAAAAATTGGCCAGCCTTGTGGAAGCAACCCGCCATGGAGGTTCATGTTTGAGTCAAAAACTGAACGAGCAGGCGCAAGCGTCCAGATGGTGGTGAGCATCACGCGCTTTTTGACACAACTCTCGCACGGCATTTCTAAACGACACCACTTGAGAAATTGAACGACATGTGCTTTGTTACGGGCCACATGAAACCCACCCAATCGGAAGCCTCACCCATGAAGGCGCTCTTGGAAGACATCGAAGTCTTTCGACACCTTTTTCATGGCACATTGGATGGGCTTCGCTCGCGGATGGATGCCGACCTCGAGGTCATTCGCTCGCGCGTTTCCGCGCTGGGCCCTGCGGAACAACTGCCCACGGCTCGACTTCGCGATCTGCGGGATATGCTCACATTGATTCGCAGCATCGAGATAAGGCCTGAAAAAGGTCGTCGCAAAGACTTGAAAAAACTGGATTCTGTCGCTGGCGACCTCACTATGCTAAGCGAGAATTGGTAGTGCCCCAAAAATGAAGTTTGTCCTGTTTGTTCCCGCGATTTGTTTTTTTATGAGTATCTCATCCCATGCCAGCGAGAAAGCCGTCCTTGGTGGCGGGTGTTTTTGGTGCGTTGAAGCGGTTTATCAAGGCAGGCCCGGTATCGAGGCTGTTGTGAGCGGCTACGCGGGCGGCAAAAATCCCAATCCCACCTACGAAGATGTCTGCACGGGACGCACCGGACATGCGGAAGTCGTCGAAATTTCCTTCGACCCAAACAAAATTTCTTTCGAGCAAATTGTCGGTCTTTTCTGGGATGCCCATGATCCGACAACGCTCAATCGCCAAGGCGCAGACCGCGGCACGCAGTATCGCTCGATCATCGTCGCTCAAGATGAGGCGCAGCGCGCCATTGCCGAAAAATCTAAAACCGATGCGGCAGTGCACTTCTCCAGCAAAATCGTAACCGAAATCATTATGGATGCGCCTTTCTATCCAGCTGAGGCTCACCACCAAGATTTCTACGAACTTAATCCCAACCATCCCTACAATCGCGCGGTGATCGCACCCAAGCTCGAAAAACTCAAAGCCAAAGGCCAGTAGTCAGTAGCCCGCCCTTGATGCCGAGGTTCTCGGCACTTGTGTCTTATTTTCGCCATGCCAGAACTCAGTCAAGAACTCATCACCGAAGTCCTACGAACCGTCAAATATCCAGGATTCTCGCGAGACATCGTATCCTTCGGGCTCCTGAAGGGCATCGTTCTAGATGGAGGCAATGTGGAGATCCAATTGGTTCTCTCGACCAACGACACAAAAGTCGCAACGCGCCTTCGCGATGACACGGTCGAGGCCGTGCAAGCTATGAACGGCGTGGAGAAGGTCAATGTGAAGGTGGACGTGCAAGCGCCCGCCACTCCGGTCGGGGGAGTCGGACCCGCACGGATCGAAGGAATCAAACACATCATCGCCGTGGCGAGCGGCAAGGGTGGTGTTGGAAAATCCACGGTTGCGGCCAACCTTGCGCTGTCACTTCAACGTTCCGGCTACCGTGCGGCACTATGCGACTGCGACATCTACGGGCCGAGCATTGCGCTTATGTTTGGAGGCAATGAACGACCGACAGCAGATGAGGAAAATCGAATCATCCCAATCATGCGCTACGGCGTGCCGCTCATGTCCATGGGTTTCCTCCTTGATGAGGGCTCGCCCGCTGTGCTTCGGGGGCCCATGGTCACTCGCTACACGCAGCAATTCCTCCGCCAGGTGGCATGGGGCGACCTTGATGTCCTTCTTCTTGATCTTCCGCCGGGCACTGGCGACATCCAATTGACCATTGTCCAGACCGTGGCCCTCACCGGAGCGATCATTGTGACCACACCGCAGGAAGTCGCGCTGATTGACGCCCGGAAAGCGTGTGCCATGTTTGCCAAGACCAATGTGCCCGTGCTCGGAATCGTCGAAAACATGAGTTACTTTGTGAGTCCCAGCGATGGGAGTCGTCACGCGATATTTGGAAGTGGCGGCGGTAGCCGCGAGGCGATACGACTCGGAGTGCCGCTGCTTGGAGAGGTTCCGATCGAGCCACTTGTGCGAGAAGCTGGCGATACCGGGCAGCCCATCGTAGGATCACATCCGAAGGCCGAGGCCTCAGCCGTTTTCAACGAAATCACGCGGAAGCTCATCGCCTCCCTCACGTAAAACCGGCGCGCGATTTCCCCGCCGAATTGTGCGGGTGAGAGCCCTACCATTGGGTGATATGTTTGTCCTGAGCTTGCCACTTCGCTAAGGCCCAGCTTGTATTGCCCGATGAATGAAGTGAATACATACCGCCTGGCGGTGCTTGCTGGTGACGGAATTGGGCCGGAAGTCATGACTGCCGCGCTCGGCGTTCTCGATGCCGTGGCTGAGAAATTTCTTTTTGTTATCGAGCGCGACGAGCAACTCGTAGGCGGTGCAGCCATTGATGCTGTGGGGCGGGCTCTCCCTCCCGAAACACTCAAGGCGTGTGAGGCTGCAGACGCGATTTTGTTTGGTTCCGTCGGTGGACCGCAGTGGGAATCTCTGCCTGCGATTGAGCAGCCCGAGCGTGCCGCACTCCTGCCTCTAAGGAAGCATTTTGGACTATTCGCGAATCTGCGGCCCGCAGTCTGCCTGCCGGAACTCACCCACGCCTCCCCTCTTAATCCAGCCACGGTGGCTGGCGGTTTTGATGTGCTCTGCGTGCGCGAACTCACTGGGGGCCTCTATTTCGGAGAGCCCAAATATCTAAAGAAAGAAGGAGGCGAGGAATTTGCCGTAGATACCATGGTCTATTGGGAGAGCGAAATTCGGCGTATTGCTAAGGTCGCCTTCGAAGCCGCGCTCCAGCGCCGTGGGCACGTGACCTCCGTGGATAAGGCAAACGTCCTTCAAAATGGCGTGCTCTGGCGGCGAGTGGTCACGGAAACAGGACGCGACTACCCCGACGTGACCCTCAAGCATCTCTACGTGGACAATGCCGCCATGCAACTGATCAAGAATCCGAAAGCGTTTGACGTCCTCCTCGCGGAGAATCTCTTCGGAGACATTCTTAGCGACGAGATGGCCATGATCGCTGGATCGCTCGGCATGCTCCCGAGCGCGAGCCTTGGCGAGGCCACTGGAGGCGGCGCGCGCTTCGGCATGTATGAACCCAGTGGCGGCACCGCTCCAGACATCGCTGGAAAAGGAATCGCAAATCCAATCGCCCAGATTCTCTCTGTGGCGATGCTCCTACGCCTTTCCTGCGGCGAAATGGAAGCCGCGAGTGCCATCGAAGGAGCCGTCCGCTCCGTGATTGCCAGCGGCCTCCGCACGGCCGACATCGCTACGGCAGACGAGACGCCGGTCGGTACAGCAGAGATGGGCCACGCAATCGCAGCAGCCATCGGCGCTTAGGCGACGGTCTGCTGCGGATGTTCGGAAGCGACAGGCTTAGTCCTGAAAGTAATCCAGCGCCTCGATTAAGAGTCGCCCCTTTTGGGCAGGAAGCACATAATTTCCCTCGGCATTCCGCGTGAGCACCTGAGCACTCGGAAAGAGCCGAACTTCGCGTGCCGGGCGGGCAAGGCACAGAACCTCACCGGCGAAGCTCGAGCGCTCCTCAATCATGTCAATGTTAAGGCTTTTCCGAATGGGAATGTAATGCAGGAGCGTTACTATGAGATCGTTCCCCCTCCGGCGAGGCGTCACAAGGACTGTGCTCGGTAGTGCGGCGCCAACAGGTGCAGGACCGATAAGGCGGCTCACAGCACTTCGCCAAGCATCGCGTGCTGCGATGTTGCCACACTGGCGGTATTCACGAAAAATCGGGTCGGCGAAGTAAACAAATCTTTCGCCAGCGACCACGACCGGCTGTCCACTCGACTGCGCAAGGGGCGGCGTCTGAAGATGTGAGCAATACCGCACGTCGTCCCGCTTAAAATAGGGCAAAACGCGCTCGACCAATGTCTCTGTGCCTGGAGCGGAGACGACGAGGCCAGCTTGGTAAAATACACGGTCGCTCATCGCGAGGTCGGCATTGAAGCTTTCCTGCGTGCGCCAATAGGCCGGGAAATCCTGCACTTCGCCATGAATCTGCAGGGGCAAGAAATCGAGTACCCACTTGCCAGTGGCATCGCAGCCGCCGCGATACGCGATGAGAAGTCTGCCGCCGCCGGCATAGTAGCTGCGCAGTTTCTCGACAAAAGCGGGAGTCAGCGTGCTTGTATCGCCGAGAATAACGAGGTCGAGGTGGTCGAGCGTGCTGTCGGCATCGAGGAGTTGACTCTCGTAGTGCGCTTCCTCGCACATCTGGATGGCCCCTTCATCACTCTTTGAGCTTTCATCACTGTTCGCGCCTGCCGTTCCGCAGGTCGCAATGCCGACCTGAAGAAGGGGGACAGAACCTTCGTAAAAAGGTTCGGCCTCCTCAATTTGGCCAAAGACCGCTCCAATCAGGTGGTAGGCGGCCGGATCTAACGTGCCCCGCGGAGGGAGTTGGTCGCCGACGGAGTTGGCCCCGCCCATGGCTTGGGCGCGAAAGCACTCATATTCGAGTGCCGCTTGGGGTTTTATACCGCCAAAATCGCCCCACAGCGTCTGAAAGCGCCCGGTCATAGCGAGCCATGGCTTTCCCCAATTGCCCGCCGAGCGGGCCAAGCGCGGATAGTGATAATATCCCCAGAAGCCAGAGGGAAGGGATTCAATCTCCATGTGACTCATGTACGGAAAGCGAGCCCGTCCGCCCAAGCCAGGCTCCAGAAAAGTATCGCTCCCGGCGTTGAAGAAAACCGTGGCATCGGGCCGTGCCTCGCGAATAATATCCCAATACCGCTTGGCAAAGGTCTCCTGCGCCTTCGCGAGAAAGCGCTCTTCCCCCGCCGCCGAATCTTCGAGAAGGCCGTGCTTCTCGCGAAAGGCGCGCGACTGCTCCGACCAGCAGGCTCCTTTGGGAAAGAAGCAGATGTCGTAAAAAAAGCCATCCACTTCGCTCCCATAGCGCGTGAGGACCTCACGAGTAACGTCTTCGATGTGCTGCTGGTAGTCCGGGTGCAGCCAGTTCATGAATTTCCACTGGCCAGGATTTGTGCCGCTCCAATCACCGAACAGACCGTTCTTAAACATTGCTCGCCATTCCGGGTGTTCCTGCGCGGCAAGGGCATCCCAACCAACCGTTATGTAGATCGGACACCGGATCCCTACGCGATGCAGTGCTTCGATCTGCTCCCCCAACAAATCCCGCTTGGCCAGAGAGGGGTGTGTGGTGCAGACGGTAGACGGATAGTAGGTATAGCCGTGGTGGCACTTCGCAAAAATGGACACGCTATTGACGTGCGCTTTCCTCAAAGTCTCCGCAAAGGCCGCAGCATCAAATTCCACGGCGACGTCGGAAATGTATTGGCTCGTGTGGAAGTCGAGGTGGACTTGGCGGTTGGCCAGTTGCAACGGAGGGTGGGTAGGCATGGGCATGAGGGGGATTTATCGTTTTTGAAAACGTCTTAGGCAAGGGAAAGATGCAAGAGTCCGTGCTCGTGAATCGTCCATGGCAATTCGCGGAAAAGCCCAGCATAACAAATATTTCATTTTTTCTTGAAGTCTTTGAATGCTTTGAGTAAGAATTCTTTTCGATGAGCAGCCCCGCCGTTGTGACAGCCAAGACGCCGAAGACCACCACTCCGCTGAGCGAAGTGGAGATCGAGGCGATCGAGATGTTTATCAATTTTCTCAAGCTCATTGGGCTACCGAAATCTGTCGGTGAGCTCTACGGTCTACTTTTTGTTTCACCTAAGCCCCTCTCGATGGACGACCTTATGGATCGTTTGCAGATCAGCCTCGGAGCGGCAAGTCAGGGACTTAAGCTCCTGCGGTCGGTCGGGGCAGTGAAAGTGGTTTATGCTCCCGGAGAACGTCGCGACCACTATGTCGCCGACCTGGAGCTCAGCCGATTTGCGACGGCCTTTATTAAGGACGAACTGAAGCCCCGAATGGAAAGGGCCTTGCAACGTATCCAACGCATGGAGGCTCTCGCCAACGAAATGGAACCCGCCGAACGCAAGGCGACCTTCCAGCGCATTGAACGTCTGAAACACTGGATGGAACGCGGGAATAAAATGATGCCTTGGATCTTGAAGTTTCTGGTCAAGTAATACCCCCTCCGCCCCGCCTGCACAAAACATGCTGGCCTACCACAACTTGAAAATTAGCATGGACTGGCAATTTCCCGCCAATGACCAAAGGCGGCAGCGTGATCAGATGGTTTCATTGTGCGTGTAACCGAGGATCTGAAGCAGGAAACCCTTCGGATTGTGGCTGGAGTGGCGGGCTCCAGAGCTCGAACCTTTCTCTACGGCTCCCGACTCGACGACGACGCTCGAGGAGGCGACATTGATCTACTCATCGAGTCCAGTCCAGAACTTCCCCTGCTGCAACGCGCCAGCCTCCAAGTCCGTCTTCTAAAGGCAACGGTGAGCGAAAAAACCTCCACTCACGTGAGCAGAAATCCTCTACCGCCCTCGGCTTGAACTCCCAGCTTCACAACAGAATAACCGAAATGGCTACCGCAAATCCCACAACCAACGCCGAATATACCACGGTCATCACACCCCACCGTGGGTGGTTTCAGATTCCATGGCGTGAGATATGGCAATATCGCGAACTCGTTTGGGTTCTCATCCATCGCGACTATGTTGCGACCTACAAGCAGACGATCTTTGGAATAGCATGGCACATCGTGCAGCCCATCGTGCAGACAATCGTCTTTGTGGTGATCTTCACTTATGTGGCGAAGGTGCCGACCGATGGGATTCCGCCGTTTCTGTTTTATTTCAGCGGGCTAATGTTTTGGCGATACTTTCAGGATTGTGTAACGCGCACGAGCAACACGTTCACAAGCAACGGGGCTTTGTTCAACAAGGTCTATTTTCCCCGCCTGATCGTGCCAATCTCTCAGATGTTTTCCAATCTCTTCGGCTTTGGGCTGAACTTGATTTTCTTTATCGTGGCTTACTTGATCTACGAGTTTCAAGGAACGCATGTCGCTTTAAGTTGGAAAATCATCGTCCTTCCTCTTCTCATTTTTCAGACAGCGGCTTTAAGTCTGGGGCTTGGTTGTCTCATTTCGGCTCTTACAATACGGTGGAGGGATCTGGCCATGGTTACGCCACTTCTGCTTCAGCTTTGGATGTATGCGAGTTGTGTTGTCTTCCCTTTTTCAGCGATTCCGGAGGACAAGCGCTGGATGTTTATCTGGAATCCTCTTATCCCAATTATCGAAGGCTTTCGATTTGCCGCATTGGGACGTGGCACGGTCGAAGTCTGGCAGATTTTACTGGGGGCCGTCGCGAGTGTGGTAGTCCTAGTGGTGGGCCTAGCCGTCTTTCACCGCGTGGAAAAGGATTGTCTGGATTCCGTTTAGAACGAAGCCGAGTTATGACGACCAATCCAACACGTGCGCCGATTGCGGTAAGCATCGAGGGCATTAGCAAAAAATATCGCCTTGGTGTGATCAATCGGCAGATGCTTAGCCACGAAATTCAGAGTCTCTGGGCTCGGTGGCGCGGTAAGGAGGATCCGCATTCCAATGTCCTTGAGGAGGATCGCGACACCCTCCAACAACCACGCGATTTTTGGGCACTAAAGGACATTTCATTTACCGTGGCTAAGGGCGAGGCGATCGCAATCATGGGGAAAAATGGCTCCGGCAAATCCACATTGTTAAAAATCCTGAGCCGCATCACTGCTCCGACGGAAGGCCGGGCCGTTCTGTATGGACGGCTCGCGAGTCTTCTGGAAGTCGGCACTGGCTTCAATGGAGAGTTGACCGGAAAAGAGAATGTCTATCTTTCTGGCGCAATTATGGGCCTGACGCAAAAAGAAATCACGGAACGCTACGCCAGCATTATCGAGTTCTCGGAAGTGGAACAATTTATCGAGACGCCGATCAAACGTTACTCAAGTGGGATGCGTGTGCGCCTCGCTTTCTCGGTGGCGGCACATCTCTATCCGGAAATTTTGATTCTTGATGAAGTTCTAGCGGTGGGCGACGCCTCGTTCCGCGAAAAGTGCTTAATTAAGATGGATGAAATTCGGCAGAGTGGAGTCACTATCCTCTTCGTGAGTCACAACTCCGAGCAAATCCTCGATCTCTGTTCGCGCGGGGTAATTCTCCATAAAGGAACCAAGGCCTTTGAAGGCCCCGTGAAGGAAGCGGTAAGCCTCTACACCGAGAGCCTCCACTTGCGCGGGCTGCACAACCCGGCCTTTACTCCTCCGCCGGAAGGAAAATTATGAATAAGACACAAAACCGCACATGGCAGGTCGGATCGCGAATTATTAGCGATGACTCCGCTCCATATGTCATTGCTGAAATCGGGCATAATCACCAAGGCGACTTGAAAAAAGCAGAGGAGCTCTTTCGTGCCGCTAAGGCATCGGGTGTTGATGCTGTAAAGCTCCAGAAGCGCGATAACGCTTCGCTCTTCACGAAGGATTTCTACAACAAACCCTACGACAACGAGAACAGTTTTGGCAAAACGTATGGCGAACACCGGGAGTTTCTTGAGTTCGGCCATAAGGAATACATGCGCCTTGCCGAGGTCGCGAGAGACCTAGAGATGGATTTCTTTGCAACCGCGTTCGATTTTAAGAGTGCGGATTTTTTAGCGGATCTAGAGATGCCACTCTACAAGCTCGCCTCGGGCGACCTTCGCAATACACCCTTACTCAAACACGTTGCTGCTATCGGAAAGCCGATGATTCTGAGTAGCGGTGGTGCAGGAATTGACGATATTCGGAGGGCTCTTGATGTGGTCGGCCCCTATGGCGTTCCGATCTGCATGTTGCAATGCACGGCTACCTATCCCACGGAGGCCGAACATATGAACCTGCGTGTTTTGACAACATTGCGTGCAGAGTTTCCAGAACTAGTCGTCGGCTTATCCGATCACTATAACGGGATCTCAATGGCCGTCGCCGCCTATGTCCTTGGAGCACGTGTCTTTGAAAAGCATTTCACGCTGAACCACACGTGGAAAGGCACTGATCACGCGCTTTCCCTTGAACCGATCGGAATGCATAAAATGGTTCGAGACATCCAGCGCTGTGCAGTGGCAATGGGCTCAGGAGAAAAAGTGCTCCTAGACATCGAACGTCCAGCCATCACCAAAATGGGAAAAAGTCTCTTTGCTGCGCGTGACCTTCCCTCTGGCCACATTCTCACTGAGCCGGATCTCGCAATCAAATCCCCAGCTGGAGGGATACCCCCTTTCGAGCGAGATGGGTTGTTGGGCCGAGCAACGAATCGCGCACTCAAAGCCGACGAAATCATCGCCTTGGGTGACCTTACTCCGTGAAGACACTCGAAGCATTTGCGCCATCCCTACGATGCGCGGCTTTTGATTTCGACGGGGTCTTTACCGACAATTCGGTCTATGTGTCGGAAAGTGGCGAAGAGTTTGTTCGTTGCTCACGCGCCGATGGGATTGGCCTTGCGGTGCTGCGAGCCTTAGGGATTTGCTGTGTCGTTATTTCGACAGAAAAAAATTCTGTCGTTGCCGCGCGCTGTCGCAAACTCGGGATCGAGTTTCGTCAAAATTGCGATGACAAGGTAGCCGCACTTTCCGAGTTTCTTGCTGCGGAAGGTATCTC
>Ga0105045_10004337_pt1 | contig 12311 bp, 10 predicted proteins | sample MAT02_FD_78089 | JGI IMG/M metagenome (GOLD analysis project Ga0105045, IMG submission 78089) | Freshwater microbial communities from Lake Fryxell liftoff mats and glacier meltwater in Antarctica - MAT-02 (megahit assembly) | ecosystem: Environmental > Aquatic > Freshwater > Ice > Liftoff... | reverse complement strand
TTGCCGATCCTGATGCAATACTCAATCAACGTTGGCATGAAGTTGCCGATTCGGCGTTAGCCTTTACTCGTGCCGCAGCTAGTACTTCCTAAAAGAGTCGTCTAAAGATGTTCGATGTCGTCACCATCGGTGAAACCATGTTGCGATTGAGTCCCGATGGTTTCTTAAGATGGGAACAAGCGGAACGGCTTCAAATTCATATTGGTGGAAGTGAATCCAACACTGCGGTGGGATTAACGCGACTGGGTCTTAGAGTGTGTTGGTTGTCGCGACTAACCGATAATGATTTTGGGCGTCGAATCTCACGAACGATTGCCGCGCAAGGGGTTGATACTCAGTTTGTTCAATGGACGCCGGAGGATCGCGTAGGGACATATTTTTATGAAGAAGCTTCTCCTCCTAGAGAAAGTCGCGTCATCTATGATCGTAAAGGGAGTGCGTTTACTCGCTTTTCTTCGGATCAACTTCCGAAAGATTTTTTTGTTCCAGGAAGATCAAAGTACTTACATGTCACCGGTATTTCTTTGGCGGTCGGGGAAACGACGCGAGATATGATTTTTGCTGCCGTAACGTTAGCAAAGCAAGCTGGGTGGATGATTAGCTTTGATGTGAACTATCGATCTAAGCTTTGGTCGATCGGCGAAGCGCGACGCGTATGTCAATCGCTTATCGATGAAGCTGACATTGTTTTCATTCCTCGTCGAGATGCGATTCAATTGTGTGATCGCTCGGCGGTTGAGGATTCTCGCAGTATGTTGTCGTACTTTTCGGGGCGCAGAAACGGCAAGCTCACCATCTTATCAATGGGCTCTGAAGGGGCAGCAGCGCAGGCCAACAATGACTATTTTTATGAAGCAGTCACACCGGTTCCACCGATCGGTCGTTTGGGCGGCGGTGACGCTTTTTCAGCGGGTTTTCTATATGGCTATTTGACTGAAATGGAAGTTGCCAAAGGGCTGAAGTGGGCCACGGCCGCGGCGGCTGTCAAGTATTCGATCCCAGGTGACCTACCACTCTTCCAGAGAGCAGAGGTTCAGGCTCTTGTGACTCGAAATCAGCTACATAGTGATTTTCGATAACGTGACGATTTGCAATTCGTGTCGATGCCGAACCACCGAAGATACGGAATGCATTGCGAGTTACCGTTTCTCGTCAAATTGGCTACCTGATTCATTCGTTGACGTTCGTGCTGCCAACGTGATGATCGCGACTCCGATTACGATGACTCCACCAGTCAAGAGAATTCTTGGACTAATCGGTTCGTCTAGAAAAAGCCATCCGAGAAAAACCGCAACGATCGGATTTACATACGAATAAGTTGCTACAAGCGATGGAGAAGCGTGCTTCATTAACCATATAAAAATAGTAAACGTTACTAAAGAGCCCATGATAACTAGATAGATCCAGGCTAAGACAGATTCTTGCGAAACTAAAGAAAAATTGAAACGGAGCGGTTCGCACGTAATACAACTGAGGATAAGTAGCCAAAGCCCTCCAAAAAACATCTGTACAGCCGCTCCCGTAAACGGATCAGCAGCATCCCTCGCGTAACGTGTAAACAACGATCCAACACACCAAGAAAGGCATGCAAATATTACTGCGAGAACGCGGTATCCATTGAGATACGTGGCGTCTGTCGCCATTATCGAAGGAGCTACCAAGATAACTAGACCTACCAAACCCAGACCAATCCCAACGAAAGTCAATGCGTTCGGTTTAGCTCCCCGTTTACCATCTCGGAAAAGGTGCCAGACAGCCCAATCTCCCAAGGCGACGAATAGCGGAGTGAGCGAAATGATTAGGGTCGTTACTCCAGAGGGAATTTCTTGCTGAGCCCACGAGACCATACCATTTCCACCCAACAGCAGTAGTGCACCAATCAACATGCTGTCAAAAACTTGATGTCGAGTCATGCGAAACCGTCCCATACAAACGAGTATCGCGGCTAAGATCATCCCAGCCGCGATAAACCGAGCGCTCGCCATCATGAAGGGGGGGAGGGTTTGTACGGCAACGTGGATCGCAAGATAAGTTGAACCCCAAACAATGTAGACAACGGTTAAGGCTGTCGCAATCATCCACATGGGTGGAGGGGGATTTGTCTTGGCGCTGACCGCTTGAGGCGACAGAACGATATCCGAGGAGGTTTGACTGGAGATGTCAGATCGCCTTGCCTAGCAGTGCGCGTTTTTGCCGAACGAATTCGAGGTGTCCATCGAGGTGATGAATGTACTTGTCGATCATCTGCGCTAGCGTTACGTGGCCGACTTCATTGTGGATCCCTGACCGCTGAAAGCTTACGTCGCCTAGGCTTCGGAAAATCGTTGCCGTCATTTTGCGATTTTTATCAAATAACTCGCAGGCTTCCATGGCATCTAAATCATTGAGCCCAGGTAGTAGACTGAACGCGGTCTCGTCGTATCCGATCAGGAGAGGGTTATCCATCGCGGCGATTCGTTTCATTCGATCGGACCCAATGAGATCACTATCCATGAGGTGGATCGCGATCTGCTGAAGGCTCCATGTTCCGGGAACAGGAAACGCCAACAAGTCATCGCGGTTTAAACCTTGATACGCATGAATCAGTTTGCTTCCACCTGTCGCGTAAACTTCGATTTGACTTCGATCCATAGGAAATACAACTTTCTTAATTTAGTTAAACAGGTAAGCTCCGCCATGACACCATTTCATAGCCCGAGGTTCGCCAGAAAAAAGGGTGAATTGAAGCATAGCTACTTGTAGCTCTGCAACTACGGCCTAGTCAGAGAGCCAACGTATCCAACGAATATCGGCTAAATGTCTTGGCAATATTTTCTGAGTGTTTGAATTGATTCGATACTAGGGGACGATCTATCAATGTATAGGTCAATCCAAAGAGTAATGGGGCCATACAAATGGTATCGTGTTCATCGGAAAGTTTCAAAAATCACGGTCGATGCCAGCAAGAACCCCGCAATTTTGATATTATTCCCACTTGCAGTCGGTTGCTCATTTAAGTGTTTCGGCTAAGACAGAACCTACGAATGACTCAGAAACGCGAATTATCAAATGGCTCATGATTCCCACCCTTCAAAGCAAACCAGACCGCCAGCTAAAAACCTTAGCCGAAAGGTTCGTGGCTGATCGGCCCAACTTACTTATTGGCGATTTTAACCTATCACCATGGTCGCCACGCTTTTCGGAGATCTTAAAGGCAGGTAACCTAATTGATAAAGCCCTTGGCTTTGGGATCGGCACTACGCTTGCTCCGCTACCAACATGGCTTGGGGGAGTCAAAGTCGATTATGTAGTTGCGGATCCTTCGATTCGTATTTTGGATTATCGACTGACCAAGTCCGCGCACTCCGATCTTAAATTAGTCGTTGTCGATTAGGTGGGACATCTGTTTCATACATTACTCGTAATAAAGATTTAATCATGATTCGAATTTGGATAATGTTGCTGATTGCTTTCGGCCTCGGGAATGTTTTACTTGGGGCTGATAATGCTTACGAAGCCTATCTGAAGTCGTCCGAGGACTTTCGGGCGGTGAAGCAAGATAAAGAATGGGCTTTAAAAGCCTTCCCGAATTGGCTTTACATGCCTTGGACCTATCAATGGGATATTGGGTACGATGATTCTTCCGGGAAGTGGACGCGCGGACAAGGTTACAATGGAGCGTTCATTGATCACGGAGACGTGTCGATCGGAAATTCACCGACTGGTAAACTTGACTGGATCGAGAAACATAAGCTGCCGTTTTATGTTGATCATCTTGCGGGCAAAGGTGTCCTTCATCTATGGGACGGAGATAAACTTAAACCGCACCTCGATCAAGTTCACGGAACCGGCATCCGGATTAATCCGCTGAATACTTCGGCACGTAGAAAGCTCGAAGAGGTAGTTCGCAGAAACATCGCTGCTGTTAAAGAGTCACCGATGAGGGCGGCTTATGCTCTTGACGATGAGCCGTCGTGGGGGCACTTTGTTCATCCAACGATGTGGCAAGTTACCGACGATCAGAGTGCGTACCCAAAATGGCTCGCCGAGGTTTATGGACGAGAAAACGTACCGAAACGGGAAGCCTGGATCAGCTATGAAGACTTTCGTAAAAATATAGCTCATTGGAGCATTGCTGATTTTGATGCGAGTCCGTTGATGGACCAGTGGAGCTTTAACGATTCCCATTGGTGCAATCTGATCGGTGATTTGGTGAACTTTACAAACCGACTTGATCCCGCGACACCTTGCGGTTTAGTTGGGGGGCAAATGCCGAGTCCCTTCGGCGGATACGACTATGCCAAGCTGATGCGAAAAGTACAATTCATCGAGAGTTATAATCTCGGTTCGTCTCAATCCATCATTCGATCTTTTAACCCGAGCAACGCTTTGCCGGCGGTAACGACGCATTTTCATCAATCTGTTGACGACACGATTTGGCAAGCTTGGTACTATACGTCACACGGCAATCGCGGGCATATCGGCTGGGTAGAGAAATGGTTCGATGGTAAGGATCCTGCGGCATGGCATCAGGCGGTAGCTCCATCGTTCTTAGAAGTCGGTGCCAAGATTGGGCCGCTGATGCAGGGGGCTGAATGGATTCACGATGGCGTAGCGATTTATTACAACCACCCTTCGATTCAACTTGGATGGATTCTCGACGCCGAGTGCCATGGCAAGACGTGGATCAATCGCAACAACGACGAACGGCTAAGTAGCTCGGCACAAGGTCGAAAAGCTTGGGAAAACATGCTTCGTGATTCAGGGATTCAGTATGACTTCATCAACTATGTCGACGTAGTTCAAGAGGGTGTTCCGGATGAGTATCGCGTGCTCATTCTTCCAGCCTGTCTTTGCCTATCCGACGCGGAAGCTCGTCGCATCGAAGAGTTTTGTCGGCGAGGTGGAACTGTCATCGCTGACTTTTTGCCGGGTGTATGGGATCAGCATGGAAAGGGTCGCGCCAACGGCGGGGCACTCGATCCGCTTTTTGGAGTAAGCCACTCGCCACAAATGAAAGCCGCTGACATTTTTGGCGAACGTTTGTGGGTCGAAGTAGATCAAGACGCAAACTATTCCTATCAAACGTATGACGAGTTTCTGACAAACCAAAACAGTTGCTTGAAGCAAGACTGCGGATTTAATAAAGCTGTCCGATCGATGCCAATCGAAACAGTCGCCCAAGTCGGAAGAGGCAAAGCTGTGCTGATGAATCTTTCGCCTCAGTGGTATAACGCCTATCGAATTCAGGGGAGCGAGGCTTCCATGAAACGGGAAGTATTCATAAAGCATGTAATGTCGGCTGGCATTAAACCTCGCATTCGTATCGTCGATGCAGGAGAGAAGGAGCACGGCTACGAGGTCACGTACTGGAGCCTGCTTGACGGTCGTAAATTACTGTTCGTTTGCCTGAACCCCGAGATACACGGAACCTCACTTGGTGGCGGCAATTCGGTCGGTCTTAAATCCGAGACCCTTTCAATCAAGCTCCGCTTTGATCGCAAAGTTTCCGACGTTTTAAACGAACGAACGGGTCAGTCCTTGGGCAGCAACGAGGAGTTTGAATTGAGCTGGAGGCAGGACCAGGCAGTCGTACTATCTTATGGTGCGGAACAGTGAAATGTTATTTTTTCTAAAACCACTCTGACGCACATATCGACTTTAGCGGGTAGGTGTTATCTGCTACCCGCGAATCCCGGACCTGCAATTTCATGCAATGATTGTGAAGCTATTTGCACTTCTGAAGCTCAAGAATCTTGTTTTTCGTTAAAATTAAACAAAGGGCGAGAATAGCTTCAAAGTTAATTTTTCGCGATTCTTCTGCATTCTTTCGGGAGTTCGTAACGCAACATTTAGTTTGGCACGTGTCTTTGGAACAGGAACTGCGTCGGGTTTTCTGAGTTTTTCGAAAGCTACATCATTAACACGATAGTCAAGGTCTTCTCACTCCTATGGATCATTCTGAGCAATTTGGTGTTTTGATCGTTGACGACGAACCTAACATTCGGTCTGGACTTGCCAAAGGACTGGCAGCCGAGGCAGACACGATTGACACCGCGGCAGATGCTCAAGAAGCATTGGTGAAATTCGAAGTTGCGAGGCATCCTCTTGTGATCGTTGATGTTCGTCTGAACTGCAACATGACTGGACTAGATTTGCTTAAGCGAATCCTCGATGCTCGCCCGCAAACGGCGGTGATTGTCATTACCGCTCATGGAACTGTTGAAACAGCTGTTGAAGCGATGCGGTCGGGTGCTTTCGACTTCATACTCAAGCCAGTGGACCTAAATCTCGTACGCCAGCAAGTTCGAAAGGCTCGTCAGCATTACGAGCTTCAACAGGAAAACCAGACACTTCGACATCGTTTAGCAGACTCTGGAGAAATGTCGAACATCATCGCGGGTGGAGCTGCGATGGAGGACATTTTCCGACAAGTCCGTCAGGTTGCGGCCACAGAGGCGACCGTCATGATCCATGGCGAAAGCGGAACGGGAAAGGAGTTGATCGCGAAAGCTTTGCATGACCTAAGCAATCGTAGTAGCGGACCATTTATCGCCGTCAATCTCGGCGCGCTTCCAGAAACGCTGCTGGAGAGCGAACTGTTCGGGCATGAAAAAGGTTCTTTTAGCGGTGCAACGCGACAGAAGCCTGGTTGCTTCGAACAAGCCGCAGGTGGCACGCTTTTCTTAGACGAAGTCACCGAAATGTCTGCCAAAAGCCAAATCGATTTGTTGCGCGTTTTGGAAACTGGTGAATATACTCGCGTTGGCGGCGAAGAGCGTTTGCTTTCCGATGCTCGAATTGTTTCCGCTACCAATCGATCGACACAAAATTTGATTGACGAAGGAACGTTTAGAGAAGACCTTAACTATCGACTGAATGTGATTCCGATCGAACTTCCACCGCTGCGAAGTCGACGCGAAGACATACCGCTTCTGGTTGAGCATTTTTTGGAATACTTTTGCACTCGGCATAAGCGCAGTGGCAAGCGAATTTCAACCGAGGCGATGCAGGTCCTAATTACCGCAGCATGGCCGGGTAATGTTCGCCAGCTACGTAACGTGGTCGAGCGACTGGTGATTACATGCGAGGGAGATGTGATTTACGAAGGCGAACTTCCAGCCGAGTTGCGAAAGGTAGCCCGAGTAAATGCCAAAATGCCAAGCTCTCTTGCCGAAGCAGTGGACGAGTGCGAGAAGGTTACGATTCAGATTGCACTCGAAGTCTGCAATCTTCATCGCGAAAACACGGCAAAGACGCTCGGCATTAGTGTCCGAACGCTGCATTACAAGATGAGCCGCTACGGCCTGCATTGAATTTCTAAGCGATCAGGCGATCATCGTATCAAGAAGCAATCTCTTGCACGTAGAGCCGGTTTTTGCATGTACAATCTGATCGAGACAAACTGAAAGAACTCAAACACTTTGTACCAGGACGCTGAATGATTGAAACAAACGACAGTCCTCGATTTAAACAATTTGCGTTCGCGTTAGGTATCCTCAGCCTATTTGCCTTGGTCGTTACAACGTGGGTCTTGTTGAATGTTCGCCATGAACAAGCAATTGTGACTAAATTGATTAGTCATTTGGAGGGAAACGACTTGCAGGTAGCCAACGAATTATCGAGTGAACTGGGGCTGCAGAAGAGTTTGTCGCTGTTGCTCGGATTAAACCTGATTGCGGCCGCAATTGCATTTTCGTTCGTGGTTCGTGGCTACTTCAGCAGCGAACGAAACTTAGAAGATGTGAAAGTGTTATCGGCGGACATCTTAGCTAGTATGGACGCGGGAGTAATAACGACGGATATGACCGGCCGCGTCATCAGTATTAACCCTCGCGGACGTGAGCTCGTCGGATTGAGTACCGATAACGAAGTACAAAGTAACACTGTCCAAAGTAGTACATCGCAAAATATTAAACAGCTTGGTCCAGAACATGCTTTACTGGCGACCATCTGCCAGGAAATGAGTAAGTACCATCATCCCATTCGCGATCGAGATTACCGAATGCAACGAGACGGTCATGGCGTCGCATTGCGTGCCGGGTGCACAATGCTTAAGAATCGGTACAAAGAGGAAATTGGTATGGTAATACACGTCCGTGATGTGACTGAGAAAGCCTGGATGGAAGAACGATTGCGGCGGATGGAACGCTATATGGGCTTGGGATCGCTGGCTGCCGGTTTGCAACATGAAATCAAGAATCCGTTAAGTGCTCTTTCGCTTCATATCCAACTACTTTGCGAACGATTACAGAAAGAGACCGGTGACCAGGAGGTAAACGAAATCCTTGAGGTGCTGAACACCGAGATCAAGAGAATAAGTGGAGTTCTAGACGGCTTTCGTAACTACGCGTCGATTCACGAAATCGGGAGAGCGCCAGTCGATGTGTCGGTTATGATTGAGAAACTAGTCCGACTGCTTCGGCCAGATGCCGAGCAAAAGAAGATTAAACTCATCGTAGAGCCACTAAAGAGTGTCATCGGCCTTATTCAAGCCGACGCGGCACAGCTCGAGCAAGTGCTTCTAAATTTAGCTCTTAATTCGATCGCCGCGATGCCCCAAGGAGGCACACTCCATTTTAAGGTCTCGGATCGGGAAGGAAAATTACGCGTCGATATTAGCGATACCGGAAATGGTATCCCTAGAGAAATACAATCTCGAATTTTCGATCCCTATTTCACCACTCGAAGTGATGGAACGGGTATGGGCCTAGCGCTTTGCGACAAAATCGTTCGACAACATGACGGCAGTATCGACTTTGAAACTAGTCCCCGAGGAACTACTTTCACGGTCATGCTCCCCAGTTAGTGCAAACAATTGCACATCGAACGCAGGTTTTTGCAGGTAATCGAGGTTCCATATTTAGAGATTCTTAGGATCCTGGTAAATGAATTTTATTTATTTATCTGCCATCCTTGGAACTGTCGAACGGAAATATTCAGAATCCGCGTTTTCGTTTGGCTTTCAGCGTGCGAACCGGACGTTAACACTGCGTTGCTAAAAGTTTGGTCTTGTGGCAGCTATTGTGCAGCTATTGTATTGGGCAGATTTTGTTCTGTAGTTGGGGGGCTTAAAACCAATGAGCCTGGGGAACGGCTAAAGCTTGAACATCAGCGCTGGTGTTTAGGCTTTAGCCGCTCCCCCCGATAAGCCTGTCCGATCGCAAGTAATGATTGGCAAGCATGGGGAACAAAATCGCATCAAAATATCCCCAAATTTTCCCTGTCAACAACAATGTTTTAGCAGGCTGGGCTAACACACCCCCGCTGATCTTTTGCGTCATTTGAAACGCACGAATTAATCGGGCGATCAAGTATGGCCCGTCAATTGCGTTGAAGAACGGATAGATAAGAAGAGCTTTGGTAAAGGTTCGTGCCGTGGTGAGAAATACACAAGTGGTAAGCTTAGGCGGCATCAACTCTTTTTACCCTTTTTTGATACATCACATCTGGCAAACCGATAATCAGAAGCACTATGAATTCATTTCCAATCACTATTCTTCTTGCGGCAATCCTTTCGAGCTCCGCTTGTGATAAGCCAAAGGAACACGTCCATCATAAGCAGCATAAGGTTGTGGTGACCAGTCCAGTGGTAAAGGACGTGGTCAATACGCAGAAATATGTCTGCCAGATTCACTCGTTCCGCCATATCGAGGTCAGGGCCATGGAGAGCGGGTACCTTCAGGCGATTCAGGTCAAAGAAGGCCAAGCGGTCAAGCAAGGCGATTCTTTGTTCAAGGTCGTTACAACGCTTTACGAAGCAAAGCTGGATGCTGAGGTTGCTGAAGCTCAGCTGGCGCAAATCGAGTTTAACCTCACACAGAGGTTGGTTCAACAAAAGGTCGTTGCCCAACCAGAGGCGGCGTTGGCGCAAGCCAAGCTATCCAAAGCGAACGCCAAGGTCAGTCTATCGCGGGCCGAATTAGAATTCGCAAACGTTAAAGCTCCATTCGATGGCATCATCGACCACCAACGTCAACAGCAAGGCAGTCTGATTGCCGAGGGCGACGTTCTGACGACGCTATCCGACAACAGTTTGATGTGGGTCTACTTTAACGTTCCTGAGGCCGACTACCTTGAGTATCAAGCCAGATCAGATAAGGACAGTGTAAAGGTTGAACTGTTGCTAGCCAACGGCGAAAAGTTCCCCCAAACCGGCACGATCGGTGCGATCGAGGCTGACTTTAATAACGAGACAGGAAATATTGCTTTCCGCGCAGATTTCCCAAACCCAGACCGCCTGCTGCGTCATGGCCAGACCGGTACTATCTTTCTCAGCCGAGTCGTAAAAGATGCTGTTGTTATTCCGCAACGGGCGACCTTCGAGATTCTCGCCAAGAAGTACGCTTTCGTCATCGAGAACGATGAAGTCGACAATCATAACGCGGACGAAGTCAGCATGGATAAAGATCATGACGCGCATGGGAAGGAGGTAGGCAGGGAAGCTACTGCACACAGCGTCGAGCATGGCGTCGAACATGATAATGCGGAGCACACAATGGAACATGGCGTGGCTAAGCAACGTGAAATTGTGATTCTTAGTGAATCAGACGACATATATGTAATCAAGGATGGGCTCGGAGTGAACGACAGGATTGTTCTTGAGGGGAATGCCCAAGTTCGCGACGGCGAGGTGGTGGAATACGAGTTTCAATCGCCGGATGAAGCGCTTAAAAACCTCAAGTATCACGCAGAATAGACTCCTCTAATCCATGTTTGCAAAAATCTTGCATAGGCCAGCTTTGGCCATCGTCATCTCGTTGATCATCCTGTTTCTCGGTGGCTTGGCAATCGTGACGTTGCCGATTTCTCAGTTTCCGGATGTCGCGCCACCGAGCGTCGTTGTCTCGGTGTCGTTTCCTGGTGCGAGTGCCAATGTTTTAATTGACTCGGTGCTCGTGATTCTGGAGCAATCCATCAATGGCGTTCAGGACATGCGCTACATGATCTCAGATGCGACGAGTGCTGGTGAGGCAACGATTCAAATTGTATTTGAGCCTGGGACAGACCCGAACGTTGCTGTCATGAACGTGAACAACCGAGTCCAGTCGGTGAAGAACAATCTACCTCCTATCGTAGATCGCGAAGGGATCATCGTCATGCAGAACATGTCAAGCATGTTGATGTATGTGAACGTCTATAGTACAGATAAAAACGTCGATCAGAACTTTCTTTTTAACTATGCAAACGTCAATGTTTTGCCTGAAATTAAGCGAATTCCGGGAGTCGCAAGACCTACCATTCTTGGCAATCGCGCATATGCCATGCGGGTCGAGCTGAACCTGGACCGCATGCGTGCCTACAATGTGTCCGCAGAGGATGTCATGAAGGCCATCGCGGAACAAAGCATGATAGGTTCTCCCGGACGACTAGGGCAGGCAACCGGCACAACATCGCAAACTATTGAGTATGTGCTAACGTGGGTGGGACGCTATGACAAGCCGGAGCAGTACGAGAATATTATCTTGAAGGCGAACCCCGAAGGTGAGATCCTGCGAATGAAGGATATCGCTAAGGTATCGCTTGGTTCTTCATTCTATGACCTTTACTCCGACCTTGACGGCAAACCTGCGGCCGCGATCGTTCTCAAACAAACACCCGGTTCCAATGCAACCGAAGTCATAAAGAAGGTCAAAGCAAAACTTGATGAGATCAAGGAGTCGTTCCCTCCAGGCATGGATTATGAGATTAGCTACGACGTCTCGAGCTTCCTGGACGCATCGATCGAGAAAGTATTGCACACGTTACTCGAAGCATTCGTTCTGGTCTCACTGGTAGTCTTCCTGTTTTTGGGTGATTTTCGGAGTACGCTCATCCCGGTCCTGGCAGTGCCTGTATCGCTGATTGGAGCCTTCTTTTTTATGCTCTTGTTCGGATTGTCGATTAACTTGATCACGCTTTTTGCGCTCGTATTAGCAATCGGAGTGGTGGTGGATGACGCAATCGTTGTGGTTGAAGCAGTGCATGAAAAAATGCATACAAAACACCTCGGCCCGTATCAAGCGACGCAAGAGGTGATGCATGAAATCAGTGGCGCGATCGTCGCTATCACAATGACGATGACCGCCGTATTTGTTCCGGTGACTTTCATGACTGGGCCTGTAGGTGTTTTCTACCGGCAGTTCGGATTGACAATGGCCATGGCCATTGTGCTCTCAGGCGTGGTCGCTTTGACACTTACTCCCGTTCTGTGTGCCATGATTCTTAAGCCACATACAAGCCATCGACAATCCGGCGCGTTGACGAGCTTTGTCGACCGCTGCATTAAAGGGATCGCTGGTGGTTACTCTAATGCTCTACGCGGTGCGGTGGCTGTTCTACTTGGCTTAGCG
>Ga0105045_10004336_pt1 | contig 12311 bp, 9 predicted proteins | sample MAT02_FD_78089 | JGI IMG/M metagenome (GOLD analysis project Ga0105045, IMG submission 78089) | Freshwater microbial communities from Lake Fryxell liftoff mats and glacier meltwater in Antarctica - MAT-02 (megahit assembly) | ecosystem: Environmental > Aquatic > Freshwater > Ice > Liftoff... | reverse complement strand
TTTTGATCAGAGAAAGCGAACATAGTTACTCCCCGCAGCAGCATAGCCTCGCCCGCTTTAGGACCACTTGGCAGGTCTACGGCCAGAATCGCGCTAAACTCAATCTCAACAGCGGCAGTACGGTCGCCCAGCGTAAGCGAACGAATACGTTGCTCCCTACTAATGAATACGCCCAGTGACTGCCAGGCCAGCTTTTCGAAATCGGCTTTGCCGCTTATGGTAGTTGTACCGCTGGCGTTAGAGACGTTTTCAAACACGATCACGTCGTGCAGCAGGGTCAGCATAGCTTGTACATCCATATTGTTGTAGGCCGCTATGTATTGCCGGATGAGTGTTTCCATTAGGCAGGCTTGACTACTTTCATGTTGATAGGATCCCAGCTAATAGGCCGCTTCTGCTCTACGCTCAGGTTAGCTGCCAGTGAGGGGGCAGAGGCCCTCATGCCAAACACAGCGTCTTCTTTTATGAGCGAGGGTTTATTTTCGCGGATGGCGTTGAAGAAAACAATCATGTGGTCAAGCCGGTCGTCGTAGCCTTCGGGCGCGTTAAACGTCACGACGGGATCATTCTGGATAGTACGCACGAACTTGCCGTCCGGGTATTTCTCGTCGTACTGCTGTACAAACTGATCCTGCATAGCCTGCGGATACGTAAAGAGGGCGTCGTATCCTTTGCTGTACATGGGCGCGTTGGGCCGCTTGAGCCGGTTCAGCGTGAACGAATTCCAGCCGATGTCAATGACACCTTCGGTACCAACCAGACGAGTATGAATGTCGCCCCCCGCGCCGGTAGCGAGGTTTACACGCATGGCCAGCGGAAACGAAGCATTGGTTTTTGTTTTGGGATAGTCGAGCAGAGCCGTAACAAGATCGTAGGCATCGCGCCCATCTTTCCAGTAGTTCAGATCGCCAAGAGCGTAAATGCTGGATGGCCCAAGACTACCCGTAACGGTGTGCAGCCCAGTTAGTAAATGCACAAACAAATCGCCCGCCACGCCGGTACCGTAGTCTTTGTAGTTACGCCACCGGAAAAAACGTACCGGCTCAAACGACTTTTTGGGTGCGTCGCCGAGAAAGGCTTCCCAGTCCAGGTCTTTAGGGTTCACCACCGGTGGCAGCGTATATTGCCACGCGCCAAGGGCGTCGGTCCGGTCCAGAAAGGCTTCGGCAGAGGTGATTTCTCCGATGTCGCCCGCTTCGTAGCGTTTTTTGGCTTCCAAGACCGCCGAGGCACTTGCCCGCTGACTGCCCACCTGAAAAACCTTACCGTATTTCTTCTGCGCATCAATCACGGCCTGCCCTTCTTCGATGTGATGAACCATCGGCTTTTCGCAATAGACGTGCTTACCAGCCTTGAGGGCGTCGATACTGATATGGTCGTGCCAGTGATCGGGTACGCAGATCAGGACGGCGTCAACGTCTTTGCGGGCCAGCACCTCGCGGTAGTCGCGGGTGGTGAACAGATCATTGCCCCACACCTCTTTAGCGCGTTCGAGCCGGGGCTGGTAGAGGTCAGCCACGGCCACAACTTTAGTGCCGGGTACTTTGAGGGCGCAGTTGAGATCATAATGACCAATAATACCGGAGCCAATCAGCCCAATGTTGATGGTATCGGCGGCTGAGCGGGGCTTGATGCTTTTGATCAGGCTTTCGCGGTATTCACGGGCGTTGGCGTGTTGGGGAATGAGGAGCGAGGCACCACCCGCCAGCAGGGCCGACGAGCCGCCCAACTGACGGAGAAATTTACGACGTGAGTGCATTGGTAATTGTTTTAAGGATTAAGCTACTCAAGTAAGGCCATGTCCTTCAAAAACTACCAGAGATTTTAGATGTACAACGCGGAAATTTTCGGTTCATCATGTCCAAACGAGTATTCCCACCACACCATATCGTCAATCTGGTCGAACCGATCGAAACCGTTTTTTTCCAGCACCCGCTGCGACGCTGCGTTATCCGCTTCCGTATCAGCCACGATTCGCGCTATTCCCGGTTGCTGACTGGCCCAGTGAACCATACCGCCCACCATTTCGGTCATGTAGCCACGCCCCTGAAATGCCGGATACGTGCCGTAGCCAACCTCGACGGTTGCGTCATCTTCGTCGGGTTCACCCTTGAATTTGGCATCGGCCACAATCTGCCGGGTGTTACGGTCAATGGCAATCCAGATGGTATGATAAAGCGGGTCGTTGGCGGGATTTTTCAGACGCGGCACCGTAAAATGCGTGATCACACTCATCAGGTAAGCATCAACTTCGCGGTGGCCGGGCAGTAATCCCAGCGAGACTTCCAGTTGCACATTGTCGGCAATGTGCAGCCGCAGTTGATCGAGCGATAGCGGCAGCAGCGTCAGGCGTGGGGTCTCGATCATTGAAATGAACTATCGACTCACAGATAGTTGAAAGTCCTCAAGTGGTACTTTGAATACATAAGCTTTCTGTACTTGGCGTCCGTAAAACTCGATATTATTTTCTTCCCAACCAGTTTCAGAATCTATGGCACTTGGGCTATAAAATTCATTGCTGTTTAAGATTGAAATACCCGATATGGCCAACAACTCTTCTTTGGCAACTACTTTCTGCACTTTCTCAACCAGATATCGTAAGGCTACTGTCTGGTCGTCGTCTATCCATTTGGCGGCAACCAGCAAGTCCCAGGCAATGGTATCTTCTGGTAAGACAAATGCGAACAGCGTAAAATCTCCGCGCTCTTCCTCTATACTTTTCCGCAAATGACCGAGTTTAGCAGCAAGTGTTCTCATAGTATTCCGAGGATTGTTTTGGCTGCGCTAATCATTGATAACACAGTAGCCCGGGAAGCCGTACCCGTTTTGGCATAACGTAGTTCGGGCTTCCACGGTTTCAGCATAGACCACCCCGTCAGGTAAGACGTCTTGATAACGTCCTCAATACCTGACAAGCGAAGCAGTGTGTTGAAGTCGTGGGTTTTAAAACTCGACAGCCCCCGAAATTCATTACTGGTTTCAGGAAAGTCAGACCAATTCAAGGTTTCGCATATTCTGGCCTTTAAGGCAATCTCAACGGCATAACCACAGAGATACACAGCCCCGTCTAACCGTTGCGCATTTACTAAAGCTTCAGCATTGAGCAGTCGGGCAGCAGCAATTCGCTTTAGTTCAGTTTTCGCTATCATCAATTCTTGTTGTACAGGTCAATTTGCCGATCAAACCTGTCCGTCCGATATGCTCCAGCCGCCGTCAATGGTCAGGACTTGGCCAGTAGCGAAGCGACTTTGATCGGACATAAAATATACAGCGGCCCCGTCGAGATCGTCGGGTTTACCGATACGCCCCCCGTCGAGCGGTTGTTTTGTTTTGGTGAAGGCCATAATCACGTCGTCTTCGGTGGCCCGCTTTGCCATTGGTGTCTCCACCAAAGCCGGAGCCAGTACGTTGACCCGGATATTTTCGGGGGCGTAATAGGCCGCTACAGACTTAGTAAAGCCAATTACCGCCGACTTCATGGCTGCGTAGGCGTGGGTGGCAAAATATATCGGCGAAGGTCTCGACCCCAGCACCGACCCCATGTTCAGGATCGTACCCCCGCTGCCCTGCGCCCGAAAGGCCCGCACCGCAGCCTGATTAGACAGCATGAGCGAGGTCAGGTTCAGGTTGGCCGTGTAGTTCCAGCCATCCAGCGTGATGTCATGCAGGGGTCCGTCGCCAAACCGCCTGCCGGAGCCGCCCGCTACGTGATACAGCCCGTCAAATCCACCAAAAATCTGCTGACAGAGCGTAATAGCCTGCGGAGCCGTTTGCGGGTCCGACGCATCGCCCGACATAGCCAGGCCGTTGCCATCCAGTTGTTGTTCGGCAGCGGTGCAGCTTTCGGGATTACGCCCCACCACGACCACCTGCGCACCCTCGCGCACAAACGCCATTGCCGCCGACAGGCCCATGCCCGTTGTGCCGCCAATGACCACAATTCGCTTATTTTCTAACCACATATCTTTTTGTCATTCACTGCGTGTCATTTTGCTTCGCGTCGTTCGTGGTCATTATTCAGGACGCAACCAATGACTATAAATGACGCGCAGCAAATAACAATCAATTAAAACGGATTTAAGTACACGCCCAGGCCAATCCAAGACGTTTGCTGCTGCTCGAACTGACTGTACGGGCGGAAACCCGAATAGCCTTCGAGCAAAAACGTGAGGTTGTTCTGCGTCCGGCCTACCTCCACGCCGATACCCCCGTGAATACCGGGCCGAAAGTCGGTCTGTTGCCAGAATTTCACATCGATGCCCCCCACCAGCCGGGCCAGGTGTTCGGATGGCTTTTTATAGAACGCGCCCAGTTGCGCACTGAGTAGTTTACGCTCTTCTTTCCTGCGCAGCACCACACCCAATCCACCGTACAGCCGCCAGTTATCGACGGTACGGCTGTATGTTACGTCTAACTGTTCGTAGTTAACTGAGTTGGGCGACGGAGCCGTGATGCTATTCCGAAAAATGTAATCATCGCCGAGGTGCGACGAGATGTGATACACCCGGATGCGGTAGTTGTTCTCGCCCCGCCGAAGGTTGTAGCTAATACTAACCTTGTAATCGTTGTTTACAATGCGCCGAAGCTGCTTTCCTTTGTCCTGATCGAAAAACACCTCAAACTGCGTAAACGAAGCCAGATCCAGCACCAGTTCTTCGGCCCGACCGGGAGCGGTTGTCCGGCGGTAAAAGGGTTTGGCAAACCCAAAAGCAAACGGCACCATACTACCTTTATATTTCTGGCCTTCGGTGTAGTAGGCTGGCAAAATACTGCCGTAGGTCTGGGCCTCAAGTGGGTCGAGCAGAATGGGATCGAACAGGTGGCCTTTGGGCAGAAATTCATGCTTTGGGCGAGACACTATATCGGGGCTGGCCGCGTCTAACTTCATCGGCACGGGTGTTTCTTTCACCGGCTTTACCTGAACGGGCCGCTCTTTCCGTTCGCGCACGGGCCGGGCTGGCTTTGTGGCGGGTTCGGTAACGGTAGCCGGTTGCTCGGCGCGTTCGCTGGTCGGTTCGCTGATGACCGGGGTTGGGGTGGCAACAACTGGCTCCGGGAGGATTTTCTCCTTTTTTTCGCGTTTCTGACGGGGTTGGGCTACTGGGGGTTCGGGCCTGGGCGTCTCGGTTACGGCCTGTTGCGGTTTCATTACGGTAGCGGGCTGGGCAACGGGCTTTGGGTCAGGGGCCGGGTTGTCTTTGGCGGCCTGACGGGCGGCTTTCTTCCGTTCTTTCTCGGCCTGTTTGGCTTCGTATTCCTGCTGTTTGCGGGCGGCTTGTTCCCGGATTTCACGCTGAAGTTGCACCTCACGTTCTACCCGTTCTTTCTGCTTTTGCTCGGCGGGGGTTAGCGGTCGGGTGGTTTGCTGAGCCAGCGTCAGCGAACCGGTCAGGCAGATCAGCAACAGGGTCAGGGCGACTTGTTTCATCTTATTTTTTCAGTTCCGCGTAGTTTTTGTAGAAGTACGGAATCGTTTCGATGCCTTTGTAGAAATTGAACAGTCCGTAGCTTTCGTTGGGCGAGTGCAGCGCGTCGATGTCCAGTCCAAACCCCATCAGGATTGATTTTACGCCCAGTTCCTGCTCAAACAAGGCTACAATGGGAATACTGCCGCCCCCGCGCGTTGGGATGGGTTTCTTACCCCAGGCATCTTCAAATGCCCGGCTGGCCGCTTCAAACTCCACCGAATCCGTAGGCGTTACGTAGGGCAAACCGCCGTGATGCGGACGCACGGCAACCGTCACGCCCACCGGAGCAATGGCCATAAAGTGCCTGGTGAACAGGTCGGTTATTTCGTCGGGCGTTTGGTTGGGTACCAGCCGCATACTGATTTTGGCCGATGCTTTGGCGGGCAGTACCGTTTTGGCTCCTTCGCCCGTGTAGCCACCCCAGATACCGTTTACATCCAGTGTGGGCCGGATGCTCGTGCGCTCGTTGGTAGAGTACCCAGCTTCGCCCATGACGGCGTCAATGCCGAGGTCGCGCTCATATTCAGTCAAGTCGAACGGAGCTTTAGCCAGTTCGGCGCGTTCGGCGTCGGTCAGATCTACAACGTTATCGTAAAAGCCGGGGATGGTGATGCGGCCCTGCTCGTCGTGCAGACTGGCAATCATGTTGGCCAATACGTTGATTGGATTGGCCACACCCCCACCATACACACCCGAATGCAGGTCGCGGTTGGGGCCGTTTACCTCCACTTCCACGTACGACAACCCGCGTAAACCTGCTTCGAGCGAGGGGGTTTCGTTGGAGATAATGCTGGTATCCGAAATCAGAATCACGTCAGCTTTGAGCAGTTCCCGATTTTGCGCCACGAACGTACCGAGGTGATCGGAACCAACTTCTTCTTCGCCCTCGATCATCACTTTCACGTTGCAGGGCAAACCGTCGGTAGCCAGCATGGCTTCGAGGGCTTTGATATGCATGTAAAACTGCCCTTTGTCATCGCAAGCACCGCGTGCGTAAATGCGCTCGTTGCGGATGGTTGGCTCAAAGGGCGGGGTTTTCCAGAGTTCGTAGGGGTCGGCGGGTTGTACATCGTAATGGCCATAGACCAGCACCGTAGGCAGGGCCGGGTCGATTAACTTCTGCGCAAAAACAACGGGATGCCCCGCCGTTTCAAACAACTGGGCGTCGTCCAGGCCAGCCGCGTCGAGTTTTTCGCGCACGAATTCTGCCGCGCGTCGAACGTCGTGGTTGAACTTGGAATCGGCAGAAACCGATGGAATGCGGAGCAGTTCGAGCAGTTCGTCGAGGAACCGCTGCTTGTGTTGGTCGAGGTAGTTAGTCAGCATAAGGCGTCAGTAAAAAACGCCCCAAGTTACGGAGTTTGAGGGGTTGTTACGAGGTCGGAGCCAAGTTTGAGATGTTGTTACGCAGAGGATAAAGAGATTCGCAGAGGATAACTAAAACTCTGCGAATCTCTTTATCCTCTGCGCATCTCTGCGTAACAGCCCTTACTTTTTTCTCTGAAAGCTGAACAGGATGGTGCGGCTTTCTTCGCCACGGAGCAGGCGGGCAATGTTTTTCTGGTGTGTGAACACAACCAGCAGGAAAATAACGAAGCCAAACACGATGAAGATGGGCCGTTCGGGCTGGCCAAAAATGCGCAGCAACAGCAGCACCGGAAACGCCAGCGCGGCCAGAATAGAGCCGAGCGAAACGTACTGTGACGCAATGACAACCAACAGGAAAACGCCGATGCAGACAGCCGCCATTTCGGGATGAATGGCCAGAATCAGCCCCAGCAGCGAGGCAACGCCCTTACCGCCTTTGAATCCAGCAAATACGGGGTAGAGATGCCCGATAACCGCTACCAGACCAAAAACGATTTTGAAGGTCGGTATTTCGTTGATCGTGATGATGTCGAGATACCAGAGCAGCAGGGCCATAGAAGCCGCCGTGTAACCCTTCAGCACGTCGATGAGCAGCACAATGCTGCCAGCCCGCTTGCCCAGCACCCGAAACGTATTGGTTGCGCCCGCATTACCGCTGCCATGTTCGCGTATATCAATACCAAAATAGCCTTGTCCGTACCAGACAGCCGTTGGGATAGAACCAATGCAATAAGCGGCAACCGTTGTCAAGCAGATTAGGAAAATATTCATGTACGGGGTTGTATGTAAGGTGTTGAGGAAAGGTATTTGCCCCGCCAGACCACCGTTAGTTTAGGCAGGAACCCCAAAAATAGCGATTCAGGGCCGATTAAGCAACCTTACAGTCCTGACCAGCGAAGCCAAACTCACTTTCCACCCACAACAATTTCGTTCAAATCACCATCTGCCAGATATTGATTGGCCATTGCCAGAACGTCGTCAGCTGAGACCGCCCGCAGGTGCTGAATGTACGTATTCAGGAAGTCGGCGGGCAGGTTATCGAGCAGCACCACCTTGTAGCGATCCGCAATCTCGAACGGCGTATTGAGCGAGCCAACAAACTCACCGGCCATGAAATTCTTGACCGTTTCGAGTTCGTGTTCCGGCACGGGTTCGGTTTGCAGCGTCCTGATTTCTTTCCTGATTTCGTCCAGTGTCTGCTGCGTGTTCTCGCGGTTTACATCGGTACCGATCAGAAAGTACCCGTCACGCCGGAACGACGGCATATTGGACGAAATACCATACGTGAAGCCTTTCTCCTCCCGAATATTCTTCATCAGCCGCGAGCCGAAATAACCGCCCAGAATCTCGTTAGTGACGACCATTTTGAAGAAATCAGGGTGCGACCGCGTAAATAACCGTCGGCCCATTCGGATAGACGATTGGGTGCTATCGGTTTTTTCAACCAGCGTTGTTAGTTCTTCGGCGGCTGTCAGATTGTGGACTGTTGCGGGCAGCTCGTCGGTGCGAAGAGAAATCTGACCCAGTTCACGGTCAATCAGGGCCACGTCCTGCTCGGTGGCCTGGCCCGCCAACAGTATCTGGAAAGGACGGTTTTGGAGCACACCCTCGTAGAAACTGACTACGTTGGATTGGGTCAGGCTGGCAATCTGCTCGGGCTGCTGACTACGACCGTAGGGATGGCTGGCTCCAAAGAGTTTCTGCCGGAACAGCACGCCCGCCAAATAGGCGTTTTTCTCGTAATTGACCCGCAGGTTTTGCAGCGTGATATTGCGCAGGTCGGTCAGTTCCTTATCGGGAAACGTCGGTTCGGTAAGCAGTTGGCGCAGTACCGGCAGGATATTAGGCAGGAACTTGGTCAGGCAATAAACAACCACGCTGGAGCGATCAGGTCCACTGTTCAGTTCGAGAAACGCGCCAAAACTGTCGAAATACTCGCTGATCTGCGCTGACGTGCGATTGGGCAATCCCTCGGCCAGCATTTTCACCGCAAAGAATCCCGACGACGGTGTTTGCTCGTGCCAGGTTCCGGCATCAAAAATGCACTCAAGGCGCAAAACGGGCTGGTGATCTACGCTGATGAGGTGTAGTGGAATACCGTTGGTTAGCGTGTGGGTACTGGGCGTGGGTAATTTTACTTCCTGAATGGCCTGAAAGGCCGGTGTCTGGGTTCTGTCGAGCATAATTAAAGAGCGAATCGGGTCGCTGAAGCGGAGCAAAAGAGATAAAGAGCGGTTGACGCGGGAATTGCTTGCGTCAGCCGCTCTTTCACTCTTTAAATTTATTCCTCGCTGAATGCGCTGTTGGTACTGTTGAAGTTGAACAGCAAGGAGATACGGAATGTATTGGAAAGGGGGCTAACCTGCTGGCTAACGGGTACTACATACGAGAAATCGACGCCGAAGCGATCCTGCAACCGCAAACCCAATCCGGTCGTGATGTACTTGCGCCCGCCCTTGTCGTTCGACTCGCCAAAGTAGCCCGCCCGAACCGCAAACTGCTGGTTGTACCAGTATTCAAGGCCAGTCGAGAGCGTGATTTCTTTTAGTTCTTCGCCGAACCCGCCCGGCGCGTCGGCAAATGACCCAAACACCGACGAGAAATAGTTTTTGTCCGCGTTCAGATTCACCCCGTTCACCACATTGGGCGTGGGGACCATCAGCTTGTTGAAGTCGAGCAGGAAATTGAACTTGTTGTACTGATCGGTGTGGTACGTAATGGCCGTACCAACGCGCAGGTTAGTTGGAATGAAATACCGCTCCTGTCCGCCATAGTTGAGCCGCCCGCCGAGGTTAGAAATCATACCGCCAAAGGCCCAGCCCAGTCCCTGTCCCGTTGATGGATCGCGGGTTTCGTTCTGGTAATAGATGCCAATATCGGCGGCTGCGGTGGCACCGGGTTTCAGACCCTGTACACTCGATCCGGCGGCCAGGTTGGAGTTCAGGTACTTGAGGTTAACCGCCAGCGACAGGTTTTCGGACAAACGCTGCCCAAACGATACCGTAGCAGCATATTCGCGGGAGTTGAACGTACCGGCGGCTACGCCCTGTGCCGTCGTGAAATCGACCGTACCGAGGTCGAAATATAAGAGTGACGCACCGATGACCGAGTTTTTGCCGACTTTAGAGTAGCCACTCAGGTTGGTGTAATACATATCGCCAATGAGATCGCGCAGCCAGGGCGTGTAAGAAACAACAGCTCCTTTATCCTGCTTGGCGAAGAGCAGTTTGGCTGGATTCCAGAAAATAGCCGTAGCGTCGGCATCGCCGAGGGCCACACCCGCATCGCCCAGCGCACCCGACCGGGCGTCGGGCGTGAAGTTCAGGAAAGGTACGGAGGAGGTAGGCGTCTGGAGCCGCTGACCATTGAGCGTGGGGGTTGTCGGTTGACTATGCGCCGAACCGGCAAAAAGGGTAACACTGCAAACGCCGAGTACTACGCGCGAAAAATTGAGCTTCATGCTATGATGGTTGGTCTGCTACAGCAACGGCTGGGGTATGTGGCCGTGCTGCGCGGTCAAAATTACGAGGATTCGTTGGATATAGAAAAAGGGTCTGCAAGAACCAGACCAATCATTTGCTCAGAACAACCCGGCTGCTACCCGTTGCGGTAGTCTGATCGGTAGCGGCCCGCATCTGAAGCCGAACCACATACAGCCCGTTTGGTAATGCGTTTGTCAGGCTGCTTTGACCCGGCCAGACACCTACTTCTACCGTGCCGGGGCAGTTGGTACATTGCCCGGTTTGTTGGTACTGCTGGTGTCCGTTCAGGTCAATGACGGTCAGTGTCCAGTCGAGGGGTTCGCCCGTCCGGTCGTGTTCAGCCAGGAAAACGGCCTGCTCCGACACCGGGTTTGGGCTGACCCGCACCGCCCGGAGTGTTAGCCCCGGTCGTTCAGAAACCACTAAATTCAACGCACCCTCGGTTGAATTATTGTTAATGTCCCAGGCTTTGGCCCGGAGCGTATAAATCCCCGGCAACAGCCCCTGAAAGGTATGTATGACCTCACCCTGCCGCCCGTTAGGGCCCTTTGCTACGTATTCGTCATTCAGAACAACAGGTAGCTGATTGGTTAATTGTGCCGTTAGTTCATGCCCCAGCCCTGACCGCGCTACGTTAATACCCCGATTGTCGGACAGGTTAATGCGTACCGTTACGTCCGGCCCCACCACCCGCCAGACTTCGCCCGTTTGCTGCCCGCTCACCACCGACATGCTCAATACGGGCGGCTCGGTATCTACGCTATCAGTAATGACACTGCCGCCTACCCGCAACTGCTCGGAGCTACCAGCGGCATCGGCCAGGCTGTCGCTGCGGATGGCGTAGGCATAGAGTTTGGCGGGGCCAACGGCGTAGTCGATGCCACGGGGCATAATAAATCGCATCGTAAACCGGCCCTGCTGCACGGGTACATGCCCCGAGAAAATAGTGTTGGTAAAGGTCTGATACGTCATTTTTTCATTGCCTTTCTGCCCCAGCGTCGTCTGCGTTGCGGCTTTGTCGAAGAGCGTGAGCCGGGCCGTGCCGGTAAAGTCAGTGAGCCGTTGCCCGTTTTGTCGGATGTCGCCGGTTAGTTCTATTGTCTGCCCGGCGCGGAGGGTGTCGGTGCGGTTGGCGGTTAGCTCACGGCCATTGACAGCGGTTAGCACAATTTGCGCCTGCGGGTAGGCTAAGCGCATAGACGGGTCGCCGAGGAGGGTGAAGTTTCGGTTTACGGAGCCGCTCAGGCTATTGTTTTTGGTATCCCGCATTACGTCGCCCAAACGCGGCATCTGTCCGTTGATGGGCCTGAAAACTGATCCGTAAAACGCTTCGTTTAGCAGCAGATTGGTGTTGGCATACACGGGCCGGGTGGTTGTAAGCAGCCCCACAGCCCCACCCGTCCGGCTCAGCAAGGCCAACTCCGCACCCGACTGCTCGGCGGGGTCATCGTAACGGCCAAACTGGCAGGTGGCCGTTATAATGAGCGGCAAACGGCGATTGCGCCACGACAGAATATCGGATAGGGTTACGATCTGCTCATCGGCCAGGGTGAGCGTACCGCCGTGACCGCTATAGTTGATAATGAGCCGCCCGTCGGTCATGGCGCGACTGACGAGTTGGTTCACAGCGGGCAACTTAACCGTGCCGGTGGTTGAAATCTGCTGCGGAAAGTTATCCAGCAAAATGCGTTCGGGCCGATAGGCGGGCGCGACGGTTTCAATCTGTTCGGCCAGTTGGTCGGCGTCGCGCTGGTGAATATTGAAATCGCCATCGTCGCCAATGAGCATAACCCGTGTTTGCCAGTCGCCCGTGAGCGAGCGGTCCGTTGCGTACCGAATCAGTTTATCAACTACCGTCTGCGCTTCGGACGTTGACTTGACCGGCAATCGGCCCACACCTACCCGAAGCAGCGCGTCGCCCCGATTGCTGATGCCCGCACCAGGTTCGTAATCTTCGGGCCACTGACCAGCGGTTTCGTCCATAAACCCGAAA
>Ga0105045_10004335_pt1 | contig 12313 bp, 5 predicted proteins | sample MAT02_FD_78089 | JGI IMG/M metagenome (GOLD analysis project Ga0105045, IMG submission 78089) | Freshwater microbial communities from Lake Fryxell liftoff mats and glacier meltwater in Antarctica - MAT-02 (megahit assembly) | ecosystem: Environmental > Aquatic > Freshwater > Ice > Liftoff... | reverse complement strand
CAAACGAAGAAATATCACGGCTGACATATCTATAATCGGCACTGCCAGAATCAAGTAGGGCAATAGCACTGCGGTTACGGCGGTAGATTTCACCAAGCCAATTACTCCCACTCCAGCTAGGGTGAAACCCATAAAGTACGCCCCACCGTCCCCCATAAATATTTGAGCTGGATTGAAGTTGTAGCGGAGGAAACCTAGAGCAGCTCCTGCCATAGCGGCGGCAATCAGAGCAGCCCCGGACTGATCCATAAATAGAGAGACGATCAGCATAACTACAGCAGCGATCGCTGAGACCCCCGCTGCCAGACCATCAACTCCATCGATCCAATTGATGGCATTTGCCATTCCTACAAACCAGATCACCGTAATGGGTAAACTCAGCCAGCCGAGGTGCGTTAGACTACTGCCTGGAATACTCAAAAAATCAATCCTAACTCCTACCCACCAGACAGCACTGGCGACTATCGCTTGTAAAACTAGTCGTAGAGAAGCAGGAAGGTTCAAGAGATCGTCTGCTAGACCAATTAAAAAGAAAGCTACTCCGCCGATCGCAACTCCCCAAATTTGCCACTCCTCTTGGGAAGGCAACCAACCAAACCCCCCCAGCCACCAAACAATTAATAGCCCAATCATCGTGCCAGTAAAAATTGACACTCCCCCTAGACGAACCATCGGGGTTGTATGAATTTTCCGGTCTCCGGGTTTGTCAGTTTTACCATTTCTGAGTCCTACACTTTTTACTACCGGGGTAGTCCAGAGGACAACGATCGCCGCCACGAGAAAAGCAACCAAAGGATAGAGTTTGGAGGGCATATTTTAGGTAAAGAGAGGTAGAGGGAGATAGAGGGAGATAGAGGGAGATAAAGGAATTAATTCCTAATAAAGGAAATACCTAATACTTGCCTAACTTCCGAAGCCTTCTATCTAACTATACTAGAGCCGGTACGCCCAGTTTCAAATGGGGATAGAGGGGGAATCGATCGCAGAGAGCAGCAACTCGGTGGCGACAATTCTCAGCAACAGCCTCGTTCTCTGGGCTGAGGAGGCGATCGGCAATAATATTGGCGATCTCACTAAACTCAGGCTCTGCCATCCCTCTAGTAGTCATAGCAGGAGAACCAAGGCGTAAACCACTAGTAACAAAAGGAGAAGTTGGGTCAAAAGGAACAGTATTTTTATTAGCGGTGATATTAACTTCACTAACCAATTGATCAGCCACTTTCCCCGTCATGCTAATAGATTGTAGATCAACTAACATCAAATGATTATCAGTGCCACCAGAAACAATTTTTAATCCCCGTTTTTGTAATCCGGCTGCCATAGCTTGGGAGTTAGCAATTACTTGTCCACAATAAGCCTTGAATTGAGGAGTAAGAGCTTCCCCAAAGGCCACCGCCTTCCCCGCAATCACATGTTCCAGAGGGCCGCCTTGGCTACCCGGAAAGACCGATTTATCTAATTTCTTGCCTAGTTCAGCATCACGGGTGAGGATCAATCCTCCTCTAGGTCCTCTTAGGGTTTTGTGGGTGGTAGTAGTTACCACATCACAGTAAGGAATGGGGCTGGGGTGGTGTCCAGTGGCAACTAAACCAGCAATGTGGGCAATATCTGCCAATAGATAAGCTCCAATCTCGTCGGCGATCGCCCGGAACTTAGCAAAATCAATAATCCGGGAATAGGCTGAATAACCACAAATGAGTAGTTTAGGTCGTTCCTTGAGGGCCACTTCTCGAACCTGGTCATAATCTAACTGCTCAGTTTCTTTACTGACTCCGTAACTAGCTACTTGGAACCACTTACCAGAGAAATTCACCGGGGAGCCGTGGGTTAAGTGACCACCGTGGGACAAATCCATACCCATGATTTTATCTCCCGGCTCTAGCAGAGTCAGAAATACGGCAAAGTTAGCCTGAGCACCAGAGTGGGGTTGAACATTAGCTGCGGTTGCCCCAAAAAGTTCCTTGGCGCGATCGATCGCTAGTTGTTCTATTTCATCTACAAATTTACATCCCCCGTAGTAGCGTTTACCGGGCAGCCCTTCTGCATATTTATTAGTCAGAACAGAACCTTGGGCAGCCATTACGGCTGGGGAAGTGAAATTTTCACTAGCGATTAATTCTAAATGTTGTCGTTGGCGCTGTAACTCTTTCTCCATCATGCCAGCGAGGAGAGGATCAGTTTCTAGTAAAAAATCTAAATTACTCTTAGTCACGATAATTTCTTACTCCTAAATATTGGAAATGCTATAAGGTTTGGGATTGCAGTTTTGACCGGGGATTTTGTTTACCGAAAAATTGGGTTTAAAGCTCCGTCCTTACTTCGGCAATCTCAGTAACCTTCTAGGACGAATTTATAGTTTGACATACTCACCGTCCTGAAGGAGCGGTGGTTCTTGACAGTTCATCGAGCTGCGCTGGCGAACCAGTCTTACCTACCCTCCCTGTTCATTTAGAGTCGTGCCGAGGCCCCATGCCGACTTTATACTTCAATTATAGCATGGAACACAATCACTGCATGGGTTTCAGCAAACAAATTAGGATAATAAAATACGTAATTAAAGCCGTCCTGAAGGACGGGGCTTCTACCCAATTTTCTGGTGATTTCGGTACGCAAGGCACAATCTCCATACAGTATAGTCTTCAATCGTTGTAAAATAAATGATAAGTTCTTCGATATACTTAAGATATAGGTTTCAGTTCAGAAATAAGTTTTAGAGAAATCCCCGATCAAATTCGCCGACTGTGGAGTGGACATTTCCCAAATCCCCTAGGATCGCCATCAATCCTTAAAATATCCTTGAGAAACAAAAAAAATACTCCGGGAAATCACTGATCACCTTTCCCAAAAAAGTGGGTACTATAGCGGGTAGAGGGAACTAATAGCCTCTGGCGATCGTTCACAATCTGAGATTTTTCCGCAATCTAGCCTTTGCAACTTGTAGTTATTCGGGGCATTTCTATTTGGGGCATCTCTATTTGGGGCATCTTGAAGCAAGCAATAGAAAAGAATATATAAGCTACCTTATTCTCTACTTCAGCTTCTTGGTGAGGAAATCAGTCTAAATATCTCTAAAATTTTCTAACTTCTTTTAAATTCTGGCTGACCTTGATCACTAGCCATCCCCTAAAAGATCACGAACCATACTCTAGATTCCCAACTAACCTGAAGGTATCTCGTCTTAATTTCAGATTCAGTTAAGTTAAAGAGCGATCGACCAATCTCACAACCTAAAATTAATCACCTAAACTAACAACCTAATAGTTTGGTAGGACAAATCTTATGTCACGTCGTAAAAAGTCTCTCAATCCCTTCCAGTATCTATCCAAATTCCTTACTCTGCTCCTTAATCTCTGTAGCAGGGCAACTAATTTTTTGACCAAAGGATTGCTCAAGACTATCCGCCGCAGCGTCCCCCGCTCCAGAAGCCGCCGGGGCATGGCAGCAGGATTCGTGTTACCAACTATTGTGATGGTGAGTTTAGTTGTGGTTTTGGTGACCACGGCGGTCATGATCCGATCGTTCGATCGCTCCAAAAATGCCAGCAACTTCCGAGCCAATGAAGCTGTCCTCAACGCTGCTGCCCCAGCCCTAGATAGAGCTAGAGCGAAAATTACTAGACTATTTTCTGCCGATGAAACAAACCTACCCCTAGGCACTCCTGACGATACGGCTATCAGAAACACCCTTGAATCTAATATCTTTAACTACACCTTCAAGGATGAAGACAATTTAACTTTATCTCTTGCAGGGCGGCCAGAACTCAAGACTGCTTGGCGCTATCCAGTAGATACTAACAACAATGGTAAGTTTGATAGCTATACTCTCTACGGCATTTATTATAATTCCCCTCTAAAAACAGATGGTACTGCCGATGCCAGACTCCCATTAGATGCTAGAGCAAACCCTATGGATGATGGACAATCTAGCAGTTGTAATTCTGGCAGCAGTACGGTAGGTAGTTGGGTAAAAACCGGCAGTGGGGCCCTAAAGAAAGCTTTTTTTACTTATGTAGCTACAGTCCCTATTAGTAAAGAACAGGCTACAGCAGCAGGTAGCAACTACGAACTCTTTGTGGGTAATCAAGGATTTTCTGCCCTAGAGATGCAGCAAGATCAAGTGAGGATAAATCTTGATAACAATGCAGTTTTCTATCAAGATGATCTAGAAATCACTTTTGCCCCCAAATTTTTTATAAATGGGAGAGTTCATACCAATGGTAACTTGTTGGTATCTGCATTTGCAACTGGGCAAGAGTTAGTATTTCTACAAGTTAGTAGTCCTTTTTCTTGTTTCTACCAGAAAGAAAACAGTGAAATTAATGTTGCTGGTAATGTAGCGGCTGGGGGAATCTTTGAAAATACTGATGGAAAGGAAGATTTAGTTCAAGTTCATCTCTTCCGAGGTAAGCAAAATGACCCTACTGTTATCCCTAATCTTAGTGGGACTCCAGCAAAGAACCCCAAGAGTCCTTCTATTAATGGCAATAACAAAACCACCGACAAACTTGGCGGTCAGGAAGTTGCTTATAACGATCGCGCTTACCAAACAAGATTAGGAGTTCTGATCGGTGGAGCCTTAAGTTTGTTTCCTACGGATACTGAACAAGCCACTCCAGACCAAGTGAAGGCTATCACTAGATTTCCCCAAGATGTTATAGATAGCTTCAAACAAAAATACAACCCCAACGCCCTGCAACCTACCCTCCTGAGAAATGTATTGCAAAGTTATTTTGAGGGAAGATTGCGCCGTGTCCCTTTTGCAGAAGTACCTATTAATTCCTCAGCAAATAGTGCAATTACTATAGGTAGTTCGATCGCTAGTGGAAACTCTGCTGAAGCTAGAGCAGGTTACCAATTTATCTTTACCCTCAGTCCTGATGACACAACTGATAATAATAGCTCTTTAAAGGTTATCACTCCTCCAAAAAATTGGATGTTGATTGAGGATCTGGGTAGTGGAGCTACGGCTTCATATACAAAATTAAATCTAAAATACTTATCTTCGGTAGACCCCAAGAAAGTCCCGACTCTAACCAGTCAAAATGACTACATTGGCGATCGAGTCCTTGTGGGTAACAATCTGCCCTACCGGTGGTTCAACACGGATACAAAAGGATTAGGAATTCCCTCTACGCAGCCCAAAAAATTTGCCAAGCCTAGTTCAGAAAGACCCATTTTACCCACTAATACTATCAAGTGGCTCGATCATAGTGATGACGATAACCCCGATACTCTGGGTGGAGCTACTAGAGATCGCAGTCGGAATAGCCGCATAGTGATTTTAGATGATATTGCGGATACCAGTCGGGGCGGTTTTTGGGAAACTTCTGCGGCTACCAATCAGGCAAAAATCTCCACCACGCAGGCTGATGGCACTATTGTAGATACTTTTACTACTGATGATGTGAGAGGTGGTCTGCGGGTGATCACTGGATCTGGGCTTTATATTGATGGCTGTCCTACAGTAGCTCCTGCATCAGGATTTCCGACTGGATTTCCTTGTAATGGAGCCAAGGGTCTAGGAATGCGGGCTAGCGATCCCAAAACAACATTAAGCGATACTCGCTCTTTCCTGCCCAGCCCCCCTCAATTCCAAGAAGATAGTACTGGAGATTACCGTTTATCTCTCTCACCGCCTTATGCAGCAGACCCTGTTTCTGCTACTCCAACTTCAACGCCCACTACTGCTCAGTTGCCGGCAGGAGAAGAACGAGTTCGTGTCAAACTGCCAGTACCAGATAGTGCTTTGACTTTAATTTCAGGGGAGAAACCTATTACTGTCTGGTCTGATGCCATGCCGATGTGGCAGGATCGCAACCTTGATGGCAAGTGGGATATTTCTGGATGGAACTCTAGCGCACTTACGGAGGCGGTGATCAAAACCCTAGACCTCAAGGGTGATCTGCAAATGCGGGCTAGTGTTATCTATCACTATAAATCTACTACTCCAGAACTCCCCATTGCCTGTGTCGCTAGTTACTATGATCCTAGTAATAAGAATAGTGCCAATGCCTCTGATGGTTTAGCTTTGACCAACGACCGCCGGGCCAATAGCAGAGCTGCCACTCCCTCACCAGCAGGGACGATCGCTACTGCCACCAATGGACGTAGTTATGACTTTGTTTCTGCTTGGCGGACTCCTGCTGGTGATGACTTAACAATATTGCAGAGACAAGCTGCCATGGTGTTCCCTGATGGGCGGTTGGTTAATGAACCCTTACGCACCGCCTTGCAAAAGGTAGCAACCAGTGGCAATGTTGGTCGCAATATTACTGATAATGCTGCGATCGATGCTGCTATGTGTTCCTTGAAAATTCTTGACGGCACGGCAAGTGCCTCAGCTACTGCTGTTCCCCATGGTGCGATCAAGGAAGCCACTATGGTTGATGGTCGGCAGGTTAAGGGTATTCATAAACTAATGGTGGGGGCAACCGATAGTATTCGCATGGGTAATCGCTTAATAGATATGAGCGATCCTCAACAACAAAAAATCGCTCAAACTGACAAGGAACTAACCTTCCAGACAGCCCTTAGTCCTTCTTTTGCTGTTGGAGACCCAGTTCCCTACAACCTGCCCATTGAGCAGCGTCAAGCTATGGAAGTGCGGATAACTGAGATAAACCTAGACTTACTCCGAAAAACTAAGGTTGGGTCTAATACAGGATCTACCCCAGGTAAAGATAATCAAGAATATCTCCTGCCTAATAGTGGCATTATCTATGCCAGCCGAGAGGATGCCCTGCCAGACCTAAGCTCTGTAGATGTTCTTGACCCCAAGACCGGTTACCGCACTTTTGCGACCATGAACAAAGCTCTTTCTGATAAGGCTAGTGCTACAGATTTCAAGTTAGACCCCACTCGCAGACCCAATGGTATCCGTTTGATTAGGGGTTCAAATCTTTCTAGGCAAACTAATTATAGAGATCCAGAAAAGGGCTTAACCCTAGCCACAAATGCCCCAGCCTATATTAAGGCTGACAATACTAACGGTTTTAATCTTCATGCTGTTCCCGACACTACTAATCCAATTGAGGAGTTTACAGAGTTGAGGGATGCTGTTAGCAGTAATTTCTATACAAGAAAGACTCCTATAGATACCAGATTTGCTTGCCGAACTAACCAAACAGGTTGCACAGGATCAGGGGATCAGTGGAGAGCCGCCCGAATTCTGGCTGACTCTATCTCTCTCCTATCCAACAATTTCTATGATGGAGTGCGGAGTGATAGCAACTTTGATCAAAACAACAATGGTGGAAACTACCTAGTTGAACAACGTCTGAAAAATGGTTTCTTTTGGAACGGTTTTGGCACTACTTCTCCGACTGCTAATGTTATTCTTCCTGATGCCACTAATCAAAGTTCTTACTGGACAAATGGGGTTACTCCAATCCAACGCCGAGCTAGTGGAGTCACGGTCTATGCAATGGAAATTTGTCTCAAGTTGCCAGTTGTAGCTTGTCAACCTAAAGATTGGAAGCGATCCCAATCTGTAACCATTGATGGAGCAACTCCGCTCAATCTCACCATTGAAGCAGGAACTACTGCTACTCTTCCTACTGTCACCCCTAGTACTTCAGATAGATTGGAATCCATTTATCGCTTTCCTCGGAGAGTGGCTTTTGCCCGGAATGAAGATGGTAGCTTGTTATTAAAAACTCCTAATGATGCTACTGGTGACATTATTTTGGGTAGTACGGCGGACAACACTAAATTGGTAACTATTAAGACTCCAACCACAGCGACCGATCGCGGCACGATCCCAATCCCCTCTCAGCTACCTGCCGCTTCTATATTTACCTTAGTACCAACTCCTTTGACTGATGGTACTACTGCTACGGCTCTATGGTTTGCAAGCGGCAGTCAACAGGAGGTAACTTCGCAAACTCCTGTGACTCCTGCTCTCGCAACTTCTCCTCTGCAATTTAAAGCTGGGACTGTGCCTACAGACTTAGTAGCCACTTCTGGAACTACTCCCTACTATCAGCAGTGGGTAACCACTCCAACAACCGTAGTTACAGGGACAGTTACAACTACTAAAGGAATTACTGGCTTACCCCAATTCCTTGCTCCCTTTGACTCTGATGTTCCGGGTGCATTGACTATGGCAGCGGCGGCAAAAAATAGTTTCTGCATTGCTATCCCACCAGTTGTAGTTCCCCCAGCAACTACTGCACCTGCTTTAGCTCTTGGTGCTGGCAGATCTGAACAAATAGTGGTGCGTACTCAGAAAAACTCCACGAGTTATCTAGCACCCAAAACTGTTCCAGGTACTACAGCGGCAAATCTATCTACCCTACCTTTGCCCCCAGTTAGCAGTCCTGCCCAAGCTAGTGATATGCCGCCCACGGCAATTAAGCCTTTTGAGCCTTATGGAGTTTCGGGAGCTTTTACAGCCTTTGGTGATACTCCTAGTCCAGCACTATTTACTAACACAGCTTGGGCAACTAGTCCAACCTCGAACCCTTATCCTGGGATCGATCCTACTGGCACAGATGCCTTACCTTGTGATACTGCTGTCGCTACGGCGATCGAAACCTTTAAGGATGGATTGTTAACAGCTACAGGAGATATTGTCTTCTCCGACTTTGTTACTACAACTCCTACTACTGGAGCCGCTTATGTCAACCTTACCGCAGCAGTAGCTACTCCCCCTACTCCCGGCAAGGTAACAATCACCGCCGTCTCACCAACAGCGGCAGGAGGAACCAGAAAAATTACTTATATTGACCTCGGCACCACCACAGCAGCCGTACCTATTCCCGCAGGAACTGAAATCACTCTCAAGAAAGCAACAGATGAATTTGCTGATGCCGATCCGATCTTTGTGATTCGGGCTTTGAGTGATGAAGGGATGACGATCGGCGATACAACAACTCTAGGGAATGGAGTCAAGCTCTATCTAGATGGAGTAAACCCTAACAATGTCTTTTGGGTATCTAAGCGGGGTCTGACTATTGCCGATGCCAACAATAGTGCCGTTACCGCTACTGTTCCTAACCCTGAGTTGAAGGGACACTTATTGGCAGGAAACTTTATCGGCAAAAATATTCTTATTGACCCTGCCCCAGCCGCTCCTGCTACAGCAAATAGTCCTTTATATATTGGCGACAATACCAAGGTAACAGCAGGAAGATTCCTTGGGTTCACTGGTAGCAACTTACGCGAGACCAGAACAACCCTTGTAACCGGAGAAACTGCACCAGTGCCTCCTGCTACTCTCCCCGGTTCAATCCCTCCCAAGGTAACAATGGAAATCTGGGCCATGAATAGCCTGCCACCTACCTACCAGAAACTAACTAACCAGCCGATCATGGCTCCAATCCTCAATCTCCACTCACCAAAAGGGACTCCCTCCGCACCTTTTCCTCAAAATGTTGCCGATGGATTAAATGGTGCTGGTTGGATTCCGCAAGCCCTAGCTTCTAGTTTTAACGCTGTTTTAGTTATGGGTGATTCTCCATCCCGCCCCATTGAGCCAAAAATAACTCAATATCTTTCTTTTGGAGATCCTGAATCTGCCGAAAGTAGTGGTGGCTTAATCAACTTCCCGCGCTTCTAGAGGCTTGGGAAACCAGCCCATCTGACAATGATGCTGTTGATGCCAAAATTGCTGGCAGCTTGATTCAATACAAAAAGAGTAGCTATGCTTCTGCACCTTTTGAATCTATTAATAGGCAGGATATGGATACTTCGCTGCTCTTTGATACTCCCCTTGTAGTACCTATTGCTGGAGTGACGGGTTTCCGCTATCCCGGTGGTGCTAACTTGGCGCGATCGCCCTACTACAGATCTCCTAAGAGAACTTGGGGTTATGACGTAGGCTTGTTAAGCCAGACCGCAGACCTGTTTAGTAAGAGGTTCTCCTTACCTTCTACTGCTCGACCTAGTGAGTTTTTCCGGGAGGTCGGTCGTGATGATGCTTGGGTGAAGACCCTACTATGTGCCAAACTTGCTGGCAGTTCTGTAGAAGCAGTCGATAAATCCCAAAGACCTAGTAGTTGTAATTAGTTTATATTTCTTACCCTCTTAGGGGTAGGGAGTATCCTCAATAAATAAAAAACAGGGGTGAAAGATTACCATGTACCGCAGACTCATAATTTCTAGACTTAAGCAAGATGGAGGGTTCACGATCGTGGAATCTCTCTTAGCGATCATCATAGTAGGGATTTTGCTGGTAGGAATTGCCCCTGTGATCGCCATCTCCGTTGCTACCAGAGTCCAAGCTCGCAGGGTAGAAAGTGCCACCCAAGCTGCCCGTACCTACCTTGAAGGAACCCGCGCCGACTCTATTCAAGCTCCCAATAACAGAGTTTATCTAAAACAGGGAACTTTTATAAATCCTACTAACGGTATTTTATTTGATGGGGCGGTGGCTCCACCAGACATTAACACCTTGAGTGGATGCCTTACAAAAACTGCTGCTGCTAGTAACAGTATTTGTAAAACTAATACCTATATCAATAACCCCCCTGATGGAGCAACTTCGAGTCTCTATTGCTTTGATGTGGATGGGGATGGTGTATGTAGTGCAGATAGTACTCAAGATATGATCGTTCAAGCATTCCGTAGTGCCAGCAATTCCTCTACCACACAATCTGATATTCAGGAGGATGCTGCTAGGGGCTATATTTTGGGTATCAGGGTCTACCGGGCTGATGGATTTGATGGTGGTGATGTTTTTAGAGCTTCTAGCTCTACAGATAACCAGAAAGCTGCAACTTTCACAGGTGGTTTGGGAGACAAGAAAGTTCCCCTCGTAGAAATAACCACAGATATTACTATTCGCGGGAATGATATTACCAAGCTCTTTCCTAATCTTTGTTCTCGTCTAGGAGGTAGTGACAGTAATAAACTTAGTCCGAATACTTCCTGTCCCCCTCCACCTTCGCCTTAACCTATTTCAAATCTATAATGAGCAATTATATTAACCCTTTATTAATCAAATAATCCTATAGATAACTTTAACTAACCCATGAACATCAAAAAGTTGCTCCGTCAATTTTTTCAGCGTCGCCACTCTAAGAAAACCCTTGGTTTTACCTTAATTGAGTTATTGGTGGGCATGATTCTTGCATTTTTGGTAATTGCTCCTTTACTGGGGTTCATGGTAAATGTGCTGGATAGTGACAACCGAGAGCAATCTAAAGCCTCTACCGAACAAGAAGTTCAAGCCGCTTTAGACTACATTGCTAGAGACCTGCAACAAGCAATCTATATCTACGGCGTAAAAGCTTTAACTAATAATTCTGGGACTACCGAGCTTAGCGGGATCAGAGACCAAATTCCTCCTACCCAACCAGCCCCTGGTTGTAACAGTTCTAATGCGAGTACGTGTATTCCTATTCTCGCTTTTTGGAAACGTCAACTGATTGAAGCAGCCGAGAAAGACTCAGGAGTTAATCCTTATGTTTATTCTTTAGTAGTCTACTATCAAATTATTGGCAATCAAGGAAGTAATACTTGGTCGAACTCTAGTCGGATTGGGAGGTTTGAAATTCGAGATGGAGTAAGGAAAAGTCCGCCCCCCATTGATGGTTCTTCTGTTTATGCAAAAGAAAGCGATCCGGAAATGGGTATTGATGATGCTTTTGCTTTATTTAAGATAGACCGAAATATTGGCAGCTTGGATACAAATATGAATAGCTGGAAGAAGGGGACTGGTACTTATAGTGCTCCCGTGGCTACTCTGGTAGATTATATCGACCAGAGCGAGTGGAAGTCTAATAGCACTAGTAGTATTAATACTTCTGGTCTCCAATGCCCGATTAATCCTTCCACAGTCAGTACCACTAACCCTAATGGAACTCCTTTAGGGAGAATACCTAATGGTGACTCTACGTTAGGGGCAACTAGCAAGGTACTTGGTTTCTATTCCTGTGTAGATTCTAGTCTCTGGGTAGCACAGGTGTTTATTCGGGGGAATGCTATGTTCCGTTTTAAGGCTGGTTGCAAACCTAATAATACAGAGTGTCAGTATAGCGAAAATAATAGGACTTTCTTCCCGCGATCGACCGTTCAAGTCAGAGGGCAAGGTTTCTTGGATGTGCAGTAATTGGATGTGCAGTAGATTTAAGAGGTAAATTATGAAGCTACATAGAAAAAGTTATTTAGCAAGAAATCGAGGCAAGCGGCAGGGAGGTTTCACTCTGATTGAGGTGCTGATTGTGGTTCTGATGATTGGTATTCTGAGTTCGATCGCCGCTCCCAGTTGGTTAGGTTTTTTGAATCAACAACGAGTAAATCGGGCTAATGATGTAGTCCTAAGATCATTACAAGGTACCCAAAGCGAAGCCCGTAAGACTAAGCGCAACTAT
>Ga0105045_10004333_pt1 | contig 12315 bp, 8 predicted proteins | sample MAT02_FD_78089 | JGI IMG/M metagenome (GOLD analysis project Ga0105045, IMG submission 78089) | Freshwater microbial communities from Lake Fryxell liftoff mats and glacier meltwater in Antarctica - MAT-02 (megahit assembly) | ecosystem: Environmental > Aquatic > Freshwater > Ice > Liftoff... | reverse complement strand
CCCTTTTTTTAATTCTTCCAACAGAAACACTTTTGCGCGTTTATTTGGAAGCACTATAGTAAGTTGCTCCATCGATAAAGCGTGATGGGTTAGAATATGATTGGCAACTAAAGAAAGAAAAGTAATTGTTTTCATGTTATAAAAATAAAAAAAACGTCCCGATAAATCGAGACGTTTTTAAAATATATTTTAGAAAGAAATTATTTTACTAATTTCACTTCTACTCTTCTATTGTTAGTTTTACCAGCTCTAGTTTTATTAGAATCAATTGGCGTAGACTCACCAAAACCTTTTGAAGATAATCTAGAAGTATTAACACCATTTTCGATTAAATAATCTTTTACAGCTGCTGCTCTATCTTCAGATAATTTTTGATTTAATGCATCACTACCGTCAGAATCTGTATGACCTTCGATAGAGAATTTAGCACTAGGATATTCTTTTAAGATTCCAGTAATGTTTTGTAACACTACAAACGTTCTTTCTTGGAACGAAGCTTTACCTGACTCAAATAAGATAGTTTTAGCATATTCATTTAATGTCTTGATAACATCATCGCTAATTTCTGGACAACCATTGTTTGCCACAGTACCAGCAACATCAGGACATTTGTCATCTTTGTCAAATACTTTGTCACCATCTCTATCTGGCCATGGACAACCTTGATTTTCTTTTGGCCCTTTTACGTCAGGACATTTGTCCTCTTTATCTGCAATTCCGTCTCCATCCGCATCTGGACAACCTTTTAATTCTTTAAGACCTTTAACTTCTGGACAATTATCATCTTTATCAGTGATTCCGTCGCCATCTGTATCAGGACATCCTTGGAATTCAGCTAAACCAAATACATCTGGACAAGCATCACTAGCATTAACGATACCATCAGAATCAGTGTCAGGACAACCGTCGAATTGTTTTAATCCGAATTCAATTGGACAAGCATCATCTTTATCATAAATACCATCACCGTCTGTATCTTTCCCACCAAATTTGAAAGTTAGACCTGCAAAATGTTGCATGTGCGTAGGCATTTCTGTTCTTGCGTCATCAAATGAATGTTTGTATGTTGAACGAAGCGAAAGACCAACAAATTCTGAAAACCAGAAATTTAATCCTAAACCTCCATTAACGGTACCACCACTATTATCTCCAATAAAAGTATAACCTCCACCAATGTGAGCAGTCGGTTCTAAAAATTTGAAATAAGTTCCCATACTATAATTCACAACAGCATCAGCAGCATAATACATTTCATCAACCGATGCAACAACATATTCACCGTCAACCCTAGGAAGAATAAGCTTTTCTAATTTATTAAAAGACCCTGTTACTCCAAACGAGAAATTATCGCCTACATACCTAGAAACGGACACAAAAGATACAGAAGGAATTATACTCCAATTATCTCTTGCATTAAAATACTCAGAGAACTGATTTTCAATGCTTCCGGCAGCACTTACGCGACCACCGTCTAATGCACTAAATCCAAAGCCTACAGACCAAGGATTATTGCTATCTTGTGCTTGCGAACTAAGACCTGCAAACATAAAAATAGCTAAAACTAATTTGTTAAGATGTTTCATACTCGATTTTGTTTTGTTACAATATATTGTTTAATACTTGCAAAAGTACTGTGTTTTAAATTAACGACAAAATTAAATGTTAAATATTTTAATAAGAATACTAAACCAAAACTAGATAACCTTCAGTGTTTTTCCTACTTCTATGAAAGCTTGAATAGCTTTGTCTACGTGCCCTTTTGTATGAGCTGCCGACAATTGTACTCTAATTCTTGCCTTATTTTTTGGCACAACCGGAAAGAAAAATCCGATAACATAAATGCCTTTCTTTAACAATTCATCGGCCATGACTTGCGACAATTTAGCATCATATAACATAACTGGCACGATAGCTGAGTCACCATCGATGATATCAAAGCCAGCATCTTTCATTCCTTTTTTGAAATAATTGGTGTTCCATTCCAATTGATCGCGTAAAGTGGTATCTTTTTCTAGCAACTCAAAAACTTTTATCGATGCTCCTACAATACTTGGTGCCAGTGAATTAGAAAATAAATACGGTCGCGAACGTTGTCGTAGGATTTCAATGATTTCTTTTTTAGCTGTTGTATAACCTCCCATTGCTCCGCCTAAGGCTTTTCCTAAAGTTCCCGTAATAATGTCTACGCGACCCAAAACACCTTTAGCTTCCATAGTTCCAATTCCTGTTGCTCCAATAAATCCAGCGGCATGGCATTCATCAACCATCACCATGGCATCATATTTATCGGCTAAATCGCAAATCTTATCTAAAGGGGCAACTAATCCATCCATCGAAAAAACGCCGTCGGTTACAATTAATTTAAAACGACGGCCTTCTTCATTAGCCTTTATAAGTTGTTGTTCTAAATCTTCCATGTTGCTATTTTCATAGCGATAACGAGCCGCTTTACACAACCGAACGCCATCAATAATTGAAGCATGATTTAAACTATCCGAAATGATTGCATCTTCTTCTCCTAATAAGGGTTCAAAAACGCCACCGTTTGCATCAAAAGCTGCTGCATATAAAATGGTGTCTTCTGTTCCGTAAAAACGAGCAATGGCAGCTTCTAACTCTTTATGAATATCTTGGGTTCCGCAGATAAATCGAACCGATGACATGCCAAATCCACGTGAATCTAAGGTGTCTTTAGCCGCTTGAATTACTTCTGGATGAGAGGAAAGACCTAAATAGTTATTTGAGCAAAAATTCAAGACCGTTTCACCTGTTGAAATGGTGATTTCTGCTCCTTGTGGCGAGGTAATAATGCGTTCTTTTTTAAATATGCCATTGTCTTCAATGGTTTGCAATTCGTTTTGTAAGTGCTGTTTGATTTTGCTATACATCGTTTTATTTTTTTACAAAGTTACTATTTCCAAGGTTTCACCAATATAAACTAAGGCTTTTTTAACTACTGGATAACCCATGTTTTCGATTGCCGTTTTATACATTTCAATTTGTTTTTGGTGTTTTGCTACTTTTTCGCCCGTTTTATAATCTAATAAAAGTACTTGATTTTTCGAATTGATTACGATTCGGTCTGGTTTTATTAAACTATCTGATTTTCTTAAAATGGTTTGCTCTACAAATACCTTATTTGATTCTTCAAAAAAAGCTTGTAATTCTGGGTGTGAACAAACTTGTTCCAAAATGGATTGCACTTCTACTTGTTGAGCAAACGTAATCAGGCCTTGTTCTATGGCTTTTTCAATGGCCAAACCAATATCGTTTTTGGTTTTAACAGAGGCTAAAATTTCATGAATAACATTTCCATATTCAATGGCTTTTTGCTGTTGCGTTCCCCACATCAAGCTTTCGCGTTGTGCAATTTTTATAGCATTTGGGTCTAATAACGTTTGTACAACTGGAATTGGAATCAAACCCTTGGTTTTTTTACTAGCCAAAGATATTCGGTTAAACGTTCCTCGCTCATAAACAAACTGATTTTTATTAAATAAACCATTTTTTGCTAAAAATCGAATAAAAAAACCAGCCATATTATTTTGTGGCGGCTCATCGTTCGCCAACAATTTCATTTCAGAAATAATATGCAATTGTTCTTCTGCACGCGTTAGGGCTACATATAGAATATTGATATTGTCCAATAATTCTTCCTCCTTTTTTTGCATAAAAACCTGAGCTGCAGCCTCGCTTAGACTTTCTACCGTTTTATTATTATCTACCAAGATTTTTGGTAAAGGAATTACGGATGATGCCGCTTCAATCCACAATTTATCTTTTGGTGTTCGGGAATAATCTTCATCGGCAAACGGAAAAATAACCACTGGAAATTCTAATCCTTTTGATTTATGCACCGTCATAATCCGAATGGCGTTGTTCCCTTCCGGTGAGGGAATGCTAAATTTTGCACTATTTTCATCCCAATAGATAAGAAAATCTGCTATTCCCGATTGATTTTTAGCGTTCCGTTCCAGCACCCTATCTAAAAAATCTTGAAGATACGCGTTCGAAATGGTAGGTTGAATCACGGCATGAATGAGTTCTTCTACTACTTCATACAGCCCTTTTTTTCGAAGTTGCGAAAAAGAAAGCCGAATAGCAAATGTAGCCAACCATTCTTCAAAAACATTTTCTTCTTTTAATTCCATTCCACGGGCAATTAAATCATGAAGTTTGATTACCTTTTGATGGTGCTTTCCGATATAATATAAAACATGTGCTTTTGACTCTTTGTCATTTTCGTTTTTTAAATAACGAAGCATTGTAATGATGAAATTTACTTCTTTTGAATTTTGTAATAATAGTGTTTCAGAAGAAACTATCGGAATTGCTTGCTCAGTTAAAAACGATGCTATTTTTACTCCTGCATCTTTTTTTCTCGTTAAGATGACAATGTCGCGATAAGTAAATCCTTCTGCTTGCACTTTGACTATCGTAGCCAGTACGGTCTCTAAATAAAGTGCGTCTTTACTATATTCATCGTCGTCTTTTTGCTTCGAAGGAATAAAAGTCAAGTTTACATAACCGCCAGTTTTACTGTTTTTTTCTTGATGACTATGGTTTTCATATAAGTCTTTATAATCAAGATTTTCAAAATCATGAGCTAGAAATTTAAAAAATTCGTTATTAAAATCAATTACTTCCGAATAACTTCGCCAGTTGATTTTTAAGGATTCTACCTTTTTTGTTGGATTGGAAAATGGACTAGTGTTTTTGCTTAAATCAATAAATTGTTCTGCTTTCCCGCCTCGCCAACGATAAATAGATTGTTTCGGATCGCCCACAATTAATAGCGAACCGCTTTCGCCAGATAAATCTTCGCCAGAAAGTGCATTGTTTATCAATGGAAATAAATTTTCCCATTGCATTTGCGACGTATCTTGAAATTCGTCAATAAAAAAATGTTTATACCGTTCGCCCATTCTTTCATATATAAAAGGAGCGGGTTGGTTTTGAATTTCGTTATGAATAATGGTATTGAACTCTGAAATAGAAAGGATATTTTGCTCTTGTTGAATTTTGTGTAATTCTTGACTGACGCGATTGAGTAACGATAAAGGAGTAATGTTTTTTAGAAAAGCAGTAAACAACAAATATTCTTTAATCAACTCTTCTAGCGATGAATAAAAAGCCAAAAGCTGCGGTGCGATAGAATCGACTGCTTGTTTTTGAGATTCCGGAATTGTTTTGGCATAACGTTTTCCTTCTTCTAAATTACCGATTATGCTTTCGCTGAGATTGATGTCTCCCGATTTTATTTTTTCAAAGTAATTGTAAACCGTTCCTCGCGTAAACGCTTTTTTATCTAATTGATTATTTAAAATTAATTGAAAAGCGGCTGTTCCAATTCCAGCTACTTCTTTTTCAATCCGTTTGCTATTGGCCTGAACAGAAATTTTTAATTCGACAAATTCAGAAATATGCTTGTTTTTAAAATGCTCTAGTTCATTCCGATTATTTTCTTTGTTTAATAATTTCGAAACTTCTTTTATATCACGAGTCACATCCCATGATTTATCGTCATCGGTTTTCTCTAATGTAAAATCAACTAATAATTTGGTCAGCGTTTCATCTGTTCCCGCTTCGGCAATAATGGCATCAATGGCTTCTTGAAGCAAATTTTCGGTTTCCAAAGAGACTTCAAACGTTGAAGGTAAATTTAAATCATGGGCAAACGTTCGAATGACCTTGTGCGTAAATTTATCAATAGTAGAAATATCAAAAGCGGCATAATTATGAATGATATTTCGAATAATCGCTTTCGACTTAAGATGAATTGCCTCTTTTTTTAAAGTCGTTTCATCAATCAAAGCGTTTAAAACAGCCATCGCTTTTGGGTTAGGCTCATCTTTGGCGAACTCTGAAAGTGTTTCTAACACACGCGATTTCATTTCGCCTACCGCTTTATTGGTAAACGTAATAGCCAAAATCGATTTATAAGCATCTTCTTTGGTTGACGTTAAAATAATTTTTAAATATTCTTTGACCAATGTGAAGGTTTTCCCGGAGCCAGCCGAGGCATCGTAGATTGAAAAAGCGATTTTTTCCACGGTTTAAAATGTAAATTAATAAAACAATAACAACTAGAATTTCATATTCCAAAGTTAATTGTTTAAATTTGAAGAACTATTGTCTAACTTAAAAATTTATATTATGTCTTTTGAATTACCACAATTACCTTATGCATATAATGCTTTAGAGCCCCATATTGATGCTCGAACTATGGAAATACACCATACAAAACACCATGCTGCTTATACCAACAATTTGAATGCCGCCATTGCCGGAACGGATATGGAGGGAAAAACCATCGAAAACATTCTAATTAATTTAGATAAATCCAATGCAGCTGTTCGCAACAATGGTGGCGGATTTTATAATCACAATCTATTCTGGACAGTGATGTCTCCCGATGGCGGTGGCAAACCCAAAGGCGAATTAGCTGATGCGATTTATCGTGATTTTGGAAATTTTGAAGAATTTAAAGCAAAATTTTCTAAAGCGGGTGCAACTCAATTTGGTTCTGGCTGGGCTTTCTTGTGTGTGAAAGACGGTAAACTAGAAGTTTGTGGAACTCCAAATCAAGATAACCCATTAATGCCGGGCGTTGGCTGTGGCGGAACACCAATTTTAGGAATGGACGTTTGGGAACATGCCTATTATTTGCATTACCAAAACCGAAGACCTGATTATATTGAAGCTTTTTTTAGCGTTGTCAATTGGGAAGAAGTTTCAAGAAGGTATGCTTTAGAAAAATAAGCTATCTTAATTCCATTAAAAAAGCGATACAGGAATGTGTCGCTTTTTTTATAAAAATAAAAAGGTGGAATTACTTCCACCTTTTTGCCCCAAATCTACCATAAACTTAACCGTGCGTACTATGGTAAATACAAATATACAACGCTTTTTATCGCATAACTATTGTATGGTACTTTAAATTTTAACATTTGGGTTTATAAGGGTGAATGATGCAGTTTTGTGGGTTTGCTGCTAGCAAAGAAGTGTTTTTAAAAGGCTGTAAAATAAAAAAGGTGGAATTGCTTCCACCCTTTTTGCCCCAAATCTACCATAAACTTAACCTACTAATGCTATGGTCAAACAAATGTATACCTTGACTATTCTGTTTGCAAATAAATTAGATGAAATGCATCAAAAATCGTTAAAAAGCAAAAAAAGCACTGTCTTAGTAGGCTCTAACATCTTTTCCTTCGTAAAAATTCATAAAAGCACGGTTTACGACCCTGTTTCCGCCAGGTGTTGGATAATCGCCTGTGAAATACCAATCGCCTAAGTTTTTCGGGCAAGCAATATGTAAATTGTCTACGGTTTGGAAAATAATTTTAATATCCGCTTGAATATCAGACGAACTCAACATCGTAGCAATTTTATCAGAAATTTGCTGGTCGGTAAACGGAGCATAAATTTCTTTGACAAAATTCACAATTTCACCGTCTTTTAATTTTTCTTGTTGTTTACATTTATTATATACCTCATCAATTATCTTATATCGATTATTGTCTTTTAGCAATTCTAAAACAGCTCGAAAAGCAACCAATCCTTCTAATTTTGCCATATCGATTCCATAACAGTCGGGATAGCGAATTTGCGGAGCAGAAGAAACAACGACAATACGTTTTGGATTGAGTCGATCCATCATTCGAATAATGCTCTTTTTCAAGGTTGTTCCTCGAACGATACTGTCATCAATAATCACTAAATTATCAGTTGGTTTGATAACCCCATAAGTAACATCATAAACATGTGCGACCAAATCATCACGACTACTATCTTCTGTGATAAACGTGCGAAGTTTAGCGTCTTTAATGGCTACTTTCTCCGTGCGAATTTTAACCGCTAAAATTTCTTCTAGCTTTTCTTTAGTTAACGTTTTACGATTATTGAGGATATATTTATTTTTGCGTTGATTTAAAAAATCATTTGCTGCTTCGACCATCCCATAAAAAGACGTTTCGGCTGTATTTGGGATATAAGAAAAAACCGTGTTGTCGGTATCATTTTCAATCGCATCCAAAACAACGGGCAGAATCAACTTTCCGAGCATTTTGCGTTCTTTATAAATTTCTGCATCACTGCCACGCGAAAAATAAATTCGCTCAAAAGAACAAGCTTTCTTTTCTAGTGGTTCTAAAATTTGTTCTTGCGAAAAACTTCCATTTTTTTTAATTATTAATGCTTTTCCAGGTTCTAATTCCTGCACTTTTTCAAAAGGAACATTAAAAACGGTTTGAATAACTGGCCGTTCAGAAGCTACTACTACAATTTCATCATCTTCATAAAAAAAAGCGGGGCGAATTCCAGCTGGATCACGAAGCACAAAGGCATCGCCATGCCCTAACAAACCGGCCATCGCAAAGCCACCATCCCAATTTTTCGAAGCTTTTCTTAAAATCTTAGCCACATCTAACTTTTCGCCAATTACTGGTGAGGCTTCTCGTTTTGATAAACCGTTATTTTTACATTCTTGGTATAAATCAATCACTTCATCATCCAAAAAATGACCAATTTTTTCCATTACTGTTACCGTATCGGCCAATTCTTTTGGATGCTGACCTAATTCTACTAAACTATCAAAAAGTTCTTTTACATTGGTTAAATTAAAATTTCCAGCTACAATCAAATTTCGATGCATCCAGTTATTTTGACGTAAAAAAGGGTGCACACTTTCAATGCTGTTTTTGCCAAAAGTACCATAACGAACGTGGCCTAAAAACAATTCGCCAATATATGGAATATGTTCTTTTTGTAGAGCCACATCATCTTGATATTCTGGATGTAGCGTAAGTTCTTCGTTAATTCGTTCGTTAATTTGAGCAAAAATATCTTGAATTGGTTGAGCTTGATTGGAACGCACGCGACTAATGTAACGTTGACCAGGTTCAACATCAAATTTAATACTTGCAAAACCAGCACCATCTTGGCCACGGTTATGCTGCTTTTCCATTAAAAGATACATTTTCTGAATTCCGTAAAAAGCAGAGCCGTATTTATCTTTATAAAACTGTAATGGTTTTTTTAGTCGTAAAAGTGCAATCCCACATTCGTGTTTAATGGCGTCGCTCATTGTTTGGTGGTTTTATTGTGTTGTATTTTTTTGTTTTTTGAACCATTAAGCCATTTAGGCTCATTACGTTTTGCTTCTACTTTTGTTACTCCTTAATGGTTTAAAACAAAAATGCCCCGAGATTTCGAGGCATGCGTTATTAATTTATTTCTATATTGAATTGCGTCAAGGAACGAAATTGTTTGAGTCGGTCAAACACATCATATTTATCAAGTTTTAGCATTCGTTCAGTTCCAAATTTTTCTACACAAAAGGAAGCTAAATTAGAACCGTAAATTACCGCATTCTTCATGTTTTCAAAAGAAATGTTTTCGCTTTGAGCGATAAAACCAGAAAAACCGCCGGCAAACGTATCGCCCGCACCAGTTGGATCAAAAACTTCTTCTAACGGTAAAGCGGGAGCAAAGAAAACATCTTTTCCTTGAAACAATAAAGCTCCGTGTTCTCCTTTTTTAATCACCACGTATTTTGGTCCCATTTTATGAATCTTCGCTGCTGCTCTTACTAGTGCATATTCGCCAGAAAGTTGACGCGCTTCTTCATCGTTAATCGTAATCACATCAACGCGTTTCATTACTTCATACAATTCTGGTAAGGCACAATCCATCCAAAAATTCATCGTATCTAAAACGACCAATTTTGGTGTTTCGGTTAGTTGGTCTAAGACACTTATTTGCACCGTTGGATGTAAATTGCCTAACATCACGACATCCGCATTTTTGTAATTTTCTGGCACTTTAGGTTGAAAATCGGCTAAAACATTCAATTGTGTTTCCAACGTATCTCTTGAATTCAAATCGTTGTGATAACGACCGCTCCAAAAGAAGGTTTTTCCACCTTTTACGATTTCAATACCAGAAATATCAATGTTTCTATCCGTTAATAAATCTAAATATTCTTGTGGAAAATCATCACCTACCACAGAAACAATAGCGGTATCAACATCAAAAAAAGAGGCTGAAAGACCTATAAACGTGGCAGCTCCTCCTAGAATTTTATCTGTTTTTCCAAACGGGGTTTCAATGGCATCAAAAGCAACGGTTCCTACGATTAAAAGCTTGTTCATAAAGTAAGGTTTGAAATAAGAGGCAAAGATAAGTTTTAGTTTATAAGTTTAAAAGTTTATAGGTTTAAATGTTTGTGAAAGTTTGACTAGCTTTTTAGAAAATTTTTCTCTGTTTATTTGTAAAAATCAAAAAACATTATCTACTTTTACCTCATGATTACTAACAAAAAATATTATTACTATTTCATTCCCCTTCAGGAACTGACGTAGTATGGCCAATAGTTAACAAATAACAATCCAGCTCAGTTCTTTCGAATTGAGCTTTTTTTATGTCCCAAAATTAAATACAAAAAAATGAAACAACACTATGACAATTACACGACGGAGGATTTCGCAATTTGGAACCTCTTGTTTACACGTCAACTCGAAAACCTTAAAGACAAGGCTTCAACTGCCTATCTGGGGGCTTTGGTCAAAATGAAACCCGTTTTAAATGCAGCGGAAATTCCAGATTTCAACAAGTTAAATCATTGGTTTGAAACAGAAACTGGATGGCAAATTGAATGTGTACCGGGTTTGATTCCCGTTGAAGACTTCTTTGAACTCTTGGCACAAAAGAAGTTTTGTTCTTCAACTTGGTTACGCTCAATGGAAAATCTCGATTATTTGGAAGAACCCGATATGTTTCACGATATTTTTGGTCATGTACCGTTGTTATGCAATCCTATTTTTTCGAACTTTATGCACGAATTTGGCAAATTAGGTGTTCAGATGAAAGACGATAAAGAGCGTTTGGTGCAACTGCAACGTTTATATTGGTTCACGATTGAGTTTGGTTTAATTCACGAACAAACGAGCAAAATTTATGGTGCTGGCATCGCTTCTTCTTTTGGCGAAACCAATTTATCGATTGGAAATTCGGTAAAAGTCTCTCCTTTTGATTTGGAAGCAATACTTAATCAACCTTTTGAAACCGACCATGTGCAAAACCATTATTTTTTGATTGCTTCGTATGAGCAATTATTTGAGGCAATTATGAATCTGAAAAAAGAATGGGTGAAAGCAAGTATGAATTGTGAAATTTGAGGAATTGTTCTCGACAGGTTTTGCGTCCTGCGAAGTTGAAAACTTCGCAGCAAAAAATCTTTTCGTAAATCAGAACAACTTCCCATCTTCATTTTCATAAAACGCATCCACAGAAAGCGTAGGCTAACCTGATGCGTAAACCTTGCTCGCTTCTTTTAAATTATGACTTAATAAATTTCCTTGTTATCGCTTTGCCGTCTAAGGCATCGATTATTTTTACAAAATAAACGCCTGTACTTAAATCACTAACATTGATTGAATTTTGTTTTAGACTAGCCTCTTGCATTTTTTGACCTATTTGATTATAAATAAAATAATGCATTTCAGCTGAAATTGTCAATCCCTGAATTTTCAATTCACTAGAAACCGGGTTGGGATAAAACTGAACATTTTCAATCCAATTAGCTTCTAAACTAAGCGTAGAATTAAAAGCACATATACCAAAATTGCCTATTGACAATCCTGAATTGAAATTGAAAACACGAATAAAATAGGTTGTTCCAACCGTTAATGTTGTGAAATTTGCCGTTTCGCTCGTTCCACTTCCAAAATTATTCATGCACGAAATTGGCGTACTAGTACAACTTCCTTCATACAATTGAAATCCATGATTTACGCCGCTCGCCGCTGTTAATTGAATCGTTAAGGACGGCAACGGGGCAGTAAACCTATACCAAACATCTTGAGAAGAATTCACCGCACAAGTTGGTGGCACACCCGAAGTACTTGCTCCGCTAAAAGTCACAGGCACAGTGAGACAGGTTGTGGAAGCGTTTATTGTTCCTGCATTAGCACACAAATCATTGGTTGGTGTTGGATAATTCTGAACACAAATTCCAAAGGTTGCTGTGGATAAATTACCTACCACATTTAAAACCCGGACATAATACGTTTGTCCAACAACGTAATTATTATTCAAATTAAGCTCGCTCGTTCCCGAACCGTTATTGTTGACACAAACCAAACTTGTCCCTGTGCATGAAGCTTGTAGAATTTCAAATCCGTGATTTAATCCGCCAGTTGCCGATAAGAAAACACTCAGCGTAGGATCGGATGCTACAAATTGATACCAAACATCTTGAAGTGAATTGGGTGTACAAGTTGGCATAGCGGAACTAATACTAGAACCACTAAAACT
>Ga0105045_10004332_pt1 | contig 12316 bp, 10 predicted proteins | sample MAT02_FD_78089 | JGI IMG/M metagenome (GOLD analysis project Ga0105045, IMG submission 78089) | Freshwater microbial communities from Lake Fryxell liftoff mats and glacier meltwater in Antarctica - MAT-02 (megahit assembly) | ecosystem: Environmental > Aquatic > Freshwater > Ice > Liftoff... | reverse complement strand
GTCGCGGGGCGAAGCGTAAGCGGGAGCGAGGTAAAGACGATGGGCATGCTATGAAGTTACTGCCGTCCGTGCCGGCAACGTTGACGGGTCGGATTTTTAGAGAAAAATGAAGCCATAAATTTTGGCAAATTCACGATCGAGGAAGTCTTGTGCTTCGCGCTGCTGCCATTTGCGCTCAAAGCCAAAATCAGACCAGCGCGTATCGGCGCAGAGCTTGAAACGGACGTATAGCCCATAGTGCTTTTTGTGAACAAGCGCGGGATAGCCTATTTTTTCCGTATCGAGGTCGCCGTTCTTTCTGCGAACGACTATGTGCGTCTGCGCCAGCAGCTCATCCACATACGCGCGATTGTCCGCTTTGCCGGTTTCCCATTCCGGCGTTATGATTTTGAAGTAGCAGGACCCGTATTCTGTCCAGCCGTCGCGGCCCGTGAAGGCGGGCTTGTATATGCTTATGATGTTCATGTCGTTGGGGCAAAAAGGTCTGCGGATATGTGGTTGGTAACGAGGATTTCGGTGCGTTTCGCGCATTCACCGCGGACCATGGTTGCGGAACAACGAGTCTCTTTTTCAGTTACCGCCCACCCGTTCGCTTCTGCATAGTCGCTCATGGTCTGGTTGGCATAGTGGCTCAAAAAGAACTTCCCCTTGATCGTTTTTAAAACTTCTAATAACCGATCAAAATCAGACTGCTCATATCCAGCATAGGTGCCCTGCTGCGTGTCGATGTATGGAGGGTCAATGTAGAACAACGCCTCGCTTTGGTCATATCGCTCGATGCATGCGATCGCGTCTATTGAATCAATCTGTGCTTTATTCAAGTGCTGAATAATATCGGGTATCATCTTTTTTCGATTTTTAGTAGTCCTTGGTGCCGATTTTGTGGTCCCGCCTTTTTGAAACGCCCATCCGCAAGCAGTTTTGCAGGCGAAAGCTTGTGTAGTTGCCGTATACATCGCCCATGCTTTTTCAAGGTCTGTTGCCTCTACTTTGCCCTTATAAATAGCGGCCGCGCGGTTATATTCTGACCGGCTATGAGGGGTGGCGTCGATCAAGCGAAACAAATCTTCGGGATACAATTTTGCCTGTCGGTATAGGTTCACGATCATGCCATTGGTGTCATTCAAGACGTTAACTGCGACCGGCTCTTTAGCGAAGAACACCGAAGCACCTCCGCAGAAAGGTTCGATATAGGGGTTATGAGGCGGAAAGTGGCTAATTATCCAAGAGGCTATCATTTGTTTTCCGCCATAGTACGAGATAAGAGGCCTCATAGCGTCCCCGATATGGTGATGAATGAGTCGTCAATCTCGACCTCTCTAACGATGCCGCGGCCCGCGGGCAGCTCAACCAGCCGCCCCGGGTACAACTCCGCCCGCAGTTCGCACGTGTTCAGTAGCGTAACTGTGTAGTTGACGCCCTTTTGGTCGGTTATCCGAGGATCATCCGCGGCGAAAAAACGATAAAGGTTGGGGCCGAAGGCGAGCTGTTTTTGAGTGTACTGCGTATCCGCTGCGGAAGACCAAAATGGCCAATTATAATACCGCTGGCCGCTCACAAGTTGGTTGATTACAACTGCGTTAGCGTTGTCATACCCATCTTTGAGCACGAGGTATTTCGGCTCGGAACAAGTGTCTGTGGGCAGCAAAAGAGCGTGTCGGTATATGGTGTTGATGTCAATGAATCCGCCGAAAAGCCCGTCGATTACACTGCCGAAGGGCGGCGGCAGTGAGCTTAAAAACTGAAAGACAGGGTTACCGAGTACATTCCCCCAGAAAGTCAATACGTCTCGCTCGATGCCGTCATTCCGGAACCGCGCCGGCGCGTATGGCAGCGTTACTTCGCGCTTCCCTCGATACCGCGGGTTCGGCGGGTTTCGGTATTCGACCAGATCGCGGTACAATCTGCGGCCTTCTTCGCCCACCCAGTCCAGCGCGTCTTTCGCGGTGTTAATTTCAAGCCAGCCCGGCACGCCCTCTGCATCAAATTCGTAGCAAATCGATTCGCCGTTTCGGGCGCGTATGTCATCAGCGGTTATAACATACGCACCAGCGAGGTTGCGGCGGAACTCCTTTGTTTCAAGCCGAAGCGTCCCGCCCTCAATCCACCATTCGCCGTTGCAGACAACCGCGAGATCGTCCATAAAGGCCGACACCGTCAATAGGGGTTTGTTCTCATCGATCCAGTTTGTATAGTTATCGGTCCCTTTTTTGGCGGGTGCCCAAAGTTGAACCGCGCGATACAAATCCGGGTTGGCGGTCTGATCGTTAAACACGCTCGAGGCAAACGATAAGCCGCAAAGCTGGCAGCCGTTGGTAGCATAGTCGCGGATTAGCGGTGCCGGATGCCCGCGCCGGCAGCCGATTAGGTACTCGATTATCGGCTCCACGAGGTCAAAGGCGTTGTCAAAGCCGTTGATGTCGCCTCCGATTAACCCAATTTCGTCAATGTCAACGCCCGGAAGCGTGTTCACCGCAGAAATAATCAGATTTATGACGGTTATAAGCAAGTTTATAGTGGTTATCAATATGCCAACCGCAATAATCAGGGGCAGGAGATTTACTACAACCATAAACCCAATCCCGATCAACAAATCGTGCACGAACGACGGGCGCAATTCGATGCAGTACCGAACAAACGGGTGGGCCTGCTGGCTTATGTTGCCCTCAAAAATGTACGAAGTTTGTAAGCAATTTAGGGCCGTCTGCTCGATCACAGTGATGGTAACCTCATCGCAGCCCTCGCACCAGCTCAAGCCATCCGCCTGCACGACGCCCGAAACCAACACCTCCGGCACCTCGCAACAATCGTCTTCAAGGCGAAACGGCAAAGATTGTTCGGGCGGATTGTTGTAAACCAGACGATTGAGAACGTCCGCAGCGGTAGCACCTACAAGCGTCAACTCCGTGCTGAATCCGTTCGCGTTTGAGCCGTCCGGCGTGCGTTCTTGCTTCGTGATCGTAATGTCGGTTAGGTCGACTATGTCGGCAGCCGGCACGAGGCTTCCATCGATGTAGAGTTGCAGGTTCACGATACGCGGCAAAAAAGTGATTCACAAATCCAAACCAACCCATAGCACCACGCACCCAGCACCAATAACGCAGCTACGCCAGCGGCCGCGGTGCAGATGACTGATTCAAACCTCCTCATATCACGCCCCAAAAAGATAGGCTGTCGTAAACCGATTCCGGCAGCTGATTCGTGTTCTGGATGTCTGGCTGATACCACGCGTTAACGAAGTATTCGGCGAATACGCGGATGTCTTCTTTGGACATCCCCGGCAAAAGCGCAGCGATTTCGGTCTGCGCCTCCTTGGTAACTGTGTTAATGTTCATGCTGTAAGTTACTGCCCAATTTGCCGCATGCCCGAACGCGCCGCCGGAAGAGTGCTTAACTCGCTCGCCGGCGCGTCTTCGATTCGATTCGATCAAAGCTCTTCATCCGTTTGCGCACTCCTTTTTCATCGTAGCGAAAATCGGCCACCGGTTTGCGATCCACCGCGTCCACGACCTGCCCTATGTCCTCGCGCAGGCCACGAATCTCTCTCTCGAGTCCGTCCATTTTCATGTTGTTTTGAACAACTTGCGAATCGGTTCTGGCCCAGTTGTGCACGGCTGGCGCGTAATCAAGCGCACCGGCTCTTATCTGTTTCAGCACCTCCTGCGTTCCCCAAGCCGGCATTTTTGGTGCAACCGGCTTAGATAGCGGCTCCCCTTTGTTCATGCTTTCCAGCAACGGACGGTAACGCTCCGTCGCCGCGGCGTTGATGACAAATTCGCGCCCGTGAACCACGCCGGCAACGTGGTCGTTCGCCGCGTCGCCCGTGTAGCCGCCGACTTTGAACCCCGCCGACGCGCTCTGTGCCTGCGCCCGCGCCTGCGCCAGACCGATTCCGAGCGCAACAAGCGTAGCGGCGATTGTGATCGGGGCTGCTACGCCCCCCTGCGCGGCCGCTTTTGCAACCGCAACTGCGGAGTTCGCGATCAGCTCCAAAACCGCAAGTGCTTGTTGCCGGCGGACAAACTTTTCGCGCTCCTTTTGAAGCGTATCAAGCCGTTCGCGCTCAAGGGCTAACTGCCGCGAATTGCCGGTTTCGGCTATTTTTTCAGCTTCGGAAACCGCCCCCTGTTGAGCCGAAATGAGCCGGTCTATCTCACGGATCTGCAAATCCGTGATGGCGCTTACCGTGCTTGCTATAGCGTCGTATGCCGCTATGGAGGCATCCAAAATCTTGTTGAACTTGTCTTTTTCAAAATCTTCTTCGGTCTGCGCACGTTCTTCGGCCAGAACCAACCGCCGATCTTCGACCGAGACGATTTGCCGGTTGACCGCAAATTTGGCTTCCGTTAGTTTTATGCCCTGCTCGCGCTCAATCCTCTGAATTTCTTCGAGCCGGAATTGCGCTTCCTGCATTTCTATATCTAAATTCAGCTCTAACTGCTTAAGTAGTTGATCTTGTTCGCTGCCCGCAAATTTGCGGCGAATAGTACCTAACTGAGTAAGGGCCTTCGAGTACTGTTCGGGTAGGTCGCCCAAAAGATCAATGCCATTCAGCTGCCCAAGTGAATTTTCTACCGTCCGGACAAACGCATCGTTCTTCTTCTGCATCTCTTGAATCGACATCTGCGTGAACTTTGCCTCAACTTTGGCCGTGTTTTCCCTATACTTTAAGTCAAGTGCCTGCTCCTCCAAGTTAGCTTTATTCAGAATTTGAATCTGCAAAGCCAATTCCGTCTCGAGCGCAGCGATATTCAGGGGATCGGCCGACGGGTCCGATAGGCGTTCGCGGAGGCTTGCTATCTCGGTTTCGGCAGCGGCTGTGGTTTGTTTTAGCAACTGAATTTCGGGCTGGAACGTCAAATCGACCGAATATTTCTGCGCATTAAAATCGGCGTCTCGGGCCAATATTTCGGCTTGGACACTAGCCGAAAGATTGCGCATTTCGTTATCGCCGGCGACAATTGCCGCGCGATTCGCCGCGATGTAGGCATTTAGCATAGCAGTTCGCTTAGCGTAAGAGTTATGCTCTATTGCTTGAATATTGCGATTAAATGCTGTGATGACTTCAGTGCGTGCCAGTGCGGTTTGCTTTTCTATACTCACTACTTCCGCATCGTATGTCAGAAGTAGCTTTTTCAAGTTCTCGATGTCGGCTCTATTGCCGCCAACCAAAACGGCTTTATCAAGTTCCTTTTGCCGTTCATCGCGTTGCTTTTTTAGCAAAGTCAACTGTTCGCGTGAGGCCTCTTTCACATCACTTGTTGCGTCGTTGCGGCGGATTTCGGAGGCCCGCCGCAATTCTTCCGTATCGTTCCTCAACTCTAAAAGGTCAATCTGCAGTGGATTAAATCCCTGCTCCCGATAGCCTTCGGTCCTCAATACGTCTCGTCTTTGCTTATCAAGCTCGATCGTTGAATCCGCCAGCGCGTCGATATTGGCTTTGATGGCATCCGTCTCGAATCGAAGTTGCTCCTCGTACTTTTGCGACGCGACCGTAGCCGCTTTTTTAGCAACCGTATTGTTGATCATGTTGAAAGGCCGTTGGGCTGCCGGTTCGGGTGCTGCTCCGGGCGTTTCGTTCACCGTAGCAGACGGAGCGCCCTCCTTTAGTTCTCTTTCGTATCTGTCATTGAATGCCTTAGCCGAGTCTGCGCCAACCTGCCCGAAGCCCTTCACCGCGTTTTGGACCGCACCTGTCGTTGCCATCGCGATCCCCTTCCCGATTCGCGCAAATCCAGACGCGAAGTCGCCCGACAGTACATCGATGATGCCACCGATCGCTTCCGCCAACCCGCGAAAAGTGTCCATCACGTAGCCGCCGATTGTGTCGCCGACCGTCTTCAGGCCTGCGATAAAACCGTCCGTGGCGGCCCGTACCTGCCAAAACTTGTCATATACAAGAATAAGCGTACCTACCAAAGCGGCGATCAGCGCGATAACAAGCCCGATCGGGTTGGCACGCATGGCTATATTTAAGCCTCTTTGCGCCAGCGTTACCGCGCCCGTTGCCAAAGCCCATCCCTTCTGAAGTATGATTTGCCCCTTTATTCGGGCCTGCTGAATCAACATTTGCGCACTGGTTACGATCAGCTGCGCGTTCAGGCTAACCAGTGCAGTCAGGAGCAACCCGAAAGCGACCTTGTTCTCGGCAATCACGGACGGCAAAGCGATAAGCGTCGCGGCGAGGTCCTTTAAAAATGTGATGATACCCACCAACCCCTCGAGCGCGAACGCCTTTAGCTGATTGCCAAAGTTTGAGATGTTGGTAAACGCGCCTTCGGTCACGAGGCTTAGTTCTGCCGTGGCTTCCGCGATACGTTTCTGCGTTTCAAGCGTAGCCAATAACCCCGCCTCCATCTCGGCCGACGCGCCGCGGACCGAATCCAAACCTTGTCCTAAGCTTTCGAGGCTCTTGATGTAATCTATCCCCGCATCTTCGCCGGGTGCCGCGAAAACGTCCGCCAGTAACTGGGCGGTCTGTTGCGCGTTTGGGTTGACTTTGTTAATCTCCGCAGACACGCGCTGCAGGGCTTGAGCGGACGTAATCTCTCCTGCTTTTACTGATTTTGAAAGTTCATCCGTGAAGGGCTGCCCGAACGCGTTAATCAGCGCATCCCGCGTGGTCGACGTCATTTCCCTAATCCGAAGGCCGAATTCCTTGATGGTATCGATTGCTTTATCGTCATATATCCCCAACTGCGCGCCCTCGGTGGTGGCGGCGATGAACTGCTCTGCGCTAAGTCCTGCAGCTTTGAACTGCGCTGGGTACTCTTTCAGTATTTTCAAGAACTCATCGTTCGCATCCGCGCCTTTCGTGAAGCCCTTGCTGATTAAGTCTATCGCGTCCTCCTGCGAGATCCCGAACTGTTGGGCGACGCTGTTCGTGGCGATCAAAAGCTCTTTTTGATCTTTGCCGAAGGTTTTGGAAACTGCCGTAAGACTGGCGGTCTGTTTTGAAAGCTCGGCTTCCGTCAAACCTGTTGACTGGGATACAACCTTTTGGAACTTTTCAAATTCCAATATCAAGTCGACCATTTCAGAGGCACCGTTTGATATTGCGCCGCCGATCTTGTCAATCGCACCAACGATTAGCCCGCCCTTGATGAAGTCGGCTGCACCTCCAAAAAAAGAGGTGATCGGGTTTTGCGATTTGCCCAACGACTCTAGCTCGGTAAGCTTCTTCTGCGTAACGCCGATTTCTTGGTTCAGCCGCTTTACCTCCGCCGGATCGAACGCTTCATCCCGCGCATGCCCGAGGGCGCCCAACTCTTTCTTCAGTCCGGAAATCAACCCGACCTGCGCCTTGATCGGGGCTGCAGCTTTGGCCATCCCGTCCGCACCGGCTTGGCCTGCCTTGGTCGCGGCTATTTCTGCAGCCTTGAAATCGGACTTGATTTTGTTTATCGCCTGTTCCGCTTCTGCGGGGAAAACGATGGTAGGCTCGATTAGGACGCGCATGGGTTATGTGTTGTAAGGAGCTAAAATGGCTTCCATTTCAAGGTTGACCGCTATGGTCATGTCCTCAATGTCGGAGGCCGAAACATCAAATATTTGTTTTGAAAATCGCGACTCATTATAGCCCGCTATCTCAACCTCGCCGGCGTCCTGAATCGCGACAACGTACCCTGCCGCAGATACGCGCGTAACGATAGCCCGCATAAGGGAGCCGGTGTATGACAGGTCGACATATGCCGACTGCCGACCATTCAGCCGCCGAAGCCCCGCGTAGCCATCCTCGATATATACTGTCTCGCGGCCTGCTGCAGGTTTAAATTTCGATTTCACGGCAAAAGCCGATCGGTTATAGCTTGCTGCGTTGGTGCTATAGTTGCCGATTTGCGACCCGTCCGTTGCCTTACCATCGTTGAATATTCGGCGTTTTAGGGCCGCTTCGCCGGCTTTGGCGGCGACCAGCGAAAGCTGCTTAGCGTTCGTTTCGATCTCATGGAAAATGTCATCAAGGAGTTCGCCTATGGAGTCGTATATCATGTCTTAGTTCTTGAATTTACTGGCAGCCTCTTCGTGGTGCTTGATTTCTTCTGCCATTAGCTCAACGGCAGTTTGTAGCTCCGCGTGATAGTCTCCTGTTGTGAGCCGCTCGAGGGCTTGTTTGTCAACGATTGAACCCCGGGCGAGCTTAAGTGTGGCGAGGTTGATTTCCTTAATGAAGCCACTTGCCGCTTCAGCATGGGTCCGATATTCGATTGGATTGACGCTGTTTGTCTTAAATAATTCAGGATGTCGATACTGGAGTGATGCTTGAATTGATTGCTTGATGCCCACGCCAACTCCAAAAAAAAATCCCTATCGACCGAGGATTTGCGCCATCGAGCCGTTTTTTCGGCAGCGATAAGCGGGTCGTATTGAGCCGGTTCCCCGTCCTGAAGCACCAAGCACGCCGACACGTCTAAAAGTGCATCCTGTTCAGCGATAGCCTCGCTGCTCAAATCAAGCTCATGTATGATTTGAGCCAGCCGAAAAGCATCACCCGTCTGCAGGCATTTTTTAGCGTCTTCTATTTTTTCCTTGAAGTTCTTCCTGTTCACACCGAACTCCGCAAACCGTAGTGCGTGCTCCGCGGCGACTGCGCGACTCATCGCAACATCCGTCGGTATTCGATACGTATAATAGCGCACGCCCGCGGTGTCAGTGTAGACATGCTGGGTCTTTTCGGGTTTCGCCGCGCGGCGAAACCATTTTAAGGGGTTAGTCGATCTCATGCCTGTATTTTGAGGTAGGAAGCTTGTGCCCCCAGTAATTATGTAAGTAGTATCGAAAACAGTCTAAAAGGTGGCCCTGTTTGGGGTTGTCGATTTGAATCTTATTGCCGACCCCGATTCGGACTGCTCGAATGTCTTCAATCAGATGTTTGCAGCTCGGGTCGATCCGCAGGTCAATAACCCGCTGGATGACCGTGTTGCAGATTACTATACTGTTGCCGTGCGGGGGGTTTGACTTCGCAACTTTGAGGCTTGGCAACCCGAGACCCAACTCCCTGCGGATACGTTCGTAGGCATGTATGTTGTCGCGCTGCATCGCGCTCCGGCTTTGGCCTGTTGCGTCGCCCGTGATTTCTATGGTGGCAAACTGCCGGAGCCAAGGGGCGATCTTGGCGGTCATCTTGTAAATGTCTGAATCTTCGAGCCGCCATTCGCGCAAAACGCTTACCTCGGTGCCGACCGCTTGAACCGCGATGCAGGTTAAGGGGTTAACGTTGAAGTCAAAAGACAAGACCACTTTGCTGCGGGCGTCGGCCTGCGTAGGCTTGATGTGATGGTGCTCATCAAAGCTATAGAAGAACGGGTTGTTGTTCAAGAACAGCAGCTTGCCTAAAACCTCGCGCTCAAACGTCTTCTCATCGTAGCTAAGCTTTAAGTTCTTGATGTACGCGTCAGGCAGGTTGCTGGCGTTGTCATAGGACGTCCCCCATACCACTTTGATGTCTGAGTTTTTCTGCTCGAGAATCGCTTTGAGCATTGTCGGATTTTCGGGAGGCGTTGTGGCGTACCACGCGCGGTGCATCTGTTCAGACTGCGTGTACGCTTTGCCCCGCAGTCGGCCGATCAGGACAAGTCGCGCTTCTGGGTCGGTGTCGCGCAGCTCATCTATGAATATTTCGTCAAATTCCGAGCCTCGATGCGAGTTGTAGTTGTCCAAACCGTCCAACACGGCATAGCTGCCCCAACGCGTGGTCATGACGGAGTGGCTGGAAAGGGATGAAAAGGGCTTAATGCCCCAGCGCAACGGAGGCCGACGGTTGATAATGTAGTGGACGTTCTCCACGAAACCCATATCGTTCCATCCGTTTTGAACCTGCTTCAAAGTCGCATTTTTCAACGTCTTGATCGTTGGGGCGGCTATCAAAATCACCACACCCGGCGTTCGCAGTGCGCGGTACGACAAGAACGCCAGCAGGTACGATTTGCCCATCCCAACGCCGCCGATCAGGAAGGTTTCTCGAGCGTTAGAGTTGATAGTATTCCACTGCGGCGTGTTAAACCGCAAATCGATACTTGGCCGATCAACTGTCTTTGTTGTCATCAACGAGCTGGTATGGTGTTTCGGCGGCTTCCGGCGGGGTGCCGCTTTCTAAGTGATGCACGTTTATAGTCGCCATCTCATGCTGCACGGTTATCAAGGATTCTTCAGGGATGGTCTCACGGTCGATGTGTCGCAGGATGCCTATTACCGCTTTGGCGGATGGCGGCGTATAGACTTCCCATTCGACATAGCTAATGACCTCGCCGGCTCCGTCTTTTATGGTTCGAGTAAGCGTTTCTTTGTGTCCCGTCAAAAGCTTGTATAGCCCTACACGCGCAGCGATCACCATGCTTTCGCGGTGTAATATGCCGCGTTGCTGTTTGGCGTCTTCCCAAACCTCCGCAAGGGGCGCGTTCTGTTTGATGAGCTTGTAAAACGATGTATCGCTCAAGCCCGAAGCCTCCATGCACTGTCGGATGGTGTGCTTGTTAGTCTTGAGCAGTTCGGCAGCCTTCAACAACCCGTCTTTTTTTTCTCTGGCAGACATGATGCCTTTTCGCGCACTTGGCATGCCACTAAGTTACCACTGGTTTTGGCCAAAACGGGAACACCCCATGGGCGGATTTAAAAATTACTGCCCGTTTCGGATTGGATCGCCTTTTTCACGGCCTTAAGAGCCGGTCAACAGCAATGACGCAAAGTTGCGCAAAATTACGCAAAGTTGCTGCAAAATTGCGACATACTGTAAACTTGAATAACCTTTACTGTTTGCTGCAATTAAGCAAATCAGCCAATAAACATGCATGCAAAATGCCTCAAAACCGTAAATACCGCAAAAGCCGCAAAAATTTAAAACAAGAGGCTTCCTATACTACTATATATCACTGCATACATGGAGCATAAGAGGCTTCTCATTTTAGCGTTCTACTGCCTTTTTATATATTTTTTTGTGGTATTTGTGGTATTTGCGTCTTTTGGTATAGAGTAGGTAAAAAACAGGCTTTATATTGCCAAGTTGGCAACATTAAGGGTCTTAATCTTGCGATTTCAGCAATTCAAGTGACGCAAAAGTGGCTCTGCGGCATTTCAACTTTGCGTCTTTTGCGTCATTTTTGCGCCATTTTGCTCGAGAATGCGCAAAAACGGAGTCTAATTTGATACGTAACGGTCTGTCTATGTCAATACCTAACGGTATGCGTATGCAAATACGTAAGTATCGATTATCCGAATACTTACGTCTTTTTAGGCCATTTCAGATTGTCAAAATAAGTTGATTATTTGGCATTTGGGTCAAAATGCAGGATTTTATTTGCATAGACGATACTCACGTGTACTTAGGTAGTGCCTAAACCAATACCTAAGCAAACACCTAACGGTATACCTAAGCAAACACCTAAGCAAACGCATAAGCAAATACCTAAGCATCAAAGCAGGTGCTTTCTTAGGTTCTTTTTAGCCATTTTTTGCGACCCATTCGCTGATCGGGAACAAGAGATCGAATTCTTTGATTATTTGCAACATCTGTTTGCTTTTCTATCATTTATTCATCACATTTGTAACCTGAATGAACGCATGTGGCACATGCCATTGAACCCACACAGAAATGAGCACCAAAGCACCAAACAATAAAGCCCCAAGTTTCGGCGATCAGATCGAGCTTTTAAAGTTCCTCGAAACGTTGATTTCGCCGTTTGGCGAACGTATAGCTTCTCTGGAAATTGAGGTTATGGAGCTTCGTGCGAAGCTTTCGCGACCCGAGATGCCTGCAAGGTTACTACGTGCTCGCGAAGCTGCGGCCATGATGGGCGTGGCTGAAACGTCGATCTATAGATATGTGAAAGAAGGCTTGCTGCCCAACCTCGGCGTTGGTAGCACTGTCAGGGTTGCTGCGAAGGACCTATTAGTTATCAAGAACCATAATCATAAATCAGTTAAAAAATGAGTACGTCTCTAACTACTGTAACCGATTCGGAGCTGTTGACCATCAGCCAGAACTTCGGTTACGATATAAATGACATCCGCGTCATGCAGCAGTCGCTTTTTAAGGGCATGGATGCTGCCGGCATTCGCTATGGCCTTGCGGCATGCAAAAAACGCGGTCTGGACCCGCTCAGTGGTCAGGTATCGCTCTGGCAGAAAAAGGACGTTGTTACCGTCTGCGTTACGCAGGGAGGGTTCGCTTCGCTGGCCGACAGATCGGGCAACTACGGAGGCGTTGAGGCCCCGATCTACGTGGATGCGGACGGCCGCGAGCACAAGTACTGGCTCTGGCCGGAAACGCCGCCGTTGGCTTGCAAAGTCGCGGTGCTGCATAAAGACGGATCACGTTTTGAGG
>Ga0105045_10004331_pt1 | contig 12317 bp, 12 predicted proteins | sample MAT02_FD_78089 | JGI IMG/M metagenome (GOLD analysis project Ga0105045, IMG submission 78089) | Freshwater microbial communities from Lake Fryxell liftoff mats and glacier meltwater in Antarctica - MAT-02 (megahit assembly) | ecosystem: Environmental > Aquatic > Freshwater > Ice > Liftoff... | reverse complement strand
GCGGTCACCAGGTGCGCGTTGCCGCCGGCGCAGAGCTGGCTGCCGATGTCGGTCGCTGCGCCGACGCCGTCCTCGGCGGTGCTGCATGCCGGCATCGTCAACGGCGGGGGAGTGCTCCTGATCCGGTTCGCCCCGTTGGTCTCGGTGTTGTGGGCGCCCACTGCGATCGCGGTGGCCGCAGGCTGTGGCGGTGTGTTGGTGGGCGGCGCCGTGGCGCGTACCCGACCGGATGTGAAGACGGGTCTCGCATGGTCGACCGTGGCGCAGATGGGGTTCATGGTGGCGCAGTGCGTCACGGGGCTGCTCGGCCCGGCGTTGGTGCACATGGTCGCCCACGGCATGTACAAGGCGAACCTCTTCCTCGGGTCGGGCTCGACTCTTGCGCACACGCATCCTGCCCGCCCCGACCAGGGACCCCACATCGCCCGTGCGGTGGGGACCACCGGAGCGACCGCCGTGGTGGTGGGTGCAGCGTGGCTCATCGCTCGACCGACGTCGTTCGACGGCGCTGCGGGGCTGGTGTTCGCCGGCTTCGTCGCGGTCACCGTTGCGCAGATGGTGTGGGCATGGTCGCGGTCACGGCCCGAGCGATCGGTGCTCGACCTGGCCGGGCTCGCAGCGCTCATGGTCGGGGCGACAGCGGCGGTCGCTCTGGCGGGCGCGATCAAGTCGTGGCTGGGTCCGAGCCTGCCCGAGGTCGCCCCTCCGACCGGGTTCGGCGCCGCTGCGCTGGCGCTCACCGGCGTCGCCGCTCTCGCCGTGGCGCTCGCCGCCCGACATGAACGGCCGGGCCCCCTCAGGGCGTGGTCCGAGCGGAGCTACCTGTGGGCCCGCCACCTGGGCGACCCGGGCCGCCTGGCCCCCGTCATGTCGCGTGGCGAGGTCCGGCCGTGAGTGCGAGCCCGGCCACGGTTCGCGCCCGCGCGATCGCGGCGACCGACACACTGCCCCCGACGTTCCCCATCGGCACCTTCGTCGCCGCCAACCCACTGCGCGGCCTCGAACATCTGGCGTTCGAACGCGCCGCTCACGTCGCAGGGCTGACCACCGGCGCACGTTCGTTCCTGCGCCTCGATGAGTACCGCCGGTTGCAGGTCGAGGGCCGTATCACCGACACCCATCTGCGCGCAGCACTTGCCCGCCGCTGGCCCGAGGCCGACCTGCCGGTGCCCGTACATGACTCGCCTCGCATGGACCTCGCCGTCGCCGCACTCGTCGAGGCCGACGACGACGAGGGCCCTGCAGCGGGGCGGGGGGTGAGCACCCGCAGCGAGCACGACGGCACCGATGGCACCGATGGCCTGGCGGGCCGACTGGACGCGTACCTGAGCCAGTGGTGTGCGGTCTACCTCGACCGTGGCCAGGCGGACTGGTCGATGCCCGGTCGGGAGCTGGGGATCTATGCGGCGTGGCGCGCCCTGGCCGCACACGACCCCGGGTTGGCCCGGCTGGTCGGTCGGGCCGCACGGCGGCGGGTCGCGGACCTGCCGGTCGGGGCGGCTGAGGCGTTGGCGGCGTTGGTGACGCTGCTGGAGATCGCAGACGACTCGGTCACAGAGTACTTCCGTGCCTCACTGCGCCGACTGCCGGGCTTCGCCTCGGCGCTCGCACGGTCGGGCGACAGCAACGACGTCGTCGGATTCCTCGCCCTGCGCCTCACGCTGGAACACCTGGCCCTCGCCGGGCAACCCGTCGGTGAGCCGTGGTCGGCACCACGGCTCACCGACGCCGAGGTGCCGCCGTGGGTGGAGCGGTCGGCGGTCTGGCAGGATGCGCTCGAGCTCGGTTACCGCGACCACCTGCTCGGTCTGGTGTCGGCGCCCTCGCTGACCACCGGAGCGACGTCCGAGCCGGCGGCGCAGGTCGTGATGTGCATCGACGTGCGCTCAGAAGGGTTCCGCCGGCGCCTCGAGGAGGTGGGGCGCTACGAGACGCTGGGATTCGCCGGGTTCTTCGGTCTGGCGGTACGGGTCGCGGTGTTGGAACACGATCCGGTGCCGTCCTGTCCGGTCATCGTCGAGCCGAAGGCGACGGTCGTGGAGGTCGCCGACGGCCCCGCACGTGCAGCCGATGTCCGACACGACCGCTACGTCGCGACCGAGGCCGCATGGGACGCCCGTCACGACGCGAAGACGGGTCCTGCGGCGCCGTTCGCCTTTGCCGAGGCGGCCGGCTGGGTCCTGGGTCCACTCGCAGCGCTGAACACCTTCGCTCCGGGCGCGGCAGGACGCCTCCGCCGCCGCATCGCCCGAGTAGCGGTGCCCGGTATCCCCACACGGATCGACGTCGGCGATGACGCCGGTCACCGCGCAGGAGGCGCCGATGCCGAGGCCAGCAGCGTCGAGGCTGGTCGCACCGAGGTCGCGGCAGAGCGACATCGGCACCCGGGGTTCACTGCCGATGAACAGATCTCGGTCGCCCACGGAGCGCTCACCACCATGGGCCTCACCTCCGGCTTCGCCCCGATCGTGGTGCTCTGCGGACACCGCAGCGTGACCACCAACAATCCCTTCGCTGCTGCGCTCGACTGCGGGGCGTGCGCGGGCAAGGCCGGCGGTCCGAACGCCAGGGCCCTGGCCGAGGTGCTGAACCGTGACGCGGTTCGGACGGGCCTGGGCCACGCCGGGATCGAGATCCCCGCCTCGACGTGGTTCGTTGCAGCGGAGCACGACACGACGTCGGACACCGTCACGATCCTCGACACCCACCGGGTGCCTTCGACACACCGTCCCGACCTGACCCAGCTGCGACTGGACCTGGCCGACGCAGGCGCTCTGTTGGCCGACGAGCGGCTGGCGCTGTTGCCCGGGGCTCGGCCCGGGTCCGGTTCCGGCGCCTCGGTCACCGCTCGCCGTGGCGCCGATTGGGCCGAACCGGTCCCCGAATGGGGGCTCGCCCGCAACGCAGCCATGGTGGTCGGTCCCAGGGAGCTGACCTTCGGGCGAGATCTTCAGCGTCGGGTGTTCCTGCACTCCTACGACACGGCTGCTGACACCGACGGCGCGGCGTTGGGAGTGATCCTGACCGGACCGCTCGTGGTCGGCCACTGGATCAGTTCCCAGTACTACTTCTCCTCGGTCGATCCGGACCGACATGGTGCAGGCACCAAGCCGCTGCACAACGTCGTCGGCGGGATCGGGGTCCACGAGGGTCCCGGAGGTGATCTGCGGGTGGGGCTTCCGCTGGAGTCGGTGCAGTTCGCGGGTGCCAGGATGCACGAACCCCTTCGTCTGCTCGCAGTGGTCCAGGCCCCCCGAGAGCGACTGGACATGCTCATCCACAGCAACGCGGCGGTCGCCCAGTTGCTCGCCAATGGCTGGATCCGGCTGGTGGCGGGCTCCAACGGTGCCGACGGTTGGGCCGAACGGCTGCGGAGCGGCGCGTGGTCGCCGGTGGTCGCTCGACCGGATGGCACCATGGTCGCAAGCGTGTCCGGTTCCGGCGCGCAGGAAGTGGAGGTGCGCTGATGGGGCGTGAACGCCTGACGATGATGACCCGGATCGAAGTGGTCGTGTCCGGTGAGGACGCTCCTGCGGTGCAGGAACTGTTCACCACGGCCCCGGCCACGGGGTTCACCAAGGTGTCCAACGTCTCGGGGCAGGGGCACAGCGGCTACCAGGAGGGCCGGTTGTTGTTCAACGACATGGACTCGCTCACGCTGTTGTTCACCGTGGTTCCCGACGACCGTGCCGATGATCTGATCGATGCGGTCGGCGCGCTGCTCGAGGAACGAGCCGGGGTCATGTTCGTCACGGCCGCGGCGGTGAGTCGGCCCGGCTACTTCGGCCAAGCCTGAACGACCCGTCAGGTTCACGATGTCAGATTCGCGAAAGCGAATTCCCGAGATGGCGTGACTCTGTAGGATCTCTCGGGCATGGCTGACGATGGACCTCGGTCCGGATGGACCTTCCTCACCAATCACGGACACGTCCTGATCTGCATCGCGGAGGAGCCCGATGCGAGGGGACGTGACATCGCAGCTCGTGTGGGCATCACCGAGCGCGCGGCGCAGGCGATCGTGGCGGACCTGGTGGCCGACGGCTACGTCACGAGAACTCGTGAGGGGCGCCGCAACCGCTACGAGATCCACTCCGAGGAACCTCTGCGGCATCCGGTGGAGAGCAGCCACACGGTCGGGGAACTGCTGGTCACGCTCGGCGGGCTTCGGCCAACTGGTCCCGCTGGCGACTGAACCCGGTCGCTCCGCAACCCGCTGTCCCGGAGCATGTCGTTTCGAAACGTGAAGTGAACGACATGTAACGTTGCCCGCATGAATTCGGATGCAGCACGATGACCCTCCTCGAAGGAAAGCGTCTCCTGATCACCGGCGTGGCGAACACCGAGTCCATCGCCTACTCGGTGGCAGCTGCGGCGCAGCGCCTGGGTGCCGAGATCGTCCTGTCGTCGTTCGAGCGTGACCGTGAGCGCACCCTCGCCGCTGCCGCCGAGCTTCCCGAGCGCACCGACGTCCTCGACCTCGACGTCACCGACGAGTCGCACTTCGAGCGTCTCGGGGACGAGCTCGAACAGCGATGGGGGCGTCTCGACGGTGCGCTGCATGCCGTGGCGTTCGCCCCGCGGGCGGCGCTCGCCGGCGACTTCCTCGACGCCGACAACAACTCGGTGCAGCGAGCGTTCGCCACGTCGACCTACTCCTACGCTGCGCTCGCCAAGGTGCTGGCCCGTCTGGCGCCCGAGGGCGGGGGATCGTTGGTCGGACTGGACTTCGACGCCGCAGGTGCGTGGCCGGTCTACAACTGGATGGGTGTGTGCAAAGCAGCACTCGAGTCCGCGAGCCGCTACGTCGCTCGCGACCTGGGCCCACGCGGAATCCGCAGCAACCTTGTTGCAGCGGGCCCGCTGCATACCCGCGCTGCGGGCGGCATCCCCGAGTTCGAGCGCTTGACCGGGGCATGGGACGCCCGTTCGCCGATGCACTGGGATCCGACCGACAACGAGCCCGTGGCCGACGCCACCTGCTTCTTGTTGTCCGACATGGCCCGGGCGATCACCGGTGAGATCCTCCACGTCGACGGCGGCTACCACGCAATGGCGGCAAACCTGCGCTGAGCTGCGCAGGCCGGATCACCAGCGCAGACGGTTGGTGCCCTCGCTCGTCGGCTCCAGCTGTGCCTTCCGGGCCACCCACGATCCGTTTGCGACGACCTCGATCGAATCGGGGTCGTCGGTGCTGGCGTAGCAGCGGGTCCCGTCGGCCAGCTCGCAGATGGCCACAGCGTGGACCGGGGCCCCGTCGCCGCCGTGCACCACAGAGGCGGCGACCGGTGTTGCTGCGCCCTCGGCACGATCGACCACCGTTACGTCGGGGGTGAGCGGCGGAGCATCCCACGCCTGGTCGCCGTGGGGCGCACCGGAGCGGTGCACGGGTCCCGGCAGGGCTGACCACACCGCAGCGACGTGCTTGGTCATGTGCATCCCGACGCCGGTGACCATGCCGCTGCTGTCGGGGTGCGAACGCAAGTGGTCGACCATGTGACTGATCGAGTGCCCCATGTAGTTGCTGCTCGGCCCGCCGTGGTACGGCAGCCCGCCGGTCAGGGTGATCGGACGTGGATCGTCGGGTGCCAGACCCAATGCGTCCTGTGCGAACTCCACAGCGGAGCCGAAGCAGCTGTACAGGTCGAACACGTCGATCTGGTCGACCGTCAGGCCCGCCATCTGCAGCGCGGCCGCGGTCGCCGAGCGCATCGCCGGGGACGAGGTCAGGTCCGCTCGGGCACCCAGGTGCACCGAGTCGCGCTCGAAGCCCCACCCGCGCAGGTGGACCCGCCGGTCCTCGGGGATTCCCCAGCGGTCGGCGACACCACGGGTGACCAGCAGGTTGGCAGCAGCCATGTCCACGTCCATGAACGCCGTCATGCGCTTGGTGTAGGGCAGTGCCACCATCCGGTTGTCCACAGTTGGACTCAGCAGTTCGTCCGCGGTGCGCGCCGTGCCGAACCAGGCGTCGGGATTGGTCGCAGCGGTGGCGCTCAGACGCGCCATCGTGGCGCCGAGGCGACGGCGGTCCTCGGCGGTCGCACCCCGTGCAGCCCACCGGGCCTGTTCGAGCAGCGCGAAGGTCAGCCATGCCGGCAGGACGCCATGGGCGATCTCGGTGGGCAGGTACCACTCGTCGAGGTCGATCGGGAGCACCGGCGGTGTCGGGTGCGGGTGGCTCCACGGCGGCGTGATCCCGGCCCGGTCGTGGACGCGACGTGTGTGCAACGCCTCGCCGCCGACGACGAGCGCCACCTCGGTCGCTCCCGCCAACATCCGCTCCGCAGCAGCATCGAGCAATCGCTGCGGCGAGGTGCCGGCCAGGATCGACTCGTGGGTGGTGATGCCGGTGAGATCGAGCCGATCGGCCAGGCGGCGCGACGGGTCGTCATAGGCCCACGACTGGCAGTGCACGACGCTGAGATCGTCGATCGCGCCGAGCGCATCGCCCCGGGCGCCCGCATCGTCGGTCGCTGCACGGGCCATCAGCTCCATCATCTCGATGGGCTCGGGCGCCTCCTCACCTGGATGCCAGGTGTGCCGCGCTGTGCCGACGATGCAGGGCAGGCGGTCGTCGGGGATGTTCGCGTTCACGGGATCCTGCGGGCGTCAACCACCCGGGCGGTCGTCGCGACGATGGCCACGATCTGCTCCATCAGGAGCCGGTCGAGCACCTCGGCGGCGTTGCGTGGGCGCAACGTGAGCACCATGGGTCCACGGCCCGGGGTCACCCGTGCCGGCACCGGGTAGGCGCTCTGGTCGCCGACCTGGACGCTGGCGAGCGCCATCGGCGTGTTGTTGACCAGCGCAGAGACGATCCGGGCGAAGCGGACCGGGTCTCCGCCGGCCACGACCTCGACCTCGAGGGTGCGGTAGGGGGGTCGTGGCATCGGCGCGATCGCAGCGTCGATGCCCACATCGAGCGTGGAGGTCACGGTCACTGTCCCTGCCCCTTCGTGAAGCCGGGCTCGCCGTCGAACGCGAAGAGGCCCTCGGTCTTGATCGGCTCGAGACCGGCTTCTGCCAGGCGGGTCTGGAGCTCGATCACGGTGAGCGCGTCGGTGGTGCCGCCGTCGGGCGCCAGGAACCGGCAGCGCCAGTGGTCGGTGCAGAGCGTCTCGGGCGAGCCGTCGGGCCAGACCTTCTGGCCACGGTTGGAGACCATGTTCAGCTCCAACGCGTCGCCCGTGTGGGGCAACAGAAGTTGGGCGAGCTCGTCGGGTGTGCCGTCGATCCAGTCGAGGAAGACGTCGATGCCCAGCTGGGTCTTGGTCGCCCTGGGTCGGTCCGCCAACTCGATCGTGATGGAGTCGCCTGCGAGGTACTCGACGGGGGTGAGGGTGGAGGGACGCTGCCCGACCCGCTCGATCACCGCGTCGGCGAACTCGCTGGTGCCCACCTTCTGGGTCGAGACCGACTCGTCGAAGATGTCGTAGGTGTGGATGCCGTCCTCGATGGTGGTGAGCCACGCGTTGTGGACCTTCGTGGCGACGTCGCCCTGGCCGATGTGGACCAGCATCTGGACCGCGCCCATGAGCAGACCCGAGGGGTTGGCGAGGTTCTGGCCCGCACGCCTCGGAGCGGAGCCGTGGATTGCTTCGAACATCGACACGTGCGAGCCGATGTTGGCGCTGCCGGCGAGGCCGACCGACCCGGCGATCTGTGCTGCCACGTCGGAGAGGATGTCGCCGTACAGGTTCTGCACCACGATCACGTCGAACGCCTCGGGCGTGTCGGCCATCTTGGCGGCGCCGATGTCGACGATCCAGTGCTCGTTCTCGATGTCGGGGTACTCCGTGGCCACCTCTTCGAACACCTTGTGGAAGAGACCGTCGGTCAGCTTCATGATGTTGTCCTTGGAGAACGCCGTGACCTTCTTGCGCCCGTGGGCCCGTGCGTACTCGAAGGCGTAGCGCGAGATGCGCTCGCACCCGGGGCGCGAGATCAGCTTGAGGCACTGCACGACCTCGTCGGTCTGCTGGTGCTCGATGCCGGCGTAGAGGTCCTCTTCGTTCTCGCGCACGATCACGACATCCATGCCCGGGTGCTTGGTCGCCACGAAGGGGGCGAACGCGACGCTGGGACGGATGTTGGCGTACATTCCGAAGGTCTTGCGGATGGTCACGTTCAGGCTCTTGAAGCCACCACCCTGGGGGGTGGTGATGGGTGCCTTGAGGAACACCTTCGTGCGCCGCAGCGAGGCGAACGCCTCGGGAGCGATTCCTGCGGTGTAGCCCTGCTCGTACATCGCCTCGCCGATCGAGATCTCGTCGATGTCGAGCGAGGCGCCCGCAGCGTCGAGGATGCGCAGCGTGGCGTCCATGATCTCGGGGCCGATCCCGTCGCCGCGCGCAACGGTGATGGGAGTGGGGGTGGTGCTCATCGTGACTCCTGGTGTTCCGGGCGGCATCCAGCGACCGCCGTGCGGCCGGAGCCTAGTTTGCGAAGTGCAATTCGGCGATCGAGTCGCAGGTGTCGGACCTGGGCGGTTCTGGTGCCGTCGTGCGCCGGGTACCGTATCGGCGTGTCGACGTGGTCCGACCCCGTGCCCGCCGAGGCTGTCCTCGATCACATCGAGGCGGGTACCGACCTCATCGTCCCGCTCGCCGCGGGCGAGCCACTCGGCCTGCTCGACGCCATCGAGGCCGTCGCGGAGTCCTTGGAGAACGTGACCGTGCACCAGATGCACGCCCTCACCGAGCGCGCGTATCTCGATGGCCGCCATGGCTCCCGGCTCCACCACGTGTCGTACTTCCTGTCGCCGATCACCCGGCCGCACTTCCACTCCGGCGGCATCGACTTCGTCCCGGCGCACTTCAGCGAGGTCCCTCTGTTGCTGCGCGCCCGCTGCGCCCGCCCGCTGATCCTCGCAGCTGCCTCGCCGCCGGATCGTCACGGCTACTTCTCGCTCGGCACCAACGCCGACTACGTGGCCTCCTTCGTCGGTCGTTGGCCGATCTTCCTGGAGGTCAACGACCAGATGCCCCGCACGTTCGGGCGGAATTCGGTCCACGTCAGCCAGGTCGTCGGATGGTCGAGGACCGATCGCCCGCTGGTCGAGGTGCCCCCGGTCCAGCCGGACGCACCCGACCATGCGATCGCCGCGCTGATCGCCGAGCGTGTTCCCGACCGGGCCACGATCCAGGCCGGCATCGGTTCCATCCCCAACGCCGTGCTGTCCGCGCTGGGTGACCACCGAGACCTGGGCATCCACACCGAGCTCATCTCCGACGGCGTGGCCGATCTGATCGAGTCCGGAGTGGTCACCGGCGTCCACAAGCGTCGCCGTCCCAACCAGTCGGTCGCGACGTTCGCACTGGGAACGCGGCGGCTCTACGACTTCCTCCACGAGAATCCGTCGATCCAGTTCCTGCCCGTCGAGTGGGTCAACGACCCTCGCGTCATCGCCCAGCAGCCGCTCATGGTGTCGATCAACGCAACCACCGAGGTCGACCTGCTCGGGCAGGCCGCGTCGGAGACGATCGGTGGCCGGTACTACTCGGGATCGGGTGGTCAGGCCGACTTCGCCCGCGGCGCGATGTTCAGCGAGGGCGGCCAGGGGTTCCTCGTGACCCGCTCGACCACCAGCGACGGCGCCACGTCGAAGATCGTGTCCCGCCTCACCCGTGGCTCGGTCGTGACCACGCTCAAGAACACCGTCGACAAGGTGGTCACCGAATGGGGTGTCGCCGAGCTGCGGGGTTGTTCCCTGAGCGCCCGGGCGCGCAACCTGATCGACATCGCCCACCCCGACTTCCGGGACCAGCTCGAGCGCGAGGCGCGACACCTGGGATATCTGTGACCCCACCCACGTCGCCCGGCGACGACCGCTCGACGCGAGAACGGATGCTCGCCGGGGAGCCGTACATTGCAGATGACCCTGAGCTGGTGGCGATGGCGCGCCGAGCGGTGCGCCTGACGGCGGAGTTCAACGATGCGGCGCACGACGACGACGCCGGGCGGCGCCGGGCTATCGGGGAGCTGCTCGGCTCGGTCGGACCCGACACCGAGATCCGTCCACCGTTTCGCTGCGACTACGGCACCCACATCGACATCGGGGCCGGCACTTTCGTGAACTTCGGGCTGGTGGCGCTGGATGTCGCCGCCATCAATATCGGTGACGATGTCCAGATCGGACCCGGGGTGCAGCTGTTGACACCCATCCATCCGGTCGACCCCGAGCAGCGCCGTGCGAAGTGGGAGTCCGGCCTGCCCATCGCCATCGGCGACAACGTCTGGCTGGGCGGGGGCGTGATCGTGCTGGCCGGCGTGACCGTCGGTGCGGACTCGGTGGTGGGAGCGGGATCGGTGGTGACCCGTGACGTGCCACCGGGGGTGGTCGTGGCGGGCAACCCCGCACGCCACCTGCGCCCGGTGCGCTGACCGGCGCTGCTCCGAACGGAGTCAGCGCCGAAGAGGCCACGGTCGGACGAGGCCGAACCGGGTCGCAGCGCCGGCCCACCGGCGTCCATGATGGTCCGATGTCGCGCACCGATCTGCGCGCCGGGGCCATGGCGATCCTGCCGATGCTCATCGGCGTGATCCCCTTCGGCCTGGTGGCCGGAGTGACACCGGTGGCGAACGGGTTGGGTGCCGGCGCCGCGGTGGGATTCTCGACGGTGGTGTTCGCCGGTGCGTCGCAGCTGGCGGCGATCGACGTGTTGTCCAACGGAGGCGCTGCGATCGTGGCTGCGCTCGCGGCGTTGACCATCAACCTGCGCATGTTGTTGTACTCGGCGTCGATCGCTCCGTATCTCTCCCGAGAGACCTTCGGGCGCAGGATGGTCGTCGCCTACCTCATGACCGACCAGGCCTACGCCGTGTCGATCAACGACTGGGCGGGAGAGTCCACCGACGACCGCCGCCCGGCCACGCTGCAACGCCGCTTCTCCTACTACGTCGGAGCCGGCCTGACCCTGTGGACCACCTGGCAGGCCAGCACCGTGGCCGGCGCGTTGCTGGGTCGCTCCGTGCCGGACTCGGTGCCGCTGGACTTCGCGGTGCCGCTGGTGTTCCTGGTCCTGCTCATCCCGACGCTGTCGCACCTGCACGCCGTGGTCGCCGCCGCTGTCGGGGGCATCGTCACCGTGATCGCGCTGGAGTTGGGAGTCGGTCCGCTCGCAGTGATGATCGGTGCCCTCGTCGGAGTGGCGGCTGGCGCCGTGGTCGACACCACCGACCCCGTCGAACGGGCGTCGCTGAGGTGAGCGCCACCTGGACCGCGATCCTCCTTGCGGGAGCGGGCACCTTCGCCATGCGTGCGTCGTTCCTGGCTGCGGCGCACCGGCTGGCAGCGGTGCCGCCGTGGGTGCAGCGGTTGCTGCGTCAGATTCCGCCCGCTGCGCTGGCATCGCTCGTGGTTCCTGCTCTGGTGCGTCCCGACGGTCAGCTGTCCTTCGCCCAGCCCCGTCTGGCGGCAGGTGTGCTCGCTGCACTGGTCGCCTGGCGCACCCGCAACGTGGCGCTGACGCTGGTCGTGGGGCTCGCTGCACTGGTGGTGGCCGAGGCGCTGGGATGGACGTGACCTCACAGATCTGCCCCGGCGGACGTTGACCTGTCGTGGAATCCCAACCGTTCGAGCAGCTGGTGCGGGCCCACGGGCCGACCGTGCTGCGCGTCTGCCGCTCGCTGTTGGGCGAGCACGAGGCCCAGGATGCGTGGTCCGAGACCTTCCTCTCGGCCCTGCGTGCCTACCCGGAACTGCCCGAGGGTTCGAACGTCATCGGGTGGCTGGTGACCATCGCGCATCACCGTTCCATCGATCAGTTGCGGGTGACGTCGCGGTCACCGGTGCCCAGTGCTGCACTGCCCGAGAGCGACACCGGGTGCGCCGAGTCTCGCGACGAGCTCCCTGGCGACCCGCTGCGGCGGGTACTGAGATCCCTTCCGCCGAAGCAGCGTGGTGCGGTGATCTACCGATACCTGGCAGACCTGTCCTATGACGACGTCGGCGAACTGATCGGCAGCTCACCCATCGCCGCCCGCCGTAGCGCAGCCGACGGCATCGCCGCCCTGCGCAGGGCCATGGACGAAGGAACGATGTGATGGATCCGACACAGAATCGACAGCATCAGGAGCACCGTGCCGATGACACGGGGGTCCTCGACGATGGTGCGGCGGCCCTCGGGTTGCCCGAGCTCGGACAGGTGCCGGACGCACTGCGGGACCGGCTGGCCGGGCGTGCCGAGGCCGAGGGGTTGGTCGACATCGAGTACCGGATCCTGGACAGTCCGTTCGGCGACCTGCTGCTGGCGGCCACCCCGGTGGGGTTGGTCCGTGTGGCGTTCGCGACCGAGGACCACGATCGGGTCCTCGTG
>Ga0105045_10004330_pt1 | contig 12317 bp, 9 predicted proteins | sample MAT02_FD_78089 | JGI IMG/M metagenome (GOLD analysis project Ga0105045, IMG submission 78089) | Freshwater microbial communities from Lake Fryxell liftoff mats and glacier meltwater in Antarctica - MAT-02 (megahit assembly) | ecosystem: Environmental > Aquatic > Freshwater > Ice > Liftoff... | reverse complement strand
TTTAGAATTTAGTCAAACCGGATCAACTAAAACAAAATATACCTGAAAAAGCCCTGGTAAAGGAAATTTCGGTATTAATATTGTGGATAATTCCATGATGAACGACAAGAAGGAAATTGTGTAAAACATAATTTATTTTGATTCCGAAGCCATCTGCCTGGGTTCGTCACCAGACGAATCAATACAATGGTTTATTTCGGGCTTTCTTAAAAGGTTGTACTCATCTCTGCCTGGGCTCGTCTCCCGACGAATCAATACAATGGTTTAGTAATTATGGCTTACTGAAAAAGTGGTATTCAACTTCATAATAGATAATTATAAAGAATATTTAAAAAACCAAATGCAAGGGTTTTAAATGAAATTTGACAAATCCTATGCACTTGAAATTTCAAAACCTAGCAGAATAGACCAAAAGCTTCCATTTTTACCTCAACCTCCAAAGGCGGACACGCCCCCAACCTGTTCACAAATAAGATCCCTGCTGAAGCGTTTTAATAAAAACCGCCTGTAGAATTAACCCCAAAAATCTGACCATAGTTCCAAAGGGGTAAGTGTTTTAAACTTAAAAGCCTTCATTGTTTGATATAATAATTTTATTATCCATGCCCACCTCTCTTTTCTTAACCAGGTCTTTCTTCCAGATATTGCTGTCAATAGTTACCTGATCACTCTTATCTATTAAGACGGCTCCGTGCGCCTGGCCAAAAAATTTATTTTTACCAATGTGCACATCAGTAGCCGAACCGCAATGTATTGCATAGCCTTCGTTGTTTCTAAATAGATTATTTTCAATACTAATGTTCTGATGAACCCCTTCGCCGGCATTTTTTCCAGCAAACTCGGCATAAATATCAATGGTTGCTTCTGTAGAACCGACACCATAATTACACGAATCAATGGTGTTATGTGTAATGCGCACATTTTTAACACCCGGACCCTCCCACCAATAACTGGCATCGCAGGAAACATGAATGGCAGATCCGGAGCAACGAATAAATTGGTTACTGTCTATGATTACATTGGAAGTTTGGGCCAGAATTCCTCTCGCCCTGTTACCGGTAATTACACAATTTTTAACGGTTAAGGAAGGCGTCAAAGACGTACTCCAGACAATTTGCCCCGCTTTAATTGGAGCATCAAATTTTTCTGTGGTAAGCACAACTGTTTTTGTTGCGGAATCCATTTTAACTCCGATCACTTTAACTTTCCTTGAGACAATAAGCGGGTTAGTATCAGAACCTACCGCCAGTGTGTCTCCAGGATTAAAGCTCAAAAGCCTAAGATCAGGTATCCTGCCATTTTCCAATACCAATTGATTGTTACCCACTTGCTGCTTCACTTTCATAAAATAACTATGGGTATTAACCGCATCATCCCCCATTGCCTTAAACCCGCAATATTCTATTACTATCGAACCACGGCAATTTTCAAAGTGCATGGCATCTGCAGTCGTTGACATCCATCTGCCGGAACCGGGCTTTGGAATTATTTTTACACGTTTGATTGTGAAATTTTCAGATGTATTGCCGACAATCCCCATTCCTGGAGCGGCGTAAATCTGAACATCGGTGATGATGGTATTTTTGCATTGGTCAAAATAAAAGGCATCGTTCCCATAAATCTCATGTCGGACAATTAAATTATTGCCCTGCTTTGGAACTCCCCATGGGTTTTTAACAAAAAATCGTAAAAGTCCGGAAGCTTGTAAAACAGAAGTTCTTTGCGGTTCCTTTTCCTGATAGTAATCTACCTTTTGATTGCCAACGCTCTGATGGATGGTATCGTAAAAAGTAACAGCTTGCAATGCCATTCCATCCCTTGCAGATTGTTGGCTGTGTACTTCTAAGTCGAAATAATCGAATCCGTTTGAGATGACCTTACCGCATGTAAACGGGAGCGATTCCATGTCAATGGTTATTCCTGAAATATGAACATTGATGCATTGATTAAAATAAAAAAGGCCAAAAAATCCATTCATCATCAAAATACTTTCATGGCCTTCAAGGCTTATATTTCTTAGATTTTGCAATTCAAAAAGGTTGGGTTTATTTTTTTGGTTCTCCAAATTATAAATACCCTTTTCGAGGACCAAGGTGCAGGCTTTGTTTTTATGTGAGGCCATTTTCCTAAAAGCAGCTTCAAAGGCTTTTGTATCATCTTTATCATCGTTTGCGATGGCACCAAAGTCTTGAATTTTTAGAGTAACCGGATTTGCAAAAAGATGTAAGTTTAGGCAGGAAAATAGGATTGAAATCATTAAGAATTTTGCCATATTAAAACACATTCGAATATACTTCCTTGTTATTGAGGTCTTTTACCTTGATTTCATCTAATGCACCTGACCCTCTAAAAGTAATGACAACTCCTTTTATTTTCCCGATATGCTGGTTGTATTTGTTTTCATAAATTTTTTTTCCTTTTACAAAAACTGTTGCCTTGCGGTCAATAATTTTTAATGAGACATTAGTCCAATCTGATAAATCCTGACCAAATGCGCTTAACTCAGCAAAACGACCATGCTTTTCCTGTTCACTAAATATGAAATGTACATTGCCTGTACAACCAGGTTCGGTAAAGTGCAAACGAATGGTTCCTTTTTCGCCTTGTATATCCAACGCAAAATCGAAACAGCTAATTCCTCCTGTATTGCTACCGTTTTTTACGCGGGCTTCCACATAGCAATTGTCTGCTTCACAATTCATATCGGTAATATATCGGTATTTGGTCCAATAGGTATGTAAAGTGTCAAATCCCATCCTTTTAACTTCAGAAGGAGATAAATATAGCTTTCCTTCTTTCTGTACATATACTTTTTTAGCAGAAAAATAATGGTCTGGAATTTTATTTTGAGATTTACTATTGCTATACGGAATATTGATTCCTGTCTCCCAAGCTTTTGTTAATACCTGCACACCTGACTCAGCCAAAATTTTCGTTCCTTGCTTAATTGTGACCCTATAATATCCAGGAACCAAATAACTATTTGTTACCATTTCTTTATCAAATGGCAAACGCACTACTGTGCAGTCTCCAAAATCTATCAACACAGGTTCAGAAGTTACCTCAGACATTCTGTAATTAAAAGTGGAGGTGAGGGGAGGAAAACCTACATTATTCTGCACAGCTAAGGACAAAGTTGCTTTTTGTATATTGATATTTTGCTTTTTTATGAGGAAAAAACCAATAAGACAAAGAGCGATGACCATAATAATAAAAAATACACGGCGATTTATGCTTGTGATTGAGGAAAATCCGAAAAAAGTCCGTTTAGATAGAGATACAAATTTCTCAGATTTGGATGAACTTTCTGGAAGCTTGTTTTGATTTTGTGCCTTAAACTGATCCCAATCCTTATAACCGAGAAATCGAACTAAAATACTTTTGCTCTCCTCCTGGGGTTTGTATAAAGATTCTTCTTCGCTAGCTACTGAATATATTCTTCTGATCGTTCTGGAGCTAATAGAAATTCGGCATTCGACAAGAATGGATTCACTAACTTTTTCAAAATGATAATTGGTCCAACGAATGTCACTTTCCAAATGAAGTTTCTCGGTGATTAGTCAAAAACACATTCGTAAAAATAAAATATCTTTCAAAAATAGTCTCTGTATAAATAGGTTTTGCAAATGTAATAATTTAACGCTTCTACAATAGAATAATGTACAAATTGTTGAAAATAAAGGTCTTATCTCTGAGTCAAAAACTTGTCAAGTAACATTCAAAGGATTGTTACTCCCATAATATTCTCTTGCATTATATTTGAACAACGACAAAATTAAATCAATGATGAAAAAATCAATTTGATATTTAATTTTCATCATAATTATTTTAAAGAGAAAAAATTCATTCAAATAGAAAATTTAGCAGAAATGAAAACCGAAAAACCTCTAAGTGAAGAACAAATAGAACAGTATTGGAAGGAAGGCTATATTGTAGTTCCTCAACTGATATCTGATTCTGTTATTGATTCCGTGTTGCAAGCATCAGCCAAAACAAAAAGGGCTGGTGGAGATGATCAAAACTGGCAATATGCTAAGTTTGAACATAACAATCCAATGGGAGATCCGGCATTGCATGCAATTTTGGTAGATGCAAATGTGGTTGCGGCGGTGGAACAAATTCTTGAAGCTCCAGCCAGGGTATTTTATGGAATGTTGGCTGTTGTTCCTGCAAAAGGTGGCAATGGACTTCCCTGGCATCAAGACAATCAATATCAACATCTTATGGGAAAAGCCTTAAATACTTTTGTTGCGCTTTGCGATATTACCCCAGATAAAGCCATCCTCTGGGTTGCTCCTAAATCGCATCTCAAAGGTTTGCTTGATTCAACGGATTCAGAACAATTTAAAGGACACAAGGAATCACTTTTTGAGCCACCAAATGGAATGCCTTTGCCTACGATGAAAAAGGGAGATGTGTGCATTTTTACACGTTATACGTTGCATCGTTCATTAAAAAACAATACTTCCGATGACAGGCACGCCTACGCAGCTCAATATATGGAGGATACAGCCAGAGATGCTGTTTCGGGAAAAAAATTACCTGAACGTATGTTAGCTTCCGATTTGGCACAAATGTTTAGTGCTGTATCTGTCTAACCTGATGCTGGGAAAATTATTTAAAGGTGAGATCAAACATTTTCGTTCTTTCTCACCTGATCTGCAGAGGTTTTTGCTGGTTATTCTGCTTTACACCTTTGCGTATCCTTTCCTTTCCATTTTTGCCAATGCTTTCCTTTGGAGACAATCCAAAGAAGTGACACAGTTGCTTATTTATAACTTTGGCTTTTTTGCTGGATTAAGTGCCGGGTTTATTCTCAATGGGTATCTTTTGCGAAAATATCAGATTAAAGCCTTGTTTTTTGCAGGTATGGTGCTCAGTATTCTTTCTGTTTTGGTGATGGTTCAGTTGGGAAAATTATCCACTGCTTTCTTATTTATCAATGGGACCTTTACAGGAATTGGCGCAGGATTTTACTGGGCAAACAAAAGTTACCTCACACTTTTATGCACCACCGACGAAAACCGAAATTATTTCTATGGACTCAATCACGTACTTATTACCACTTGCCAAATTATAAGTCCCTTGTTATTTGGAGGTTTCATAGGCTTGTCAGAATCTTTAAACTGGATGTCCACAGATTTGGCTTACCAGATTCTGAGCATTTTTGTTTTATTGGTTGTCATCACATCAGGTTTGGTTTTTTATAAGGGATAATACAAAACACCTGAGATTACAACCTTTACCTATCGAAATTTCCCGATACACTGGAACGGAATGAGAGGTCTTTCTTTTATGATTAGTTTTTTGGATGGAGGTCTCATGATCTTACCTACTTTACTTGTTTTAAAGTTTGTAGGGAATGAAACTTCACTAGGTATAGTGGGTTCACTTAGCACAGTTGTTTCTTTGATAGCGATATACATTACCGGCAGAATAGCCAAGCCGACTGAGAGAATAAAAATGATGTTTGCAGGGTCTGTATTTATGTTTCTTGGTACAATAGCCTTTTCATTGTCATACAATGCTTTAGGAGTAATCATATTTCAGCTTTGTTACATCATAGCAAGTCCGCTTCTTCACAGTTCTTATGCACCAATGATGCTTAAATCAATTGAAGATTGCAATAAAATATCTGATATTGAACGGTATTCTTATATCTGTGATGCCCAACATTGGACAAACGGAGCCAGAATTCTTGCAGGTTTAACCTTTCTTGTTATGTATCACTTTGGTGGGTTGGATGTGGCCTTGCGCTATGTATTCTTTACATTTTGTCTGGCTATGGTTGGGGCAATCTATTATGCCAAAAAAAGTGCTGCTCCTACTAAAAAAGTGTCATCACCAATATGGGAAACGAAAGTAGCAAGCGCTTAAACCATCATATTTCCTGGGGAAGCATTACGTCCTTACCTACTTATTCCTCTGGATATCGAAATACCAAAGAAGATTGGGTACAAATGATTGCCGAAGCAGGGTTTGATGGAATTCAATTGTATAGTAAGGATCAAAGTACTTTAACGCAGCCATACTTTTGGGCAAACCTGGCAAAATCCTTCAACCTGAATTTATCCTTAATTGGAATTTTTAAGAAGCCTTCTGACCTTATTTCTATCATAGAAATTTGCAATAAACTTAAACCAGAATCGCTCTCCCTTCATGTCGGAACAGGAATGGAAGACAATGACGAGGCAGAAAAACTTATACATGAAGTACTTAATCTTTCAATTGCATTAGATATTCCTGTATTTGTAGAAACCCACAGGGCTACCTTAACCCAAGATTTTTATAGAACTGTTCAATTCGCTAAGAAATTTCCTACTCTTCAGTTTTTAGCAGATTTTAGTCATTATTACACCGGACTGGAAATGGCTTATGGTGATTTTGAGGCCAAACTTCAATTTCTTCAACCTATTATGCAAAATACAGGTTTTATCCACGGAAGAGTGGGCGATAGTGGCTGTATTCAAACACCTATCGTAGCTTTAGATTCCATCCACATTATTCATTATAGAGCGCTTTGGTCAGAGACCTTCCGACGATTTTTTAAAAATGACCTCCATCATCAAATTGTGTTTTGTCCAGAATTATTGCCTGCCCCGGGTTATGCGCAAATATCTCAAAACAAAAACGGGCAATGGATTGAAAATAGCGATCGATGGCAACAATCTTTGCTACTAAAAAAATTAGTAACTGAATGTTTTGAAGAAGCTAAAAAGGAATAAAGTTCATTGATTCCACAAATTGCCTCCTTTCAGAATAATGAGACATTTTATAGTATTAATAGTTGCTGAACAGGATAAAAAATATATTGGTTCAGAAAAATACATGGCAAAAAAAATTTTACTACTCAGTTGATAGATAGTCCAGGAATTTTCACCTTTATACTTTAAGAATTAATTTTCCATCATCTACTTATATTGCATAATTTTCATATTCAGTAGTAGAAAATATCTGTCGAATCGTAGCTGAAATCCCGAAAGGTTTTAATAATTTGTATGTACCTGTTCTACAATAATTTTATTCCAATAATTTATTTCCTCACCATGAACTTTTAATATATAATTTCCACGAGGTAAATCGCCAATACTCAAATGATTGTTAGATTTTGTTGTAGTTATGCTTTTGATAATTTGACCGTAGATGTTTATCACCGAAATATGATAGCGGCCACTTTGAGGAAGTGGTACATTCAGTTCCTGATGTGAAGGATTGGGATAGAATTAAATATTGCCTTTAACATAATCTTGGCGTGAAATATATACCCCAATAGTCAGTTTTTGCTGATATCATGGTACTTAAGAGAGTCGGGAAAATAATCTGATTTAATTAATATCAATTGGGCATAGGAACTTATATTGACAAAAAAAAATAATAAGATAAATCGTATTTTTATTTATAGATAATTTTATTTTTTTAAGATAAAAATTGTATCTTTTATTAATCCACCATAAGGCGGGTAGATAAAACACCTTCAATACCTACGAACTTTAGTATATAGCATCCTGGCTTCACCGAAATGATATCAGCCTTACCAGTCTGATCAGTTTTGCCTGAAAAAACCTTTGTCCCAGTTAAAGAGAATATCTCGAATGCAGTCTCGTACTTCCCTTCAGCTTCAAAATAACCATTTGTTGGGACAGGAAATATCTTTAAGGCATTACCATGGTTCGCAAATAAGGTGATTCCAGCAATGATATTTCCACTTTGTACAATTAGTATGCCTTCCGTTCTCAATCTAGTTGTATCCCAAACCACTTGACCGCCATAATTGGGTATAGTAAGCGTTGAAAAATTTCCCGATTGTTGCTTTAACACTATCAGATGAAACGTATCGCCTGCCATTAAAGGGGTGCCTGAAGGAATATTAATTACCAGATTACCGTCCAATGATGCATAATTTCCCTTTAGTGTAGAATTGATATTTGCTTCTATAACGGCTCCAGTTTTTAAAATTAAACTGTCAATTCTAATTGAATCAGCACTATATTTAAGTTTTCCATTAGATTCTACAATCAAAGAAAGGTCATTTTTATTAGATGCACTAAATCCTGCATTGGTAGTTGTAGGATCTGTGAGAAAATCAACGGTTCCTTCATCAATACGAATGGTTGAACCAGAATTATATGAATGAGACCCATTTAGAATCATCGAACCCTGGCCTGTCTTGCATAAAGTAAGGTTTGCACCGATCATTTGAATGCCACCATAATTGGTGTAATCGGCCCAAACAGAATTTTTACCAGAAATCTTCAGATTCTTTTGCGTGTCAAAACAAGTATTGACATAAATCCATAATCCACCTTTATAATCCTGATCATTGGTGAGCACCCGCCAGATGCTTCCTGGTTTGTCTTCAAATACCAAATGAGAATTAATATCGGCTCTACCTGCGTTGGTAATAGAATTTGGTCTGAAGCCCAATGGAAGGCTTTGAGTATGATGGGTAATAAGAAGGGAATTACTCACCCGCAAACTGCCAACTCCTTTGGCAACAGTTCCCGAATCGGTATGATCGGCTACAAACCCTTCATCCAATTCAAATTTTCCCGTGCCATCACCTGAGATCCAGAATTGCCTTGTGAAAAATGAAATTGGAAGGATAAAATCAATCTCTGCATTGCGATGAATAAAAAAATGTCCACCAGTTTTAATGATAACGTGGGCTCTGCTTGATCCACCCTCTTTTAAATAAGATTTCCCCTTAAAAATTACTTTTGTGTTTGCCCCTTGTGCACCAATCAAAGAATGGCTTTGAACATCCAGAATGGTAAGTGTGTTATTAACAATTGTTGTTGTATTGTTCAAAAACTGAAGCCCCTTTGTGTCCAGGTCAGTAGAATATGGTATTAGTCTTTTTGAAAAAATATAACTGTCAGGTACGTTGTACACACTATCCACAAAATTTGCAGTAACTGGAATATAGTCAGTGGTAATGTTGACATTTACCTGAGCTATTGAAGGTAAACAACAAGCGATCAAAAGTAACGTGAAAAAATTCTTCATAACAATGTAAATATATATTACTTTTATTTGGTTAAATCCTCAATCAATTCGAATTAAAATTAAAGAAATATTTCCTTTCATAACTATCCGGATAATAATCATTCACCGGCTTGTCTGTCGGTTGAGCTTTTACTGTAAATTCATTATGACAAATGTCAATAACAAAAAGTTGTTGAATAGACTGAAAACTTTTGTTAGTAGTTTCGTCTTCATTGTTTTTATTTCAGTGAAATATAATACTGAAAATCTTTATTCTTTGCTTAACTTAAAGTTATACTTTTTTTCATTTGTAACTACCTGAACAATATAAAGTCCGTTCTTCAGATGAGAAACATTTATAAGATGTCTGGCATCACTTGTTTCTGATTTATAAATTTCAATCCCTGACAAACTATAGATAGAAATTAAAGCAGATCCAATCATATCCTCACGTTTAATTGTGATAACGTCTTTCACAGGATTGGGAAATAGAGTTACTTGTGTTGCCAAAGAATGTGAACTTGTTGATTCTTTAACTGAAACGTATATTCTTTTAGTTGCTTTTTCAATAGAATCTACAACCATTGCTTCAATATTGATACAATTGCCATTGTAAGCTGGAGGGGTGCAATTACCTGGAGGATTAATGGAAGTGAAATTGGTGTTGCCGGTGGCCAAAACATTTGCCCCACACGTCCACCATATATTTCCACTGTTATCTCCAACATTGTCTCTAATCTCGTTACAATCACCAAATTCTTGAGCCCGAGCATCTATAAATATCCAGTTATCAACTTTATTTCCAATAACCTTTATATTGCTCAATTTGCCAGGAACATCGTCTGCACCACCGGGAGCAGTGGCTCTACATTCGATAAATATTCCACCATTTTGCGCATTATTGGCATGTATAGTGTTGTTAATAAATGAGATATTTTTGTTTCCAATATCATAGAAACCAGACCAATTGCAGGTGATGTCATTATTTCTGATGACCACTCCTTCATCAAACTGAGATCCTTGATTGTCCATGACTATACCTTCACCGTCATTAGACAAATACCCGATTCCGATACCTCCCAAACAAAGATGCTGGTAACCTTCAGTAATATTGTTTTCAACCAAAACCCTGCCACCACCATTTATCCATATTCCACGATTGCCATCAAATTGAATTCCTCCTTTAGAAGTTGATAATCCATTAGGATTAAGCCAATCTGTTTTTTCCTGCTTATCTTTGATTACATTTCCGGAAATCAGCATATCAACACCGGCTGCAAAAACGCCATATCGCTTTGTTCTATATGCCCAGTTATCTCTAATGGCAATATTCTCTCTGAAAAATCCTGGTGCATAGCTGGTAAATTGGCTATTGGCATTTGCAACAGTAGAATCATTTTTACTAAACCAATTGTAAACGTTGCCAGGAATTGCTCCGGGAGGTTGCACAAGGGCTTGAAATGGATGGTTAATATTTACCTGAAAGGCCGGATGATCAGAATATCTGAATGTTCCCTGATCCACAAATTTTAAAGTATCGTAAAGGGGACCCCAAGTCTTTGAACTTCTGGCAACATATCCAATCTGCTCAAAATTGTCGGTAATGCTATCATTCAACCTGCATTTGGCCAATAAAATATTTTGATAGGCTTGTATCAAAATATTAGATTCGAAAACATCAGGAAAGCAGCTCCATGCGGGTTGAAATATTGCAGGTACTTGTGGTGATAATTGTGCAGCGTTATTATTTCGTACACCTAGTATAATCACATTCTTGCTTCTTCCTAAAGTTGGATGGCAATCAAATCTAATATCAGCACGGTTTACGTCAATAAATACCAGACCAAAGTTTATATCATTGTTTGCGTCAAAAGATAAAATGCGCTTGAATGCAGAGTTTCTAGGTGCACCTAATGTATATTTAGGAAATAGCAAATTACTGGCAGGATTAAAAGAATCATTTAAAGCATTGGTTACAGAAGGCGTTTCGCCTCTTAAAACTACACCACTTTTAACATAAATATTATCTGTAAAAAAGTAAGTCCCCGCTGGAAAATAGACTACTCCTCCCCCTGCAGCAAATGCAGCATCTCTGGCAGCATTAAAAGCGGCTATGTTGTCCGTTCCAGTATTAGCCTGTGCATTTCCATCAGCAACTCCACCATAAGCCATGATGTTAAATGTCTGATTCCATTTAATGCTATTAGTCCATTTATAACTATCCGGATAATAATCATGCACCGGATTGTTGGTTGGTTGAGCTTTTACTATAAAAGTCATTATGACAAATGTCAATAGCAGAAAGTTGTTGAGCATTGGTTGTTTTTTCATTGTATTAATTAATAATTTGCAATTGTACCCTTTTCATTTAAAATAGTAGAATTTAACCTGTGACATCGCAGTGAAACAATTTTGACAAAGTTATGACACGACACAAAATGCTTATAATCAGTTAATTAATTAATTTTATAATTTGGATGCCCGCCTTATGCAGATAAATTGACTATAAAATTGATAAAAAAAATCGGGATAAAATCTGAAAATCAGCCACGCAACAATAAGCATAGAAACAGGAGGTGTCTTTGGAAACAACTGTATAGATGCTATTTACCTTTTTAGAAAGGTAAGTAGCACCCTGTAAGTTCCGCAATTGACATACGGCCCAATCCGTCCGGATATAAGCCTAAAATGGTTGAATTATTTGTGTACAACGCAACAGAAGCACCGCCGGCAAAATCCATACCTGGAGGTGCTATAGCCACTTTTATCCATTCCAAACTTGTGGTATCAAACCTAAATAAGGCGCCTTGCCCACTTTCGCAACTGCTGTTTTTTATCAAGGCATACATTTGCCCTTTTCTACTGGAGAGGGGCGTGCTACCCCCATTTGTAGGTATCGAAAAAGTGTTGGTAGCAGCTACGGTACCACTCCCAAAACGCATGTTGGGGCAGGGGATTCCAAAGCCTTTATTTACTTTGTTCCAAAAATTAATTTGAGCCTGAGAAGGCCCATAAAAAAACAAGACAAAAAACAGAGTGGAACTTTTTAGGACCCACGTGCTATTTAAGAATTTGTTTTTCATAGCTTTTATTTGAAATGGTTTGGTTGTCCGTTGAACCAATAACAAAACAAAGCTGATTTAATAAGGCTAGATTTCTACCAGTTTGAAAAATAGAAAAGTTTAACCTGATTATAGAAGTTTTCAAAATATTTGGTTATTAGATGGATGATGAATCAATATTACACCAATCTCTATTTTTTACCAGCAAGCTAGGTATTTTGAGAACTTAATATGAAGGATAAGAATATGTATCTCAATGTGTTCCAGTTT